>Ga0187765_10001014_pt1 | contig 10688 bp, 13 predicted proteins | sample 0216_QUI02_MP05__3_FD_133018 | JGI IMG/M metagenome (GOLD analysis project Ga0187765, IMG submission 133018) | Tropical peat soil microbial communities from peatlands in Department of Meta, Colombia - 0216_QUI02_MP05_10_MG | ecosystem: Environmental > Terrestrial > Soil > Wetlands > Peat ...
GGGTGCCAAGTCGGACGCTTCATCGTCGTTGCCTATTTCCGGAACATGCGCGGCTTAATTAGGCAATGCTCACCGTCAACTCGTTCGAGCCGATGAAATCAAACTCAGCCTACCGTCGAACATGGCGGCGACGATGAGGCACCAGCGAATGGCCGTAGGTGAACCGCCCAGACGTGACCACCCGAATTGATGATGCACGAGCCGAAAACACCTACCACTCGACGCGCAGCGACAGTGACTTCCATCTCACTCTCCGCGCGCTGCCGGCAAATCGTTAACGCCGATGTCAGCGGTGTTGCGGAGCTGCTCAGTAAAGGATTCCCTCGCCGCTCGCTCGACCATTGGCGTCGAGCGCTCGATCGCCTCGCAAAGCACCCCACCCCAACGGGCATGCCAAAATACGGATACATTCTCGAAAGCGCAAACATCCCAGTCGGCGTGATCCTTCTTATATCGTCAATGGTTCAAGAGGGCAATACCGAAACAATACGGTGCAACGTCTCGAGTTGGTACGTGGAACCTGAATTCAGAATTCACGCCCCATTGCTCGTCTCGCAGGCTATTAGAAATAAGGAGGTCACGTATTTCAACATCTCACCCGCGAAGCACACCCGCCCCATAATCGAGGCACAGGGGTTCTCACAATATTCTACTGGCCAATTTGTCACTTTCGCGTTCCCCTCAATGCGCCGTGACCCGACTCTGACTGTCGGACCCAACGTCACTCCAGATGCTCATTTTGAACCGTTCGAGCGGGAGTTGCTCGTGACTCATTCGCAATACGGCTGCATGAGTCTTTGGTGCGTGACCCCGGAAAGGGCTTATCCGTTTGTATTTCTTCCCCGCGTGATGAAGCGCATCGTGCCATGTGCCCAACTCATTTACTGCAGACATATCGAAGACTTCATTCGATTCGCACGACCGCTAGGGTCCTACCTGCGCTCACATGGAAGGCCCTTCGTCATCATCGATTCGAAAGGACCAATCCGCGGACTTCGTGGCTGGTACTTCGACGGTGTCGCTCCAAAGTACTTCAAAGGACCAATACCCCCGCGTCTGGGAGATCTGGCCTACACTGAGGCTGCCATGTTTGAGGCCGACAGTTCCAAGGAAGTTTGGGATAATCTCGACGGGTAGTCAGCGTTAGCAAATCGGCCTCGCACTTCCAAAGCGTCAATGGGCTCCTTCACGCGAGAACGCTCCCTCCTCGACCAAGCGGCGGTGGGTTTCGTCTGCACCTTCCAAACGACCAAAACGCCCCACTTTGATGTTTTCCCGTACGATCTTTGCTGGGTTTCCGACAACCATGCAACGCGGTGGCACCGAGCGGATGACCACGCTACCAGATCCCACCACGCACTCATCACCAATCTCTACGCCCGGCATGACAATACTCCGGGCGCCAATGAAGCATCGGCGTCCAATGCGCGTGTGCAGATACAACCCACGCGTCATGTCATGAGCAAGGATCGCGGCATCAAAGGCAATGTAACTCTCAGCGCCAACGTGGACCCCGCGCGGATAAGTCTTGTCGAACCGCGCGCTAAGCGAAAATTCGCAGCTTGGATCGAGATCCATTTGCCAGACCCAAGTCAGGTAAAGCCATTTTGTTCGAACGAGTAAGTGACGCAAGCGCGCAAACTGATTGAGACTATGAACCATCACGTCCGAGATCCTCCGTGCCCGGACCCCAATCGCATCCGTGAGCATGAGCTGCGCCGCCCGTGCATTTTAGCCGCCAGAACAGGACAGATAGCGAGCGGAATGCAGGTGCAAATGGGACAGTGCCCCTTTGGCCCTCGGCACCCCGGGTGCGATCTGCAGGGATCATCCAGGGACACCATCACGGCCTGTCCTAAGCCTTTGCCTTTAATAAACTAAATGCGCGAGGCTAGCGCGTGTTCCATCTCAAAACGATGACAAGACCGACTGAACTCGACCGATTCAAGGATCACGGCGAGCCTCGTCTCTCTGCGTCAATATGTCCATGATCGCGTCATGGATTGAGCGTGGCCCGCAACGACAGATTGAGCGCTTGCGAGCGCGAGCCGTCGCCCAAGCGGCCCAAGCCGGGTCGCAGCGAGCGCAATCCTCGACCGAGTTTTGCAGATATGGCAACTTTTCTTCGTCGAGTCGACCGGCGCCGTCAGCGATTTGTAACGCATGAATTTGAAGGTTAGCTTGCAGAACTTTGGCGCGGACCAGGGACTCGGCTGGCCGCGGCGATTTGACGATTGCAGACTTCTTTAACAAAAACGGGCGCCTTGTGAGCTCCCGAAATGACATTGAAAAAGCCATGGGACAAGCTTCCTTCCGTCTCGGCCGTTAGCCTGGTCGTCACACGCCACCAAGCGCATTGGCCTCTCTCAGAAAAATCGTTTTGCCAAAGCGATCTATACCCGACCTGAGTCGTCGATAAACGTATCCGACAGGAGTTGCCACCAAAGGCCGCCCCACTGTAACCCAGATCTAGACGTACCCGCCAATGCACCTATCGAAAACGTGAACACCCTTGCGGTATTCGAGACAAACACCAAACCGTCGATTCGGAGGGTTTTGCTCCGAAGCGAGCGGATTGGTGAATTTTGTTTGCTTTGAGAGGATTTCAGGATCGCTGATAAAAGAGTCGACTGTCGAACAATTGAACAAGACGGTTCACGAATCCCTTGTGTCAGTTTCCCGACTCATCACTTTCAAACGTGCGGAGACCCCTACATCGAGATTTGTTTGTCCTCCAAGGACTCGCGACGCATTCCACTGCGCCGGTCACAGCGTTTCCTGTTATGCAAAGCTTTTCTATACCATCGAAAAGGAACGCATAATATTCAAGCAGAAATCCACGGCGGGCCCTCCACTGAAATCCAGGGAAAAATTTGACGACACGGATTTTGAGTTTGTGGGTATCTTTGGCCGTGACCTCCAGACGGCGAAACAATTGGTGCACTGATTGTCTGACCCTGACACTGCAGATGGTATGACACGAACATTTGCGCCGTACGACAATCAAGCTGAGTGGTATCTCTCTGCTGATTGGAAACGCGATGTGACCATGTCGCCGTGCGCGCAGGGCGAGCCGAAGCTGGATCGGTGCCAGGATACTCGCGCCATCGAGCCATTCCAGGATAATTCGCGGCTCGGTCGTCTGGGCGCCACCTCCCTTTTTTACCCGGATTGCGCGCGTGATTAACCACAATTCTCCTTACGGTTGCTCCGCTTCTTCCCGCTTCACACGTCGGGAACGGAGCGATCCACTGGGAACTGTTGACACAGCGCGTCGCCGCAGACTGGTCGCGCTTGCGCGCCCGCGCCCCTCACGCCCTTTTGCGACACCGCGGCGAGTTGGGTTTCCAGCCGGCACTTCAGGCTTTCAATGTGGCTTGGATTCAGCGTGCCGCACCGCGTGACGTTGCTCGGCGCTGTGCCTGCGAATCCGGCTCTTGATGGTTTCCGCGACCCTTCCATATCAAGCGCCTCATCGACATCGACAGTCGGGGCTGGTCTCGCTCCGCGTGCCATCACCTCGCCTGGCGCGCTCAGTAAGACAGGTTCGCACCCGCCGTGCGCCACAGCATCAGGAACGGATGCCGCAACGAGATATCGTGTGGCAGCCTCTGCGACGCCACCGCGCCCGGGGGATAGGGTTGCGCGAGGATGCGTCCCTTGCCGCTTCAGCAGCGCCGGCATCTCGCGCCGACTCGGAGATCGATCGATCCGGCCCCGCGGCTCCGAGTTGTCAACTAAATATTCCACCGCATATGTGAACCGATCCGTTTCGGTCGGTTCAGTAGCGCGTTACAACGTGAGTGCGCGCCATCGCTTAACCGCTACGTTGCTTCACGTCCGGAGCCAACGAAGTCACATCTGGAATCCGCCACTCATCTGCCCTGAGACCACCAGCGTCAACGGTTCCGCTTAACCCATTGCGGATTAGCTCACGCCAGTGACAAACTAATAGGCATTACGGCTACGCGCGACTTCAAAGCAGGTACGAATAATAATCCACAGATCAAGCCATATATTCCAATTGTTGATATACCAGAGGTCTAAATTGATTCGCTCCTTCATCAAATCAAGCTCACGAGTTTCTCCCCGAAAACCGTTGACCTGAGCCCAACCAGTGATACCGGGCTTGACGTGGTGTCGGAAGGCGTACTTACCAATTGATCTTCCGTATTCGTCATCGTGGGCGACAGCATGCGGGCGTGGTCCAACCAACGACATTTCGCCACAGAGCACATTAACTAGCTGCGGCAGCTCATCGATGCTGGTGACGCGTAGTAGGCGACCGATGCGTGTCACTCGTTCGTCATTGCGCTTGGCTTGGCAAATGGTGCGCCCGTTTTCAAGCACATTCATGGTCCTAAACTTCCAGATCATGAACTCCCGGCCGTTGAAGCCCTTGCGGCTCTGGCGAAAGATCACGGGCCCGCGCGAATCAATCTTAATTGCTATACTTATAACCGTGAGCAGGGGCAAAAGGAGAAGTAGCGCCGTTCCCGCCAATACCAAATCTACGGCCCGCTTGGCAGCCATTTCGAGGCGGGTAAGAGGCGCTCGCTGCAGTTCAATCAGTGTGGGCCCGGCAAATTCGGCTGTTGCTTGCGAGAAAATTGGCCTGGCAAATCGATCGGGGAGAAGAAGTACTGGGATCGGTAGTATGCGCAACATTCGCGTCAAGAGATCACGCCGTCGGATATCGGCCCAGCCGATCGCCAGGAGCATCTGCTCCGCATTCGTGCTTCGCGCGGCTGCAACTGCGGTATCAACGATACTGACTTCGTGATCAATCTCGGCCAGGACTGGAAACTCAAACCGGCCAACTTCACGAATGCCGAATTTTTGCAACAGATCGAGCGTGGACAACTCGTGTAATTCTTCCTGGTCTCCAATGAGAATACATCGAGGTCCTGAAATCGTCCCTGCTAAGACCCATTTGCTGAGTTCTCTGCAAACAAGCGCTCGCACTCCAAGCAAAAGTGGCAGACCCAGCAATCCAAAGACTATCGTCGACCCACGAGAATAGCTGCTTCCAACTTTCAGGAGGAATAGCAGGGCAGTCACAATAAGTAGCACAGAAATCCATGCGGAGATTATCCCGTTTGCCTGCCTTGTTCCCGATAGAAGGGCTCTCGTGCGATAAAAACCCCGAGATGCTGTGAGTAGAACAAATAGCAGGCCCGAATTCGCTCCTATGCCGAGCAATGCGGAGGTGTCGGCTCCAGCACCGAACGCGAAGTAGTGGTAAGCAAGACCCGCTACGAGGCTTGATAACGTAATAGCCAAAAAATCTAACGCCGCGGCGAGGAGGCCGATGTTCCCATAAGAGACAAGCTCGGAAACGTGGCCCAAACTTGACTGGGCTCTGGCGGCAAGCTTATTCGGCTGTTGGGAGAGATACGTCGCCACGACCACCACCCCAGATTACACCACAGAGAAAATTACACTACAGACGGAACTTCCATGACTGGGTGCTTCAGTTATTACCTTCATTTTCAGCGATCGCACAACAATTTTTTAACTGCTAGCCGACCTGAGTCAGTGTTAAGTTTAATAATAGAGGTGCCATAATTTTTTATTCTTGTCATCGATATGCGTAACCTAAACAGAAAGTATTTATCGAACCTAGAGGAACTTCGGAAATTGAAAGGAAGATCGAGAATTAGACTAGCGTTGGGAAAGATTGTTCTTTCCTCAGTGTCGCGTCAACCATGCATCACCCAGGGATCCACTTTGGAAAAGTCCACAAAACGCATGTCACGCCCGTGTCTAGCCAACATTCGAAACGCCTCCTTGCGCCAGCGTGATCGCAGTCAAGCGCACCGTCACGCACTGTATAAGCATTACCCACCATGGTACGATCCTAAGTCCCTAGTGGCCCATGACGTTCCCGCACCCGAAACCGCGCCCCTGATTCGTCGTGATTCCGCCTGCGGACCGCCACAGTATCGCCCATCGAACGCCTCGCCAAGCACAACTGGCGACCCGGTGACGGTAAGCCCGTAGAGTAGTCGGCCGTTGATGCTTACACGTTGGCGCTGGGGTCGCGAGCCAGCCGTTTCCACGAGACCTGTCGGTGGAACTAGAAATTGCTCAACATTGAACGTACAACCCCACGGCGCTCGCGCCCCAGCACCGAAAGCGACCGCGGCGTCAACGGCGGACCTGCGTAGGAGCAACGATGTTGCTCCTTATTCGGTTCCGCCGAGCGCTGCCAACGCGGCTGATCCGTTTGTGGGCGCGCTGGGGCCGCACCCAGAATGGGTCGAAACTCTTCACGCCACTCCGTGTCGGGTGGAACCCCCCTGACGGAAATTAAGATGCCGTTTTGACAGCCATCTCCCAGCCAAGGAGCCACTCTCTTTTGCAGTTCACTCACAGGATTTATGCCGAACAACGCAGCAAAGCAGTTTGTTGAAGCCAGTGACAGGCACGCAACCTCTCGCCCCCTCAACCAAACGTTTTGTGGCCCTTCACAGCTTGCGCGGCCTGTGTGCGATCTTTGTCGCTGTACACAATTTTGAATATCCCCGGAATCCGTTCGTTCTGCATTCCTCTTTGTTCGTCGATTTTTTCTTTGTGCTAAGCGGATTTGTGATCACACACGCATATATGCTGCGACTCACAACAAGGAATGAGTTCCGCATATTCATAGTGCGCCGGCTTGGGCGTCTATGGCCGCTTCATGTGACAATGCTGATGGCGTTCGTTTGTCTCGATATTATAAAATTTACTGTTGGATCGCTGACCCACGCAAACTTTTCAATACCTCCTTTTACATCTCCCAATTCGGCAATCGCCATCGTGTCTAACTTGTTTTTGATTCAGGCGATTGGCCTTCACACTGAGCTCTCCTGGAATGTTCCAAGTTGGAGCATTAGCACCGAGTTTTGGACGTACATACTGTTTGCTTCATTGTGCATCTCATCCCGAGGCAAACCACCTCCTGTCGCTATCGCATCAGCTCTTGCCCTTTTGGCAGCGCTCGTCCTATTCCTGTTTTCTCCTACTTACCTCGAAACGAACACCGACTATGCGATGGCCAGATGCGTGTACGGATTTTTTGTCGGTCATATAGTATATAGAGCCGGTGAAATGAAAGTTGGTGATGGCGGATTTCTCGAGGCGACGACCATTCTGATGGTCTTTGCTTTTGTTTGGATTTGCGAAGGCATTATCTCAATCATCGCACCGGTCGTATTCGGATTAGCGGTTTGGGTGTTTGCCAGAGAGGGCGGCCGCATATCGAAGGTGTTGTTGACGAGGTGGTTTGTGCGCCTTGGAGATTGCTCATACTCAATTTATATGGTCCACTGGCTAATTAGAAACAGTATCTTTGCCGTCGTCAAATTCGCTATGGCGTTGATGGGAATTCATTCCGCCGCTGTCCACATTTCTTGCAATGAGGGCAGCTGCACCTGGACTATGGGGCTGCTACTGATTAGCTATCTCGTTGCGGTTATTATCGTTGCAAGCGCTACTTTTAACTTTATCGAACGACCGAGTCGCAGGCATTTTAATGAGATCGCCAAACAATTTAAAACAAAGCCTGTCAACTAACAGGCTCTTCTGAGATTAGTCTTCAAACTCGTTAAGGTAATTCGGTGAGCCAATAATTGAGCCGGCTAAGGCGAACCGCCCAAGCCACCTCGGTATGCCATACGCTAGGCCGGGTTGGAGATTGCCCACCGGCGCGTATTTGATGTCGTCCATTTTGTCATCCACTCATAGGCGCCGTTAACTTTCAAGAAAAACTCAATGGGCCAATCAGACGGATCGACTTTGACCCGACCACGGAGCATACCCTCCTCGTCTGTCTTGATCTGTTCGGGACAAATGGTGAAGACTTGATCATATCCCGCTATTGAGCAAAGTTTAACGATTGACGCATCGTAATCACCATAGGGAAAGGAAAACAATCGAACTTCCCGTCCCATCAAGTTTTGTAATTCTTGGCGAGAGCCTTCAATTTCATCCCGCGCCTTATCTGGTTGCGCTTGAGACAGAAGCACATGCATCGAACCATGCGACCCCAACGTTACCAGATCAGATGGCAATTCCTTTAACTGATCGACGGTCATCACCACTTCGTTACGAGCTTGTTCTTCATCCCTCATCGCCCAACCTGGGCAGCGCCCCAGGAAGCCCGTTGGAACAAAGATCGTCGAATGAAACGACCGAACCACCAGTTCTGGTATCGCGTTTTCACGCACGCTTACGAACGCATCATCGAATGTGATAGCAACGTGTCTTGTCCCAGGAGGTAAGACACCACGATAGGATGCGGGGACAACGCGCGCGGTCCGCTGCAAAGTCTGCATCTGACGTGCGAATCTAGACCGTTCGCCGCCAGCGACTCCATGATAATAAAGAATTACCAATTTCTGATCTACCGGCCAACCTATCATATAGAGGGCGCGGTGCACCACGGCCCTCGTCACGAAATACAGCAAGCTAATTCCGAGCTTGATAAATCGCTTGAAATCTGGAGCGTTCATCGAGGAACCGCGGCAGTCGGGGAACATCATTGGCTTTTGTGCCTACTTATATCATATCGAAGTAGGTCGTAAAGGTCGAACGAGCGCCGGCCCACAGCATGGCGCGATTTGAATGAGGAAGCGATCTCGCGGACTTGCCGATTTATGTTAATTTGCACTTATCTCACTTGTCGGCACTGATCAACAGCTTGGGATTGAAAGCTGCAGGAGTGGATATCGTTCGACCATTCTCTTAGAGAACCATCGCCACCTGTTTCCTCAGGCGTCACGAGAGTACCCGAGGCGAATGTGTTACCTAAGGAGAGACAGGAGGTGCTTTGCAACCCGTTCCAGCAACAGCCCTGGAGATAGTCGGCACCAGTAGCCGAGTTGCCAGGTCAGGCGATGGATGTGCGCCATCGGGGATGCCGTTCCTCAACTCGTCCTTGGTCAACCTTTTCCAGTTCGCTCGGTTATCAATGTATCCGACGCCTAGTTTCCGAGCCAACGGCTCATACAGATCGAAGTAGGCGTCAACATTCCACCGAATCCATCCATGTAGACCGAACGACGGGCTCATCGTCATTAAGAAGATCTTCGTCTGCGGTTTGGCCTTCAGAATTGCTTGTACGATTTTAGTCGTATTCTCTCGACTGCGCTCAAGCGAGAGACCTTTGAACCAGGCAGCATCATTCACAGAAAATTCGATCAAGACCACGTCCGGATCGGCGTCTATAACCTCGGTGATTACCGTTAGTCCCCATACCGACGTTTCGCCGCTGCGCCCAAAATCCAGCACTCTTACGGGTACCCCAAGACAAGTGTTTAAGTTTTGTTCGAGCGGCTTAAGCCAACCGCCACGATGGGTAAGGCTGGTCCCAAGTGCCACTACAGTCATTGGTTTTTCTTGCTGACTGGCCATCACATGCGCGCTGTAAGTCGGATTCAAGATGGTGAATGCCAATGTCATGATTATTCCACTCACGAAGCGGCGCATTTTATTCGCTTGTTCCCTATCGCGGATCGGGACTCATGGGTTCTAGTCTCCCAAGCGCTTTCTTCTTGCTTGCCTGCGAGTCGGTCTACTGTCACATGTCAGAACCTTTTAGAAGTTATTCGCCATTGGCGACTGCCCGAAAGGTAATCGGCACTTGCCTTTTGGGAAAGCCTTGAGATCCCGATTCTGAGGGTGGCTGGGTAAGGGCCTCTGTCGTTTGCGATTTCCAGCGGCCGATCCGACCCGAGGGCCAAGCCGCAGGTCAAATGGCCGTCTGCAGACCGGTTCCGCCGCGCTCGACGGGCGATGGAACCTCCTCGCGCGTGGTCACCTTCGCTCCCGCTCGCGGCCCTGAGCGTCAAGCGCCACCGGCAATCGATGCCGGCAGGCAGATCCGCGACCGAGGGCGCGGAAGAACAACAGGCCGGTGGGGGAGACCATAATGCGCGATTGTGGCGCGCTACCAGCGTTCCTGGCCTCATTGACAACACCGCGCCGGCACGGAATGCCGCGCTATGAGCAAAAGCCACACGTTGCAAATGACCCCCTCGCTACCCACGTTATCCGCGCTTCGTTTGAGTTGCGCCAAGGGTCTTGCGGTCAGCCGAGGACGACCCGCCTTCACTCAACTTGACGATACATCTTGTGCAGAAATCCATTTTGTCGCTATCCCACCTTCCATTCAGCCGAGCGTTCTAAACTTTGGCGTGTACTTTTCTAGACGGAGTGAGAATTTTCATTTACCCTATTTTCTGGGCCACCCCCCGTACCTCTTAAAACATGCCGCTCCTATTATTCGTTGGTATTTCAAGTATGCATGCTGCATTCGCTCCGACTGAGCTAATCCAGATAACACGTCCATCGCCTTGAGAAGCGTTCGTGTCCGCGACCGCCCAACCCCGCCCTCGCGCCGCTTTGCCAATACCCAGAAAGGTTAATGAAAGATGCGCAAAGACTCCCCCATTGGACCATCTGGAATCGAGGCACGCATTGCGTGTGCGGAAACCTTGGGTAGACTGTTCTCGAATCTAGAGGCTGCGCACTCCTCCAAGCGAATTTCAATCCTTGATACGCGCGTCAACAGGTTGAGCCGATAGCGGTACCGGGGAGTTGGCGGGTCATGGGAACGCTTTTGCGCCGCGGACTTTTTTGCTTGGCCCTGTTTGTGGCGCTGGACTCCGCGCCAGCCCCGTGCTGGTATCTTGATACTCCGCCGA
>Ga0187765_10001015_pt1 | contig 10685 bp, 8 predicted proteins | sample 0216_QUI02_MP05__3_FD_133018 | JGI IMG/M metagenome (GOLD analysis project Ga0187765, IMG submission 133018) | Tropical peat soil microbial communities from peatlands in Department of Meta, Colombia - 0216_QUI02_MP05_10_MG | ecosystem: Environmental > Terrestrial > Soil > Wetlands > Peat ...
CGTCGACATCCTGCTGCGCCAGGGGATCGCCAGCGAGATGGCCCCGTTCGTGAGCGCGCTCAACGGCGGCACGACGACGCGCGCGAACGTGATCGACAGCCTCGAAGGTTCGACCGAGTTTGCCAGCAAGGTCGCTCCGATCATCCGCCTGTACTACTCCGCGTTGACGCGTACTCCGGACTACAGCGGGCTGGCGTTCTGGGTAGGCCAGCTCAGATCAGGCGCTTCCCTGCAGTCCGTCGCGGACTTCTTCGCGACGACACAAGCCTTCCAGAAAACCTACGGCACGGGGACCCCTCGCCAGTTCGTGATCCGCGTGTTCCAGAACGTCCTGGGGCGCGCGCCGACGACCGCCGAGCGCCAGTCCTGGGTCGCCCAGGTCAAGAGCGGTGCCGCGACCCGGAGTCAGGTCGTTCGACAGATCTCCGAGTCGGCGGAATCCGTTCAGACATCGGCGAGCAAGGTGTTCGTCACCTCGCTGTACGTCGGAATGCTGCGTCGAGCTCCGACGAAAGCCGAGCTCAACTCCGGCATCACGACGGCGAATCAGTCGCACGTCACCCTGATCAACAGCATCCTGTCGTCGCAGGAGTACCACAACCGGGTCTTCCAATGATGGCCACGACTGACGGCCACGACCGCATCGAACGTCGATCCCAGGTCGTGTTTCCGTTCGTCGGCGATTTTCCGCTTGCGAACGACCGGTACGGTATGACGAGAATGCCAACCGAGGAGCCAAACATGAAGCCGAGCCATTTCCAGCCGAGTCGGTCTGCGCGCGCCGCCGGCGCCGCGATCGCGGCCGCCGCGATGATCGTCGCGCTTGCCGGCGCCGCAAGCGCGGGCAGCAATCCCTATGCAGGCAAGAGCCTGACCGGCGACAGCCGGCTCGGCAGCTACGCGATCACGCACCCGCTGCAGTACCAGCCAAAGCGCTCGGAGAACGCCAAGGGCCGCCTGATCAGCCAGCCGAAGGTGCCCGATCCGCCCCAGCGCGAGCTGATCGGCCCGCGTGCCGCGATTCCCGATCCCTCACCCCAGCTCATCCGCAAGGGCTTCATTCCGCTGGGCGGCAACAGCATGGGCGGCCCGAAGACCAAGGTCAGCAGCAGCCAGTACGGTACGACCGCCTATCTCCAGCCGCGCCCGATCGTCCTCGGGCCGCCGCGCGACCCGAATCGCCAGCATCGCGAGACGGTTCCCGATCCCACGGTGCGGCGTGCCCCGTCGATCGCGACCCAGACGAGCTCGAGCACCAGCCTGAGCGGAGGATCGGCGCTGAAGTGATCCGCGGCTCTGCTCGACGGCGGCTTCCGCGGTAGGCGTGCACGCGAGGCGCGCGTTGCATCCGATTCTTGCTGTGCCATAACGTCCGCGGTGTCGTCACTGGCCGGCAAGCGCGCGCTCGTGCTCGGCGTCGCGAACGAACGGAGCATCGCGTGGGCGATCGCGCAGGCCCTGGCGCGGGAGGGCGCGACGCTCGCCTTCACGTTCCTCGGCGAAGCGCTCGAGAGGCGAGTCCGGCCGCTCGCCGCCGAACTGGGCGCACCGCTCGTCCTGCCGTGCGACGTCACCGACGACGCGCAGATCACCAGCGTCTTCGCCGAGATCGAGCGCAGCTGGGGCAGCCTCGACATCCTGGTGCATGCGATCGCATTCGCCAACCGCGAGGACCTCGCGCAACCTTTCCACGAGACCTCCCGGGAGGGATTTCGCCTGGCGCTCGAGGTGAGCGCGTACTCGCTGGTCGCGCTGACCCACGCCGCGCTGCCCCTGATGAAGAGCGCCGGCGGAGGGAGCGTCATCACCCTGACCTTCGCCGGCTCGAGCCGCGTCTTTCCGAACTACAACGTGATGGGCGTCGCGAAGGCCGCGCTCGAGGCGAGCGTTCGCTATCTCGCGGCAGAAAGCGGCAGCTTCAACGTGCGGGTGAACGCGATCAGCGCGGGCCCGATCAAGACGCTCTCCGCGGCGGGCATCCGGAATTTCCGTGACATGCTCCACGTCGCGGAGGAGCGATCGCCGCTCAGACGCAACATCGCGGCGGAAGAGGTCGCGGACGCGGCCGTGCTGCTCGCAGGGGACGGCGGGCGGGGAATCACCGGGCAGGTGATCTACGTCGACGCCGGGCTGAGCATCATGGGAGTCTGAGGAGGGATTCTGCCGCCCACGGGATCAGCGGAGGGCGGATGGTAAGGATGGATCTTTGAGCACGACAGTCTGGGTTGTCCTCGCGATTTCCACGCTTCTCGGCGCCGCCATCATGTGGGCGCTCGGCGATCGCCCATGAACGAGCAGCCGGCCGGTGCAAGCGTCGCCAGGCCCGAGCACGACAACGGCTCCGCCCCGGCGGACGTCGCCGTCCCCGGGGTATTCGGTCCGGGCGAGGGCCCGATCGCGCCGGCGGGTGAATCCGTCCTCAACCGCCTCCGCGAGCGCTTCGTCGGCCGCGCACGCGATCCGCTCGATCCGCACGTCTACCATCAGATCTCGCTGATCGCTTTCCTGGCCTGGGTCGGCCTCGGCGCGGACGGGCTCTCGTCGTCGTGCTACGGGCCGGCGGAAGCGTATCTCGCGCTCGGAGAGCATCACTTCCTGGCGATCCTGCTCGCCCTCCTCACCGCGCTCACGGTCTTCGTCATCTCGGCGAGCTACTCGCAGATCATCGAGCTGTTCCCGACCGGCGGCGGCGGCTATCTGGTCGCGACCCACCTGCTCGGCTCCGGCGCCGGCCTGGTCTCGGGCTGCGCGCTGGTGATCGACTACGTGCTGACGATCTCGGTCTCCATCGCGAGCGGCGCCGACGCCGTCTTCAGCCTGCTCCCGCCGAGCCTGCACCACTTCAAGCTGCTCGCGGCCGCGGCGGTCGTCCTCCTGCTCATCGTGATGAACCTGCGCGGGGTGAAGGAATCCGTGACCGCGCTCCTGCCGATCTTCCTGATCTTCCTCGTCACGCACGCGATCACGATCACGGTTGCGCTCCTGACGACCGCCGCCGACGCTCCCCGGATCGTCGCCGACGCCTACCAGGAGAGCCAGCGCGCCGCGGGCACTCTTGGCTTCGGCGCGCTGGCCATCATGCTGCTTCGCGCATACAGCCTCGGCGGCGGCACCTACACCGGGATCGAGGCGGTCTCCAACGGCCTGCAGATCCTGCGCGAACCGCGGGTCGAGACGGCCCACCGCACGATGCGCTACATGGCCGTCTCGCTGGCGCTGATCGCGGGCGGCATCATGCTCTCCTACCTGCTGATCGGCGTCCAGAACGATCCGAACAAGACGCTCAACGCGATCCTGATCGAGCGCGTCTCCGCCGGCTGGCCGGGCGGGCGGATCTTCGTTTTCCTCACCCTGGTCTCCGAGGGCGCGCTGCTCTTCGTCGCCGCGCAGGCCGGCTTCCTGGACGGCCCGCGCGTGCTGGCCAACATGGCGATCGATTCCTGGGTGCCGCACCGCTTCTACCAGCTCAGCGAGCGCCTGGTCACCGAGAACGGCATCATGCTGATGGGCGGCTCCGCGCTCGCCATCCTTCTCTACACGCACGGTGACGTCGGGATGCTGGTGGTGCTCTACAGCATCAACGTCTTCCTCACGTTCTCGCTCTCGCAGCTCGGCATGTGCGTCCACTGGTGGCAGTGCCGCGACAAGGAGCCCAAGTGGGTCCGCCGCCTGGCGATCAACGGGCTCGGTCTGGTCCTGACGGGAAGCATCCTCTGCGTGACGGTCACGCTCAAGTTCCTCGCCGGCGGCTGGTTGACCGTCGTACTGACCTCGAGCTTCATCGCGATCTGCATCTGGATCAAGAGCCACTACCGACAGACGACGCGTGTGCTGCAACGCCTCGACGACATCCTGGTCTCCGTGCCGATGCTCCCCGATTCCGGCGCACCGCGACCCGAGCGCGACACCCGGGGCCCGACCGCGGTCTTCCTGGTCAGCGGCTACAACGGCCTCGGCCTGCACGCCGTCCTCGGGGTGCCGCGGCTCTTCGGCGATCACTTCAAGAACTTCGTCTTCGTCTCCGTCGGCGTCATCGATTCGAGCCGCTTCAAGGGCGCGAGCGAGGTCGACAACCTGCGTCACTCCACCGAGGAGGCGCTCCAGAAGTACGTCAAGTTCGCGCGCAACCTCGGGGTCTACGCGGAGTACTGGTATGCACTCGGGACCGACACGATCGACGAGATCGAGAAGCTCTGCACGCGGGTGGCGCAGACCTTCCCGCGCTCGGTCTTCTTTTCCGGCAAGCTCGTCTTCGCGCAGGACAACCTGCTGACTCGCCTGCTCCACAACCAGGCGGCTCACACCATGCAGCGCCGTCTCCAGTTCGCCGGCCTGCCGATGGTCGTCCTCCCGGTGCGGGTGATGTGAGGCAGACGCCCGCGCCTCAGCGTTCCTTCAGGTCGCCGACCTCCTCGCCGACGACCCGGGTCAGGGCGGCCAGCGCGAGATTGTAGTCGCGCGCGGCCTCGAAGTAGTCGCTCGAGATGCGGGCGTAGTTCCCGAGCCCGTCGAGGATGTCCTTGGCGTCGCCGACGCCGACGTCGAAGTTGGTCACCGCGAGAGTCAGGATGGCGCGGCCGGCCTTGCGGCCGTCGGTCAGCTGGTCGAGCGCATCGCGCGTCTGCTGGACCTTGCGGTAGGTCTCGCGCAGCTCGAGCGGCAGACCGCTCTGCGCGCTGCGCTTCTGCGTCTCGAGCTTGCTCAGCTCGGCGCGCGTCGTCTCCGCGCGCGCTGCCGTCAGGTAGAAATTCAATCCCCAGTGAATGCCGAGAACCGCGCCCGGTCCGTGCAGATAGTTGAAGTCGTCGTAGGCGAACGGGTTCAGCTGGCGGTCGCGGCGCGGGGCGTAGGAGTAGCCGAACACGCCGTCGACGAACACGCTGGGAAAGAAATCCGCCTCGACGGTCTTGAGCTCCTCGCTCTTGGCCTTGATCCCCGCCTCGAGCTGCTTCCACGACGGGCTGTGCTCGAACAGGCGCGTCTCGTAGAACTCGAGCGGCTGGAGGTCGGCCTTCACCGGCTGGAGGAAGCGCTCCTTCAGATCGATCGGGTCGGTGCGATCGGCGCCGATCATGCGGCGCAGGGCCTCGAGCGCGTCGATCGCGCCGGTGTCGAGCTTCGGCTTCTCCTTGGCCACCTCGGCGAGCCCGACGCGAAGATAGAGGATGTCGAGCTCGGAGATCTTGCTGTCGCCCTGTTCGCGACGCTTCCTCGCCGTGGCGAGCGCGCTCGTGAACGCGTCGCGCGCCTCGTCGAGCGTGCCGCCGACCGACCGCGCGAGCAGGATGTTGTAGTAGAGCGTCTTCACCTGCTCGACGACCTCGCCCACCTTGCCCTGGCTCGCGGCGGCCTGCTGCTCCACCGCGTGCGTCGCCGCGGCGATTCCCGCCGTGATCTTGCCTCCGGTGAAGATCGGCTGGACGATGTTGATGTCGACCCGTGTGAACGGGCCCAGGGCGTTGGTGGTCACCGTGTCCTGCGGATCGAGGACGGTCCCGCGCGCGCGCGGCGCGGCGCCCGTCAGGCTCGTGACGTTCGCCTCGGGGAAGAAACGCGCCGCCTTCGCCTCCCTGAGCTTGGCCTCGCGCGTGACGACGTCGAGCCGGGCCTCGACGACGTCGGGAGCATGCTCGACCGCACGGCGAATGAACTCGACGAGCTCGAGCAGCTCGGCCTTCAGCGGCGGGGTCACGCGCGGCGCCGGCGCGACGGCCGGGCGCGCAGCGTCATCCACGGCGGAGCTCGGCCCGAGGGTACCCGATCCGGTCTCGACGACCGCGCCCGCCGTCTCCCCTTTGCCCTCGCCGGCGTCGGGAGCGGCCCGGGTGACGGCCGGAGCGTCGGGAGCCGCCGGGGCGCGCACCGCGAAGAGCGCCAGGGCGGAGCCCGCGAGCAGGATCGCCAGCCGCTCTCGCCCGCTCCACGCTTTCCCGCTCGTCCTCGCGCGCGCCCGCATCACCGCCTCACCCCCTTGCGAGGCCCGACTCGCCCTCCGAATCCTGCGGTCTAGCGCGAGCTGAACCGCGTCCGGTAGAGCCACAGCCCGATGGCGAGCGATCCTACACCATAACCCGTCAGGACGGCCACCGGCTTGGCGATCGCCGCCAGACCGCGATCGCGCAGCACGAGATCGTTCATGCCGCTCATGGCCCAGGTGGTGAAGACCACCGGCGAGATTCGCCGCATCCATTCGGGCGTGATGGACGCCGGCCACCAGAGCCCGCCGAGCGCCGACAGGGTAAGCACGAAGGCGAGGCTCACCATCAGGGTCTGCTCGCGCGAGCTGGCGATTCCCGCCACCACCATCCCCACCGCAACGATGGAGAAGACGATCGCCACTGTCAAGCCCAGGAATGCCCAGATCGACGAGCCGAGCGAGACGTGGAAGGCGTAGTGGCCGAAGAGGAACAGCACCGACATCTGCACGACGCCCACGACGAAGCGGGCGCCGAGCTTGCCGAGCAGCATCCAGGTGAACCCGGCGGGCGCGACGAGCAAGCGCGGCAGGGTGCCCCAGTCGCGCTCGTCGTGCATACCCATCGCGGTGCCGAAGACCACGGCGAGCAGCACGAACATGATCGAGAACCCGGGGACGTTCTGCTCGAAGGCGGTCACGGCGACGCGGTTTCCGGTCAGGTTCTGCTCCTTGAGCGAGATCCGCTCCTCCTCGAGCGGATCGGCGAGCGACGCGGCTTCCTTGTCCATCAGGAGCAGGAGGACCTTGACCGCCTGCAGGTCGGTCGCCTGCGCCGGATCGGTGAGCAGCGCGAGCTCGCTCGTCCTGCCCTGCAAGTACTGCTTGCTGAGGTGGGCGGGAAAGACGATCGCCGCCGGCGCGCGGTTCTGGTCGCGCACCACGTGCTCCGCCTCGTCGCGGCTCATCTCGACGACGTCCGCGTGCTCGCGCAGGAGCTTGATGAACGCGTTCGCGACCGGACCTCCGTCCTCGTTCACCACCGGGATGAGCAGCTGCGGGCCGCTGTCGCTGTGGAACAGGGCCTCGGCGATGATCGTGATCACCACGATCGGCACGAGCAACGAGAAGACGACGGCGAAGCGATCGCGCGCGATGATCCGCAGATCCTTGAGAAAGACGGCGAACATCGCAGCTCAGAGTCCGGAGGAGTCGGAGCCGCCTTCGAGCTTCTTCTTCAGGCGCGCGAGGAGACCGGCAAACGTGTCGTTCGCCAGAGCCTTGTCGAACTGCGAGCGAAAGTTCTCGGCGAGACTCACGTCCTCGACCAGGATGTCGGTCGCTCGCCAGCCGCCGGCGGCCTTCTTGAGCGTGTAGTCGACCGCGAAGCGGTCGCGCGCCGTGACGATCTCGGTCGAGACGGTCGCGTCGTCTCCGTTCACCTTCTCTTCGCCGTAGTCGAAGTCGGGAACCTCGAAGAGGAGCAGGCGCTGCACGTAGGTACGGACGAACAGCTCGCGGAACAGCCGCAGGAACTCGGCGACGTCGTTCGGGCTCTGACCGTCCAGATGCTTGCCCATGGCGCGGCGCGCGAGTGCGTCCGTATCGAGAAAGCCGTTCAGGAGACTCTTGAGCTGCGCGAGCTTCTGGTTGTGATCGCCCGTTCCGGTGACGATGGTGTGCGTCTGTTCGAGGACGGCCCGGGTGGCGGCCATGGGGCCGCCGGGCGCCGGAGCCTTGCTCTCGGCCGCCTCCGCCCGGGGCGCTCGCCACGTGGATGTCAGCGGCAGCGAAGCGAGGATCGCCGCGAGCGCGATCGCTCGAGCGCACGGGAGATCGCCGGTCACGAAGCAGCGAAGAGTCATGCTCTCAGTCTCTGAGCGCCTTCCCCGTCAGCTCGATGAAGATGCTCTCCAGCGTCACCGGAGTCACGCGCAGCTGAACGATCGGCTGATCGAGCAATGTGCCATCCTGACAGAGCTGCGGCAACGCGCCCTGGGCGTTCGACGTGAACAGGCGCACCTCGTTGCCGATCTGCTCCACCCGCTGCACGCCGTCGAGGTTCTGCAGGGCCCTGGTCGAGCGAGGTGGGGCCGCGAATCGCATCTCGATGACCTGGGCCGACTTCGAGCGCGCGAGCAGCTCGGGAAGCGTCCCCAGGGCGATCACCCGACCCTCGTCCATGATCGCGATGCGATCGCAGAGCTCCTCGGCCTCCTCGAGGTAGTGCGTCGTGTAGAGAATCGTCACCCCCTGCGAGCGCAGCTTGCGCACCGCATCGAAGATGTGCGCCCGCGACTGCGGGTCGACGCCGACGGTGGGCTCGTCGAGCAGGACGATCCTCGGCCCGCTCACCAGCGCGCAGCCGAGATTCAGGCGCCGCCGCATGCCCCCCGAGTAGGTGTCGACCCGCTCGTCCTTGCGGGCCGCCAGCTCGATGGCCTCGAGCGCCTGCGCGATCAGGCGGGGTCGTTCCTTGGCGGGGATGCCGTACAGACGCGCGAAGAATTCGAGGTTCTCCTGCGCGGTGAGCGTCGGATAGAGCGCCTCTTCCTGCGGCGCGACGTTCAGCAGCCGGCGCACCGCGTGGACGTCGCGAACCACGTGCTTGCCGTAGACCCACGCGTCGCCCTGGGTCGGGCGGATGCGCGTCGAGATCATCGACAGCGTCGTGGTCTTGCCGGCCCCGTTGGGGCCCAGCAGGCCGAAGATCTCGCCCTGCTCGACCTCGAGCGACACGCCGCGTACGGCCTCGTAGCCGTTGTAGCTGCGGCGCAGCTCCTTGGTCACCACGACGGCCGGCATCCAGGGATCGCCTACCGATCATGCCGACGAGGGTCAACACGGAATGCCGTCTCCGCGACCAGCCGATCGCCGGCGGGAGAACCATCACTCCGGCGCGCGACAACGCTAGAGAAGGAACGGATCGCGGAGCAAGATCGTCTCGTCACGCTCCGCACCGACCGAGATCAGCGTGACCGGAGTCGCGGTGAGCTCCTCGATGCGCGAGATGTATCGCCGGGCGGCCGCCGGGAGGTCCTCGAACCGCCGCATCTCGCTCAGGCTATCGTTCCAGCCGTCGAGCTCCTCGTAGACGGGTCGCGCTCCCTCGAGGGTGCGGACGCTCGCGGGCACCCGCTCGTAGCGCGTGCCCGCGTGCTCGTACGCGACCGCGATCCTGAGCTTGGCGATGCCCGAGAGCACGTCGAGCTTGGTGATCGCGAGGCCGGCCATGCCCGAGAGTCGCGCCGCGTGGCGCACGACGACGGCGTCGAACCAGCCGCAGCGCCTCGGGCGACCGGTCGTCGAGCCGAACTCGTCGCCCGCCTGGCGCAGCTTCCGCCCGACCTCGTCGTCGAGCTCGGTCGGGAACGGGCCCCCTCCGACGCGGGTGGTGTACGCCTTGGAGATCCCCAGCACCCGGTTCACGTACCGCGGCGCGACGCCCGCGCCCGTCCCCACCGCGCCGGCAACGGTGTTCGACGAGGTGACGAACGGGTATGTACCGTGGTCGATGTCGAGCATCGTGCCGTGCGCGCCCTCGAACAGCACGCGCCGTCCGGCAACGATCTGCTCGGTCAAGTATAGCGCGGTATCGGTCACGTAGGGGCGCAGGCGCTCGGCGTAGACCGCGTACTCGTCGCACACCGCGTCGAGCTCGACCGGAGGCCAGCCGTACAGCTCGTGCAGGACCACGTTGCGCTCGTCGAGCAGGCGCGCGACCCGCGTGCGGAAGTACTCCGGGTCGAGCATGTCGATCACGCGGAGCCCGCTCCGGGCGACCTTGTTCTCGTAGGTCGGACCGATTCCCCGCCCGGTCGTGCCGATCTTGTCGACGCCGAGGCGCTCCTCGCGCGCGATGTCGAGCGCGCGGTGCACGGGCAGGATGAGGTGGGCACGCTCGTCGATCTTCAGCTGCTCGGGCTTCTTCAGGTACCCCCGCGCCTGGAGGGCATCGATCTCGCCGCACAGGACGCCCGGGTCGATCACCACGCCGTTGCCGATCACGCAGGTCGTCTGCGGGTGCAACACTCCCGCCGGGATGAGGTGCACCACCGTGCGCTCGTTGCCCACCACGAGCGTGTGGCCCGCGTTGTTCCCGCCCTGGTAGCGCACGACGATGTCGGAGTGCGCGGCGAACAGGTCGACGACCTTGCCCTTGCCCTCGTCTCCCCACTGCGCACCGACGATGACCAGCGATGACACTCGAGATCTCCACCGCGGCAAGCCGGGCCGCCGCGGCCCCACGGTTAGAGGCGGATCAGAGCCGCCGAGATGATCTTCTCCCTGTCCTCCTGGAGCTCGCGCAAGACCTCGCGCGGGACCGGCTGGTCGACGTGAAACAGCGAGACTGCCTTGCCGCCGATCTTCTCCCGACCGAGCTCGAGCCCGGCGATGTTCACCTGGTGCTGCGCGAGAAGCGTGCCGACCTTCCCGACGACGCCAGGCACGTCCTGGTTGTGCAGCATCAGGATGTACCCTTCGGGGACTGCTTCGAGGTAGAAGTCGTCGAGCTTGACGAGGCGGAGGATGCGCCGCCCGAATACCGCGCCGGCGACCTCGTGCTCGTAGCCGGCCCTGGCGAACTTGACCTTGACACCGATCCGGTTGCGGAAGTCGCCCGGCTCCGTCGACACGGTCTCGCGCAGCTCGATGCCGCGCTCGCGGGCGATCAGGGGGGCGCTGACGTAGTTCAGATCGCCCCCGAGGATCGGGACGAGAAGGCCGCGCAGGATCGCCGCGGTGACGGTCTTCGTCCCGTACTCGGCGA
>Ga0187765_10001016_pt1 | contig 10682 bp, 6 predicted proteins | sample 0216_QUI02_MP05__3_FD_133018 | JGI IMG/M metagenome (GOLD analysis project Ga0187765, IMG submission 133018) | Tropical peat soil microbial communities from peatlands in Department of Meta, Colombia - 0216_QUI02_MP05_10_MG | ecosystem: Environmental > Terrestrial > Soil > Wetlands > Peat ...
TACGCCCTCGACCAGTACGTCATCAGCCAGGAGAAGGCCAAGAAGGTCCTCTCCGTCGCGGTCTACAACCACTACAAGCGGGTCAACGCCGGCCACCAGGTCGATGAAGTCGAGCTCCAGAAGTCGAACGTCCTGCTCGTGGGGCCGACCGGATCGGGCAAGACGCTCCTGGCCCAGACGCTCGCCCGCGTCCTCGACGTGCCGTTCTGCATCGCCGATGCGACCTCCCTGACCGAGGCCGGGTACGTCGGCGAGGACGTCGAGAACATCCTCCTGCGCCTGATCCAGGCAGCCGACTTCGACGTCGCCCGCGCCCAGCGAGGGATCATCTACATCGACGAGATCGACAAGATCGCCCGCAAGGCCGACAACCCGTCGATCACCCGGGACGTCTCCGGCGAGGGCGTCCAGCAGGCCCTGCTCAAGATCCTCGAGGGGACCGTCGCCAACGTCCCGCCCCAGGGCGGCCGAAAGCACCCCCACCAGGACTTCATCCAGATCGACACGACGAACGTCCTCTTCATCTGCGGTGGGGCCTTCGACGGGCTCGAGAAGATCGTCGAGGAACGGGTCGGCCGCCGCGGCATCGGGTTCGGCTCAGACACCGCCGTCTCGAAGGCGGACCGGGGGAAGATCCTCACCCGGCTCATGCCGGAGGATCTCCTCAAGTTCGGGCTCATCCCCGAGTTCATCGGCCGGCTGCCCGTCATCGTGACCCTCACCGCCCTGACCGCCGAGGACCTCGTCCGCGTCCTCACGGAGCCGAAGAACGCGGTCACCCGCCAGTTCCAGCGCTTCCTCCAGCTCGACAAGGTCGAGCTGGTCTTCACGCCCGGCGCGCTCGAGGCGGCGGCCGACGTCGCCCTCGATCGCAAGACCGGCGCGCGTGCCCTCCGTTCGATCGTCGAGGAGGCCCTCCTCGAGGTGATGTACGACATCCCGGAACGGACCGACATCCGGAAATGCATCATCACCGAGGAGACCATCCGCGAAGGGCGGATGCCGCTCCTCCTGACGAAGACCGATGTCGACAAGGGCGTCGACGAGACGAACTACATCGACTGGCTCGCCGAGCGCGGCGAGAGCGCGTAGGTCCGGGTCGCTCCCGACGGCGGCTGTCAGTCAGAGCCCGGGATCCACATCCAGCTCAGGTCTGGTTTGCGCCGGCCGGTGACTTCCTCGCGTATCACTCCCCGGAATGTTCGATGGTTCGTGGCGCCGCGGGTGGCACCCGTCGCCCTGTCGCCGACGGGCGATGAGCTCGACCCGAGCGTGAAGCGACCCGGCTCGGCGGGCCATCGACCCGGATCCGCCGTCGACCATTCCGGAGGGTGATATCCGGCAGGAAGAGGGCCCCGGCGAGAGGGCCGGTCGGCGTCCGCAGCCAGCTCCCGATCCGACGGCCGTCGTCTCCGAACATCCGGCGGAGCGCCGGAGTGCCGTCGACCACACGCCGGAGGCGGGCCGTGTCCGGCAGCGCAAGCACACGCCCGACGCTCACCGGCCGCCACCCGAAGCGGCGCTCGACGATCTTGGGCGCGAGCCGCGCCTTCTCGTCCAGCTTCCGGCCGATCTGTTCGGTCGAGGGGATGTCGGACTTCGCCTCGACCACGACCGCCGCCAGGTCGGCCCGCCGCGTTCCGAGCACGTCGATCGAGCCGCGCTCGCCGAATTCCGCGTAGGTGACCTCGAGGGCGACCTCCCAGCCTGCATGTTCCAGCCGGTCGGCGACCGCTGCGACGATCGTCGCGTGATCGGCGTCGAGAAGACGATCGAGACCCGCTCCGCGCCAGCTCGGTCGCAGCTCGAGGCGGACCTCGAGCGAGCGGCAGATCGTTCGCAGCAGTCCGAGCGTCGTCCCCTCGATCGCGCCGCCTTCGATCCGGGAGATGAGGGCCTGGGAGCACCCGCTCGCCGCAGCCAACTCGACCTGGCGCCAGCCGCGACGACGCCGGATAGCGCGGATGGTCCGCCCGATGGCGACGTCGTCCATCCGGGTAAGGCTCGGCCTGACCCCTCATCAGCCGCTCATCTGCCCCTCACCGGCGACTCCGGCCGCACGCAACCGGGAGGGGAGCGGGGTGTAGACTCTCAGCCTCACGGCGAGGACCGAGAGGAGTAGCGCCGGACGGCGGACGAGCGAGCGGGAGACGGTGTGAGTCCCGCCCGAGACGCCGGCGCGAAGGTCACTCGCGAGCCGTGCGGCCGGCGCCCGATAGCGCGCCGAGAGGGAACCGGACACGGCGGACCGCGATGAGCGGAACGCCCCGGATCCGAACCAGCAGGTGGTACCACGACCCGTTCGTCCGCTGGACGAGCGGGCGTTTTCGTTCCGGGGAGCGACGAGATGACCGAACGGGCAGCGATGGCGTCGGGAGGCCTCGACAAGGCCTACCGGCCGGCCGACTTCGAGCCGGCCATCTACGAGCGCTGGCTGGCCGCCGACGTCTTCGCTCCCGACGGCGCCGGCTCGCGCGCGGACCCGGCGAAGCCACCCTTCGTCATCATCCAGCCGCCCCCGAACGTCACCGGCTCGCTCCACCTCGGCCACGCCCAGCGGTCGACAGTCGAGGACCTCATGACCCGCCACGCCCGGATGACGGGCCGAGCGGCGCTGTTCCTGCCCGGCCTCGATCACGCCTCGATCGCCGCCCAGTTCGTCCTCGACCGGATCCTCGCCGAGGAGGGTGAGAGTCGGGCCAGCCTCGGCCGTGAGGCGTATCTGGCCCGGATGAGCGACTTCATCGAGCGGACCCGGACCGTGATCCTCGGCCAGCAGCGACGGGTCGGCGCCTCGCTCGACTGGAGCCGGCTGCGGTTCACGATGGACGACGTGTCGGCCCGAGCCGTCCGCGAGGCGTTCAGCCGCCTCTATCGCGAGGGTCTGGCCTACCGGACCGAAGCGCTCGTCAACTGGTGCCCCGGCTGCCGGACGAGCGTGTCCGACCTCGAGGTCGTGCCGACCCCGGAGACCGGGACCCTGTGGTTCGTCCGGTATCACCTCATCGACGAGACGACCGGCCGGCCCGACCCTGCCGCCACCGTGACCGTGGCGACCACCCGTCCCGAGACGATCCTCGGCGATACCGCCGTGGCGGTCCATCCCGACGACGTCCGATATGCGGCCCTCGTCGGCCGGCATGTCCGCATACCGTTCGTCGAGCGCGACGTGCCGGTCATCGCCGATGCGATCGTCGACCCGGCGTTCGGGACCGGCGCCGTCAAGATCACCCCGGCCCACGATCACGACGACTACGCGACCGGCCGGCGCCACGATCTCGCCCTCATCACGATCCTCGACGACGAGGCCCGGATGACGCCCGACACTGGCGCCTATGCCGGACTCGACCGGTTCGAGGCTCGCCGACGGATCGTGGCCGACCTCGCGGCGCGTGGCGACCTCGAGGCGGAGCGGCCGCACGAGATGGTCGTCGGCCGTTGTCAGCGCAGCGACGACATCGTCGAACCGCGTCTGAAGACGCAGTGGTTCATCCGGACGACGCCCCTCGCCGAGGCGGCCCTGGATGCGACCCGCTCGGGACGGACGCGCATCCTCCCCGAGCGCTTCGAGAAGGTGTGGGAGAACTGGCTCACGAACATCCGCGACTGGAACGTGAGTCGCCAACTGTGGTGGGGACATCGGATCCCGGCCTGGTACTGCCCCGACGGCCACGTGACGGTGAGCGCCGCGGAGACCGGGCCGTCGGTCTGCGAGACGTGCGGCCAGCCGGCGTCCGAGCTGACCCAGGACCCAGACATCTTCGACACGTGGTTCAGCTCGGGCCTGTGGCCGTTCTCGACCCTCGGCTGGCCCGAGGACACGGCCGATTACCGCCGCTACTACCCGGGTTCGGTCATGGAGACCGGCTACGACATCATCTTCTTCTGGGTCGCCCGGATGATGATGCTCGGCATCAGGTTGACCGGCCGGGAGCCGTTCGAGACGGTCTACCTGTCGGGCCTGATCCGCGACCCGTACGGCCAGAAGATGAGCAAGACGAAGGGCAATTCCGTCGATCCACTCGAGGTCATGGACGAGACCGGCGCCGACGCCCTCCGCTTCGCCCTCATCCACGGCGCGACCCCGGGTAACGACCAGCGGTTCGGGCGGGAGAAGCTCGACAACGCCCGCAACTTCGCCAACAAGCTGTGGAACGCGGCCCGCTACGTGATCGGGGCGCGACCGGCGTCGATCCCCGCCGGAGCCGTCCGCAGGCCGCCCGATCCGACCCGCCTCGGGCCGGCCGACCGCTGGCTCCGCTCGCGCGTCGCCGCCACGGTCGACGCCGTCGACCGGGCCATGGCCGACTTCGCCTTCGCCGAGGTGACCCGCCTCCTCTACGAGGCGATCTGGAACGAGTACTGCGACTGGGCCCTCGAGCTCGCAAAAGTCCGCCTCGCCGACGAGGCCGTCGACCCGGCCGACCGGGAGGCGACATGGTGGACGCTCGTCGAAGCGCTCGACACGTATGTGCGCCTCCTGCACCCGGTGATGCCGTTCGTGACCGAGGCGATCTGGGCAGCGATCCCCCGCGACTCCGGCGACCCCGACCTGCTCATCGTCGCCGACTGGCCGGCGACCGCCGCTCGCGACCATACCGCCGAAGCCGACGTCGAGGCCGTCCTCGGCCTCGTTCGCGGGGTCCGCAACGCTCGGGCCGAGGCGCACCTCGACCCCGCCGCCTGGCTGCCGCTCGACGTGGCGGTCCCGGCCGCCCTCGGTCCGACGTTCGAGGCGCTCCGGCCCGCGGTCGGCCGGCTGGCCCGGGCACGGCCCGTGGAGCGGCATCTCACCCGGGAGTCGCTCGAGGCCGTCCGCGACGGTGGCGGGCTCACGATCATCGCCGGTGAGGTCGAGGCCCACCTCGGCGGGGCCGCGACCGACACCCACACAGCTGGCCTCGAGCGGGCCCGTCTCGAGAAGGAGCTCGCCGAGGCCGAGCGGCTTCTCGCGGCGTCGCGCGGCCGCCTCGCCGACGAGTCGTTCCGGGCAAAGGCCCCGGCCCACGTCGTCGACGGTGCGATCGCCCGCGAGGTCGAGCTCGCCGAGCAGGTGGCGCGACTCGGCGAGCGACTCGGCCGCGGCCAGGGATCGGATCCACGGTGAGCGGCACGATGGGCGACGCGCCCGATGGCGACGATTGGTGGCGGACGGGCGTCGTCTACCAGGTCTATCCGCGGAGCTTCGCCGACGGCGACGGCGACGGGGTCGGCGATCTGCCGGGGATCATCGCCCACCTCGACCACCTTGCCGGCGACGGCCCGGACACCCTCGGCGTCGATGCGGTCTGGCTGTCGCCGATCTACCCATCTCCGGGCCTCGATCTCGGCTACGACGTGTCCGACTACACCGGGATCGACCCGATGTTCGGGACGGCCGAGGACTTCGCCCGTCTGGTCGACGAGGCCCACCGGCGCGGCCTCAAGGTCATCCTCGATCTCGTCCTCAACCACTCGAGCGACCTCCACCCCTGGTTCGCCGCCTCGAGATCGAGCCGCGACGGCCCGTACGCCGATTGGTACATCTGGCGTGACCCACCCGGCCGGGACCCGGATGGCTCTCCGCGACTTCCGAACAACTGGGTGTCGTACTTCGGCGGACCGGCCTGGACGTGGGACGAGGGCCGCGGGCAGTGGTACATGCACACGTTCCTGCCGCAGCAGCCCGACCTCAACTGGCGGAGCCCGGCCGTCCGGGCCGCCTGCCTCGACGTCATCCGGACCTGGCTCGACCGCGGCGTCGACGGGCTGCGGTTCGACGTCTTCAACGCCTTCTTCAAGCACGCCGACCTGCTCTCGAACCCGACGCTCCCCGACGGGCCGACCGCGTACGCTCGACAGGTCCACCGGTACGACAAGAACCAGCCCGAGATGACCGAGCTCCTCGCCGAGATCCGGGCGATCGTCGACGAGCGACCCGGCCGCATGACCGTCGGCGAGCTGTTCGAGGGACCGCCCGAGCTGTCGGCCGCCTACTCCGCACCGGGTCATCTCGTCTTCGACTGGGCGCTCGTCGAGACGCCCTGGGACGCGGCCGCCTTCGCCCGTTCGATCGCCCTACGGGAGACGGCCTTCGGGCCTGATCGCTGGCCGACCGTCGTCCTGTCCAACCACGACCGCTCCCGCCATGCCAGCCGCTTCGAGGGCGCCCGCCAGACGGACGAGCGGGCCAGGGTCGCGGCGGTCCTCGAGCTGACCCTGCGGGGCACCCCGTTCCTCTACTACGGCGAGGAGATCGCCCTCCGCGACGTGGCGGTGCCGGAGGACGAGATCGTCGATCCGCCGGCACGTCGCCCGGACCTCCGGGCGACGTGGTGGAACCGCGATCAGGCTCGCGCTCCGATGCCGTGGGGACCGGGACCGAACGGCGACTTCACGATCGGCCGCCGGACATGGATGCGGATGAGCCCGGACTTCGCCTCCCGCAATGTCGCGAGCCAGGCGGCGGATCCGTCGTCGACGCTATCGCTCTACCGACGCCTCATCCGGCTTCGCCGGGCGGTGCCGGCGCTCAGCGGCGGGAGCCAGGAGATCGTCGACCTCGGTGTCGGCGATGTGATCGCCTGGCGCCGCGACGGCGCCGACGGCACGGCCGCCCTCATGGTCATGGATTTCGCCGACGAGAGCCGCGAAGTCGTCCTGCCGATGCCTGTCGGCGGTCGATCGTGGACGACGGCGCTGTCGACCCACGAGCCGGCTCGGGACCCGGACGGGTCGGCTCGCCTCGTCCTCCGACCATGCGAGGCGGTCGTTCTGGTCGATGAGCGTATCGCCGCCACGCTCGGCGATAGAGGAGCATCCGCCTGAACCGCCCCTTCCGCGCTGCTACGATGAGCGGCGACCAGCCACCACACGACGGGGAAACGCCGCGTGCCACTCGAGTTCCTCAAGCGCAAGTCCGGTGAGTCCGTGCCGTCCGACGAGGCGGAGCAGTCGAGCCCCTCCATCCCGGGGATGCCGGAGGAGGTCGTCGCCCAGGAGTACATCCTCAAGCTCTACTACGCCGGCAAGAGCAGCGAGGGCGTCCGGATGAAGGCCGGCCCGCGAGCGCTCCAGGAGCTGCCGGGGATGCTCGTCGGCATGGCCAAGAGCGAGATCGAGACGGTCGAGCCGCTGCCGATCGAGTTCGGCCAGGCCACTCCGGTGATCAGCCGCCCGTCCGAGGCGATGCAGTGGATCAACGCCCACCACGTCCACAGCCCCATCACCCGTCACGCCCTCGTCGTCCTCGAGTCGATCGACGCCATCGACCTCGCCTTCGACACCTTCGTCTGCTCCCTCCTCGACGGTGAGGTCGACACGTCCGGATACCCCGAGTACAACGCGGTCGTCGGCGGCGTCGCCTCGCACTGGGACGAGACGACCGGCGACATGATCGTTCGGGCGGTGGTCGGCTGGGGAGGTCGCGGGGTCCGCGGCGACACCGACCGGATCGGCGCTCGTCTCCTCGGCGGGCTCCTCACGAACATCCTCGCCAACCAGTTCGCGATGGGCATCACGCCGACCGAGCGACCGGTCCCCGCCGCGGGCCGTGGCGGCCTCGTCTGCGCCCACTGTGGGTTCGCCTCCGCCCATGAGCGAGCGTTCTACTGCCCGAAGTGCGGCATGCGCCTCCTCCGCGGCTGACGGTCCGCGTCGAACCCACGTGCCCCTCTACGACTACGTCTGCGGCGCCTGCGGCCATCGGACCGAGGTGATGCACGGGGTCCACGATCATGGACCCACCCAGTGCCCCAACTGCCACGCCCACGCGCTCCGCAAGGCATTCGCTGCGCCGGCCATCGTGTTCAAGGGGAGCGGCTGGGCGAAGAAGGACCGCGGCAGCTCGACCCGGACGAAGGCGGCCGCCGCGTCGTCGAGCGGCGACGGCGATCATGGATCGTCGTCCGCCTCGGGTGGGTCGGGGACCGACGGCTCCACGTCCAGTGGCGGGTCGACGTCCAGTGGCGGCTCCTCGTCGGGCGGCTCGAGCGGATCCGCGGCGGCGGACGACTGAGGGATGGCCGCCCCCTCCGACTGGATCACGCTGACCGAGGCGGCCGACCTCCTCGCCACAGCCAACGTCCACTTCCGCCCTGAGACGGTCGGCGCCTGGGCCCGGCGCGGGCGGCTCCAGAGCATCAAGCTCGGCGGGCGGCGCTACGTTCGGCGGGCCGAGGTGCGGGCCCTCGTCGCCGCACCCCGGCGGGTCCCCGCCGACGCCCTGCAGCCAGGGCTCTTCGAGGACCTGCAGGGCTGATCGCCCTGCCGGCGCATCGGTGCGACTGACCGGGCCTGAGTCCATCGTCGACCGTGTCCTCGGACTCCCGCTCGTCGTCATCGTCCGACGGACCCTCGAGGTCTACGGGTTCGGTGGAGGTCTCCTCGCCGCCGGGCTCGCGTATCGGAGCCTGTTCGCCCTCCTGTCGGCGAGTCTCCTCATCGCCGGGCTCGTCGGCTTCGTCGTTCGCGACCCCGACCGCCAGGCCGAGGTCATCGCCAACCTGGCCGCGCGGTTCCCGCCGATCGCGGCGCTCCTCCAGACCGGCCTCGACAGCATCGCCAGCGGAGCCGTCCAGTTCTCGATCGTCGGCTTCGTGGGCCTGGCCTGGGGCATCAGCGGCGTGTACGGAACGCTCGACATCGCGATCGCCCGGATCTTCGGCCAGGACTACGGTCGGGGCTTCGCGATGCGGACCGTCCGCGGCCTCGTGCTCGTCGGCGTCCTCGTCCTCGCGGTCGTCGTGGCCGCCGTCGCCACGACGCTGAGCCTGACGCTCGAGATCTTCTCCGGACCCCGCGGCGATGGATCGGGCCTTCAGGCGGTCGTCGGCCTCGTCTCTCCGCTGGTCAGCGTCGTCCTCTACATCGGGGCGGTCACGCTCGTCTACCGTTTCGTCCCACCCGTCGCGCCTTCCTGGCGGGCGCTCGCCGTCCCGGCCATCGCCATCGGGATCGTCTTCGCGGTCTACAACACGATCTTCGTCCGGCTCCAGGCGTTCCTGCTGGGCTCGTTCCAGCTGTTCTCCGCGTTCGCGGTCGTGCTGGCCACGATGATCTGGCTCTCGTTCGGATTCCAGATCCTCCTCATCGGAGCGTCGTGGATCAGGGCCCGTGAGGAGGGTGGCGACGTCGTGCCGCTCCCGCCCGACCTTCCCGAGCGGGGGCACAGGGCGAGATCAGACGAGCTCGGCGACCGACAGGCGAGTGATGTTTCGGGTCCAGGGACTCCCGGGGCCGGGGCGGGTCAGACGGACCCGATCGACGGGGACGCGGTCAGGCGCTGAGCTGGCTCGACCCGCAGCGACGGCAGAAACGAGCCGTCGACGAGAGCGGCAGGCCGCAGTTGAGGCATGCCTGGACGCCGGCCGGGCCGGGCCGATTGAGGACGTCGCGGCTGGACTGGGCCCAGATCGCATCGGCTCCTGTCGGCGCGGGGCGTGGCGCGGTCGCCGCGGGCCAGCCCGGCGAAGCCGGCCACTGCGGCTCCGCTTCGTGGCCGTGGCCGTTCGTCTGGGCCGGCACCGTCGAAGCCGCGGCGGGAGCGGGGGCTCCTTCGGGGGCGACCATGTGCCAGACGGGGGCGCCGACCTGATCGACCTGCGGGCGCGACGGCGCCTCTGGCACGGCCGGCGTCGATGGGACCTCGGGAGCGGCGGCCTCGGGGATGGCGGAGGCCACGATCGGCTCCGGCGTCGGGGCGACGAGGGGCGCGGGGGCAGCGGCGGGCTCGGGGCTCGCCATGACGACCTGCTCGGACTGTGCGGGTCGTTCGGCCGGGGCGTCGTCCCGTGACGCATCCGCGGCGACGGCGGCCGGGGCGAGGAGTCCGGCAGCGGGTCGTGACGCCTGGAACCGGCGGAGGATGGTGCTCGTGTTGCCGGCGGCGGCCGCAGCACGCTCGTCGGTCGCGTTGCGGGTCGGTGGCACCGTCGGGATGGCACCGACCAGCTGGATAGCAGCGGCCGGCGTAGCCGTCTCGGCCATCTCAGGCTCATCGGCCGTAGCGGCCCCGGCCATCTCAGGCTCATCCGCCGCCGTAGCCGTCTCGGCCATCTCAGGCACGTCGGCGGTAGCGGCCTCGGCCATCGCCGGCTCGTCCGCCGTAGCGGCCTCGGCCATGATGGCCAGCGCGGCAGCTGCCGCGATCGGATGGGAGTCATCGACCTCGGGCTCGGGCTCGCTCAGCGTCGCCGCTGCGGCGATCTCCTGGGCGGCGTCGGCCTCTTCGGTCGCGACCGGCTCGGCGATCGCATCGTCGAGGGTCGTCGGCTCGTCCTCGGTCGACTCCACGGATTCCGGACCGGCGACGCCGGCAAGGAGCGCCTCGACCGACAGGGCCTCGTCGATCGGCTCGCCCCCGGCGGTGTCCTGCGCCTCCGCGGCGATCGGCTCGGCATCCACCTCGCCCGGCGTCGCCGTCGTCGAGACGTCGCCGATGAGGACCTCGTCGGAGCCCGGCTCTCCGCTCAGCCAGTCGCTCGTGTCGATCGACGGCTCGGCGACCGGCTCGGTCGGCGCGACCGCGAGAGCGTCAACGACGGGCTCGGCGGTCGCCTCGGCACTGACCGCCGCATCGGCACTGACCGTCGCGTCGGCGGCGGAGGAAGCCTCCTGCAACGTGCAGACGGTGGCGAGCGCCGCGGAGGAGCTGTCGTCGTCGATCGGCGAGATCAGCCGGCAGGTGACGCAGTCGACGCAGA
>Ga0187765_10001017_pt1 | contig 10672 bp, 8 predicted proteins | sample 0216_QUI02_MP05__3_FD_133018 | JGI IMG/M metagenome (GOLD analysis project Ga0187765, IMG submission 133018) | Tropical peat soil microbial communities from peatlands in Department of Meta, Colombia - 0216_QUI02_MP05_10_MG | ecosystem: Environmental > Terrestrial > Soil > Wetlands > Peat ...
ACCGGGACGTTCTTGTACCCGGGCCCGCTCATCAGGGTGGGGTTGGCCTTCTCGATGGTCAGGTAGGTCCCGTTGGCGGTGTCATCACCCGGCATGCCGCTGCTATCGGTCCAGGTCTGGTACAGCTTGCCCTTCCAGTAGATCTTGGTCAGGTGGGTCACGGTGCTGGTCACGCCGATGAGCGAGGCGCCGATGTGGAACGACTGGCTCAGGTCGGCGGTCCCGTACACGCCCGGGGCGGCCTCGATCCCGTTGAAGTGCGCCGTGAAGCTCACGTTGGTGTTCGACGGCCAGTAGGTCCGCGGGCGGAAGTCCAGCGCCTGGTTGCCGTCCCACATCCACGCGCCCACGACCGGCTTGGAGCTGGTGATCTGGATCGCCTTCTCCACCGCGGCCCGGTGGGTGACCGGCGAGCTGAACGTGATCATGATCGGCATGCCGACGCCGTAGGTCTGGTTGCCGAGCACGGTCGCGGCCGAGAACGTCGCCGACGGGGTGAGGGTGCGGAACGAGCTGGTCGTGGTGGTGGACTTGCCGTCCTTGTTCACCGCGGTGACCTGGACCTGGTACTTGGTGTCCGTCCGCAGCGCCCACTTGGTCTGCCAGGTCGTCGCGCCCACGCCGAGGACGCCGGCGATCTGCGAGCCGCCATGGGTGACCGTGACGTTGCTGATCTTGCCCGAGGTGACGCTGACCGAGACGCCCTGGTTGGGCCTGGCGTTGGTGGTGCCGTTGGCCGGCGTCACGGTCACCTGGGCGGCGGGAGACGCGGACGGCGTGCCCGCCGCCTGCCCGGGCTGGCTGCCTCCCTTGGAGCCGCCCGCCGGGCTGGAGCACGCAGCCGCGAACAAGGCTACGATCCCGAAAACCGCCACGATGCCCAGCCTGACCCGGCGGCTGGTGAGCGCGTCACGCTGACCTTCCCGGTTGAGGTCGCTGTCCAGCACTTGCCCTCCTGTTGTGCTGATTCCAAAGCCTCGAGCGGCCACTGGGGCCAGGCGCTCGCCGCCTTATGGCTTACCGGCCTTTGTGCGGGGAAGACGCCGTATCCTCACCCGGCCCAGCGGGCTGGGATCCAGGAGCCTGCTCCCGCGCAGTTCCCAGTAGAGAGACGGATTCGCTACCCCGGCGGTTCACGTCCAACTTTATCTGTACCCCACGGCGCCGATGCCATGTGCGCAGCAGAACGAGCGTGGCGATCAGTGCTATTCCGATGGCCGCCCACGGGACCACGTCACCGATCCTGTCGAACGGGGTGAGCACCGCCGCCGGGGTCAGTCCCAGGCGCACGGTCACCAGCCCGCGGTCCGCGGTGCCCATCGAGGCCAGCAGGCGCCCCTGCGCGTCGTAGGCCGCCGAGACGCCGGTCAGCGCGGCCTGCACGACCGGGCGGCCGGTCTCCGCGGCCCGCAAAGCGCCCAGCGAGGCGTGCTGGGCCGGGGCCCAGCTGCCCTGGAAGGTGGAGTCGGAGGTCTGGTACACGATCAGCTGGGCCCCCCGCCGGGCGTCCACCCGCGACATGTCGGGGAAGGCGGATTCGAAGCAGATCAGCACGCCAACAGGGATGTGCTGGCCGCCGGGCGCCGTGATCTGTATCACCTTCGCCCCGGTCCCGGGGATCATGTTCGCCGGGGCCGCCTTGCTGATCTTCGTCAGCCAGCCGAGCTGCTGGCGGAACGGGATGTACTCGCCGAACGGGACCAGCCGGGTCTTCGTGTACGTCGCCACGATCCCGCGCGGGCCGACCAGCACCGCGACCTTGGTTTTTCCCGCGGGGGTCTGCGAGTCCTGGTTGACCAGGATCTGCGCCCCATCGGCCGCGGACAGCGCCTCGAGCCGGGCCAGCAGGCGCGGGGCCGTGCGCAGGTCGTAGGCGATGCTGCTCTCGCCCCACACGATCAGGCCGGGATGAAGTGCGCGCAGCCCGCCGGAGATCCGTTCGCTGGCGTTCACCCGGACCTGCGGGTTGTGCTGGATCCCCGGCTGCACCAGGGTCACGGTCAGGAAACGGCTGGGGTGGGGCGGGGGGGTGAGCGCGAAGGCGACCGGCCCGGCGGCGATCACCACCGCCGTGGCCGCGGCACCCAGCAGCCGGACCGGGGTGTGCCCGGCGGCCAGCAGGATCACGATGCCGACGTTGGCGGCCACGATGGCGAAGCTGACCAGCCACACCCCGCCGACCGCGGCCAGCGCCAGAACCGCAGGGTGCTGCCACTGGCTGGCGCCCAGCAGCGCCCACGGCCCGCCGAACCCCTGCCAGGAGCGGATCCACTCGATCACCAGCCAGTAGCTGGGCACCACCGCCAGCGCGGCGAGGGCACGGGCGGCGGTGACCGGCGGGCGCAGCAGCGCCCAGGTGCTCACGGCGACCGGGATCCACAGCGCACCCATGACCACGGCCACCAGCAGCAGCGCCGGGCCGATGTTGGGCAGCAGCCAGTAGTGGGCGGCGAAGATGAACCCGGCGCCGAACCACCAGCCGCGCACCCCCGCCTCCCGCGCGGACGGGGACGCGCGCATGATGAGCAGGCCGGGCACCAGCCCGAACCAGGCCAGGAACTCAAGGTTGGGCGCGGGGAAGGCCAGCACCGGCAGGGCACCCGCCACCAGGGCGGCATACCTGAGCGGCTGCGCCAGCGCGCGCCATAGCGCCATGGTCCTATTGTGGCGCCGCCCGGCGGCCCGCCGTGCGCTGGCCGTTCCGATCTCCGCCCTGCCTGGCCGGCCTGCACCGCCGCTGGCGTCGCGATGACGGAATCATTCCGAATCGTTTAGGAAATTGTTACGCGATTGCGACTGACGGGATTCCTTGTCAGGGAATGGACCGCTCCGCCGCGCGCCTTTACCGGCCTCAGCCGTTATCTACCGCAGCCGGCCCATTACCATCGGCAGCCGCAGCCGCGAACGCAGCCGTTGTGCAAATTCCCGGGGAGTTGTGCATCTCCCCGGAAACGGAAACGGCGGGCCGCGGCGGCGCCGCTGTCACCGGGCGGCCGCGCGGCGGCGCCGGAGGGGCGCGGCGGCGGCCCAGGCGAAGGCGAGGACGGTGAGGGCCACGATCGCGCCCTCGGGCCAGCCGCCGGCCCGGTCGGCGAGGGTGCGCTGGCTCACCAGCGGCACCCGGGCCTCCAGCACGGCCCGCCGCCAGGTGCCGGAGTGGGCCAGCAGGCGCCCGTCCGGGGCGATGATGGCGCTGACGCCGGTGGTGGAGGCGACCACGACCGCCCGGTCGGACTCGACCGCGCGGATGCGCGCCATGGCCAGCTGCTGGAGCGTCTCGCCGCGCTGGCCGTCCACCTCGAAGGTCGCGTCGTTGGTCTGCAGGGCCAGCAGGTTCGCTCCCGCGTTGACCTCCGACGACACCAGGCCGTCGAAGCCGATCTCGTAGCAGATGACGTCCCCGAGCCTGATCGTCCCGACGGGGAAGACCACCGCCCGGTGACCGGCCGTGAAGTTCACCGGCTGCAGGTTCACCAGCGAGGTGATGTGCCTGAGCAGCCCGCGGAACGGGATGTACTCGCCGAACGGCACCAGCTGGCGCTTGACGTAGATCTGGCCCGGCCCGCGGCCCGGCCGCCACAGCACGCCGGCGTTGCGCACCGGGTTGGCCAGCAGGGTGCCGACCAGCACCGGGCGGTGGATGGCCTTCACCGCTGCCGCGATCGTCGCGTAGACCGGCGGGTAGAGCCTGGGGTCGATGTCGGTCGAGTTCTCCGGCCAGATGACCAGGGCGGGCGCGGGCCGCGTGCCCGCCCGGACCTGCGCGGCCAGGTGCTCGGTGGCGGCCGCGTGGTTGGTGGTGACCGTGGTCGCCCGCAGCAGGTCCGGCAGGCTGCGCGCGTGCGGCACGTTCCCCTGAACCGCGGCCACGACGGCCGTGGGGGTGCCGGGCGGCGGCTGGTCGACCGGGAGCAGCGCACCGGCCAGCGCCAGCCCGGTCGCGCCGGCGAGCGCGAGCCAGGGCAGCGCCCGGCGGCCCGGCGAGCGCCGTTCCGCGGGCCGGCGCAGCGGCGCCAGCAGCGCCCAGGCCAGGGTGGTGCCGGCCAGCGCCACCAGGAAGCTCAGCAGCGGCGCCCCGCCGATCGCGGCCCACGGCGCGGCCGGCGTGCCCGCCTGGCTCATGGCCAGCCTGCCCCACGGGAACGCGTACGGCCAGCGGCTGCGCAAGGACTCGGCGCACACCCACCAGCCCGCGACCGCCAGCGGCCAGGCCCGCAGGTTGAGCAGCAGCCGCTGGCCCACCGCGAGCAGCGCGAAGATCACCGCCTCGGCGGCCGCGAGCGCGAACCAGGCGTACCACGCCACGTTGAGCAGCCACGACAGCAGCGGGACAAAGAAGGCCAGCCCGAACACCAGCCCGGTCAGCAGCGACGCGCGGAGGCCGCGCCGCCACAGCGCCACGGCCAGCAGGGCCGGGCCGGCCGGGGCGAGCGGCCAGATCCCGATCGGCGGGAAGGCCGCGGTCAGCGCCAGCCCGCCGGCCAGCGCGACCGCGAGAGCCCACGGCAGCCGCAGGCGCGCCACGTCCGGCGGCCGGGGAGGGACGGGCACGGTGGCGGTCCGCGCCCGGAGGGCGGCCGCGCTCGCGTCACCGCTACCGGGTGCCGCGTCCGCGCCGGCCGGGCTGGATGCGCCGGCCGCGCCGGGTGCATCGACCGCGCCGGATGCGCCGCTCGTGCCGGGTGCCCCGGCCGCGCCGGGTGCGCCGCCCACGCCGCCGCTTGCGTCGCCGCCCGCGCCGGTCAGCGTCACCGTTCCTCCTGCCTGGCCTCGACCCGTGATGTTCTCCCTGCGAGCGTAACCGGGGCCCGGCCTTCCCGCTCACGGCCGCCCCGGCGGCGGGGCGGGATTTGCCTGCCCTTGTAGCCTGCACAAGGGCGAGGGGAAGGAGGCTGCGGTGAGCCGCCGTGGCTGGGTGCTGTTCGCGCTCATGAGCGTCATCTGGGGAATACCCTACCTGTTCATCAAAGTGGCGGACGGCGGGGTCGCGGTGCCGGTGCTGGTGTTCAGCCGGGTGACGATAGCCGCGGCGCTGCTGCTGCCGCTCGCGCTCCGCGGCCGCCAGTTCGGCGGGCTGTGGCGGCACTGGCGGTGGCTGATCCTCTTCGCCTGCGTTGAGATGATCGTGCCGTGGGCGCTGCTGTCCAACGCCGAGCGGCAGCTGTCGAGCTCGATGACCGGACTGCTCATCGCGTCGGTGCCGATCATCACGGTGATCCTGGCCCGGCTGACCGGCGGCACCGAGCGCCTCACCGCGGTTCGCTGGGCCGGCCTGCTGGTCGGGCTGGGCGGGGTGGCGGTCCTGGCCGGGCGGGGCGCGCTCGGCGGCGACCTGTGGTCGGTCGCCCAGGTCCTGCTCGTCGCCGTGTGCTACTCGACCGGGCCGATCATCGCCAACCGCAAGCTCAGCGAACTGCCGGTGCTGGCCGTCAACGCCTTCTGCCTGAGCTTCGCCGCGATCGTCTACTCGCCGGCGGCCGCTCTTACCTGGCCCTCGTCGGTTCCGTCGGTGCAGGTCCTGGCCTCGCTCGCGGCCCTGGCCGTTATCTGCACCGCCCTCGCGTTCGTGCTGTTCTTCAAGCTCATCGCCGAGGTGGGCCCGGCCCGCGCCATGGTGTTCACCTACGTCAACCCGGCGGTGGCCGTCGCGCTCGGGGTGGCGGTGCTCGGTGAGGCGCTCACCCCCGAGATCGTGGCCGCGTTCGTGCTGATCCTGGCCGGCTCGGTGCTGGCCACCCGGCCGGGCCAGCGGGGCCGGCCGGGCATACCGTCCCAGCCCGCCAGCCGGGAGCGCGCCAGCGCCGAGCCCGCCAGCGGGGTGCCGGCCGGCGGTAAGCCCGCCAGCGGGGAGCCGGCCGGGGAGGCTGCGCCCCGCTAGTACCGCTCGCCGTCCGGCCAGGAGCCGGTAATACGTGCGTGGAGCTGTGAGCGGGCGCACTAGACTCACCGGGGTGATTGACCTCAAGGCTGCCCGGCAGGAGCCGGACCGCTACCGGGCCGCGCTGGCCCGCCGCGGTGCGGCAGAAGACTTCGACGCGCTGCTCGCCGCCGACGCCCGGTGGCGCGAGCTGACCGAACGATCCGAGTCCCTGCGTGCCGAGCAGAAGAGGTCATCCAGGGGCGGGCCGCCGTCGCCGGACCAGATCGCCGCCCTGCGGCGGCTCGCTGACGAGCTGACCAAGGCGCAAGCCGAGCTGGCGGAGGCCGACCACGAGCGCCAGGATCTGCTGGACCGGATCCCGAACCTGCCCGATCCGACCGCCGCCGACGGCATGGCCGAGGAGGACGCGCAGACGATACGCACCTGGGGTGAGCCGCCCTCGTTCGCGTTCACCCCACGTGACGCCTCCGACCTCGGGTCCCCGGGCGGGTGGATCGACATGGCCCGGGGGGCGCGGCTGTCCGGGTCCCGGTTCGCCTACCGGTTCGGTGACGTCGCCCTGGCCGAGCTGGCGCTGTACCGGTTCGTCCTCGACCGGCTGGCCGGCAAGGGATTCCTGCCCGTGCTGGGGCCGGTGATGGTCGGCGAGCGGGCCATGTACGGGACGGGTTTCCTGCCGACCGATGCATCGAACCTCTACCACCTGGAAAAGGACGACCTCTACCTGACCGGCACCTCCGAGGTGGCCCTGGCCGGCATCCACATGGACGAGCGGCTGGAGGAGTCGCGGCTGCCCGCCCGGTACACCGCGTTCAGCACCTGCTTCCGGCGCGAGGCCGGGGCGGCCGGCAAGGACACGCGGGGCATGTTCCGCGTGCACCAGTTCGACAAGGTGGAGATGTACGTCTACTGCGTGCCGGAGCAGTCGCGGGAGATCCACGACGAGCTGCTGGCGCATGAGGAGGAGATCGTCCAGGCGCTCGGCCTGCCCTACCGGGTGCAGAACATCTCCGTCGGCGACCTGGGTGGCTCGGCCGCCAAGAAATACGACGTCGAGGCCTGGTTCCCGGCGCAGGGGCGCTACCGCGAGATCACCTCGTGCTCGAACACCACCGACTACCAGGCCCGGCGGCTGAACATCCGGTTCCGCCGCGACGGCCAGCTCGAGTTCGCGCACACGCTCAACGGGACCGGGGCGACCGCCCGGGCGCTGCTCTCGATCATGGAGAACTTCCAGGACGAGGGGGGCAAGGTCGCCGTGCCCGAGGTGCTCCACGCCTACGGCGCCCCCGCCACCCTCGGCGCCTCAGCCGGCTAGGTACCGGGCGGAGCAGCAGACGGCCGGGGTGGGCGTCGGTGGGTCGATTACCGTGGTCGTTACGCCGAGACCCGAGGGATGATCATGACGACGTCTGCTGGCACGACCCCGGCCCCACGCTACGCAAGCCCCGTCGACTACGCCGCCTACGGCCAGTACGGGCCCGGCCGCGGCTTCGACCATGGGCAGCAGTGGCGGCGCCCGCGCTACCGGTTCCAGGGCCGGATCACCGCGGACGGTTCGAGCGGTTTCCCGGCCGAGGCCGGGCGCTACCACCTCTACATCTCCTGGGGCTGCCCGTGGGCCCAGCGGACCGCGATCGTGCGGAAGCTGATGGGCCTGGACGGCGTGGTCTCGCTGTCCTACGTGGACGACGTGCGCGATGGCCGCGGCTGGGCGTTCCGCGAGCGCCGCGGGCCGGATCCGGTCAACGGCTTCACGTTCCTCGCGCAGGCCTATGAGGCGACCGAGCCCGGTTACGACGGCCATGTCTCGGTGCCGGTGCTGTGGGACCGGGTAACCGGCAAGATCGTCAGCAACAACTTCCCCGACATCACGATCGATCTCGGCACCGCGTTCGGGCGGTGGGCGGATGAGCCGGTGCAGCTGTACCCGGAGCCGCTGCGAGCCGAGATCGACGCCCTGAACGCGCGTGTCTACGAGACCGTCAACGACGGACCGTACCGGGTGGCCGGGGCGGCCACCCGGGAGGACTATGAGCGGCTGCGGCAGGCCATGATCACCACGCTGGAGGAGCTTGACCGGCAGCTGGCGACCCGCAGGCTGCTGTTCGGCAGCCAGCTCACCGAGGCCGACGTCCGGCTGTGGCCGACCCTGGCCCGCTTCGACACCGGCTACAACCCGATGGCCGGCGTCAGCGAGCGCCGGCTCACCGGCTTCGGCAACCTGTGGGCCTACGCCCGTGACCTCTACCAGCGCCCGGCCTTCCGCGACACCACGGACTTCAGCTCGTTCGGCGGCCTGACCAGCGGGCCCAAGCCGAGTTTCCTCAACGATGGGCCGTGGCGGATCACGGTGGAACCGGAGCTCGGCGACTGGGACGAGCCGCCCGGCCGCGAACGGCTCGGCTGACCGTGGTGTGGGCGGGCAGGCGATGACCGGTCCGGTGCCCGGCTTCGAGGTGACCACGTTCGCGCACGGCGGCTGGGAGCATCAGGTGTACCGGGCGGGGACCGGGCCGGCGGTGGTGGTCATCCCGGAGATACCGGGCCTGCATCCCGGTCTGATCGCGTTCGGGCAGCGCCTGGTCGACGAGGGGTACCGGGTCTACCTGCCGTCGCTGTTCGGCCGGCCGGGCACGCCGGCCAGCGGCGGGCAGATGTTCCGCGCGATGGCGGCCGCCTGCGTGTCCCGTGAGTTCACCATCCTGGCCGATCGCACCAGCCCGGTGGCGACCTGGCTGCGGGCGCTCGCGGCCCAGGCGCACGCCGAGTGCGGCGGCCCCGGTGTCGGCGCGATCGGCATGTGCTTCACCGGCGGGTTCGCCCTGGCCATGGCGGTCGAGCCGGCCGTGCTGGCGCCGGTGCTGAGCCAGCCGGGGCTCCCGGCGCCGGTCAACGCGCGCCACCGGGCCGCGCTGGGACTGGACCCGGCCGACCTGGCCTCGGTCAAGGCGCGGACCCGGGACGGGTTGTGCGTGCTCGGGCTGCGCTTCACCGCCGACGTGGGCTCGCCGCCCGAGCGGTTCCAGACCCTGCGCCGCGAGCTCGGGGACGCGTTCGAGTGCATCGAGATCGACTCCTCGCCGGGCAACCCGCACGGCATCAAGAAGCGTGCGCATTCGGTGCTCACCATCGACCTGGTCGACGAGCCCGGTCACCCCACCCGGGCCGCGCTCGACCGGGTGGTGGCGTTCCTCGGCGAGCGGCTCAAGGCGCCCGCGCCCTAGGGCCGGCCGACGCGCCCGGGGGCCGGGCGCGGGCCAGCACGGGTCAGGCGTCGGTGAGTTCTGGCCGGGCCGGCCTGCGCTTGACCTCCACGCCGCCCATCATGGCGAAGCCGACCACCCGGAGGTGCGGGGCACCGGCCGTGCCCGGGCCGCTCGCATTGTGGTCGAAGCCGCCCATGAAGCCGATGCCGGAGACATCCACCGTCATGTCTTCCGGCACCGTAATGCTGACGCCCCCCATCAGGCAGAACGCCCGGATCGTGACCTCCGTTGCGGTGAACCTGGCGTACCGGAGGTCGAGCTCGACGCCGCCCATGACGGCGACCGCGGTGTAGACGGGCGGCACCAGCCAGGGCCCCGCGCGTTTGGCACCGCTCATGACCGCGGCCGAGACCGCCGACACGGGCGTGCCCGCGGGCACCTGAGCCAGCTGATAGCGCGTCACCGCCGGGGCGGAAGCGCTCACCTTCGCCCCGGGCAGGTCGCCGGTCAGCGCTTCCAGATCGGCGAACGTCCTGGCCGCGTACGCCTGGTTGACCCGCTCGTCCAGTTCGTCGAAGCTGATCCGGCCCTCGGCCGCCGCCTGGCGGAGTATCTCGACGGCCCGCTCGCGGTCGGCGTCGGCGGCCCGCAGCTGGCGCGGATCGGCGGGCACGGGCTGGTCACTCATCGTCCCACCCTAGTGGCCCGTGCCGCCCGCGCTCATGCGGCCGGGCCGGGTGGTCCCGGCGGCTCCTCCGAGCTGCCCAGCCGGCGGGTGAGCGGGAAGACGAACCACAGGCCGGCGAACAGGCAGACCACGAAGACGGCGATGAGCGCCGCGGGCAGGCCGCGCGCCACGTAGCTGGCCACGAGCAGCACGGCGGCGGAGACGGTCAGGGCCACGGCGGCCAGCCCAAGGATGGCCATGACGTTGGCGGTCCGGACCAGGCTTCCCTTCAGGTGCTGGCGGAACACCAGCCGGTGGTAGGCGACCGGCCCGATCAGCAGCGCGGTGGCGATGGCGGCCAGCACCAGGGTCACCACGTACAGCGCGCGCTGGCCGGAGCCGAGCGCGGAGAAGTGGTTGCTGAAGGGGATCGACAGCAGGAAACCGAAGATCACCTGGATGCCGAGCCCGGCCACCCGCAGTTCCTGCAGCAGCTCGATCAGGTTCCGGTCGTCGCGTTCGGCCTCGGTTTCGTCTGGCCTGGCGGCATCGGCCGCAGCAGGGCGGTGGTCCCCGGTCATGCTCTGTTCACCCCACGTCCGGTGCGGGCATGACCGGGGATTACCCGGACCGGATCGGTCAAAACGGCGGCCGCTGGCCCGCCGCGGCCCCGGCGCGCCAGGACGGCCAGGGCCGGGCGCCGCGGCCACCTAGTAGACTGTCGCGGCTAAGGGTTGGGGTATAGGTGGCGTAGTTTGATCCGGGCATCGGCGGTGGTGAAGTGCCAGCTGACTTGGCGCTGGTCAGTGTTGGCAGCGTGCTGCCAGGCGGCGAGTTCGGTGTTCAGGGCACCGAGATCGCTGATGCGCCGGTCCAGGCACTGGCGGGTCAGTGCTGACAGTTCGATCTCGGCGA
>Ga0187765_10001019_pt1 | contig 10664 bp, 13 predicted proteins | sample 0216_QUI02_MP05__3_FD_133018 | JGI IMG/M metagenome (GOLD analysis project Ga0187765, IMG submission 133018) | Tropical peat soil microbial communities from peatlands in Department of Meta, Colombia - 0216_QUI02_MP05_10_MG | ecosystem: Environmental > Terrestrial > Soil > Wetlands > Peat ...
CTACCGACTATGAGATCACCGAGGCCGAAAACGGTGAAGAGGCGCTCGCGGCTATTGCAAAGCAGCGGCCCGATCTCATCCTGATGGATGTTCAAATGCCGATCATGGACGGTTACACAGCTACGCGCCGGATCAAAGCCGATGCGGCGCTGCGATCGATCCCGATTATCGCGGTCACCTCTTATGCGCTCAGTGGCGAAGAAAAGAAGGCGCGGGCGGCTGGCTGTGATGACTACGTGCCGAAACCTTTTAGCCCTCGCGAACTCCTGGCGAGAATTCGCCAATACCTGCAATAGCGGCTGACGTCGATTGAGGGCCGCGCCTTCTTCTGTCCGAATTGCGGAGCCCCTTATTCGGCGACGCCTTCGCTGGTTCCCAAGAGCGAAGGGGATGCAGCAACATGCGTCGTCTGCCTGAAAGTCATGGACAGATTGGATATAACCAAGGCTGAAAGCTTCAAGCTCATCCACCGACCTGAAGATGCCTGATCAAAAGCGCGGCAAACGAGCCGGCCGCGCGCCAACGATACTCGGAGCCGGGTCGGATGTCTTATTTCGGGGCAGGCAATCCGCGAGCCTTTGGCTCACGAACTGGGAGTGTCAGGTGCGCCGTTGCCTTTCCGGTTGCTGACGGTCGACGCGGCCTGGAGTTGGGTGCGGTTCGTTTGGACGCGCGACAGCGCATCGATCTTATTTTCGTTTCGCCGCGACGTTCCCTCAAATCGGGCATTCTCCTCGATCGCCAGGGTTTGATGGAAAATATCACCCTCAACGGCAGCGGTGCTATTTAGCTTGACGCGGTTGGCACGGATGGTGCCCTTAACGTGGCCACCGATTGTCAATTCCTCTGCAACGACGTCGCCCTCCATCTGTGCCCCTTCAGCGATCACGACCGTCGACGCGCGTAGCTCGCCTTCGACGTGACCAAAAATAGTCAGGGCGCCGTGGCCGACTATCTTGCCGACAATCGAGAGGCCGGAACTGATGGAGGAGACTTCCGGTACCGCCGAGGATGCAATGGCGGGGTGTTGCCGCACCGATGACAAGTCTCGATCATAATTCGTCCCATCTCCTTGGGATTTTCCGAGCATGATACCCTCCTGCTGTTTTGCCGTTGACGGAAGTTGGATTTGGTTAGATGGCATAATCGATGCGGTGGGGGCGGTGATCTGGCTGCTCGCGACTTTTTCGACCTGGGCCAGCGTGCGCAGATCAGAGGCGGCCTTGTGCGCCGAGCACCGTTTCGCCTGCCTGGCGAAGTTTTCCCAAGGAATTCTGTTGCCCCCTTCCTAGTCTTGAAACGGTCCAAAATGGACCGAGGCGTGCCCTGACGCAATTTGCTGCGCCATATCTTGAACTTCATCAGAAAAGTAGTCGTCAGTATCGCGCCCGGCGTGTTGGATACCTGCGAGCGAGAGAGCGCCACTCCCGGCGAACCAATAAAAGCTATAAGTGCTATTGGTCGGCTTGAATGTGACGCAAACGCCCGCTGCGGTCACGACGGTGTGAAAGTCGCTTCTAGCCGGATGCTTCATCGCGTTCGCACTCAGGGGCGATGATCGGCAAGCGACCAACGCAAAAACCCAATAAACTTTTCCAGCAAACCGAAGCGTAATTATGGCGAAATGTCTCCGCACGTGATCGCACTAACCGTCATGTCCGCTTTCGTGGGTAAAGCGGACGTCAGTGTGAAAGGATAGCGAAATTGACCTGTGAATCGTCGGGTTAGAGCAGCTCCCGATGCTTCCATAGCGCCACGGCAGGGCTAGTATGTGACAGGGGGAGCGGTCAGTGCGGTTTTATCGCGTTTTTGGTTGGCTAGGTTTGGTGTGGGTGATTTCCGCTTGCGCGGAAAATCCCTCTCACCTGAATACGAATTATCTCGATCGCTACGCCGATCCGAATCCGACGCTAGCCTCAGTCCTGGAATGTCATGGCTTCAATTGCAGTGAGACATCGCGTGCCGCTTTGAAGCGCGACTCATGGCGGCACGTCGAGGCACTTTTCATGCCACGCGCCAAAGACGCTCAGACCGAGCGGCGCCAGATTGCACATGCCGTGGCGTTGATCCAGCTTCTCGTCGGGCAACAGACGGGTACAGCCGCCCACCAGTGGACGCATCGTGACAAGGAAATCCTGCCTAATCTCGGTGACCCCAGCCAGCTCGACTGCATTGATGAGGCAGTGAATACCTGGACGTATTTGACGCTAATGGAGCGCGATGGGTTGTTACATTTTCATCGAGTGGGGAAGCTTTCCTACGCCGGCTCGCCGATCGACCCCCGTAACACAGCCGTACTGCAGGAAATTGATGGTCCATATTTTGCAATCGACGCGAGCTTGGTCGATGTCGGAGTGCCGCCGCCGATCATTCCGCTCGAGAGCTGGCTCGCTCACTGGCCGCCCGACCTTCCTGCGAGCGAGGCACCCGTTCGTTTAAGTGGCATGCCCAAGTCGACCACTCCAACCAACAACAGGCTTTAGACGACCGTTTATCTCGCAAAATTATCGTAAACGGGGGAGCGACCGTGTCATGTCAGCGTGGATATTCATCGTCGGTTTGGTGTTGTTGTGGGCCGGCGTAAGCTCGCGCCTAGCACGTCACGGACGTCGTACCGCAGAGCTAGCTTGCTTGAATTTTCCCATACAGGTTGCAAATTTCTGGGGCCGCGATGCCAAAGCAGAACGCCAAGTCTACTTTGATAAATTCGAGGAGCACAACAACTGGCGCAACAATATCCGGTTTCAGTTGGTCAATTGTACTACCTTTGGAATCGGCGCAACGCTTTGCCTCCTTGGCACAGTACTTTGGTTGGGCGACGATCCGACCCGCACCCTGGATCGCGTGTGGGACCTTGTAGGACCGTTCGTTATTGCGTCAGCAGGAATTTATTACGTCTATCAACTAATGAGACGGTTGGAAAAAGCCGAGAGTGAGATCAGGTGGCTCAATCTCATGCTGGAACAGGTAAAGAATAACGGCCAGCTCAACTACTCGGAACTGGATCGGCGGCTCGAGGGGTTGGAACGAAAGCAGTAAGGACTTGCGTTTGATCCTGATACCGCAGCGGCTACCGGGTGATTTGATAGCTCGCTAAGTTTACTGTCCTTGCCGCTTCCGCCATTCAAGGAACTGTTGGAACAAGGCGTCTTGGTCCTCTGCGCGCGCGTGCGCAAAGATTTTGTGATGGAAAGCACGAACACAAATGTTTTCACCGGTGGCCGAACGTGAATTGCTTCGGTCGCTGAGCTGACTATCGTTTCCTTCGCGCGGGGGGTTCGGATTTACGGAGGTGCGACTATGGATTGGAACCGCATAGAAGGAAATTGGAAACAGGCACAAGGCCGGGTCAAAGAGAAGTGGGGGAAGCTCACCGATGACGATTTGATCGCGATCAGCGGACGGCGCGAGCAGCTTGAGGGCCTCATCCAGCAGCGCTATGGCTTGGCCAAGGATAAGGTGCGCAAGGATGTCGATGACTGGTTGAAGAGTCAGTCGTAGTCTGAATTTATTTACTGGGGCGCGAAGCTGAGCGAAGAGCTCACTTCGCGTCTCTTTATTTCCGAGTTTCGCATGATCGCTAAAGCTTCCGCACCAACTCCGGCAGCTTCGCGATATTCGCCACAATCCGCCGCGCCTCGTCTCTTGTCTGCTAGCCGGCGTTGCCAGTGGCGCGAATGCGAGCCCAAAGACTAAAGGCAATGACAGACACGATCACAAGCGCGATCATAGCCGCGTTCCATAAATCCATTGCGCGAATCGCCCCTTGTTACGAGTTAGCTTTTCTTTTCCAACGACGAGAGCGGCGGGTGGGCAAACAAAAAACGAGCCCTAAGCGCGCACACAGCTCAAGGCTCGTTTGTTGCCTCACTAGGTTTATATTTCTGAGCGGCACTCGGATATCGGGGGCAAGGAGAGGCCGCCCATTTAAAGCCTAGAGCTTCACAATACGCGCATGCGTAGCTGACTCAATTGGCCTTTGGTTTAGCGTCTGCGTGTGGCCTCCGCTGGAACAAGGTGCGTCATCCGACTTGTGATCCAAGGCGACTAGCAAAGTTCCGGCCACAGCCGCCTGTTTTTTTCTTAGATCAACGGAATTGAATCGCGCGGGAATAAACAGAGGCGCGGCATGTTATTCGCTGCGAGCCAGGATGACGGCTTCCCGCCTTGAACCACCGTGGGCACGCCACCCTGGCTCTAACCGACCACACGAAAGATGAGGCGGGGTGATCGGCCCAGAAATTGCAACCGAGTAACCCGTTTGTGGCAAGTGCTCCTTCGGATTACTTCGACTTGCAGGGCCGATCATCGCCTCCAATCCTCTGCGGCCTGCCGCTTACTTAAAAGCTCCGGTAACGCCAAATGTCCTCGACTGACCAGGGCGGCGGGAAGCGGCGTTGCTCGGACATTGCGGGCTAAACGTACATGCCTGATGTGCGGCTACCCGAAGGGGGAGACCGTGCTTCGACCAGGAACGGGGCTTTGATCGAGGAGAGGCACTACTAAAATCGGAGCTAACGCGCTGCGCGCGCTAAGAGAGCAAAAGCCCGAGAAAAAGCTTGACGCGATAGCTCGCGCTATTGCCGATTTGCCCCTTTTTATCGCAAACGCGCTCGACCCGATTAATCGGAGACTGCACCGTGTCGAGCGTGAGATTGCGAGGAGAAACCGGAAACGAGACTAGCGCCCCCAATCCTCGTTCGCCTCGCGTTTCACGGTGGGCGCATTCGAATTTTTGACCTTAAACCAAAGGCGGGGTCAGTCAGTCGAAGGCGCACCTGCGGCAATGCAAAACTATCAGCAGCTTTGTGCCGCACGTCATAGCCTACCAATGGATCTCGGGCTGACGGACTGATTGTTAAATTGCGAGCCGGGATGATGGCCTCCCGCCTGATGCACCGCCGTGAGCGCGTCATCCCGGCTCAGACCGATCACACGAAAGATGAGGCGGGGTGATCGGCATAGAAATTGACGGCGGAGTCGGTGTTTTTTTCAAGACCAGTTTTGGGCTTTTAGCAGCAACCTTAACGCCGTTTTGTCGACTTCATAAGTCGATTTTTCTGGAACGACTCGGATGGCGGCGGAATGAATGACAAGCGCGGCGTGTTTGCGCTGCGCGGCCGGGATGATTGCTTGCCGCCTTGGACCACCGCAAGCACATCGTCCCGGCTCTCACCGACCACATCAAAGATGAGACGGCGTGTTCGGCCTGGAAACAGCAGCCGAGACGGTGGCTTGTTTCAAGCATTCATTCGGGTTACCACCCGAAAGGCTAAACGAAGCCCGGCGTGGCACGCCCCTTTTGTGAGCGACTTGGCCGCCGATCCGCGGGCCGGGCTCATCCTTGAAATAGACATAGGCGAGCTGCTGGCTGTTGTCGTTACGATGAAGCGCGCCTCCAATTCCTCGGACTGACTAAGGCGGCGGGAAGGGCGAGCGGGTATTAACGACGCTCACAATTTGCGCTGATAGATACGGGAACCGGATTGCCGATTTTGCGTTCGGCCACAATAACCGGGAGGACTACATGCCCCGCTATCATTTTGTGGTCCGCGTCTCTGACCACACGCACGGCGATCCTGAGGGTGTGGATCTGCCAAACCATGAGGCCGCAAGGGAACACGGGCATCGTATCGTGCGAGAACTAAGAGAGGACGGCTATCAGAACGCCGCGTTGGTCGTACACGATGAAACGGGGCAGTTGATTCACTCGATCACGTCTTGAAGGCGGCAGTGCGGGTCCGGCGCAAAGAGTCCAATCGCAAAACCTAACCCGTTTTTTTGTTTTGTCTGTCTGCCGCTGAGACCATTCGCGTCGCAGGTAAACCATCAAGTTTAGCGGCAGCATCAAGCCAAACTCGGGCGAGCCCTAAGTAGCCTGCACGAACATCTTCGTCGACCGTTTCGCTCGCCCACGTAAAACACTCTTCCGCCATGGCGCGGTATTCCGCTGCCGTTGTCACGAAGCGCCCCCGATTCCCCAGCTTCCAACTTTCGGCTGTGTTTTGTGTCATCGGCATGGCCGTCTAAGTTATCAACAGCAACGGCCTGGCTTGACGCGAATCTGGACCGCGGCCCACGCTCGGCGAGCTACAGCGAACGACGCCCTGGATTTGGCTGTGGTGCGAACGCTGCCTGCGTCGTGCACCGCCGGCTTCTGCGGTCGCGGTTATCCGGTGGGGGGCGGAATTGCTTCAATCGACAAGCTGCGGGCGGGCGTACGCTGTACTACTTGTGGCGGAAAGGTGCCACCATCCAGCGGCCGCGTTGGGCTGGCAATCATATCGGTTTTATCCATTTCCGACCGGCGACTGATCAGAGTCACCGTTGAGTGCGCGGGTATCCACACCGCTAACAAAAGAGGCATCGAACCAGAAGTGATTGATGCTAACATTTGATTTGGTCTTACTCTCATCTTGGCACCTCCGCCCCGCCCAGCTCCCCTGCGGCGGGGTTCTCCTCGACTGACTAGGGCGGCGGGAAGCGGCGGGCCATCACCACGTGTTCGCGAACAGCAACTCAAGACGATCACAATTGCGACTGCGATGGCGTCGATGGCATTCATGACGCTGCCGCGATTGACGGCGCATTGCGTCCATTATTCCCAAATCCAGTGTGGCTCCGGCCGCCGTTGTGAAGGGTGAGACCGGAGCCACTGGCGCGGCCCGCGACCTGTTGCCTGACGGGATCGCTGACCTACCGCCTCTCAAAATGAGCAAGCGTCCGGGCCGTTGAAGCCGGGTGCGGCAATCAGGCCCGGTAAATCGCGGCATTGCTGTCAACCAAAAAGAAAAGCGGCCCCGCCGCTAGGGGCCGCGAAAGTTGGGCCTATCAATGGACAATCTACTCGATGGACAATCTACATGGCGTTAACGCGGAATTTCTTTTTTAGTTCCGGGGCAAGCGACTGCTATCGCCGACGAAATGCGCGAGGACCATCGGCGGCAACTGATCGCCGACCAGAGCGCGCCCGCCAGGGCGGCGGTAAGCGGCGGGTGGCACTGCGGATGCAAAGCCTCTATTGAGGGAGTTCAGCGTGTTCGAGCTGAAAACTCTCTGTCACTTCGTGCTCGCAGCGTGGGCATTCATAGATACGTTGATCATGTCCCGGCCGGTCGGGAAAGATATGGACCAGCATCATTCGTGTGCCGCACTTGGGACATGACGGGCAAGCGATCACGTTTGGCGGATAGCCAACATTCGCAGCCATTTTTTCCTCCCCACGCTACAATCTGGCTGAGCGCGGCCGATTAGATTTTTTGGATTGGCTACGATTACACCTCGGCTCATCTGATTTCTACAAAATGATGTTGTGCGCTGCATTCAAAGTGCAGGGGCGAAGGTGCGCGATAAACGTCCCGGCCTAGATCAAATGCTCAAAGACGCCAGCAAGCGCCGCTTTGATGTTGCAATGGCTTGGGCGATTGACCGGCTCGGCCGCTCGCTGATGATCGACCTGCTGGGCAGCATCCAAACGCTAGAGGCCCTGCGGCGTTGATCTGTACCTAGATCGGCAGGCGATCGACACCACTACGCCCGCCGGCAAGCTGTTGTTTCAGGTGACCGGCGCCTTTGCAGAGTTTGAGCGCAGCATGATCAGGCAACGAGTCAAAGCCGGGCTTAAGAGGGTCGTAGAGCAGGGCAAACAACTCGGGCGGCCAAAGTCCGCCCCGCCGTCGAAAAACGAATCCAGACTCAATTACAGGCCGGCAAGGGCATTCTTAAGGTTGCTCGGGAATGCGGTATCGGCACCGGCACCGTGCAGCGCATCAGGCGGGAGATGAAAGGCCCTTTCGTCGCGGCCGCGTGAGGCCGGGGGCGGACAAGTGAGGCTAAAGCGCCCTATACCTGATGTCCGCTTTACCCCCAAAAGCGGACATTGATTCAGCGCGTCGGGATGTCCGCTTGTGCCAAAAACGTACATTCTGCAATGCGGCAAAAGCGTTTGTGGTTACACTTGTCCATTCAATATTGGAGGAGCGAAGGTGAGCACTCCGATCGACGCGAAACAAAGGGCTGCTGATGCGTACAACGCGGCTTCCGATTTCTACGACCATCCAGTCAATACCTTTTGGGAGCGTTATGGTCGTCGCACCGTCTCACGCCTGCGCCTCAATGCGGGAGGGCGTGTGCTTGATGTATGCTGCGGCAGTGGCGCTTCTGCGATCCCGGCGGCAGAAGCAGTTGGCCCCCGAGGGTTTGTTCTTGGTGTCGACCTCGCAGATAATCTGCTGACTCTTGCGCGAGCCAAGGCTAAGGACCGAGGCCTCACAAACACCAAATTTCGCGTCGGCGACTTGCTTGATCTGCAGCTGTCGCCGGCTGCATTCGATGCCGTAGTTTGCGTCTTTGGCATCTTTTTCGTGCCGGACATGCGGGCGGCTGTCGCCGAGCTTTGGCGACACGTTCGTCCAGGTGGGCAGCTCGCTATTACCACTTGGGGCCCCCGCTTTTTTGAACCTGTAAACAACATATTTTGGAATGCCGTGCGTGCCGCGCGGCCTGATCTCTACAAGGGGTTCAATCCGTGGGATCGCATTTCCGAACCTGATGCGCTGCGTGCTCTCTTCATCAACGCTGGCACCGTGTCACCCGATGTCGTCGCGGAGGTAAGTTAACATCCGCTGGGCTCACCCGAGGACTGGTGGCCTATGGTACTTGGGACCGGGTATCGCGGGACTGTCGAACAACTGGATGCGGCGGCGCGCGAACGCGTTCGAGACGAGTGTCTTAAATTTATCCGTGCGACTGGCGCGCAATCGGTCGAAGCAAACGTCCTTTATGCCTCGGCTACGAAGCCTCAACCGATCTGACCCCACGGGTTATGACTTCGATTTGGTCGGAGAAGGGTCGCGTGTGATGTCTGTTCTTCTGTGCATCTCGTGATGTCCGCTTTGCCCCCAAAAGCGGACATCGGAACTCAACCGTGCGATGTCTGCTTTGTGCCGAAAGCAGACATTCTGCGTTGCGGCAGAAACTGCCGCTATTCGATCACCTCGTCGGCCAGCAATTGCATCGAAACAGGCACCTTAAGGCCAAGCGCCTTGGCGATCTTGAGGTTGATCACCAGCTCGAACTTGGTCGGCTGTACGACCGGTAGGTCCCCGGGTTTCTCACCCTTGAGGATACGAGCCGCGTAGATGCCCGCCTGGCGATATGCGTCGGTCACACTCGCCCCATAGCTCATCAGGCCGCCAGCTTCGGCAAACTCGCGCACATCATACATCGTGGGCATTGCATGTTGTGTTGCCAGCGCAGCGAGTTGCGCGCGCAGACCGGTGAAGAGCGAGTCCCCGTCAATATAGAGTGCGCCAGCCCGGTTGTCGGCAAGGCTCGCGAAGGCTGGGGCCAAGTCGCGTTCGCTACTGGCTTCTACGATTTTCAAGCTTAACCCAAGCACGCTCGCGGCCGCCTGCTGTTCTCTAATGTGATCCTTGCTAGTCGGAATTTTGGGGTTGACGAGCATGCCGATCACGGAGACGTTGGGCACCAGCTCGTGGAGTAATTCCAACTGCTTGGTTCTCAGCGTGTCAGATAGGAAAGTCACGCCCGTGACGGTGCCTCCTGGCCGGTTGAGTTCGCTCACAACCCCGAGTTTGACCGGGTCGTCGCCGGTTACGAACACAATTGGAAGCGTCGTAGTCGCGGTTTTCGCCGCAATGATCGCGGCATCGCCACCACCTATGATCAGGCTGACTTTCTCGCGAATGAGGTCATCCGCCAGACCCCGCAGCTGATCTTGATGACCACCTCCCCAACGATATTCGATTGCAAGGTTCTCGCCTTCAACATAACCGGCCTCGTCTAGCCCTTTGCGCAACGCAGTAAGAAGATAGGCCGACTCGTCAGGCGTCGTGTTCCGTAGGAAGCCGATCACCAGCTTTGCCGACTGCCCGTGCGCAGCAAACGACCATGCGACCGCCGTGCTGCCCAGAAGTGTGATGAACTCGCGCCGCCTCATGATGAGCCCAAAGCCCCGAGCATGATAACTATCATAGCAAAAGCGGCGGTTGTGCATCACAGCAAAAGTGACGACATGACTTCCGCTTTGGGTCAAAAGCAGACACGCGCCATGAAATCTCGATGTCCGCTTTATCCCCGAAAGCGGACATTGGCGGACGACAGTTGGGTGGTGTCCTACTTCCGCGCCCCTTGTCCTAATTTGATTTTCCGGCTGTCCTAATTTCGGCTGCCGCCACTTTGACGTCACGCCAGTCGGATACGGCCTGTCGAGCCACCCGGATTAGCTGAGCAAGTTCGCCCTTAGAACACAGCAGGATGTCGTCAACCATCTCTTCGGACGGCGTGATCTCGCCGTAGCAGTCGTGCCACGCAAGTTCGGTGAGTTCCAATAGATCAAGGACTGACGCGGCTAACGCGTCCCCGAAAATAGCCACGACTCTGGCTATCCTACCCGCTCTCCGTTCGGCCCGACTAATTGGCATCAGCACTGCCGCCCAGCAGCGTGATGACTTCGCGCCACCTCATTGCCTCCTCCGAGGCCAAAGACCTTCCAATGATGCGATTACAGCAGGGATTAGCGACCGGTGGAATGGGGCACAGGAGCCAGTTTGCACGGCACCATTCCTGAGCCGCTCATGTCCGCTTTGGGTTATTAACGGACATCGCAGCTAGTTGAAGTAATGTCCGCTTTACCCCCGAAA
>Ga0187765_10001020_pt1 | contig 10662 bp, 8 predicted proteins | sample 0216_QUI02_MP05__3_FD_133018 | JGI IMG/M metagenome (GOLD analysis project Ga0187765, IMG submission 133018) | Tropical peat soil microbial communities from peatlands in Department of Meta, Colombia - 0216_QUI02_MP05_10_MG | ecosystem: Environmental > Terrestrial > Soil > Wetlands > Peat ...
CAGCGACGGACTCGGGGTGGTGAAGCGGATCTCGATCAGGTCGGTGCCGCGAACGTCCTGGACGTCGAGGTAGCGCATGTACTGGTCGATCAGCACGGGATCGATGTTTCCCGAGGTGACCGTGTCGGGCTGGTTGGTTCCGCTCGAGCGGCCCTCCCAGCCGCGCGGGCGAAGCGACGTCAGGATGCCACCGAGCGTGAGCAGCCCGTGGCGCTGCGGCCCCGGGCGCAGGAAGGCGTCGCTCTCGGAGAGATGGTGCTTGCGAATCACGCGCTCGGCGAGATCGCGACTCTTCAGCGTCGCCACCTGGGTGGCGAGGAAGGTCGAGGCGCCGGTCACGTTGTTGCGGTCGCCTTCGTCGAGGTCGAGCACGTTGTCCTTGAGCTGGAGCTGGATCGCGGACTCGCGCTGCACCTGCAGGCGCGTCGACGCCGTGTAGAGGCGCGGCGTGAGCAGGGTGACCAGCAGCGTCAAGCAAATCGCGACGCCGAAGCATGTCGCCGCGACCCAGCGGTACTTGTGCAGCATGCGCACGTAGTCGCGGAGCTGGCGCGGCGACTCCTCGCTGAACTCGACGTCGATCACGGGCGGCGCCATCGCCGCCGGCGGGAAGCCGGAAGCGGCCACCGGCGGGGGCGGCGGCGCCATCAGATCCGATGAGGGCGGTCCTTGGTGCAGGGCCACGCTGCAATCCTCCGTTCGGCTAGAAGAGCGGCACGCTCGCGCCGATGTTCACGAGCCGGGTGCTCAGCGTCCAGACGCCGTAGGGCACCAGGCGGGTCGCGTCGGCGGGGACGTGCACCAGATCGCCATCGATGATCGGAAAGTCCGGCTCGAGCCCCTGCGCGATCGCGTCGAGATCGACGGTGTAGGACTGCTCCTCGCCGGGACCGAGCACACGCTTGACGGTTGCGTGGCGGCGGTCCGCCGCGAAGAGCTGGCCGCCGGCCGACGCCACGGCGCCGCTCAACGTGAGCCCACGTGTCACCGGATACGAGCCGGGCTTGCTCACCCAGCCGTCGACCAGCACGCTGCCGCCGGGTGCGACGCTGATCACGTCCCCCGGGCGCACCGTGGGGTTGAGCGTGCGCGCCTGCGAGCCCGCCGCGTGCAGCAGCAGCTCCAGGTCGACGCGGATCGGCTTGGTCGAGGTGACCTCGTCGGTATGCGGTGAGAACTCGATCACCCGTCCGGCGTCCTTGCTCGGACCGCCGGCCGCCCAGACGAGGTCCGCGATCGTCGCGTCGGGTTGCGTCACCGGATACAGGCCAGGCCGTTCCACGCTGCCGACGACCGCGACCACGCGGTGGCGATACTCGGCCACCTGTACGCTCACCTGCGGCTTGCGCAGGATGCCTCCGGCGACCAGGCGCTGCGCGAGCTCTCTCTCCACACCGGTCGCGGTCAGTCCCGCGACCGGGACCGGGCCGAGCAGGGGAATGGTGACGGCGCCGACGCCGTTCACGCGGAAGCCCTGCTCGAAGACCGGCGCCGCCGCGACGGTCGGCGCCGAGCCGACCTGTCCGCCGCCCGACGCGCCGCCGTGCGTCGAGCTGCCGGGATCGATCAGGTCCGGAATCCGGATATCGAGCAGGTCGTCCGGCCCGATCAGATAGCTGGCCTCGCCGGTCGCCGGCGTGCGGGCGGCGGCGATCCTCGCGAGAGCCTCGCGGTCGCTCTTGCTGGTCAGCTCGGCGACCTGCGCGGCGGCGGCCCCAGGCGCGGGGACCGCGAGACCGAGATCGGTCCGGACCTCGTGCCCCATGCTGCACGCCGACGCGAGCACGGCACCGATCAGCAGCGCGCACGCCCCCCGGCCGGGAACCCCCGGCGTGCGCGCGGCTGCGGTGCCATCGAACTCAGCGCGTCGACGCGTCATGCGATCGCAACCGTCGCTGCCCCACGGTCTCCCCCTCCCCCCACCAGACGGTCGCGCAGCTGCGCCAAGGCCACTCCCCTTCTTCGTCAAGTGGACGACGCTCAGTCCCGAGAGCGCTCGGGGCACTGCGGCCACTGGCGGCAATTGACGTGGCCCGAGTGATTGCGGCAACAGGCGCGCTCGACGTCGAAGCCCTCGCGCTTTCCACGGATTGCCCCGCAGTGCCGCGTCTCGATCCGGAAGATGTCCTGGCCCTCGGGGCACGTCGCCTTGCAACTTGGGTCACGGCAGCCCTCTCCCGGCGGCGGGAAGGCTCTCGCGCTCGGCGAGAAGGCGAGCGCGGCGAGCAACACCGCGGCTGCAACCACTGGGCGCCATCGTGACCTCGAAACTCGATCCTGCATGCTGACCTCCTTCTTCGTCCCTCGTCCCGGCGCTGCCTTCACCGGGAAGCTTCAGCACGCCTCGGTACCTCCCCAAGGCGCATGCAACTCGCCTGCCCGTCAAACCAGAACTCGACGCGCGAGGCAGACGACACGGCTCCGGCAATCGGGCCGGAGCGGCCCATTGTGTCGGGGCGCCTTGGAGCAGGATCTGTACCCGCGTCGCGACCGCGCCTGAGCGCTGCGAACGAGGTCAGACGAAGCTTGAGGCCGCTGCCGTCCGGACCGGCTGCTCCTGCGCGATCCACGCGGCAGCTGCCTGTGCAGGGGCGCTCATTGCGATGTCAGCTTCTCGACGAAGCGTACAAAGCAGAACGAGCGTGGCATCCTGCCGCCCTTCCGAGGATCGCGCCCGCGTTCCACGCGCGCAGAGCGACTCGCCGCCGCTCGAACGCGGCGGATCACGGGCGAGGATCGCCGCGCGACGCGCGCGGCTATCGGGTCTGCGCTACGCCCGGTGCGAGGACGCGCTCAGGAGACGCGGCGGCTGCGACCGACCCAGTAGGGCTCGCGCAGCTCGCGCTTGAGCACCTTGCCGCTCAGATTGCGCGGCAGAGCGTCGGTGAAGTCAACCGAGCGGGGTCGCTTGTAGCCGGCGAGCTTGCCCTTGCAGAACTCGATGACGTGCTCCGCCGTGGCGCTCGAGCCTTGACGCAACACCACGATCGCCATCACCGCCTCGCCGAACTTGTCGTCGGGGATACCGATCACGGCCGCCTCGGCGATCTCGGGATGCGCGTAGAGGACCTCCTCGACCTCGCGCGGATAGACGTTCTCGCCGCCCGAGACGATCATGTCCTTCACCCGGTCCTGGATGAAGAGGTAGCCTTCCTCGTCGAGGACGCCGGCATCGCCGGTGTGCATCCAGCCGCCGCGCAGCGCCTCGGCCGAGGCCTCGGGAAGGTTCCAGTAGCCGCGCATGATCTGCGGCCCGCGGCCGACGACCTCGCCGATCTCGCCCGGCGGGACGGGCCGATCGTGGGAATCGACCACGCGGACCTCGGTCCCGAGCAGGGGGCGTCCCGCGGAGAGGAGCAGCTCCGGCTTGCCGCGCAGGGCGCGGCGATGGTCCTCGGCGGTGAGGAAGGTGAGCGCGGAGGTGGTCTCGGTCATGCCGTAGCCCTGGACGAAATCGCAGCCGAAGACCTCGATCGCGCGCCGGAGCGTCTCCGCAGCGATGGGCGAGGCGCCGTAGCCGATCATGCGCAGGGCGTCGTAGCTGCGCTCGGCGACGTCGGGAACCATCACCAGGCAAGCCTGGATCATCGCCGGGACGAGCGTCGTGCGGCTGATCCGCTCCTCGCTCAGCACCCGGACGAGCTCGAAGGGATTGAAGTCTTCCTGGATGTAGAGACCTCCGCCGCACGCGATGCAGCCGAACGCGGTCAGCGCCGCGGCGGCGTGGTACATCGGGGCGACGATCAGACAGCGCTCGCCCTGGGAGAAGGCTCCGAGGCCGACGAGCTGCTGGAAGACCTGCATGGTGACGTTTCGCTGCGTGAGCACGGCCCCCTTGGGACGCCCGGTCGTGCCGCTGGTGTACATCTGGTAGAGGTCGTCGTCGGCTCCGATCGCGACATCCGGGCCGGTCGCCGGCTCCGCGGCAAGCCACTCGCGATAGTCGTGCCACGCCGACGGTCGCTCGGCCGCGTCAATCGCGACGAAGCGCTCGACCTCACCGAGATCCGGGCGCAGCGCCTCGATCGCCGGCACGAAGTCGGTTGCCGCGAGGACCAGCCGCGTCCCCGCATCGCGGATGATATAGCTCCACTCGGGTGGCGCGAGGCGGTAGTTGAGCGGAACCGGAACCACGCCCACCTTCGATCCCGCGAAGAACAGCAACGCCTGCTCGATCGAGTTCTTGCCGAGGAAGGCGACGCGGTCCCCCTTGCCGAGACCGGCGCTGACGAGAGCGCGCGCGAACCGGTTCGCTTCGGCAACCGCTTCGGCGTAGGTGAGGCGCCGGTCCGCTTGCACGGCGAACTCGCCATCGGGACGCTCGCGGGCCTGATAGTCGAGGAAATCGTGCAGGCGCATGTCAATCCCTCCCGCGCGGATTGTACTCCAATCCCGCCCAGGGCATAGCCTTTTCTTCTCGCGGCTGGACTTGCTCGGCCGACAAGTGATAGTCGTGGCTGTGCTCACGAGAGCGCAGACGGAAGCTCCACCCACGCAGCGTTTGTGTCGCGCCGGCCCTCCGGCGATACTGGTGACCACCGGAACCTGAAGGAGCCCGTGATACCCCGACCGCACCACAACCTGGCACGCTCCGCCGTCATCGACTTGACCCTCGTGGGAGAGCGCGGCGGCGTCCGGCGCTTCGAGTACCAGCCGCGGCGAGGCGCGGAACGCGTCCCGTCGCAATCCCCGATCGGGCGCGCCGTCGGCGTGCTGACGACCATCGTCGTGGTCGCCCACCTGCTGTTCTGGATGATCGGTCTGATCGAGTAGCGGTCAGTCGATCACGCCGGCGCGTCGCGCCGCGGCGAGCGCGTCGATCGCGTCGACTCGACGGATCGCGCCGCGGATCTCGTCGGCAAAGGCATGTCGGCGCTCGGCGAGGTCGGCCGGACCTGGCTCGACCAGCCCCCGGTTGCGCGCCAGGCGCAGCGCCGTCGCGAACAGCACCTTCGACACCGATTCGGGGCTGCGGATGCGACGCTGCAGGTAGTACTGGCGTCCGAGCGCGATCGCCGCGGCGAGGAACGCGGGCTCCTCGAACGGGGCAGCCGGATCGCGGCGCTCGAGCGCGTCCCCGACCACCTGATAGGCCTCGAGGAACGGGCGCAGGACGCGATGCGCGTTGAACGGCTTGAAGCGCTTGAGGAGCGCCATGATCTCTGCCGGACCCGCCTCGAGCGCCGCCTCCCACGCGGCGTCGTCGAGCGCGATCTCGCGGCGGATCTCGGCGCGGAACTCCTCCTTCTCCGCGAAGAAGAACTCGAACTTGAGCAGGTCGCGCAGCCGCATGGCCTCGTCCCAGAACTCGGCTGCGCGGTCGGTGACTCCCTCCTCGGCCGCGCGCAGCAGGGCGAGCTCGGCGATCGAGCCGTTGACGAAGAAGTGGATGATCGTGTTGCGATAGTAGGCCGCGGTGAGGTGCTGGTCGGGTCCGATCGCATAGACCGCGTCGGGCCCCTCGGTGAAGCACGAGACGACGCCGCTCTGCACCAGGGCATCGAGGGCCGCACGCACGCCCTCGTCGGTGTCGAGCTCGAGCTCGACGGTGGTCGGCAGCCCGCGGCGCCGCACGGCGTTCACCAGGTTCTTCAGCACGCCTCGCGTCTCCTCGACGCTCAGGGCACGGTCGCCGCTGCCGAGCAGCGCCAGGGTGACGAGCGAGGTGGGCGTGATCGGCGTCACCCGGTTGACGCGCACGGAGAGCTCGAACGCGAGCTTCTGGAGCTCGAGGTTCTGCTCGTCGGCGTTCGGCTCGGCGGCGGGGTTGGGCGGGCCGAGCGCCTCGTGCAGTGAGAGCGGCTCGCCGAAGCGAATGTGGATCTCGCCGTAGCGTCGCCGGAGACGGCGCAGGATGCCGAGGAACCAGCGAAAGCTTTCCGCCTGCTTGGCCGCCCCGCGCTGCTCGGCCACGTAGTCGCTGACGTCCTGGATCTGGTCGTAGGCGATCGACACCGGGATCAGGAAGACGTCCTCGCTCTTGCCCCGCCGGTAGGCGTCGACCACGTAGGCGAGCAGCCCGAACATCGGCGGCAGGAGCTTCCCCGAGCGCGATCGCCCACCCTCGATGTACCACTCGAGCGAGAACCGCTTCTCGATCAGGTAGTCGATGTACTGGCGCAGCACGAACTTGTAGACCGCGTTGTCGCGGAAGCTCCGGCGGATGAAGAACACCCCGCTCCGGCGTACCAGCGGGCCCACCGGGAAGAAGTTCATGTTGATCCCGCCGGCCGTGTGGTTCGGGGGATGCCCGTTCTCGTGCAGCGCGTACTGCAACACCAGGTGGTCGAGGTTCGACTTGTGCGACGGCAGGAAGACGACCGGAGACCTCTGGGTGAGCGCGTAGACCTCGCCGAGCTGGTGGCGATCGTAGTGCAGGGCCTTGCCGTAAGCCCGGGTGTACAGCAGGCGGATCAGGTGCGCGGTCAGGTCGATGACGTAGGGGCTGTGCTGTGCGGCGATCTCCTTCAGGTAGCGATTCGCCTCGCGCTCGAGCTTGGCCGCCGGCTGCCCGAGCTCGCGCGCGAGGCGCGCGATCCCGCCCTGGAACGCCGGGCGCGACAAGATGTCCTCGCGGACGAACCGCGGCACCTTGTAGCGCGCGCCGCGCAGCCGCCGCTCGGCGCGCTCGAGGGCGAGCATCGCCTGACGGACGACGAAATCGGCGAGGCCGGTCGTGTGCGCGACGTCCGTACCGCCCGCCAGACGCCAGCGCTCGCGAAGCTCCGAGGCGGGCGCCGGCTCGGCGACCACGACGCGGTAGCGTTCGGGGTGTCGCCGCGCGACCCATGCCTGTCGGAGCGAGCCGGGGTCGCGCGGATCGCCGAAGGTGAGCAGGTCGGAGAGCCGGACCTCGCGGACGCCGTCGACCTCGCCCGGATCCCAGGCGACGCGCAACGGGGCGAGGAGCGGATCGTCGTCGGTGGCGAGCGCGGCCTCGAGGCGCGGGTCGAGTCTCCCGCGCCGACGCCGCGAAGACGGGATCGCGATCGCCTCGACACCGTTCGCGCCCGAGCCCTCCGGCCGATGCGCTTCGATCCAGCGCTCGAGAACCCGCCGCTCGAGCCCGCTCGCCGCGTCAAGCAGGAAGACGATGCGGCGGCGGTCGCTCTTCGGCCATTCTCCCTCCTCGCGGAGATCGGCCTGCATGCGCGCGTCTGGTATCGTCTCGCCTCGGCTGGATCGCGGCGCTCGCTCGGCCGCGATTCGAGGCTTCCATACTACGCCGCGCCGTGGGGCGGGAGCCGCCCCACGCCTGCGGCCGCTCGGCTACTTCTCCTGGATCGACTTGATGTACGCGGTGATGAAGGCGATCTTCGCTTGCGCCTGGGACTTCCTGCTCGAGCTGCCGCTGCTCGCCTGCTGCTTGAAGACCTCGCCCCACACCGGCATGTCGGGATCACCGTGGGCGCGCATGGTCTTGCTGCCGTTGATGACCTTGGCGACCTCGGCGGTGGGGAACTCGCCGCCGTTCTTCTTCGCGATCTGGGTCAGGTCGGCGGGCTTGGTCTGCAGGACACCGGAGAGCACGCCATCGCCCTTCCCGTCCGGACCGTGACACGATCCGCAGTACTTGAGGTAGAGTTGCTTGTTCGCCGCTTCACTCGCGCGGGCGGCCGGGGCCGCGCTCACGAGCGCCGCCGCGACAATCAAGCCGCCTGCCAGAACCGCCGTCGTTCTGCCCTTCATCGCTCCTCCCTCCGAATCAAGTGAAAGGTCGGAAGCGCGCCTATCACACTCGGATGCGGCCGCCAAAGGGTGAGGTCGAGACCGTGCAGTGGGAGCCGGTCGCGCGTGTGCGGCGGACCGATCCGGATCAGCGCGCCGGCCGGTCGGGGAGCAGCGTCGTGGTCCGGCCGGCGCGCTCGGCCTCGAGCCAGGCGTCGAGGACGGCCCGGCTGTGCGCGGGGAACGCGAGCGCGGCAGGGAGTCCGTCGCGCGGGAACCAGCCGACCTCGGCAACCTCGACCGGGTCGGTCACGACCGCGACACCGCCGAGCGGGACGGCGTGATAGTAGAGGTTGAGAGTCGTTTCGGGCGGCTCTCCTGCGGTCGGCTGCTCGTACTCGTCGAGCCAGACGCCGAGGAAGCCGGTGATCGCGATCTCGAGCCCGGTCTCCTCGCGCACCTCGCGCACCGCCGTCTCGAGGGGGTGCTCGCCGATCGCGCAGAAGCCACCCGGGATGTCCCAGAGGCCGCACCAGGGGTCGTGGGCGCGCCGGACGAGCAGCAACTGCTGCGCATCGACCACGAGGGCGCCCGTGCAGGGCTTGGGGTTGCGCCAGTGGCTCCGCCCGCAACTCGCGCAACGTACGGGGGCGTCATGCGCCAGCCGTTCCCCGCAGGCCGGGCAGAAGTTCATGCGCGACACGGGCTCTCCCTTCGCGTATCACGGCGGGGATGGTCAACTCCCGTCGGCGCGCCCGGATCGAGCTCTTCGGCTCCGCGCTCGCCCTGATCACGACGATCTTCGTGCCGCACGCCGCGGTCCAGGCGGCCACCGTCGCCGCTCCGCACGTCGAGGCAGAGCTGGTGGCGGAGAGCGTCTCCGTCAAGCCGGGCGAGCCGCTCTGGGTGGCCCTCCGCCTCGAGCTCGAGGATGGCTGGCACGTCTACTGGCGAAACCCCGGCGACTCGGGTCTGCCGCCGCACCTCACCTGGGATCTGCCGGTCGGATCCGTCGCGGGGGCACTCGAGTGGCCCGTCCCGCGGCGCTTCGGTCTCGGACCACTGGTCGATTACGGCTACGAGGGAGAAGTCTTGCTCCCGAGCAGGCTCACCCTCGCGCGGGACCTGCGGCCGGGAACGACGGCGCGGCTCGCAGCGCGCGCCGACTGGCTGGTCTGCAAGGAGGCATGCATTCCGGGCAAGGCCGCCCTCAGCCTCGAGCTGCCGGTCAAGTCCGACGATCCGTCTCCCGACCCGCGCTGGGCGAGGGCCCTCGCGCAGGCTCGCGCCCTCCTCCCCCGCGCGCTGCCAGAATGGCGGCTGAAGGCGTCACAGAACGGCGACGTGGTGACGCTGTCGGTCGCACCGAACGAAGCCGGCGATCCGGGGCAGCCCCCGAGCGCGCCGAGCACCGAGACCCGGTTCTTCCCCGAGACCCCCGGTCAGATCGAGAACGCGGCTCCGCAGCAAGCAAGCCGTGAAGGCGCGGGGATCCGGCTCACACTCGAGCGTGCGCACAGCGCGCGCGAGCCGCTCGATCGCCTTCGCGGGCTGCTGGTCTCACCGACCGCGTGGAGCGCAGACGGTCAGACGCGCGGCCTCGTGGTCGACGTCGCCGTCACCGCGCCGTCGCGATGAACCGACCGGGGCGGATCGGACAACCCGACCCGCCCCTGCTCCCGCTCACTGGCTCAGCGTCGCGGGCACGCAGAGCTTGTGCGGGGCGAAGACGTTGAGCAGATGATCGCCGAACACGTCGTCGACGGTCGCCCGTCGCGGCGTGAAGAACGGCTGCCACGGCCGCGTCAACGCGTCGACGATCTCGAAGCAGGTGAAGCCGGCAACCGGGTGCAGGACCGGCGTCTGACCGAGGCTGACCGGCTGGCACATCGCGAGCGGCTGCAGGATCACGGTCTTCTTGGTCTCGAACTGATCGGCGAGCGTCGCCTGGGTGGGCTTGACGGTCACCTGCAGCATGGTGCCGGTCGCCGGGTAGCAGGCGTACGAGTCGAGGTTGAGCTTTGATTGCACGCCGTTGAGCTCGGCCGGCACGCAGAGCCGGCTCGGCGGCGCCGCGACGGTCAGCGAGTGCCGGCCGAAGACGTCGCGCGCGTAGAAGGAGCGCTTGTGCGCGCGGCACTGCCGCGCGGTGTCCGAGCTGACGCCGACCCGGTAGCAGGCGAGGTGAGCCGTCGGGTCCATGATGGGCGAGCCGTTCTCGGAGACTGGGTTGCAGAACGAGGTGGATCCGACGATCTGCACCGGCATCGAGCCGCTCGCCGAGGTGAGCGTCACGTTCATCGGCTTCGAGCTGTTCCACCGCCAGTCGGTGTAGCTCGGGTAGCACTTGAAGGGATCGAGACAGGCGGCCGCGTTGGGCGTTCCCGCGACACACGATCCCGCAACACAGGCGTCACCCGTCGTGCAGGTGTCGCCGTCGCTGCAGGGCGTGCCGTCGGGCACGGCGGGGTTCGAGCAGCTTCCGGTCGTCGGATCGCACACGCCCTGGGCGTGGCAAGCGTCGGCCGGAGCGGGACAGACGACCGGCGCGGAGCCGACGCACTGCCCTGAACCATCGCACTGGTCGACCGTGGTGCAGGCGTTGCCGTCACTGCACGGGCTCCCCGCGGGCTCGAGCTTGCACTTCGACGAGCAGCAGTCACCGTCAAGGGTGTTGCCGTCGTCGCACTCCTCGCCTGGTTCGAGGATGCCGTTGCCGCACACCGCCTCGAGAGTGCATTGCGACGAGCAGCCGTCGCCGTCGACGAGATTGCCGTCGTCGCACTGCTCACCCGGGTCGAGGACGCCGTTTCCGCACGAGCGGTCATGGACGAAGATGTCCTGGGCACCGTTGGCGTCGTTCGGCACCAGGTTCGACGAGGAGCTGGCGAACACCACGAAGCGGCCGTCCGCCGAGATCGCAGGCGAGGACACCGCGCCCGCGTTGCCTTCCGAGCCGTCCGAGGCGACGCTCACCCGCACCGTGACGCCCGC
>Ga0187765_10001022_pt1 | contig 10653 bp, 8 predicted proteins | sample 0216_QUI02_MP05__3_FD_133018 | JGI IMG/M metagenome (GOLD analysis project Ga0187765, IMG submission 133018) | Tropical peat soil microbial communities from peatlands in Department of Meta, Colombia - 0216_QUI02_MP05_10_MG | ecosystem: Environmental > Terrestrial > Soil > Wetlands > Peat ...
CGAGCAGGGTGGTGGAGATCTCCAGGGCCAGCGTCCCGTCCACGGCCGCATCGACCGACGCCACCCGGGGAGCGCCGGAGAGGAGGGCCATCTCGCCGAAGAAATCGCCCTCGCCGAGCGTGGCCAGCTGGTAGACCTCGCCCCCCTCCTCGCGGCGGACGATGACCCTCCCCTCGCAGATGACGTAGAAGGCGTCGCCCGGCGCGTCCTGCTGGATGATGCGCTCGCGGGCCATGAAGTGGCGGAGCGGGCAGCGCTCCACCAGCTCGACGAAGGCCTCGCTGGAGAGGTCGGAGAAGAGCGGCGCCTTGGGCACGGAGCGCGTGGCCGGCTCGGCCGGACCCTCGGCCTCGGTCTCCGGACCCCGGCCTCCGTCCGGCGCGCTGGCCGCCAACTCCGGAGGTGCGGGGAGCTCCGCCGGAGGGCTCTCCAGGGGCTCGTCCTCCTCGAAGCAGAGGTCGATGTAGCGCGCGTCCGCGACCGCCGCCTCGGGAGCGGCCTCGGGAGCTGCCTCCGAGGTGGGGGCCACCTCCACCGGCGCCGGCTCGGGCGGCGGTGCCGCGGGGGCGGCGGGCGGAGGCGGAGGAGGGCCGGGCTCGGCCAGCGCGAAGAGCCGGGCCGGCGGTGGAGGGGGTGCGGGCACCGGAAGGCGAAGCTCGCCGTCGTCGAGGGAGAGCTCGTGGAAGCGGGCCTTCTCGACCTCGGCGGCCGGCGCCGGCGGAGCCTCCGGGGGGCTCTTGCCCCCGGCCGGGGCGGCCTCTTCCGGGTCGGCGGAGGCCGCCGGAGCGTCGTCCTGGTGAGCGGTCACCGCCTGGGCCAGGGCGTCCTCGAGGGTGCGCTCTGGCAGGGGGGTGTCGAGGACGAATTCGGTGACCGTCAGCTCCGGGGCGTCCTCGCCGGCGGCGGCCGCTGGCGGAGCGCCGTCGGGCGCGGCCGGCGCTGGCGCCTCGCGGGCACGCCGCCCCACCCCGGGACCCACGCCGCGCTGCGCATAGAGATCGGCGAGGATGCGCTGCATCCGCTGGTGCCCCGGCTCGAGCTCGAGGACGAGCTTGCTGGCGGCGATGGCCCGCGCCAGAAAGCCGTCGGCGGCGAAGCCCTGGGCGGCAGCCAGGTATGCATCCACCGCCCGGGCGCGGTCTCCGGCGCGGGCGCAGGCATCGCCCATTCGCAGGAGCGATTGCCGGTCTCCGGGGGCAGCCGAGCAGTACGAGGCGTAGAGCGCCGCTGCCCGTGCGAAGTCCCCGGCCGCGAGCGCTGCGCTGGCGTCGGCCTTCAGCTCCCCGGGGTCCATGGAACAGTCGAGCGTTCTAGCACTGCGCCGGGGTCAGCGCGTGCGGCCAGAAACCTAGCGACGGGGGCCGCGTGGGCGGCCGCCGCGGGGTCCTTGCGGACCGCCCGGCCTTCCTCCACCGCGTGGGCGCGAGATCCGCTGCGAAGAAAACTGGCCCTGGCCACGGGGACGGTGCTCCGCGCCGCGGTGGGTACGGCCCCCGGGGGGGCCAGTCCACGTCCGACGCGGTGCTCCGGGGCCCTGCCGGCCGGCATCGGGTCCACTCCGCGGCGACCGGGGCGCGCCGCGCACCGGATGCTGGGTCGAGGCGGAGTGGCCGCGCTCCGCGCCGCGCCGCTCCCGACCGGGGGCGAACCGCCCCTGCGTGGCGCGGTCACTCCGGGGGCCGGACCCCTTGGCGGGCCGTTTTGCGCGGTCGCTCCGGGGCCCGGATCCCTTGTTGGGCCGTTTCCAGGCCGGGCCGGTCCGTCCCGGACCAGCGCTGGGCCGCGTCGATCGGTTGCCCTCGTCGACGGCCCGGTGAGCCCCTGGATGTCCACGCCGACCCGTCCAGCCGGCCCGACGCTCCCCGCCGCGCTGCCAGGGCGAGGCCTGCGCCCCCAGACCCGGGCGCCCTGCCGGTCCGCGTGGACGGGGCCCCGGGGCGGAACCACGCCCCCGGGAGGGGGGCATCCCCGCCCGTGGCGAGGGGGGACGCTCCTCGTCGGAGTCGCCCTCGGCGCGGCCGTGCCGGCGAGGAGGGAGCGACAGGGTCAGGGGTGGGATGGGCTGACCCGAAGCGACCGCCTCCACGGTGCGGAGCTCCTCCGGACGCAGGGGGCGGAGCTCGCCGGGCCGCATTCCGGCGACGGACACGCCGGCCTGGTGGGGCCGGTAGAGGCGCACCACCGGATGGCCGATGGCGGCGCAGAGGCGCTTGACGAGGTGGGGCCGGCCCTCGGCGACGGTGATACGCAGCCAGGTGTTGCGATCGGCCGGCTGGAAGACGACGGCCGCCAGCGCGCGTGCGGGGCCGTCCTCGAGCCGGACGCCCTCCACCAGCCGGGCCAGGGTCTCCGGCGCCGGGACACCGCGCACCTTGGCCAGGTAGGTGCGGTGCACCTGGAAACTCGGGTGGAGCAGCCGGTGCGCGGCGGCGCCGTCGTCGGTGAGGAGCAGAGCTCCCTCGGCGTCCCAGTCCAGCCGTCCGATGGGGAAGACCCGGGTGCGGACCCCGCCGAGGAACTTGCGGACGGTGGGCCGCCCGAGGGGGTCGTCGAGGGTGGTGACCACGCCCGCCGGCTTGTAGAGGAGGAACCAGGAGACGTGCTCGGGCGGGCTGACCAGCTTCCCGTCGACCGCGACCAGGTCCCCCGGCTCCACCTTGCTCCCCAGCGTGGTCACCGCCTGGTTGTTCACCGTCACCCGCCCGGCGGTGATCAGCGCCTCGGCGTGTCGCCGGGAGGCCACGCCGGCGCGGGCCAGGTATCGCTGCAGCCGCTCAGCCACGGCCGGTCAGTGGCCCTCGCCGTCGGCCGGACCGGGCGTCGGAGCGGGCGCGGGGCTCCCCAAGGTGGAGGCCGCGGCGCGGACCTGACGATCGGCGAAGGCAATCGCCCCCTCGAGCTCGGCCAGGGCCGCCTCGGCGGAGGGCGTGGCCTCGTCCAGCTTGCGGACGAAGTCGGGATCCGACAGGTCGCGCACGGTCACCGGTCCGGGGGCTTCCCGCTCCAGGATCTCCTGGTGCTCGGCGGACAGCTCCTGGAACTCGTGCAGGGTGGGCAGGCCGGCGAGGTCCTTGAGGGCGAAGAACTCGAGAAACTCGCGCGTCGTCCCGTAGAGGATCGGCCGGCCGATCTCCTCCTTCTTGCCCAGGATCTTGATCAGCCGCCGGTCGAGGAGGGCCTTGAGCACCGCCGCCGAGTCCACCGCCCGGATCTCCTCGATCTCTGGACGGGTCACCGGTTGCCGGTAGGCGACGATGGCCAAGGTCTCGAGCGCGGCGCGGGTGAGTCGCTGCGGCCGGACCTGGAGGAAGCGCCGCACGTAATCCACCGTCGACGGGTCCGTCCGGAGCTGCCAGCCGCCGGCGACCTCGGCGAGGGCGATGCCGCCCGCGCGCTCCGCCGTCTGTCGGGCGAGCTCGGCCAGGGCCTCGGTGAGCCGCGGCCGCTCGATCCCGGTGGCCTGGTGGAGCTGCTCCACGCTCACCGGCCGGTCGGCGACGAGGAGGAGCGCCTCGAGCACAGCCCGGACGCGGCTCTCGGGAAGCCGCCGGCTGCGCTGGACGAGGCGGTCGAACGGCTCGACGTCGGCGGTGGCCTCGTCGATCTCCGCCGGGGCGACCTCGTCCAGGTCCGGTTCCCCAGGGTCCTTTCCTTCACCGGTACTCACGTTCGTCGACCTCCGGGACGGCAGCGTCGAGCGCCCTGCCCTGTGCTGCCACCAGGATATCCGGCTTCCCCTCGGGCTGGCGGATGCGGACCAGGCGCAGGCGCACCATCTCCAGGAGCGCGAGGAAGGTCACCACCACCTCGCCGCGCGTGCGGTGCCCCTCGAAGAGGCTGAGGAAGGTCACCTCGGGGCTGCTCCGGAGCCGTCCGACGATGCGCCCCATGGCCGCCGAGAGCGTCACCCGGTCCCGGACCACCTCGTGCTCGTGCTCCGGGGCGAGGTTCTTGAGCACGCGGTCCAGCGCCTCGATGAGGCGAAAGACGGAGACGTCCACCAGCGGCGCGGGGCCCGGCCTTTCGCCCGGCGCCGGAACGTGGCGGCGGGAAAAGACGTCGCGGCCGAGGAGCGGGCGATCGGCCAGCTCGCGGGCGGCCTGGCGATACTTCTGGTAGGCGAGCAGCCGCCGGACCAGCTCGGCCCGGGGGTCCCCCTCCGGCTCCGCCTCCACCTCGCCCGGGGCAGGCTCGCTGGGAGGCAGGAGCAGCCGGCTCTTGATGTGCGCCAGGGTGGCGGCCATCACCAGGAACTCCCCGGCCACGTCGAGGTCGAGCTTCTGCATCAGCGCGAGCGAGGCGTTGTACTTCTCGGCGATGAGGGCGATCGGGATGTCGAAGATGTCGATCTGGTGCTCCCGGATCAGGTGCAGGAGCAGATCGAGGGGTCCCTCGAAGGCGGGGAGAGCGACGCGGAGGACGGCGCGCGCCTCGGGGCTGGCGAGGACCTCGGGCGGCGGGCCGGCGTCGGCGTCGCGGGCAGGATCTCGGTCGGGCGTGCGGTTCAAGAGACGGCCAGCGGCAGGAGCGAGTCTCCTACCAGCCGCTGACACTGGCCGGCAACGCTGCGCGGCGGCTCAGTCGGGAAACCGACGCACGGCTTCGGCGACCAGCGCACCCCAGGGTGCTCCTTCCGCCCACGGCTTGGGCGCGCCCGCCCGGACGAGCTCTGCGGCCAGCCGATCCCTGAGCGTGCGGCGGCCCCGGGACGTCGTCGCGCCAGCGACCAGGCGGAGCCTCTTGCTGCCGAGGCCGAGAAAGCCGCGTCGCTCCGCCATCTCGAGCGGCCGGCCGTCGGCGTCGCAGGCGTCGAGCGGGCGGGCTCCCGCCGGCAGCAGGGCGCGCTCGGCATCGGGAATCGAGCGGTAGAGCCGGGGGCCAGGCGAGAAGAGGAGGATCGGCGCCCGCATCGGTGCCTAGAGGCCGACCGCGGCGCGCACGCGGGCCATCACCGGAGCCGCGTAGGTCCGGGCCCGGGCCGCGCCGTCGACGAGGATGCGCTCCACCTCGCCGGGGTCGGACTGCAGCTCCCGGTAGCGCGCCCGGGCGCCGTCGAACGCGGCGTGAAAGCCGGCCAGGAGCATCTTCTTGAAGTCGCCGTAGCCGCGCCCGCCCTCGCGCCAGCCGCGGTCGACAGCGGCGAACTCTCCGGCCGGAAGGACGAGCTGGAGCAGGGCGAAGAGCGCGCTGGTGGTCGGCTTGGGGGACTCGACCGGCGTGGAATCGGTCACGATCCCCATGATCCGCTTCTTGACCTCGCCGTCGTCGGCGAAGAGGTCGATGGTGTTCCCGTAGGACTTGGACATCTTCTGGCCGTCGGTGCCGGGGACGACGGCCGTGGCCTCCTCGATGAGGAGCTCCGGGGGCTTGAGGATGGCCGGGGCGCCGGTGCGAGCGCCGTCCGGGTCGGCCGGGTCGTAGCCGGGGACGTAGGCGAGGTTGAACTTGGTGGCCCAGTCCCGGGTGAACTCGAGGTGCTGGACCTGATCCCGGCCCACCGGGACGCCGTCCGACCCGTAGACCAGGATGTCGGCGGCCATGAGCACCGGATAGGCGTAGAGGCCGAAGTCCGGGGCGATGCCGCGCGCGATCTTGTCCTTGTAGCTGTGGGCACGCTCGAGGTTGGACTGGGGGACGACGGTGCCCAGGATCCAGAACAGCTCGAGGACCTCCGGGATGTCGCTCTGGCGGAAGAGGCAGGCCTTGGTCGGGTCCAGCCCGAGGGCCAGGAAGGCCATCGCCGTCTCCAGGGTCAGGGTCCGGAGGGCGGCGCCGTCCTTGACCGTGGTCAGGGCGTGGAGATTGGCGATGAAGTAGAGGCCCTCGCCCTGCTCCTGGTAGCGGACGAACTGGCGGATGGCGCCGTAGTAGTTGCCGAGGTGCTGCTTCCCGGAGGACTGGATGCCGGAGAGGATGCGCATGTACGGGTGCGGCCTTCTACCGCAGAGAGGCGCGGCCGCCCACCGGACCGGCGCGGGGGTGAGCCCGGTCGTAGACGGCGCGGAGCCGGGCCCCGTCGACGTGGGTGTAGATCTGGGTGGTGGCCAGGTCGGCGTGGCCGAGCATGGCCTGGACGCTGCGGAGATCCGCGCCGCGCTCCACGAGATGCGTTGCGAACGAGTGCCGGAGCTTGTGTGGCGAGACGCGCTTGCGGATGCCGGCGGCGCGCGCGTAGCGGACGATGAGCTTCCAGAACCCCTGCCGGGTGAAGCCGCGGCCGCGCGGGGTGACGAACAGGGCCCGCGCCGTCCGCCCGCGGAGGAGCGCCTGGCGCGAGGTGGCGAGGTAGCCGCGCAGCGCCTCGAGGGCCCGGCTGCCCACGGGCACGACGCGCTCCTTGCTCCCCTTCCCGCGGGCGACGAGGAATCCGGCGTCGAGCCGGACCGCCTCCACCGGGAGGGTGACCAGCTCGCTCACCCGGAGGCCGGTGGCGTAGAGAAGGGCGAGCATGGCCTGGTCGCGGATCCCGGCCGGTCTGTCGGCGCGGGGCGCATCCAGGAGAGCCTCCACCTCGTCGAGGGTGAGGACCACCGGCAGGGGCCGGCCGGAGCGAGGGGTCTCGAGCTGCTCGCTCGGGTCGGCCCGGGCGTGGCCCTCGGCCAGGAGAAAGCGGTGAAAGACGCGGATCGCCGCCAGGTGCCGCGCCCGGCTCCGGGGCGAGAGGCCTCGTCCGGTGAGCGCCTCGAGGTGCCGCCGGACGTGTGCATCGGTGACGGCGTCGGCGGTGCGGACGTGTCCGGCCTCGAGGCCGCGGAGGTACTCGGCCAGGTCGCGCGCGTATGCCTCCACCGTGCGCGCCGCCAGACCACGCTCGGCACGGAGGTAGCCGACGAAGAGGTCGAGCAGCGGCGTGAGCGAAGACAGGACGGTGGCCTTTCCGACGGGGACCCTACCCTCGCCACCTTTGCCCGCAACTCGACGACGCTCCCACCGCAGGCCGAGGGACCCGCCCGGGAGGCCCCCGGGCTCGCTTTCAGACCCTAGGCAGGGGACCTGTATCCCCAAAAAATGAGAAACCTGAGTGGTCTCTGGCGTTTGTCTCGCCCGAGTCGAGACAGGGGACCTGAACCGACGGTGGTGGTGACAAACCGAGACGCTTCAACAACTTGCACCGAAATCGGCGAAGCAGGTCCCCTGCCTAGGGGTCTGCAAGAGACCCCCCGAGGGGTCTCCCGACTCCGCGGCGCCCGTGCTCCCGGTCGCTCGCGGGTGGGCACCGACGCGCACCCGGTGTGCCGCCCTCCCCAAAAGGCCGGCCGAGCCCGAACCGACGGCGAGCGCCTGCGCCGCCCCCTCAAGCATGCACCCCGAGCACACCCGCCCCCTGCCTCAGGATCTCAATCTCATCCCCGAGCAGCGAGACCACCGTCGACGGCTGCCCGATCTGCAGCCCCGCATCCAGCACCGTGGCCAGGGCATGCCCATACCGCTCCTTGATGTCCCGCGGGTCGGCGATGGGCTCCCCATCGGCGCCGGTGGCGGTGGTCGTCACCAGCGGCCCGTCGAGTGCCCGGGCAAGCCCCGCCGCCACCGGAGCGTCCGGCACCCGGATCCCCACCTGTTTCTGGCGGTTGAGGAGCAGCTCCGGCACGAGGCGGGTCGCCGGGAGCACGAAGGTGAACGGCCCGGGCGTGGACTGCCTCAGCACCCGGTAGGCGAAGTTGCTGACGATGGCGTACCGGGCCACGTCGGACAGGTCGGCGACGAGCAGCGCGAACGGCTTCCGCCTGTCCCGCGCCTTGAGCGCATGGAGCCGCTCGACCGCCCGCCGCGCGCGGGCATCGCATCCCAGCGCGTAGCAGCTGTCCGTCGGGTAGGCGAGGAGCTCACCCGCGGCGAGCGACTCCACCGCACGTTCGAGCACCCGCGGCTGCGGATGCTCGGCGTCGACCGGGACGAGGGGGGCGGGCACGGCCGCCCTCCTCTATCCCGTCGACTCTCGTTCCCGCCACCAGTTCGCGGGAGCCGCGCCTTCGGTCACGCCTTCGAGGCGACTTGGGGAAGCGCCTCGGCCGCGGCGCGCGCGGCGCGCTTTCCGTCCTCGATGAGCTGCTTCACCTTCTGCCCACCCTTGCGGCCGATCTCCTCGTAGAAGCTCGAGCCGCGGGTGGCCTTCACTCGGTCGCCGCCCTTCTTGCCGATCTCCTCGTAGAACTTCGCGCCGCGCTCTGCCTTGACCGTCTCGCCGCCCTTGCGGCCGATCTCCTCGTAGAACGCGCGGCCGCGCTCGGCCTTCACCGTCGCTCCGCCCTTGCGGCCGATGGTCTCGTAGAACTCGCGGCCCCGCTCGTTGCGGACGACCTCGCCGCCCTTGCGGCCAGCCTCGGCCACGCTCATCTGCCCTTTGCTGTCCCTTGCCGGCATCACGCTGCTCCTGTCTCGGCCCGGCCTCCCCGCCCTCGTGCCGTTCCCTCCGGGGGGTTCCCGGTGGGGTGATGGCTCAGACGAGGACCGCCGGCCCGACATTCAAACCCTCGTTCTCACGAGTGGTTACGGTGCAGGGAAGCGGCCGCCGTCTCGGGGAGCCTGACTCTCTGGGAGGCAACCCGGGGGCGGGGCGGTTCATTCCGCCGGGGCCTCGGCCGGAGGGCCTTTCCCCTCCAGGACCCCCTCCAGCCTCGCGCGGAGGGCATCCAGGGCGGCCGGGTCCTCGAGCTTGTGGCCCGCCTTGGCCACGTAGAAGGAATCGATGGCCCGGTTCGCCTCGGTGGCCACCTTGGCCAGGGCGATCTCCAGCCCGGCGGCGGCGAAGCAGGCCGCGACCTCGTGGAGAAGCCCCGGACGATCCTCGGCCCGAACGTCGACCACGGTGAAGGTCCGAGGCCGCATTGTCCACGCTCACCCGGGGGACGACGCCGGGCAGATGGCGCCGCAGCGGCGACATCCGGCGGCGGGGCTCGAGGAGCGCGCCGACGTCGACCTTGCCGGTGAGCACCCCGGCCAGGTCCGCGCGGGCGCGCCGCCAGCGACCCCGCTCCAGGGGCCGGCGCGCGGCGCTGCGCACCTCGAACACGTCGAGCGCCGCCCCGTCGGCGGTGGAGGCGATGCGGGCGCTCAGGATGTCGATGCCATGCGCGGCGAGCACACCGCTCCACAGGGCGAGCAGGCCCGGGCGGTCGGCGGCGGCGAGGTGGATCTCGGCGTGGTCCGGCTGGGGAAGCCGGCGGAGGGCGGCGGCAAACCCGCTCCGCTGCGCCCGTCGGAGGAGCAGGCCGTGCAGGGTGGCGGCCTCGGGCGGCGTGGCGGCCAGGTACCGGTCGGGGATGGCGGCCAGGATCCGGTCCGCCTCGGCCGCCCCGAAGCGCCGCGCCCACGCCAGCCGGAACGCCTCCCGGGCCTCGTGCTCCCCGCTCCAGCCCGCGCCGGAGAGGAAGGCGCGGGCCTTGGCGGTGAGCTCGCCCACCAGACGCGCGCGCCACTCGGTCCACATGCCCGGGGCGACCGAGGAGATGTCCGCCCAGGTGAGCAGGTCGAGGCAGGTGAGCTTCTCCGTGTCCCCGCACAGGCGGGCGAAGTCGCCGATCAGCTGAGGATCGGACAGGTCACGGCGCTGGGCGAGCTGGCTCAGGGTCAGGTGGTGGAGGACGAGGAACTCCGCCACCTCACGCTGGCGCTCCGAGAGCCGCAGCCGCTCGCCGAGCCCGGCCATCAGCTCGCGCCCGCGCACCGAGTGGTCGCCTCCCATCCCCTTCCCCGCATCGTGGAGAAGCATCCCCAGCACCAGAGGCAGGACGTCGGGGAGGTCCCGGATGGACCGCGTCCGCTCCGGCTCGGCCTCGACCAGGTCCCCGGCGCGCAGCGCATAGAGCCGCCGCAGGGCGCGGAGCGAGTGCACGTCCACGGTGTAGGCATGGTACAGGTCGAACTGGTGACGGGCGGTGACCCGGCCGAACTCCGGGATCAGCGCCCCGAGCACCCCCAGCGCGTGCATCTCCTCCAGCGCCTGGCCCCGCGTCCCCGGGCGGACGAGGAGCCCGCGGAGCGCCTCGACCACCGGGGGCTCGGCGCGCGCCGCGGCCAGCGACGGGAGCGCGTGGAGCACCTGGTCCACCGCCCAGGAGTAGACCGGCACGCCGAGCTCGTCGGAGAGGTCGAAGAGGTGCACCGCCGCCGCCGGGTCGCCGTCGAGAACCCCGCCGTCGACGGTGAGGCGCCCCCGGAAAACCCGGAACGGGCCGACCCTCCGCTCGGGCGGAAAGGGGCCCCGCCGGGGGGCGCGCTGCTCCTCGGCCCGGGCGATGAGCGCATCCGCCGCCCGCCTCAGGATGCCCGCCGACAGGTAGTAGTCGCGCATGAACTGCTCCACCGGCAGGCCATCCTCCTCGCCGTAGCCGAAGAAGCGGGCCACCGATTCCTGGAGGTCGAAGGTGAGCCGGTCCTCCTTGCGGCCGCGGAGAAAGTGCAGCTCGTGACGGGTGCGGAGGAGGAAGTCCCGCGCCGCACGCACCCGGGCCACCTCCGAGGCGGGCAGCACCGCCGCCTCGAGCAGCCCGGAGAGCCCGCGGACCCCGAAGCGCACCTGCGCCACCCAGAGGGCGGTCTCGAGGTCCCGGAGGCCGCCCTCCCCGGACTTGAGCTGCGGCTCGAGGAGGAACACCGAGTCGCCGAACTTGGCCCTCCGCGCGTGCAGCTCGGCCACCTTGGCGGCGACGA
>Ga0187765_10001023_pt1 | contig 10647 bp, 11 predicted proteins | sample 0216_QUI02_MP05__3_FD_133018 | JGI IMG/M metagenome (GOLD analysis project Ga0187765, IMG submission 133018) | Tropical peat soil microbial communities from peatlands in Department of Meta, Colombia - 0216_QUI02_MP05_10_MG | ecosystem: Environmental > Terrestrial > Soil > Wetlands > Peat ...
CTGGCAGTGTTTAGCCGGGATTGAACTGTGAGGCCAGTCAGGAGGCGCGAGAGGATTGCCGCAGTGCGCTCGTGATTTTCTGGACGAATTCGTCCAGTTCGTCGCCGACAATGTCGCTGACCGCCCACAGGTCCAGTCCGTCCTGCGACCAATGCCGGACGTTATAGCCCTGGATGCTGTCGGCGATCGCGTGGGCATGCCGCGCGCCCAGGTGCTGCGCGACGAATAAATTGATCACGTGCTTGCGTCGCTGATAGACGATCGCGGCGACCGGTTCGCCGTCGACGTAATCGAGGCGCCCGCCAAGAAGCGTAAAACCTTCCGCGGTCAGATCGACCACCGGGGGCGCCACATCGACCCTGCCGTTGAACCACGGCTTGACCGTGTGCTGATCGCTCGTTTCGACATCCATCAAATGCCCGGCTTGCAGCGAGCGGATATGCGCCGATACGACCTCTTCGGCGATCGTCTGCTCCTGATCCGCACGGAACACCGTGAAGACGAGGCTCGCGGCGACCGCGGCGGAAAGCGCCGAGCCCAACGCAAATCCGCCGAGGAACGACCGCCGCGTCGGTCGCATAAACTGGCGCATCGAGACCACACGCGACGTCGGCGCTGCTGCCATCAACCCTTCGATCCGGTCGCGCAGATGCGCCGGCGCGGTCTCTTTCAGGGGAGCAGCGCTCATGATGTCATGCATGGTGCGGAACGCGGCGAGCTTTTCGCCGCAGCCCGAACACGAGGCGACGTGCGCCTCGACATCGCGGGCGTGGCCGGCGTCGAGCTCGCCGTCGATCAGCGCATGAAGCATGACTTCCGATTCATCGCATTTCATGACGCTGTTCCTGAGGCGACGGTCTGTCCCGCGCGGACGGTCGCGTTTTCGGCGCCATTCCATGCCGCCCGCAGCATCGCCCGGGCGCGAGCGAGCCGGGACATGACCGTCCCGACCGGGACACCTGCGGCCTGCGCGATTTCCTGGTAGGACAGATTGTTCATCTCACGTAGCACGATGGCCTCGCGGAACGGCTCCGGCAATTGCGCGACCAGCCGCTTTATCGTGGCGGTATCCTGCAGCCGCACCATCATCTTTTCTGCCGAGGCTTGCGGCTCCTGCCACATCGGCATTTCTTCGGCCAGCGACTCGTCCTGGGCGTAATCGGTCACCTCCTCCTTCCTGCGGCGCGCGAACTCGGCGTTGCAGACGTTTCTTAATATTGCCAATAGCCACGGCTTCATCGCCGGCCCTCGGTAGCTGTCGAAATGGCGCAAAGCCCGCAGATAGCATTCTTGCACCGCGTCTTCGGCGTCGTGCGTGTTGCGCATCAAATAACGCGCCAACGTATAGACGTCGTCCAGATGGGACATCGCGGCGGTCTGAAAGCTCCGCATCCGCTCCTGTTCGGCAACCGCATCATCCGCCATCGTTTTGCGCTCGGCCGTCCACCATGCCCCATTTGGCCCTGCGGGCTCATATGTGTCTTAGCCGATTATAGCACCGTTGCGCCGCCTTACTGCTCTACCACTATCGTTCCCACCATTTTCGGGTGCAGATAACAGAAATACTGGTACGTGCCCGGTGTGGTGAAAGTGAACGAATAGCTCTCGTCGGTATCGAGCGCCGCCGATTTCTTGAACGCGTTGTTCGCCGAGGCGATGCCGTGCGGAATGTCATCCTTGTTGGTCCAGGTCACGGCCGTGCCCGGTTTCACGGTCACCGTTGCTGGCGTGAAGAAAAAATTGTCAATCGTCACTGTGTTTGGTGCGCCCTCGGCTCGGGCGAACAGCACGCCTGCTGCCAGCCCCGAGCCGACGACCGCGCCGAGCACCGAACAAACGATAATCGAACGCAACATTTTTTTTCTCCTTAGAGCATGATTCCGAAAAGTGGCTACCGGTTTTCGGAAAAGATCATGCTCAACAACAAGTCAAAGCGAAGTGGTGATTCAATTTAATCTCATTTCGCTTTAGCCTTCTTGACCGGGTTCTTGCTCAGCGTTCTTGCTCAGCCTTGCAGCGGCGAGTCGATGATCGCGAGGCGCTGCTCGTTTTGCTTGAAACTGACATTGGCGATGCCGAGCATTTTGCGCAGTTGATCATCCGGTACTTTCATTGGACCCGGCGACGGCGCGGTGCCGGGCGCTGGCTGCGGGAAAGCTGTCGAGCGCGCGGTATGGAACGTCACGTTGCCCTCCACCTTCTGCATCACCTGGTGGATATGGCCGTTGAGCACCGTCACCGAGCCGAATTTCTTGAGATACGACAGCGCCTGGGCGGCATCCTGCGTGCCCCAACCCCAGTCCTGATAAACGGTCCAGAGCGGGATATGCGCGAACAGAACGATCGGCGTCGAGGCGGAGCGGCCTTGGACGTCTTTCTCGAGCCATTCCAACTGTTCGTTGCCGAGGTTGCCGAGACCGCCGGCCTTGAGATCGACGACATTGACGAGACCGATGAAGTGCACGCCATTGGCGTCGAAACTATACCAGCCGGCGCCCTTGGCGGCCTTGCCGTAACGGTCGCGATAAATCTTGCCCTGATCGGCATCGATCAAATCGTGTTCGCCCGGGACATAGTGCACATCAAGCCGCGACTGCGAGATGATGCGGTCGGCGTCGTCGAATTCTTTTTCCTTCGACAGATGGCTGATGTCGCCGGTGTGAATCATGAAGGCCGGCTTTTGCGGCAACGCGTTGACCTTGGCGATGGCTTCTTCCAGCGTGCCGAGCGCGTTTGGATTGGCTGGCTTGTCGAAGCCAACATGACTGTCGCTGATTTGCAGGAAGCTGAGACCGCGGCTTTCCGCGGCCTGCGCCTCGCCCATGATGCCGAGCGAGTGCGGTACGCCGCCGGAAATGGTCCACAGCACACCGGTGCCGCACCACGTCATGCATTCCAGAACCTTGCGCCGGCTGACGCCATCCCGTTGGTCGAATTCACTCATTTGGAATCTCCCTTTCAGCCGCTGTCCGCCAGCTATTCAGCTGTGTGGCTGTCAAGCGAAGGGATTCGCCAAAGCCTTCGATTATTCCCGCTGTGGCGAGAAATAATTGGCAAAAGCCTGATCAATATGCTGGGCCGCCATGCGCCGTGGCGTTCGATGCTGGCTTAAGCCGTTGTGCGACAAGGCCTTTGAACACCAAACATGACCGGGCGTAACGATGTGAGGCGGCTAACTCGCATGTTGATGACCGGCGCGAAGCAGTCGACCAAGAGAGATTGGCTGCGTTTGAGCGGTGAGGGTCGGTAATGCGTGGCAGGCGTCGCCGTTTGCCGCGAGCGGCACTCGTCAGTGCCGAGCACAATCGCAAAATATTTATTTTCCGCGCGCAACGGATCAGCCGTTCGTGAACAGATTTCATTTCAGCGTTTGCATGCGCTTGGAATATTCCAGTCGCTCCTCAATCGTTGAGGATGTGGGCCGCACGGCATCACGATCCGATGTCGCGATGAGGGTCGCAAAAATAATACTGGTACTGATCGTAAAAGGAGATCGACCATGTTTAAGAATAAGAAGCTCGCCTCGTTGCTACTTCTTACGACCTTCGCCGTGACTTCGGTGGCGACCGCGGCGCTCGCCGCCAACTCGGCCCAGCCTCCGCAGGTTCCTGGCTATGACCGGAGCGGCAACACAGTGCCGATTCCAAATCCGGATCGGAACTAAGCCGCGGCATCGCGGCATCGTAATCTCGTGAACGCAAACGAGGCCGCCCGCAAGGACGGCCATATTTTTTTCTTGCGCATTGCGATCGTTCGCAGTCGAAGTTGCAAACAGCGAATGCCGACGAGCCATGCTCAATCGACTGGCAGCTAGGCGAAAATTTTCTTCATTTCATGTCGTGGCGGAACATGCCCCTGCTATAGGGTCGCGTCGGGGACGAAATGCCAGCCGGCGCGTGACGCAAGGTTTATGCTGCAGCCGACATTTTCATCGGTCGAGACGCGACGATCATGGATGGTCGCGTCGGTCGTGCTGTTGATCATGGCAATAGCCTTCGGCGCGCCCTGGATCACTCTGGTCGCGCTCAAGGACATCGCCGCCGAGGTAAATGGCGAACGCTCGATTCCGGCTTTCGCCAGCGCCTTGATGTGGATGGGCTCGGGCGTCGGCGGCATTCTGATGGGCCGCATCGCCGAACGCCTCGGCATACGCTTCACCGTGATCTTCGGCGCCGCCATGGTCGCGCTCGGTTTGGGGCTATCGAGCTACGGCCCGTCCTGGCCGCTTTATATCGGTCACGGCTTGTTCATGGGGTTGCTCGGCATCGGCGGCATTAATGCGCCGTTCTATGTTTATGTCAGCCGCTGGTTCGATCGCAGGCGCGGTTCGGCGCTGGCCTTGATTTCCAGCGGCGCCTATCTGGCCGGCGCGCTATGGCCGCCGGTCTTTGCGCGGCTGATCGCCTACACCGGCTGGCGCCATGCCATGCTCTACTACGGCGCGTTCGAACTGCTCGTGATCGTGCCCGCGGCCGTGCTCATCCTGGCGCCGCCGCCGCAACAGTTGCGCCATCTTCGAAAGCACGATCCGGCCGCATCGAAATCGGTGCTGGGCTGGCCGCCCAATCTGGTATTCGCGCTGCAAATGGCGGCGATTTTTACCTGCTGCATTCCGATGGCAATGCCGCAAACGCACCTGGTGGCGTTCTGCAGCGATCTCGGCATCAGCGCCGCACACGGCGCCGCTATGGTGTCGGTTCTGCTCGGCGCCGCCTTTTTCAGCCGTCAGCTCTGGGGTCTCGTTTCGGACCGGATCGGCGGCCTCTACACTATGCTGGCCGGATCGGCGTGCCAGGCGCTCGGCATGACGGCTTTTCTGTTGACGCAAGACGAGGTCGGCTTGTTCACCGTCGCGGCTCTGTTCGGCTTCGGCTTTAGCGGTCTTGTGCCCGCCAACGTTTTGGCATCGCGTGAATTGTTTCCGGTTGAGGATGCCTATTGGCGGATGCCGACATTGCTGTTGTGCAGCGGTTGGGGCATGGCGAGCGGCGGCTGGCTCGCTGGACTTCTTTACGATCATTACGGCTTCTACGCGCCGGCCTTCGCCGCAGGCTTGGCGGCCAATGCGGTCAATTTCTTAATTGTCTGCATGCTGGCGCTCCGCCGCAGCCGGATGGCGATCGCGTAGGCTGCAAAAAATAATCCGAAATTCGGCTTAGAGCATGATCCCGAAAAGTGGACACCGGTTTTCGGAAAAGATCATGCTCAAACAACAAGAGCATGATCCCGAAAAAGCTTGCCCTCGGACGCGATCCGAGGGTGAACACCGGTTTTCGAAAAAAGATCATGCTCGAACAACGAGCTAAAGCGAAATGGCGATTCAACCTAATCCCATTTCGCTTTAGCGTCCGACTGCCGCTTTGACGACAGGCAGCCGTGCCCGCGCGGCGCAGAATTCCGCCACCGCCGCGGCGATTGCGGCGCTGGTCAAAGCGCGGCGCTCGGGTGTCGCTAATTCCAGTTCTTCCTGGCGATTGACGATTGATCCGGCCTCCAAGAGCACGGCCGGCATTTTGGTCTCGCGCAGCACGATCAGCTGGTCGTAGCGGTACACACCGGCATCGGCATCGACCAGAATGCGGCGGCGATGGCCCATCAATGCCAACGTGTAATGAGGCGTGTAATGCAAGTCGCGGCGTTCCAATTCGTGCCCGAGCAAACTGGCGAACTGGAGGCTGCCGGCCCGATCGGCATTATCGTTTGAGATGAAAAGCGCGTAGCCCGGATAATCATCGTTGAATTCATTTTTCTGTCCGGCGTATTCCCAGACGCGTTTTAAATTATCGGGCACGGAATCGTGGTGGATCGAAATAAACAGATTCGCGTGCATGGCGTTGGCGCGATCGGCGCGCTCGAACAAGCCTCGCCACGGCGCCGTCGCGGTAATCAAGAGCATGGTCTGCTCGAACCCGGCATCGAGGAGGGCTTGCTTGACCTCGCGGGCGAGTTGGAGGTTGAAGGTGTATTCAGGAACCCCGCGCGCGCTCATGGCGCCGGGCACATCGAGCGTATGGCCGACATCGATGACGACGTGGAACGTGGTGCGCGTGCAGCTCTCGGCCGCTGGCTGGCCCGCGGCGTGCTCCTGACCGCGCACACTTCGCGGCCCGCTCGCCAGCAAAGTGATTACGAGAACGAGGCCCAGCTTGGTTGCCGCCCGCCACCGCCCGTGCATGCCGTCATACTACCGGTGCGGCAGAAAATTGCCATTCGTCCTGTGGATGCAGCCATTGGTCTTGTGGATGCAAAGGTCGCATTGAACACCTTGATTTTGCTCCCGCACTGGTGCCGATAGTGCGGCATCGGACCTCTATCCGAGGAGCGCAATATGGTTCGCGAACCGATTCTGACCACTGTCGCCATTAGCGATCTTCGTCCCACCCAAATTACGGTCGGCATGCGCGAGGTTGCCGAAAAGCGTCAGCGCTGGCGCGAAATCGCCGCCAAACGTGGCGCCGAATTCCTGGGCAAGCACATGATCCCGGTCATTCTGGGTCCAAAATCGCGTCACTATGTGATCGATCATCATCATCTTGCGCTGGCGCTCCACGAGGAAGGCGTCAAGGACGTGGCGGTGACGGCGATCGCCAATCTCGGCGAGCTCGACCAGGACGCCTTCTGGACGGTGATGGACAACCGCTCGTGGATGCATCCCTTCGACAGCAAAGGCGAGCGGCGGCACTACAGTGACATTCCCAAACGCGTGTCCGATCTCGTCGACGACCCGTTTCGCTCGCTGGCCGGGGAATTGCGCCGCGCCGGCGGCTTTGCCAAAGACACCACCCCATTCAGCGAATTCCTATGGGCCGATTTTCTGCGCCGGCGGATGAAGCGCAAAAAGGTCGAGCACGACTTCGAAGGCGCGATCGAAAAGGCGATGAAACTGGGCAAAAGCGAGGATGCCGCGTACTTGCCGGGCTGGTGCGGTCCGGTCGAGGAGGACTGATGCCCGGCAAACTGCGCTGATCCGCGGCAGCCGCCGCGCCGCAGCTTTGCTATAATCCGCTGGGACTTTCGAGGGGAAAGAGGCCCCTATCGGGCGCAACAGCATGACCCCGCCATGCGCTGGGCCTCATCGCCTGTTGAGCTTTATGTTAGACGCGCGATCAAGGGCAGTATTACATCACAGCTTCATGCGTGTAGATCGTTCAAGCATGGTCTTGATGCTGGCGGCAGGCGCATTAGCCGCCTGCAGCAGTTTTAGCAAACCGCAGCAAACGGCCACCGTGGATCCCAACCTGTTTCCGGCCAACTATCGCACCGCGCTAGTCGCGTTTCTGCGCCAGTCCTTGACCAATCGGTCCGACTTTCGCGGTGCGATGATTTCGGAGCCGGCGATGAAATCGATCGAGGGAAGTCAGCACTACATCGTCTGCGTGCAATTCAATCCGCAAAGCGCAATCAAGACCAAAGCCGCCGTGTTTCTCTCCGGACAAATGACGCAGTTTGTCGACGCCGCGCCGGACCAATGTGCAGACGTGGCCTATCAGCCGTTCAGGGAGCTCGATGCCGCCAATCCTTCCGCGGGGGAAGCCGGGCACTTCCAATTGTTGGGGGCTCCTAAATAAGACGGCAGATGCGCTAAAGCGAAATGGTTTAGGTTGAATCTGCCTTCGCCCGCCGAAGCATCAAACGAAGAACGGTTGGCTGATAAGGGCTTCGCGCAGGCGGGAAACCGGTGTCCACCCTCGGATCGGGTCCGAGCGCAAGCTTTTTCGGGATCATGCTTTAAGTAAATTCAATGGACAGTGACGTTTTGATTGTCGGGGCCGGGCCGACCGGCCTTACGCTTGCGATCGATCTCGCCAGACGCGGGATTCGATGCACTTTGGTCGAGCAGAAGGAGCAACCGGCTTTTCTGCCGAAAATGGAGCGGGTGAACGCCCGCTCGATGGAAATCTATCGCCGCATGGGTCTGGCGGAAAAAATCCGCGCTGCCGGATTGCGCGCCGACTGCCCGATGGATGTCTATATCGTGCTGTCGCTCACCGAACCGCCCTTGTTGCACCTTCCTTATCCGTCGGTCGAGCAGGTGCGGGCGCAGACCCGCGCCAACAATGACGGCACCTTGCCGCTCGAGCCCTATCAGCTGATCTCGCAATATACGCTTGAGCCGCTGCTGAAATCGGTCGCCGAAAGTATTCCTTCCCTGCGCGTGCGGTTCGGCTGCGAATTCGTGGCCTTGCGGCAGGATAGCGACGGGGTCACTGCGCACCTGCGCAACCTCAAAGGCAACGTTGAGGAAATCCGCACGGCCTATCTGGTGGGCTGCGACGGCGGCGCCAGCGCGGTGCGCAAAGAGCTCGGTATCGGGCTCTCCGGCGAGGGTAATCTGTTGGAACTGCGCCAGGCGCTGTTTCGCTGCGATGAGCTGTTTGACCGGCTGCCGATCGGGCATGGTCCCGGCCATGGCCGGCATTATCACGTGGCCGACGACAAGGCCACGTTCCTCATCATGCAGGATTCGACCCGGCACTGGACGTTGCATTCGGTGCTCGACAGCGATGAAAAGATGAAGACCGCGTTCGAGCGCGTCGTAGGAATTCCGGTGAAATATGAAATGCTGTCCTGCGCCCCGTGGCGGCAAAACCTTCTGCTTGCCGACCGCTATGGCAAGGATCGCGTATTCCTCGCCGGCGATGCGGTGCATCTGGTGATTCCGACCGGCGGGCTCGGCATGAATTCTGGTGTAGGCGACGCCGTCGATCTGTCGTGGAAACTGGCGGCTACCCTCGCCGGCTGGGGCGGCCCAAATTTGCTGAAATCATACGAGATCGAACGGCGCCAGATCGGCGAACGCAATGTCGCCGCCTCGCGTTATGCGACGGGCGGACGGCGCAAGTGGCGCGCCATGTGGCGTCCCAATATACGGGAAGATTCCGTTGCCGGCGCCGAAACGCGCGGCAAGCTCGCCGCCGTCGCCGATATCGAGCAGCGCAAGAGCAATGAAATGATCGGCGCCGAGCTCGGTTATCGATACGTCGACTCGCCGATTGTCTGCAACGTGCCTGGCGGGCCGGAACATCTGTTTCGCGAATATCAGCCGACCACCTGGCCGGGCGCGCGGCTGCCGCATGTCTGGCTCGAGGATGACACGGCGATGCAAGACCGCATTCCCGACGGCTACACCATTCTGCGGCTCGGCGGCGCCAAGGCGGATACGCGCAGACTGGAAAGCGCGTTGCGCGCGCGCGGCGCGCCGGTGGCAGTGATTGAAGCCAAAGGCGCAGGTGCGCGGGACATATACGATTGCGATCTCATTTTGGTGCGCCCCGATCTGCACGTCGTGTGGCGCGGCAATGCCGCGCCCGAGGACCCGGATCGAATCGCCGCCATTGCCACGGGTCATTAGAACGAAGCTGCGGTCGATTGCTCTACCGCGACAGGTTTGTTCTGCACCAGATTACGGATTTGGTGAAAAATTCTGCTCTTTGCGAGAGAGTAAACGGTACTATATAGAATATCGTTCTATATAGCTTCTTCAGCGATCCTTGGAGATGCCCAATGACCTCTCCGCTCGACCAGAAAAAAATCAAGATCGCCGGTCCGGTCGTGGTCACTGCGAACCGGGTCGAAGATGGTGCCGTGGTCTATCGCAGCCCCGATGGCGGCTGGACCACTGAACTCGGCGGTGCGGCCATTGTCATCGACGCCGGTAGCGCGCAGACGCTTGCCGAGGCAGCGGCGGGCGACGAGCTTCACGCCATCGGTCCGTATATCGCGCCGGTGAAGCTTTTGCCCGGCGGAAATGTCCGCCCCGGCAATTTGCGCGAACTGATCCGCGGCGGCGGTCCGACCATCGAAATCCCGGCCACGGCCGAATCCTAAGCGAGTGCCAATCCTAAGCTGGTGCCATGTACATTTATGACGCTTTCGATCGCCGGCTCATCGCCGAGCGGGTCGCGGACTTTCGCGATCAAGTGTCGCGGCGATTATCCGGCGAACTGAGCGAAGAAGAGTTCAAGCCGCTGCGGCTGATGAACGGCGTTTATCTGCAGCTGCACGCCTATATGCTGCGCATCGCGATCCCCTACGGCACGCTGTCGACGCTGCAGTTGCGCAAGCTCGCGGAGATCGCGCGCAAATACGATCGCGGCTACGGCCACTTCACCACGCGACAGAACATTCAGTTTCACTGGATCAAACTCGCCGAACTGCCCGACGCGATGGCCGAACTCGCCAGCGTCGGCATGCATGGCATGCAGACTAGCGGCAACAATGTCCGCAATATCACCACCGACCAATGGGCCGGCGTCGCGCCGGATGAAATCGAAGATCCGCGAATTTGGGCCGAGCTCATTCGCCAGCACGTCACGCTGCATCCGGAATTTTCCTTCATGCCGCGCAAATTCAAGATCGCGGTCGGCGCCTCCGATCGCGACCGCGCGGCGCTGCGCATCCACGACATGGCGCTGCGGCTGCATCGCGACGTCGCGGGCGAAAGCGGGTTCGAAGTGATGGTCGGCGGCGGTCTTGGCCGCACGCCTTATTTGGCGCAGACAATCAAGCCCTTCCTGCCCAAACGCGACGTGCTCTCCTACGTCGAGGCGGTGCTGCGCACCTACAATCAGTTCGGTCGTCGCGACAATATCTGGAAAGCGCGCATCAAGATTCTGGTCCACGATCTCGGCGCCGCGGCTTTCGCCA
>Ga0187765_10001024_pt1 | contig 10647 bp, 7 predicted proteins | sample 0216_QUI02_MP05__3_FD_133018 | JGI IMG/M metagenome (GOLD analysis project Ga0187765, IMG submission 133018) | Tropical peat soil microbial communities from peatlands in Department of Meta, Colombia - 0216_QUI02_MP05_10_MG | ecosystem: Environmental > Terrestrial > Soil > Wetlands > Peat ...
CCCGCTACCTGCTCAAGCCGGGGGGTGAGCACAGCGGCTTCGCCGGTCACATCAACCGGCAGTTCGACCGGCTGCGCGCCGCGTACGGCCGCGGTCTGGAGGTGGCCCTCAATTACCGCGGAGCGGTCTACCTGGCGTGGATCGTCTTCACCGCGATCTTCGTGCTCATGTTCCTGTTCAAGCCGGCCGGGGAGCTGGCCCCTGCCGAGGATCAGGGCTTCCTCTTCGGCGTGGTCAACACGCCGGCCAACTCCACGCTGAACCAGCTCTCCGTCTCCACCAAGGAGATCCACCGGACGGTGATGGAGATCCCGGAGTCCCACTTCACCTTCCAGATCACCTTCCCCAACGGGGGGTTCTGGGGCGTGGGGCTCTCGCCCTGGGATCAGCGCAAGCGGACGACGGCCAAGGTGCTTCCCGAGATCCAGGCACGGGTGGGCGTCATCCCGGGCGTCCAGACCTTCCCCATCCTGCCCCCCGCCCTGCCGGGCGGCGGAACCTTCCCCATCGAGTTCGTCATCGCCTCCACCGCCGAGGAGAGCGAGATCCTCGAGTTCGCCAAGAAGCTGCAAGAGAAGGCGGCGGCCAGCGGCAAGTTCTGGTTCCCGCCGCTCATCGACGTCAAGATCGACCAGCCCCAGTCGGAGATCGAGATCGACCGGGAGAAGGTTGCGCAGCTCGGGCTGAACCTGCAACAAGTGGGACAGGACCTGAGCGCGGCCATGGGCGGCAACTTCGTCAACCGCTTCAGCATCTCCGGCCGCAGCTACAAGGTGATCCCCCAGCTTCTCCGGGTGGAGCGGCTCAATCCAGAACAGCTGGAGGACATCTACGTCACCGGCCCGAACGGACAGCTGATCAAGCTCTCCTCCATCGCCAAGGTGAAGGACACCGTCGTCCCGCGGTCGCTCAACCGGTTCCAGCAGCTCAACGCGGTGAAGATCCAGGGCGTGGCGGCATCGACCGACGAAGGGCTCACCTTCCTCGAGGACCAGGCGCGCCAGATCCTGCCCAAGGGTTACAAGGTCGACTACACCGGCGAGTCGCGGCAGCTCCGCGTCGAGTCGGGCAAGTTCCTGCCGGCGCTGGTGCTGGCCGGGTTCCTCATCTTCCTGGTGCTGGCGGCACAGTTCAACAGCTTCCGCGACCCGCTGATCATCCTCGCCGGCTCGGTGCCGCTGGCCTTCTTCGGCGCCCTGATCCCGGTTTTCTTGAAGATGCCAAACCCGCAGATCCCGTCCTTCACCAACGCCTTCACCACCACCTGGAACATCTACTCCCAGGTGGGGCTGGTGACGCTGATCGGACTGATCTCCAAGAACGGCATCCTGATCGTCGAGTTCGCGAACAAGCTCCAGGAGTCGGGGAAGGTGAAGCTCGAGGCGGTGAAGCAGGCGGCCATGACGCGGCTGCGTCCGATCCTCATGACCAGCGTGGCCACCATCGCCGGACACTTCCCGCTCACCTTCGTCAGCGGACCCGGAGCCGCCGCCCGGAACAGCATCGGGCGGGTGCTGGTGACCGGGATGGCGGTGGGAACCATCTTCACCCTGTTCTTCGTCCCGGCGCTCTACATGCTCATCGCACGCGACCACACCGCCGATGCGCGGCTCCCGGAGGACGAGCCGACGGAACGGCTCGCTCGCGGGACGCCGGCCACCGAGCACTAGACCCTCGGCGCCGCAGGCGGCTTGGGCGGCGCGCCCCGAGGAACGGCACCCTAGGTGGGCCAGTCCGGACCAGTGCTACCCTCCGGCTGCCCGCCGATGAAGCTCCACGTCTTTTCCGACCTCCACTTCGAGATGCATGCCTCGACCGCGGCGAACTTCTTCGGGTCGGAGGAGTGGCGCGGGCTCGCCGGGCGCGCGGATCTCGCGATTCTCGCCGGGGACATCGGGTCCACCCATCCCCGTCACGTCTTGAAGACGCTGGTCGAGCCGCTGCGCACCTTCGGCGAGAGCTACCCGGCGGTGGTCTACGTCCCCGGGAACCACGAGCCATACGGCAACAGCCTGCGTGTCTGCCGGGAGGCGCTGGCCGAGCACGTCGTCGGCAATGCACACCTCTCCAACGTGCACGTCCTGTCGCACGAGGTGAACGAGCCAGCGCTCGTGCTCGAGGGGCGCCGGGTCCACGGAGGCGCACTGTGGTTCCCGTCCAGCGAGGAGACCCGGGAGCCGTGGCGCCGGCTCTTTCTCTCCGACTTCCGGCTCATCGAGGACATCGACGACGCGCCGCGCGAGCACGAGCTCCTGGTCGCGGCGCTCCGAGAGCGCGTGGCGCCTGGAGACATCGTCGTCACCCACCACGGCCCGAGCCTTCAGTCGGTACCACCGGAGTTCGCCGGGAGCTTCGTCAACTGCTTCTTCGTGACCGATCTCGAGCCTCTCATCCGGACGCTCCGCCCGACCCTCTGGGTGCATGGCCACACCCACAGCCCGATGGACTACCGGGTCTCGGAGACCCGCGTCTATGCGAATCCCCGGGGCTACCGGGGCGAGGATAGCAATCCGGACTTCTGGAGCCGGGTGGCCATCGAGGTCTAGTGCGGGGCCGCGGGCGGCCTGCGTTCCCCCTCGGCAGCGAGCCGCGGGTGGGCGCGACCCTCGCGCTCGGCCCGGAGGAGCGCCCTCCGAGCGGCCAGGTGTCCTGCGCGCATGAAGCGGGGCCAGCGCGAGCGGTCGAGGAACGTCTCGTAGAAACGGGCGCCCCGCACCTCGGCGTAGGGCACCGGATGGAGCAGCCTCAGCCGGCTGCCGGCCAGCAGGGCCTGCTCCCGTGCCAGGGCCACCATGCCCGACCAGCGCAGCTGACCGCTGGCGCGGAGAATGGCGAAGGGCCGCTGATGCCAGCCGGAGACGTCCTCGCCCTGGAAGCCCTCGGGCAGGTAGCAGTTGAGCCCGAACACCAGATCCGGTGACTCGGCGAGCACCGGGCGGACGGGGAAGATGTTCACCACCCCGCCGTCACCGTAGAGGTGCTTCGCCACCCGGACCGGCTCCACGAAGATGGGAATCGAGATCGCCACCCGCATGGCCAGGGCCACCGGGAGGTCCGGCGTCGTGGCGGAGCCGAAGAACTCCAGCCGGTTCAGGTCCACGTTCCAGGCGGGAAGGGAGAGGGGGATGGCCGTCTCGCCGAGCCGGCGGTCCCCGATCAGATCCCGGACCGAGCGTTCGAGCGCCTCTCCCCGGAGCAGCCCCGCCCAGCCCCCGAGCGCCCGGCCGGTGGACCGCAGCAGCGCGCTCCAGTCCGGATCGACGTAGTCGCTCCGGTGGAGGGTGAGCCAGAAACGCGCGATGGCCGCCGAGTCCAGCCCGCACGCCCAGAGCCCGGCGAAGAGCACCGCGGCGGAGGACGCGGCGAGTGCGACCGGCTCGAGCCCCGCCTCCTCGAAGGCCCGCTGCAGGCCGACCACCGACGCCGTGGCACCGCTGCCACCCGATACCACCACCGCCACGCGGCGCTGGCGCAGGACCGGGAGCGCGAGTGGCTTCGGCGGACGGAAGGGGTTCGGGCCGAGCGCCTCCTCGCCGTCGGTGGGCAGGGGAAGCAGCGCGCGGCGCGCGGTGCTGAAGAAGTGGGTGTCGTCGGTGAGGGCGGCCAGCATGTCCTGCCCGATCGACACCGCGTCGAAGAAGGTGCGGAGGTTGTTCGGGTCCAGAGCTCGGGTGATGAAGCTCATCGCACCCGGGCAGCGAAGCAAGACCCACGCCCGCGCGCCGGCCGGCGGGAGCCTTCGCCCGGAGCGCACATCCTGCGCCGCCGAGCAGCCTCTTGAAGGGTCTGCGCCCGTCCCTAGGGGCGCGCCGGGGGAGCGGCCTCCAGGGCGTAACGGACGGAGCCCTCCTCGGTGCCCGGGCCGGCGAGGCGGAAGCCGAGCCGCTCCAGGACGCGGATCGACGGCGTCAGCTCGGGAAGGGTGTGAGCGATGACCGTCTCCACCCCCGGCTGCGAGAAGGCGCGCTCGACCAGCGCCCGCACCGCCTCGGTGGCGTAGCCGCGCCGCTGGTGGGCCTCGAGGAGGGAGTAGCCCACCTCGACCCGGCCGGTGTCCGGAAGCCCGCAGTAGCCTCCCTGGCCGACCAGGGTCCTCGGTTCCCGGAGCAGAAAGTACCAGCTCATCCACCCGGCGCACTCCGGGCCCTCCTCGAGGAACCGGAGCGCGTACCGGACGGTGTCCGCGCCGTTGAGCGGCGGAGGCCAGACCTCCGGGATGCTGACGCCCAGGAGCCGGGCCAGCCGGGTGGTTCCCTCGAGCTCCGCCCGCAGCAGCTCCGGGGTGGCGGCGACGAGCTCCAGGCGAGCGGTGGTCAGCCTCACGACGGGGTCATACCACCGGCGTCCCCAAGGACACGGTCGGGCGGATAGACTCCTGCCGGCGCTGCCCCTTCACGTACCGCTCGCACACTCGGGAGGACGGTCGATGGTGTCGTCGATGGCTGCCCTGGTGGGGAGCGCGCTGCTCGCCGCCACCGCGCCGGCGGGCGGTGCCTCCGGCACGCCGGGCACGGCCGTGGTCGCGCTCGGACACTGCGAGGGCGCGTCGACCGCCATCGCCGCCCGCTCCTTCCGGACGCTGCTCCAGCCGAAGCTGGGGCCAGCCCTCCAGGACGAGGCGCAGACCGCCCGACCGCTGGGCGGCCTCGCCGAGCGCACCCTGGACGAGATCGACCGCGCGGTGGCCGCGGCGCGGAAGGACTTCTACGCCCACAAGGCGGACGGCGCGGCGGCGCTGCTCAAGGCCCTCTCGGTCGATGTCGCCCAGGTCGCGCCCTCCGAGCAGCGGTGGAAGGTGGAGCGCGAGGTCTGGACGCTGCTCGCCCAGGTCCAGGTGGCCACCGACGCGGCCGCCGCCGAGACAGCGCTGGTGGTCGTCCTGCGCGTCGAGCCCGGATACCAGCCGGACACGGCGCTTTACCCGCCGACGTTCCGCAAGTTCGCCGACGGGGTGCGGGAGCGGCTGGCCGAGGTCCCCAGGAGCCGTCTCGACGTCGCCGTCACGCCGCCGGGGACGGCGGTCTACGTGGGCGGGAAGCCGGCGGGAACGGCGCCGCTCTCGATTCACGTCCCCCCGGGGGACTACCGGGTGGAGGCGGACTTCGGGCACCGGGGGCTGCTCAGGCTGGTGAAGGTCCCGGCGCCCCCGGCGCTGGCGCCTCCCCTGGAGCTGGGCGCGGGGGTGGAGGGGGCTCTCCAGCCGGACGCCGGCCCCTGCCTGGAGCCGGGCCCCGATCCGGCGGCGAGTCTGGCCCGCCTGGCGGCGCTCATCGGGGCTCGCCGTCTCTACGCCGTCCGGAGCGAGTCCTCGGGAGGGCGGGCCTTCATGGCGGTGGCCGAGGTGGAGGCTTCCGGCCAGGTGGTGCGCGAGGCGCGGGCGCCCGTCCAGCCCGGTGCGCCGGAGTCCGATGCCCTCACCGTCCTGGCGGAGTGGGTCACCACCGGCAAGGCGGCGGGCACGGTCGAGGTGCTCAAGCGAGCAGTGCCGGCCGGCCCGGTGGCCGGGAAGGGGCAGATCGCCGGCCGCGTCCTCGGCCAGCCGGCGCCGGCCGGGCTGACGGTCCAGGTCTTTCCGGAGGGCGACTCGGTCCCCGCGGACGGCGTCCGGTTCGACGGGGACCGGTTCAAGCGCACCGACGTTCCATCCGGCCGCACCACCGTCCGGGTGGTCACCGACGACGGAAGGCTGGGCATGACGGTGGTCGAGGTTCCAGCCGGCGGCACGGTGGAGGCTCAGGTCCAGGTCCAGCGGGCCTGCCTCGCGGCGGGACGGGTGGTGAACAGCGCCGGGCGCCCGGTCAGCGGCGCGCGGGTACGGGCGGACCAGCTCGGAACTCGCTTCTCCCAGTCGGTGGAGACCGGACCGCGTGGCTTCTTCGTGTTCCGCGAGCTGCTCCGCGCCGACTACCGCCTCACCGTGCAGGCGGGTCAGCGGCGCCTGGAGCGACGCTTCTCGCTCGCCGGCACGTGCAAGGCCGAGCTCGGGGCGCTCGCGCTGCCCGATGCGGTGTCCACCTCGTCGCCTGCACCGGACGCTGGAGCCGCGCGCTGAGATGAACTCCGGGGTGCCATCGCGCGTCCCGGTCGCGCTCCTCCTCGTCCCGCTCCTGGCCGGGGCCTGCGTCAGCAGCTCCGGTTCCTCGTCCGGGCCGGACGGCGGCGCCTGCTCGGGGCTCTTCGGTCGCCCCAACTCCATGACCGGCCTCAGCGCAGACCAGTGCCGCCCGGCCTGTGCCTGCGGCGGCACGACCTGGGCGCCGCCCGACTACAGCAGCGCCTTCATCGACTCGCTCCTGTCCGACTGGACGCTGGAGGCGCCGTTCCCGCCCATCACCTCCGACCCCTACGCCTCGCCCGCACCGCCGGACGACCCGCCGGACATGGTCTGCGGCGTGCTCCCCACCGGGCCGGCCGGCTCGCAGCCGAGGACCTACCGCCTGGTCACCTACGCCTCCGAGGCGGCCGCCCGGGCGGACGGCGCGAGCCCGACGCACTTCGGCCACTGCGGCGTCTGCTCGCCGCTCGCCGACCTGGCCGTCTACATGGCGGTGAACGACCTGACCGCCCCGGTGCGGGCGTGCGGGCTGAACAGCACCACCGCCGACGAGAACATCGCCTGCCTGGAGGCGCTGGGCTTCGACCTGCCCTGCGCCCAGAGCTACTTCTACGACACCCAGCACACGCGATCGGTCTGCCTCGCGTCCTGCGCGGTCGCGCTCAACCAGCCCTACAATCTTCCGGACGGCGGCCTCAACGACTGCATCAGCTGTGACGAGCAGCAGAGCGGGCCGGTCTTCAAGGCGGTGGCCGGGCGCACGCGCCGCAACTCGGGGCTGGCCAACGCCATCTGCCGGCCGTGTGACGAGGTCCGCCCACTCGTCCATGCCTACTGATCGCGCCAGCCATGCCTGCCCGCCCGGGCGCACGGCGGCGCGGCGCGTCCAGGGACCCGTGTCGACACGCTCCGGGGCACGGCCCGTGGAGGGATCGGCTGTTCCCGGCCGGAACTCCTCGGGTACAGTGCCGGAAGGGGAGCAGGGGGCGTCGCCGTGGCACAGCCGGGGTCACGAATCACGCTGCTCCTCCTGGGAGTGCTGCTCGCTCCCGGAGCGGCGCGGCCCCAGGCCTACGCGGACCGGCCTTCCGCCCCGCCCCTGCCGGAGCAGCCAGGCGGCCCGGATCCGGGCCTGGCCCTGCAGACGGCGCAGGAGAAGCCGCCTCCCCCACCGGCGGCGCCGGGCCCGGCCGTCCCGCCTCCAGGGGCCCCCGTGCCCGGGGCCGCCCCGCCGGGCGCCACGGAGAAGGTGACCGCCCCGCCGCTCTCCGACAGGCCGACCGCCCCGGCGCTGCCGCCCCCGGGGAGGATCCTCCCCCGGCTCCCGCACTACGTGTTCCGGGTCCAGGGGGGCATCGCGCTGACCAGCGCGGACACGTTCTGCATCATGTTCGACTCGCCCATCTGTCCGTCTCCCGGCGGAACGCTGGCCATCTGGCCGGTGGTCACCGCCGACTTCGAGCTGTGGTGGGCGCGGAGCCTGTACGTCGACGAGGAGTCGCTCATCGTCGAGCACGGCGTCTCGGTGGGAGTGAATGTCATCTTCGGGCACTACTTCCTCCAGCTGCCCAACCCGGTGCTCTCCCCCACCGTCAACGGGACCCTCTGGGAGCCGCACGCCGACATCCGCTGGGGTCTTCCCGGCGAGCTGTTCTGGCGCTTCGCGCTCGGCGTGGGCATCTACATCGCCTCGGCGACGGCCACCGCTCCGGCCGGACGGGCCAGCACCTCGGGGACCGGGGTTGCCTTCCGCCTCGGGCTGGGCGTGACCATCCTCCCCCGAGAGCCGGTGAGCCTGGCCATCGACTTCGTCGGGGAAGGCGGCTGGGTGGGCAGCACGACGATCCTCAACGCCCAGCTGCTCATCGGCCCGGAGGTCCACTTCGACTAGGCCCTGGCGGTCGGCCGGCGGCTCCCCGGGCGCCCCCCTCCCGGCGCCCGGGGAACGGCAAGCCTCACTGAGGCGTGCAGTCGTCCGCCGGTGGGGCGGCCTGGATGACCTGGGTGTCGAGCGACGGAGAACGGTCGAAGTCGAACATGTCCTCCAGCGTGCTGGCGTTTGCGTCGCGCCGGGTGAGATGCGCCACCCCGCTCGGGGTCGACAGGAATCGCTTCTCCACCAGGGCCAGGATCGAGGTGTGGTCGCTCACCGCGTGGGAGACGTAGCGCGGCTTGGAGAAGGGCGACACGGCCAGGAAGGGAACCCGGATGCCGAGCTGGTCGAAGCTGGCGCAGCTGAGCGGGTAGGGGCCGGTCGGGTTGGCGGCCAGCGCCGGACAGAGGGCGATGGCATCGGCCACCGAGTTGTCGGCCGGGTTCTCGAAGTTGGTGCTGCATTCCGCGCCACCCCCGGGCTGCAGGCTGGCCGGGGGATCGGAGAGGTCCGCGCACTGGCCCGGTGAGATCCCGTCCGGGGTGCGGGCGAAGCCCTGGCTCGCCCTCGGCGGGCGGACGTGGTCGTAGAACCCGCCGTGCTCGTCATAGGTGATGAGGATGACCGTGTCCTTCCAGGCCGGCCCGGACCGCAGGGCGTTCACCACCTGGGCGACGAAGGCCTGGCCGCGCTGGATGTCGGTGGGCGGGTGCTCGTCGTTCTCCACCTGGAGGCCGAAGAAGCCGAAGGCCGGGTCGACGAAGGCCACCTCGGGGAGCGGCGGGAAGTCCGGCGAGCCGGCCGCCTGGGCGAAGAGGATGTCCAGGGGGAGGAAGTGCGGGTCGACGGCGTCGAGACCGAACGGGCGGAAGGTTCCCCCGTAGGGGACGTCCTGGAAGTACTCGAACCAGCTCACGCCGTGGGCATCGAGGAGGTCGAAGATGGTCCCGGTGATGGGCCGGTAGTTGCCGGGAGGTGGAAACTCGTCGGCGCTGGTGACGTGGCCGAAGGAGGTGCCGGCCAGGAGATAGGAACGGTTGGGAAAGGTCGGACCGAGCACGGAGGCGAAGTGGCGGTCGCTGATCGCGAAGTGCATCGCCAGGTCGTAATAGAAGGGAATCTCGCGCTGATCGTAGAAGGCCATCGTCTGGTCCTCGATGGCGCTCTCCCCGCCGGTGTCGACCTGCTCGGTGAGGTCGTTCTGCCGGACGAAGCCATCCATCGGGCTGAAGAGCAGGTCCAGGTTGGGATGGGCGAAGTTGGCCTCGTGATGGGTGCCCACCCACTCGTGGTCGAGGTCCGGGCTCACGCAGCGGCGCGAATCGTGGAAGGACCGGACCCAGCCGCCCCCGACGTCCAGGTTGGCGTTGGAGCAGGCCAGCTTTCCGCTCCAGTCCCGCGCGCAGCTGAGACCGTCGACGCAGCGGTGGTCCCAGGCGTTGCAGCCTGCCCCCGGTGGGGCCCAGCCCGGCGGGTGGTAGGGGCTGCCCGGCGCATAGGCCAGTGCCCCGAGGTAGTTGTCGAAGGAATGGTTCTCCATGACGATGATGACGATGTGCTTGACCTTCCCCAGGTCTCCATCGGCGTGCGCAAATCCCGCAACGGCCAGTGAAGCCAGGAAGAGTCCCCGGAATACCGACGCTCGCTTCATGCTTTCCCCCCCAAGGGTGTGATGCAGCCTGTGGCGCGTCCGTCTCGCGGACGGTCGCTACCGAGTGCACGGTAGCAGTCCGCATGCCAGATGCAACGGCACACGAGTGCGGCGGCAAGCGGACGGAGGTGACGGCGCGCGACGACGGATGACGGCGGCCGTTCGCCCTGGGACGTATGCTCGAGCCATGAGTGCCTGGCCCGAGCTCCGCATTGCCGACTGGCGCGACACCTACGCCACGCTCCAGCTGTACAGCCAGATCGTGGGGAAAGTCCGCCTGGCCCTGACGCCGAAGATGAACCAGTGGTGGAACGTCGTCCTCTACGTGACCACGCGGGGGCTGACCACCTCGCCCATGCCCTGCGGAGACCGCACGCTGGCCATCGACTTCGACTTCCTGGATCACCGGCTCCTCATCGGCGACAGCGACGGGCACCTCCGCATCCTTCCGCTCACCGCCCAGCCGGTCTGCGACTTCTACCAGGCCTTCCTCGCCGAGCTCCGGGCCATCGACGTCCGGGTGGCGATCGGCACCGCGCCCCAGGAGTGCCCGGTGACGCGGCACTTCCCCGACGATGACGAGCACGGGAGCTACGACCGCGAGCAGGTGGCCGCCTTCTGGGGGGTGCTCCGGCGGGTGGAGCCGGTCTTCCAGGCCTTCCGGGCCCGGTTCCGGGGCAAGTGCAGCCCGGTGCATTTCTTCTGGGGAGGATTCGATCTGGCCGTCTCGCGATTCAGCGGGCGCCGCGCCCCTCCCCGGCCGAAGGCGGTGGACCGCGACGCCTATGACGAGGAGGTCATCTCGCTCGGGTTCTGGCCGGGAGACCCGTGGACCGGCTCGAGCGAGGCGTTCTTCTACTCCTACACCGCGCCCGCTCCGGCCGGGCTACCGGACCAGCCGGTCCGTCCCGGCGCCGCATCGTTCAGCGAGCAGTGGAAGGAGTTCATCCTTCCCTACGACGCGGTCCGCAGCTCGGCCGACCCGGCCGGTGACATCCTGGCCTTCGCCCAGAGCACGTACGACGCCGGCTCGACGCTTGCCGGGTGGAACCGCGAGGCGCTCGCCTA
>Ga0187765_10001025_pt1 | contig 10643 bp, 9 predicted proteins | sample 0216_QUI02_MP05__3_FD_133018 | JGI IMG/M metagenome (GOLD analysis project Ga0187765, IMG submission 133018) | Tropical peat soil microbial communities from peatlands in Department of Meta, Colombia - 0216_QUI02_MP05_10_MG | ecosystem: Environmental > Terrestrial > Soil > Wetlands > Peat ...
GGATTCCCGCGCTGCCCGGCGCCCGCGAGCTGCTCGCCGCAGGCTGGCGATCGAGCGCGCACGCGCTGACGCGGCAGTTCCTGCGCGCCGCCGTATTCCCCGCTGGAGCCGGCGAGGACGATCCGCGGCTCGCGCTGCTCTGCGATCCGCAGACCTCGGGTGGGCTGCTGGCCGCCGTTCCCGCACATGCCTTCGACGGGCTCGATCGAGCCCTGCGGGAAGCCGGGATCGAGCTGGCCGTGATCGGCGAGGTGATCGCGGAAGGCGTGGGCACCGTCGTCCTGAGCTGAGGGGCGCTGCCGTCACGCGAGCCACGTCGCTCGGCGTGCTCTCACGCCGGGACCGAGAGCTGCGCCTGCGCTGCTTGTTCGGCCCAAACTGGCTCTGATATCCACATCGGGTGATTCCGCGTTCCGCCCTTCGCGCATCCGGCGCGGCCGAGCGAGATCGAGAGCCATGACCGCCGGCAGCCTGTCCCGACTGCGCGAGACCCTCGCCTGGGTCTACGAGCGTGTCCCGTTCTACCGCGCGCGCTTCGACGCCGCCGGCCTCCGCCCGGAATCGGTCGACGCGGGCTCGTTCGCCCGCCTGCCGGTCCTGCGCAAGGCCGACCTGGTCGCGAGCCAGCGCGCCCGGCCGCCGTTCGGCGAGCTGCTCGCGGCGCGACGCGAAGAGTTCGCGAGCATCCACACCTCGCCGGGCCCCATCTTCATTCCCCGGATCGCGGCGGAGCGTGGCGGGACGCCGGCCCTGATCGAGGAAATCGCGGCGATGGGGGTCGAGCGTGGCGCGGTGGCGCACGTCACCCTCTCGTACCACCTGATGCCGGGCGGGCTGCGCATCCACCGCGCCTTCGAGGAGTTCGGCTGCCTGGTGATCAACGGCGGCACCGGCAACACGGCGATGCAGGTGCAGGTCGCGGCGGCATACGGCGCCACGGTCTACGCCGGGACGCCGAGCTTCCTGCGCCAGATCGGCATCGTGGCGCGCGAGTCGGGGCTCGATCCGCGGCGTGACCTCAAGTATCGACTCGGCTTCTCGACCGCGGAGCGCTTGACGCCGGAGCTGCGCGCCGAGCTCGAGGAGACCTTCGGCATCGAGCTCTTCGACCACTGCGGCGAGGCGCAGATCGGGCCGGTGGCGGGCGAGTGCAGGGCGCACCGGGGCATGCACCTCTCGTCGAACGACCTCTTCTGCGAGTTCGTCGACGTCGCGACCGGCGCGCCTGCCGAGCCGGGATCGATCGGCGAGCTGATCGCAACCCATCTCGGCCCGCGCGCGCTGCCGCTGGTGCGCTACGCGCCGGGCGACGCGTATCGCCTGTTCGAGGGCGACTGCCCCTGCGGCAACCCCTCGCCGCGGGTCGACTTCTTCGGCCAGGTGGGTGCGATCCGCAAGATCAAGGGCGTGCTCGTGCATCCGATCGCCGTCGCCGACGTGCTGCGCAAGTTCCCCGAGGCCGGGCGCTTCCAGGTGGTCGTCGACCATCCCGCCGGGCAGAGCTTCGATCGCGCGAGGCTGCGCGTCGGCACGATCGATCCTGCGCTTCCGGCGACCGAGCGGGCGCGGGAGCTCGCGGGTCGGATCGGCGCCGCCGCCAAGGACGCACTGCTCATCAGCATGGACGTGACGCTCTGCCCCGAGGCAGAGATTCCCGAGGCGGCCTCAGGACCAGCGTTCGCCGAGGCGATCGTCGACCAGCGCGCGCACTGAAGCCGCGACGAAACCACCGGGTCGAACGATGAGCACCATGCCGCAAGCCAACGCGATGCCGCCCGCCGGGCAGCGCTTCTACGCTCCGGAGATCCAGACGCTTTCCGTGGAGCGCCTGCGCGTGCTGCAGGAGGAGCGCCTGCGACGGCAGATCGGGCGGATCTTCTCGCAGCCCATCCCGCTCTTCCGCCGTCACCTCGAGGCGGCGGGCGTCAAGGACGCGCGGGAGCTCGGAACCCTCGACGACCTCGCGCGCCTGCCGACGCTCAACAAGAACGATCTGCGCGCGAGCGAGGCCGAGGTTCCGCCCTTTGGCGACTATCGCGGCTCTGCGCCCGCGACCTGGGTGCGGATCGGCCAGACGACCGGCTCGAGCGGGCGCCCGACCCTGATCGTGTGGACCCGGCGCGACCTCGAGGTCGACTACGCCGCGGCCTCGCGCGCGCGCTGGCGCTGGGGCCTGCGCCCGGGGATGAGCTTCGCCCAGGCGCACCCGTACGCCCTGTACGCCGGCGGCTGGCACATGAGCCACAGCCTCGAGCGCATGTCGGTGCTCAACATCCCGACCGGGCCGCCCGCGTCCGAGGCGCACATGCGGCGCGCGGTTCGCCTGTGGCAGCGCCTGCGTCCCGACATGTTCCGCCTGTTCGGGAACGCCGGCGTCAAGTACTACGAGGAGGCCGAGAGGATGGGCCTCGAACCGGCGCGCGACCTGAACTTCCACAAGGCGGGCGACCACCCCTCTTCGCAGTTCGACGCGGTCAGCGCCGGCCTCGAGGCGCTCGGGATGCTCGGCTCGCAGTGCGCCGAGAAGCGCGGCGCGCACCTCTGCGAGGACCTGGTGATCGTCGACGTGGTCGATCTCCAGACCGGCGCCCCGGTGGCGAATCACCGCCGTGGCAAGCTGATCGTCACCATCCTCGAGAAGGACAACTTCCTCCTGCGCTACGATCTCGAGGACCTCGTCACCCTCAACCTCGACCCCTGTCCGTGCGGCGAGACCCACCGGCGTCTGTACTACGACGGCCGGGTGAGCGACGCCGTGCCGGTGATCGATCCCGCCTCCGGCCGCGTCGCGCGCGAGATCCTGCCGATCGACGCGGCGCTGGTGCTCTACGAGTTCGGCGAGCTGGTCGCGCCGTCGGTCGAGTACCAGATCGTCCGGCCGAAGAAGCCGGCCGCGGAGCTCCACCTGCGCGTCGAGTACCGGCCCGAGCGCGTCGCCGACCCGACGGCGCTCGCGCGCGCGATCGGCGAACGCTTCCGCGAGCGATTCGCGATCCGGGCGCGCGCCGAGATGCTCCCCTGGGGGACGCTGCCGCGCTTCGACTACAAGGCGGCGCGGGTCGTGGGGGCCGCCGATGACTAGGCCGATGCGCGGGCTGCCCCCGGCGACACTCGAGGAGATCGTCTCGAACCGGGCGCTGCGCGAGGCCGCACGCACCGCGCTCCTGTGGCACGATCGCGCGGTCGTGCTCGGGCGGGTGGCTTCCCTCACGGCGCAGCGCGCCGAGTCGATCGCGAGCCTGCTCGCGCGCGGGAGCACGGTCGCCACCCTGATGAGCGACACGCCGGGCGTGGTCACCACCACGCTGGCGATCTGGCGAGCCGGCGGGACGGTCGTGCCGCTCGATCCGCGGCTCGCGCCGGAGGAGGTCGCGCGCCGCCTGGCCCACACCGGCGCCTCGGGCCTGATCGCGCACGAGGAGCACGTCGAGCGCGCCGAAAGGGCGCTGGGCGCGCTCGAATCGCAACGCAGGGGTGGGGCACGGAAACGCGCCGGGGTCCAGCTCCTGGTTTCGCGAGCGAGCCGGCTCGTCCCGGGACGGATCGTCCCGCGACGCGAGCGCGCGCGCGGCGGCGAGCGCGACGTCCGGGTCAACGAGGTGGCGTTCATCGCCTATCCCGGCGGCGACGGCGCGGCCGATCGCGCCGTCGTCCTGACGCATACCAACGTGATGGCGAGCGTGCTGCGCGTGAGCATCGCGCGCGGCGACGGACCCGAGGACGTCGCGCTCGCCACCCGGCCGCTGTGGGACGTGTCGGCCCTGGTCGCCGACGTCCTCTCGCGCCTGGTGACCGGAGGGGCAGTTGCGATCGTCACGCGTCACGACGTCGGGACCTTGCTCGCCGCCATCGAGCAGCACCGGACGACCGACGTTTGCCTCTCGGACGAGGCGCGGACCGAGCTCACCGAGGCCGGCCGCATTCCGGCGCGCGCGGTGCGCAGCGTGCGCAAGCTCGTCAGCGCCCGCTCGCGCTCGGCGATGACCGTGCGGCGCGCGCTCGCCGATCGCTTCCCCGACGCCGAGACGATCGAGACCTACGGCAAGCTCGAGACCACCGACGGCATCCTGACCGCGCGTCACGGAATCGTCTTCCGCAAGCCCGACACGCTCGGCCTGCCGCACCCCGGCCTGGTGGTATCGATCCTCGATCCGGCGGGCCGCGCGCTCAAGCCAGGGGCGATCGGCGAGATCGCCTGCCGCGGCGCGGTGGTGATGCGCGGCTATCAACGCTCGCCGGCGCTGACGCGCCAGGTGCTCGGCGCGGGCTGGCTGCGGACGGGAGATCTCGGGTGCATCGATGCCGACGGCGAGGTACAGCTCGTGGGCGCCCGGGAAAAGCTCGTGCGGGAGCACGGCGCGTGAGCAAGCAGAGCCGAGCAGGCGCGGAGAGGGAGATGAGTCAATCAACAGTGAAGCCGGGTGGAGCGGCGACGGCCGGCGCGCACGGTGCGCCGCGCCCGCCGGCGCTGGCCGGGATCCGGGTGCTCGACTTCAGCCACCAGGCGGCGGGCCCGTGGGCGACGAGCCTCCTCGGCGACCTCGGCGCCGACGTGATCAAGGTCGAGAAGCCGGGCCGCGGCGACGGGATTCGCTACGCCGGGGCGGAGGGCTTCGAGATCGGCAGCCTGAACTTCTGGGGCCTGAATCGCTCCAAGCGCGGCATCGCTCTCGACTTCATGATCCCCGAGGGCCGCGACCTCGTGCTGCGCATGATCGATCGCTTCGACGTCGTGCTGGAGAACTTCCGTCCCGGGGTGATGGACCGCCACGGCATCGGCTACGAGGCCCTGGCGGCGCGCAATCCGCGCCTGATCTACTGCGCGATCACCGCCTTCGGCCCGACCGGCCCGATGGCGCAGAAGCCCGGCATGGACCTCATCCTGCAGGCGACGGGCGGCATCATGGGGGTGACCGGCGAGGGTGGCGACCGGCCGCCGGTCAAGGCGGCGCCGCCGGTGGCCGACATCTCGACCGGAATCTATGCGGCGTACGCCGTCGCCGCCGCGCTGTTCGAGCGCGAGCGCTCCGGCGCCGGCCAGAAGATCGAGATCAACATGCTTGACTCGGTGATCTCGCTGCTCTCCGACGTCGCGCTCAAGGTGCGCGTCGAGGGCAGGGACATCCCGCCGTTCGGCAGCGGGCATCCCGACATCGTCCCCTACCAGGCCTTCAAGGCGCGCGACGGCTACTTCATCATCGCTTGCTTGACCAACGCCTTCTGGAAGCGTCTCCCCGGCGCGATCGGCCACCCCGAGCTGCTCGACGATCCGCGCTTCGTCCGGATGCAGGACCGGGTGCGGCACAAGGCCGAGCTGGTCGAGATCATGAACCGGATCTTCGCCGAGCAGGACATGGCACACTGGATCGCGCGCATCGAGGCGGCCGACATCCCGACCTGCAAGGTGAACAGCGTCAAGGACGTGTTCGAGATGCCGCAGATCGCCGTCAATCAGACCCTGGTGCAGGTCCCGCACCCGACGCGCGGCACGATGGAGATCCTGAACACGCCGATCCGCATGCAGGGGAGCCCGTCCACGGTGACGCGCGGCGCGCCGGGGCTCGGCGAGCACACCGACGAGGTTCTCGAGAGCTTCGGCGTCGGCGCGGCCGAGCGCGAGCGCCTGCGCTCGCTCGGAGTGATCTAGGCGAGTGAGTTCCGCGGTCGCGATCGTCGGCGTCGGAGAGACGCCGTTTCGCAGGGCGCTCGAGGACGATCTCTACACCCTGCTCGCCACGGCGTCGCGCTCGGCGCTCGACGACGCCGGGCTCACGGTGGCCGACGTCGACGGCATCGTCGACACGACCGGCTCGTACAGCACGTTGCACGAGGTGCTGCGTCACCTCGGCGTGACGCGTCAGGTCGACGTCGCCTCGAGCCTGCACGCCGCGCCCGCAACCGTCGCGGCGTCCCTCCAGGCGGCGCAGATGATCGCCGCCGGGCGCGCACACGTCGTGCTCGCGTTCTCCGGCAACGACTGGGGCTCGCAACGCCGCGGCCACACCGGAGTCGTGCACGCCGAGATGCAGATGAAGACCGCGTTCGAGATGCCGCAGGGCTGGTATCCGCAGGTGGTTCACTTCGCGGGCATGGCGCGGCGGCGGATGGCGCTCTACGGCATGAACGAGGAGCAGCTCGGCGCGGTCGCGGTCGCGGCGCGCCGGCACGCGGTGCTGACCGGCGAGCAGGCGGTTCTCGGCCACAAGCCGCTCACGCTCGAGCAGTACCTCGCGACTCCTTATCTCGCCGAGCCCTATCGCGCGCACGATTGCTGCGTGGTCAACGACGGCGCGGCGGCGTTCGTCGTCACCTCGCGCGAGCGCGCGCGGGACCTGGCGCGCCGGCCGGTCGAGGTGCTGGGGGTCGGGCTCGGCATCCTGCCGATGGGCGAGTATTCGAGCCTGCGCGCCGACTATCTGCGCACCGCCGCGATCCATTCGGCGCCCGCCGCCTTCCGCATGGCCGGCCTCGAGCCCGCCGACGTCGACTTTCTCGAGCTCTACGACAACTTCACCGGCATGGTGCTGCAGGCGATCGAGGACCTCGGCTTCTGCAAGCCGGGTGAGGCGGGCGAGTTCGTCGGCGGCGGCCGGATCGAGCTCGGCGGCGAGCTGCCGATCTCGACCGCGGGCGGACAGCTCGCCGGCGCCTTTCTCTTCGGAGCCAACCTGGTGACCGAGGCCGTCAAGCAGCTGCGTGGCGACTGCGGCGCGCGTCAGGTCGCGGGCGCCGAGGTCGGTCTCGTCGCGGGCTACGCGGGAGCCGAGCACGCCACGCTTCTCCTGGGGCGATCATGAGCGAGCGGGACCAGATCGCCGATTTCGCCGCCCGCCTGCACCAGCCCGACCCCGACTTCGCGCCGACGCGCCCGTTCTTCGCCGCGGCCGCGCGGGGCGAGCTGGTCATTCCGCGCTGCGAGGCTTGCTCCGCCTGGGTCTGGTATCCGCAGGCGATCTGCCCCGCCTGCGCCAGCCGGCGCATCGTCTGGACGAAGGTCAGCGGCCGCGGGCAGATCTTCACCTGGGTCCGCGTGCACCGCTCCTTCCTCCCCGGGCTCACGAGCCGGGTGCCCTACGTGACGGCGCTCATCGAGCTCGAGGAGGACGCCGCGCTGCGCATTCCCGCGATCCTCGTCTCCGAGCGCGGCGCAGAGCCCGTGATCGGCGCAGCGGTCGAGGTGATCTTCGAGCGCGTGAGCGAGACGCCGCCGATCACCGTGCCCCGCTTCCGCCTGCGGGGAGAAGCGAGCAGCAAGCAGGGAGCGGCGCGGCGATGAGCAAGTTCCAGCACGTCGACTTCAGCGTGCGCGACGGCGGCGTCGCGGTGCTGCTGTGGAACCGGCCGGCGGCGAAGAACGCGATGCTCCCGGAGATGAACGACGAGGCCGGGGTTGCCTTCGAGCGCGCCGCCGCCGATCCGGAGGTGAAGGTGCTGGTGCTCTCGGGCGCGGGCGATTCCTTCTCCGCGGGCGCCGATCTGAAGCTCATGGGGCGAGGCGACCGGCTCGGCCGCACCGCGCTCGTCGGTCGCGAACGCGGCCTGCACGGGATTGCGCGCACCCGCCAGCTGCTCGACTTCCCCAAGCCGACCATCGCGGCGGTGCACGGCGCCGTCGCGGGCATGGCCTGCGCGTACGCGCTCGGCTGCGACATCGTGATCGCGGGGGTGGACGCGCGCTTTCACCTGAGCTTCGTTCGCGTCGGCTTCGTCACCGACTGCGGCACCAGCTGGCTCCTGGTGCGGCGGGTCGGCATCGGGCAGGCAAAGCGGATCGTCCTCACCGGAGAACCGATCTCGGGCGAGGAGGCGCTGCGCATCGGGCTCTGCGAGGAGCTGACAGCGGCCGGCGCCGACCTCGAGCGCGCGCTCGAGCTCGGACGCCAGATCGCCGCGAGACCGCCGCTCGCGGTGCACCACGCGCGCCGGGTCCTCGAGCACGCCGCGCGCTCGAGCTTCGACGACGCCGCCGAGCTCGAGGCGTGGACCCAGGGCGTGCTCGGCGAGACCAACGATCACAAGGAGGCGGTGCGCGCGTTCAGCGAGAAGCGCGCGCCGAAGTTCACCGGCACATGAGCCGCTCGCCGGAGACGCGCGCAAACGATCCGAGCTCGCGCCCGCCCACGCTCGCCGCCTTCCTCTCCGGGCTTGCAGACCAGCACGGCGAGCGCGAGGCGGTGGTCTTCGAGGATCGTCGCTGGACGTACGCGAAGCTCGCCGGCGAGGCGGCGCGCGTCGCGAGCGGCCTCGACGAGCTCGGCGTCCGGCCCGGGGAGCGGATCGGCGTCCTGCTTCCCAACTGGCCGGAGTTCCTCGCCTGCGTGTTCGGGATCACGACGATCGGCGCGGTTGCGGTCGGGATCAACACGCTCTCGACCGAGGCCGAGCTCGCCTACGCCCTGGAGCTCGCCGAGGTGCGCTCGCTGATCTACACGCCGCGATTCCTGCGTCACGACTACCAGGCGATGCTCGATCAGATCGCTGCTCCGTCCAGTACGCCCGGCGAGGCGCGCGCGCCGTTGCGGCTCGACCGGCGGATCGTGGTCGGCGACGACCCGGCTGTGCCACGGGACGCGCTGCGCTACGGCGCGCTCGGCCGAGGGCAGACCGGCGGCGGCGCCGCGGCCCTGCGCGCGCTCGATCGCGCAACCTCCGACGCGCTGGCGATGATGTTCTTCACCTCCGGCTCGACCGCGCGACCGAAGGCAGTCCTGCACGCGCACCGTGCGCTGCTCTACCAGGCGTGTGTCGCGAGCGAGCGCTTCGGCCTGACGAGCGACGATCGGGCGCTCTGCTACCTGCCGATGTTCTTCACCGGCGGCCTCGCGCTGGTCGCGCTCATCGTGCTCGCACAGGGTGGGCTTCTCGTCCTCCAGGACCACTTCGAGGCGGGGCACGCGCTCGAGCTCATGGAGCGCGAACGGACGACGTTCTACGCCGGCTGGCAGTTCGCGCCGCGGCTTTGCGCGCACGAGAGCTTTCCGCGTCGCCGGCTGCAGCTGCGCAAGGGCATCTTCACCGACGTCCCCGAGGCCAGGAAGCTCCTGCGCCCCGACAACGTCACGGTGGGCGCCTACGGAATGAGCGAGACCGCGACGCTCTGCTGCTCGGGTCGCTGGAACGATCCCGTCGAGCTGCGCCAGCGTGGCTTCGGCCAGCCCCTGCCGGGGGTCGACGTCCGCATCCTCGACCCCGAGACCGGCGCGCAGCTCGGCCCCGGTCAGGTCGGAGAGATCGCGCTTCGCCATCCCGCCGCGATGCTCGGCTATCTGGGCGTGCCGCGCGAGGAGACCTTCGACGCCGACGGCTTCTTTCACACCGGCGACTACGGTCGGCTCGACGAGACCGGCTCGCTGCGCTTCGACGGGCGCCTGAAGGAGGTGATCCGAACCGCGGGCGTCAAGGTCGCCGCCGCCGAGATCGAGAACTTCCTCGAGCGGCAGGCGGGCATCGCCGCCGCCTACGTCGTACCGGTGCCGCATCCCGAGCGCGCGGAGAACATCGCGGCCTTCGTCGTGCCGCGCGAGCCGGACGGGCTCGACGTCGACGGGCTCCTCGCGATCTGCCGCCGCGATCTCGCCTCGTACAAGATCCCGCGCCACCTGTTCGTGCTGGCGCCGAACGAGGTGCCGCGCACGGGAACGGAGAAGGTCGACAAGCCGTCGCTCCGCCGTCAAGCGGCAGAGCTCGCCGGCGGGCCGACAGACCTGCTCGCGGCGCGGAGAGCTTGAGCGACCTGCCGCGGGCGCCGGCAGCCGGTGTGCGCGTCGCAACCGGGCCGTCGGTTGCAAAACGCGCTCAGGACCACTCATACTGGCCCTGTGCAGATCAGCGCCGTCAAGTTCAAGGCGACCTGCCTCAAGCTGATCGACCGGGTCGCGAAGACCGGCGAGCCCGTGGTGATCACCAAGCGTGGGAAGGTGCTCGCACGGCTGGTACCGGATCGTGGCAAGCCGCGGGGGTTCGGTCGGGGACGGAACACGGTCGAGATACTCTGCTCGGACGAAGAGCTCTTCCGGCTCGGAGCAGGGGAGCCCTGGGATGTCCGCGTGATCGAGGTGTGAGGCCGCCCAGGCCGTGAGTCGCGCCGGCCACCGTGGGCAGGCCGAGCTCTTTGGTGGGCGGGAGGGCGCCCTGTTCGCCGGCATCCTTCTCGCCGCTTTCGCATCGAGGGTGCTCTGGGCGCTGGTGGGAGGTAGCGACGTCCGGGCGACGTTTGTCTACGACGCGACGCTCTACGATCATCTGGCTCGCCAGCTGGCGAAGGGGCGGGGATACGTCAACTTTCTCGACGAGCCAACTGCGTTCCTCCCACCCGGATATCCGGCAGTTCTGGCGGTCGTCTATGCCGTCTTCGGGACGAACCTGGTTGCAGCCTGGGTAGCAAACGCCGCCCTCGCAACGCTGACTTGCCTCCTTGTCTATCTGACGGCGTCAGACCTGTTCACGCGGCACGTCGGACTCGTTGCGGCCGCAATCTTCTCCGTCTTTCCGGGCGACATTCTCCGCTCCGGGATCACGATGAGCGAGGCAACTTTCGGTTGCTTCTTTGCCGCCGTGGTCTACCTCTTCGTCCGCTGGAGCGCTGGGCCCAGGCAGAATGGCTTCAGCCGGTGGTTCCTCTTTGGTCTTCTCCTCGGTGCCAC
>Ga0187765_10001026_pt1 | contig 10631 bp, 12 predicted proteins | sample 0216_QUI02_MP05__3_FD_133018 | JGI IMG/M metagenome (GOLD analysis project Ga0187765, IMG submission 133018) | Tropical peat soil microbial communities from peatlands in Department of Meta, Colombia - 0216_QUI02_MP05_10_MG | ecosystem: Environmental > Terrestrial > Soil > Wetlands > Peat ...
TCCTTGCATCGACAAGTGGCGCCGTCGAGCAGGCGGCAACCTACGTCGGTGTAGTAGACCCGCCCGGTGTCTACATCCTCGAGCTTATTGAGGCAGCAGCGGCCGCAGCCGTCGCACAGGCTTTCCCATTCGGCGCTGGTCATTTCGCCCAGGCGCTTGCGTTTCCAAAACGGCAGTTGGTCGCTCATGGGCATGCTTGTAGCGCCAGCAACGCTGATCCGACAGCGACCGTCGGAATGCCGGATTAATCGCGGAAAACTCCCCCTGCGGTCTTAAAACTGCCGCAAAATCAAGGCCATGACTGGCCCTGGAGTCAACCGGAACGGGCTTGCCGGTTAAAGCCGTCAATTGTGGCCGATGGCTTTACCCGCCGTTTGCCGCGGGGATTTACGGTGCAAAGGCCATTGGTCCGGCAAGGGTCGATGGGCTAAATTTGGCCGGGGTGGCAGGGGCCTGCGATTCCAGCGGGCACCGGTTGTTGTGGCGTCGGTCCGGATTTGAGCAAACAAGCGTTTTAGGGCGTCACGGCGTCAAGAGGTGTCGGTTTGGTAGAGCACGACCCCGATCACAAGAGCTGGAAGGCCCGCTGGAGGGCTTGGTTCAGCCGCATCCTGCTCGATTCCGATGCCCGCATCGATTCGGCCGTGTTCCAGACCGGCCGCTATATCGCGGATATCTACGAGCGCTATTCCGCCTTCATGGACCGCTTCCACGTCTCGGGCTGGCGGCGGGGAGCGGTCGAGGTGCTGTCCGAAGCCGCAACCGTCGGGGCCGCCGGGTTGATCCTGATGCTGGCGCTCGCCATCCCGGCCATGGACGAGACCTCCGACGACGACTGGCTGAAGAAATCCGAACTGGCGGTGACCTTCCTCGACCGCTACGGCAACGAAATCGGTAGCCGCGGGATCAAGCACAACGACTCGCTGAAACTCGAAGACTTCCCCGACAATCTGATCAAGGCGACGCTCGCCACCGAAGACCGGCGGTTCTACGACCATTTCGGCATCGACGTGCCCGGCACTTTCCGCGCACTGCTCGCCAACTCGCGGGCCGGCGGCGTGGTGCAGGGCGGCTCCACCATCACCCAGCAGCTCGCCAAGAACCTGTTTCTTTCGAACGAGCGCACGATCGAGCGAAAATTGCGCGAGGCGTTCCTCGCGCTGTGGCTGGAAGCGCGGCTCTCGAAGAACGAAATCCTGAAGCTCTATCTCGACCGTGCCTATCTCGGCGGCGGCGCGTTCGGCGTGGATGCCGCGGCGCACTTCTATTTCAACAAATCGGTGCGCGACGTGAACCTCGCCGAAGCCGCCATGCTGGCCGGCATGTTCAAGGCGCCGACGAAATTCGCGCCGCACGTCAACCTGCCGGCGGCGCGCGCCCGCGCAAACGTGGTGCTCGACAACCTGGTCGAGGCTGGTTTCATGTCCGAAGGCCAGGTGTTCGGCGCGCGGCGCAATCCGGCCACTGCGATCGACCGGCGCGACGACCGTTCGCCCGATTACTACCTCGACTGGGCGTTCGAGGAGATGAAGGATCTCGCCGATACGTTCCCGCGTTCCGTCAAGGAGCGCGTGTTCGTGGTGCGGACCGCGCTCGATCTCAACCTGCAGAACGCGGCCGAAGTCGCGGTGGAGAATTCATTGCGGCAATACGGCCGCGACTACCATGCGAGCCAGGCGGCGGTGGTGCTCGCCGATCTCGACGGCGGCGTGCGGGCGATGGTCGGCGGGCGCGACTATGCGACCAACCAGTTCAACCGTGCCACCAAGGCGATGCGGCAGCCGGGCTCGTCGTTCAAGCCCTATGTCTATGCCACCGCACTGATGAACGGATTAAAGCCGACCACGGTCGTGGTGGATCAGCCGACTTGCCTGGGGAATTGGTGCCCGCAGAACTACGGCCACTCGTACGCCGGTCCGGTCACGCTGACGCAGGCGCTGACGAATTCGATCAACACCGTGGCCGTGCGGTTGTCGCAGATGCTGGGCAACGGCGACGCCAAAGTCGGCCGGGCGAAAATCATCGCCACCGCACACGCGATGGGGATCAAGACGCCGTTGCCGGATTCCTCCTCGCTGCCGATCGGGGTGGACGCGGTCAACGTGCTGCAGCATACGGTGGCGTTCGCGACCTTCCCCAACCAGGGCAAGGCGGTGGTGCCGCACGCGATTCTCGAGGTCCGCACCAGCGACGGCGAGGTGGTGTGGCGGTTCGATCGCGACGGCCCGCAGCCGGTGCAGGCGCTGAAACCGCAGGTCGCGCTCGACATGAACATGATGATGAACAGTGTCGCCGAAAACGGCACCGGCAAGCGCGCCCTCCTCGATGGCGTGCGGATCGCAGGCAAGACCGGCACAACCAATGCCTATCGTGATGCGTGGTTCGTGGGCTTTACCGGCAATTTCGTGTGCGGCGTGTGGATCGGGAACGACGACTACAGTTCCACCAATCGCATGACGGGCGGATCGCTTCCGGCTATGACCTGGCATTCGATCATGAGCTACGCGCATACGGGTATCGAACTCAAGAACATCCCGGGCGTTGCGCCGAACCCGCCGCCGGGCAGCCTTCCGACGGCACAAGTCGCCAACGCTCCGCCGCCGCCCGCGGACATCGCGCCGCGGCCGCCGGTGCTGACGCGGAAGGGTGCGGACATATTGGTGCGGATCGAACGGCTGATGGACGATGCGTCGCGGGCGCTCGTGGTTGCCGGTACGGAGCCCGAAACAACGCCGGAGCAAAGCGCGGCGCGACGGGGGGCTGCGGTGGCAGAGTCGATACCCGGCAGACCGCGCACCGTGACGGGAAACTAGCGTTCGCAAGGCTTCCAGCGCCCTTCAACAAAAGCCGCAATAGACCGGAGCGATCGTGCGTTTGCTGCTTGGATTGGTGTTCGCCTTTACCGTCGCCACCGTGGTGGGTCTCGGGACCACGTGGTTTGCGTTGACGGAAGGCACGGCATTCGGCGCGATCACCATCGGGGCGTGGACGGCGTGGCCGAAAACCGGAACGGCCGGCGTGGACCCCTACGCGCGCGCGGCGATCGCACGCAATGGCGAGTTGCCGATCGGCTCGGGTGACGGTGTCGCCTTTTTCGCCTCGAACGATGACAGCGGCCATGTGCTCGACGGTCGCTGCGATGTGGTCTTGAGCGGCACCACACCGCAGGCGCGCTTTTGGACGCTAACCCTCTACGACCGCGAAGGGCAGTTGATCGCCAATTCCATGGACCGGCAGGGTTTCACCAGCCAGGAGATCGTTCGCCGCTCGGACGGCACGTTTGCAATCACGATGGCGCCGCGGGCGCGGACCGGCAACTGGCTGCCGACCGGCGGCGTCGAGCGCTATGTCCTGGTGCTGCGGCTCTACGATACGCCGGTCGGCGTCGCGACCCGCGCGTCGCGCGAAGCGCCGATGCCGAGCGTCGCGACGGAGCAATGTCCATGACCCGCTGGTTGCTTCTGCTTTTGGGCGGCACGCTGCTTGGCGGGATCGTACATCTCACCACCATGCTGATCCTGCCGCGCACGGCGACGCAGGATGCCTATGCCCGCCTGTCGGAGGTCGCTACCGAGGTCAACAAGATGGTTCCGGTCCCACCGGCGACGCCACAACGCTCGACGATACCGTTCACCGATCCGGCCTTTGCCGTTGCCGTCTGTCGTTACGATCTCTCGGCCGCCCCGATCAAGTTCACCGCTCCGGTCAGCGTGGCCTACACATCGGTCTCGTTCTATACCCGCAGCGGAGTCGCCTATTATGCGATCAATGACCGTGCCGCCGGCCGACGCGTCATCGAACTCAATCTGATGACGACGCAGCAGCGCGAAGATTTGCCGGAGGAAGAAGACGTGACGGCCGCGGACCGGCTGATCGTCGAATCGCCGACCGCAATCGGATTGATTGTGCTGCGCGCGTTCGCGCCCGAACCGGGGATGATGCCGATGGTGCGCAATACGGTGGCGGCGGCGCGCTGCGGGTCGTAGCCGGACCCAGGATCCGGAGATATTCAGGGATTTCTGAAATTGGGATCAAGCGAGGGGGCGGAACTATTCGTCGCCACTGCGGGCCGCAGCGCTTCGCGGTTGGCGTCGATGCGCATCTGCAGCAGGGTCATCGATCGCGCGGCCTCGGAAGCCATGGGCGAAGGCGCGGCCACCGCGAGTTGCTCCAACGCGAGCTGGTAGGACGCGGCGCGCTCGCGCAAGGAACGCTTCACCCAGTCGATGACAGCCGCATTTTCCGCGATGCGGGCGCGCGCGTCGCCACGAGCCTCGCGGTTCGCCGCGCCGAACCTGGCAAGGGTCTCCGCGCGTTTTTGATCCAGCGCGACGACATAGCGGGCAACGGCAAAAAACGGATCGACACGTTCCGCATCGTTGCGGATGTCATCGATCAGCCGTGAATAGCGGGCATTCTGCGAACGGACCGCCGTCGTCATCAGGCGCGTGGCGTAGGCGGAGCGTTCCGGAAAAGTGTGACGGAATTCGCCAGCGAGATTGTATTCCGCGAGCACGCTGTACCAACGCTGCCGATCATAGGGCGGCTCGATCAGGGGATACGCGAGATCGCGCAATTGACGCTCGGCGTCGGTGAGCGGCAATTGCGACGGTGCCTTGCCTTCGCGCGCAGGGGCGTCGGTCGCCACCCAGGCATGCATGTCGTCGGTAACCAGAGACGGCTTGAGACGGCCAAAATCGCCGTTGGCGCATCCGCCGAGAAGAACGAGTGAGGCGAGGCCGGCCGACAGCCTCATGAGCGCGATGCGCGCCGCCGGCGTCTGCGGCCAGGCGCGGCGCCGGCGCCACGCTCGACACCGTCGGACGGCTCGTCGGGATGCCGTTCAATCCGCACGACCGGAAGGATGATGATATGGGCGGGCTCGGCCTGAATGCCGACCTGCTCAAGGCCGCGCATCAGACGCCGCCCTTCTGGAAACTCAACCACGCGCCCCATTCAGTCCCCTCCCCCGACGACATCGAGGCGCGATCGCGCCATGCCAAAATCGCCGGCTCAGCCGTGGCGCAATTAAGCCGCGTCGATGGTTAACGGTCCGCTAACGCGGCAGCGATATCGTGCGGATTAAGTACCAAGTGTTACGGCGAAGGTTCAGTCATGGATTATCTGAAGGCATTTCCGGCGCTCGAGGGCCTGGTCGGTCTCGCCAGCAAGGACAGGATCGATATCAATCCAACGCTGTTGCGCGTGCTGACCGATCTCTACGTGACCCAGCCGACGCATTCGAGCGAGGAAGAGCAGCAGTACACCGAGCTCGCCATGCGGCTGCTCGACGTCGTCGATGTGGATGCGCGGAAGAGTCTGGCCCAGCGGCTTGCCCGCTATCCCCATGCGCCGCTGCCGATCGTGCAACGACTGGCGCGGGACGTCATCACGGTGGCCGAGCCGATCCTGCGCTACTCGCGTTGCCTCGTCAGCGGGGAGTTGCTCAAGATCGCGCGCGAAATGGGCTCCGAACATGTGGCGGCGGTGATCGCGCGTGACCAGCCGCAGATGCCGGCCGAACCGCAGCAAAAGGCTGCGCCCAGCGCAGAGCCCATAGCCGTAAGCACAAGCGCCGCCGAACTGACCGAGCTTTTCCTTGCCGCAAATGCCACCGAGCGTAGGCTGATCCTGCTCACGCTCGACTACGCGACGTTGCCGGCGGGCAAGCCAATCAAGCCAGAGGTCGCAGGCGAGGCGGTGCGACGGCTGGAAGCGGCTGCGCTTTCGCACAATAGAGAATCGTTCGTACGCGAGCTGGCACAGGCGCTTTCGCTATCGTCGCAGCTCGCCAGGCGCCTCGCCGACGACCCGTCCGGCGAACCGATCGTGGTGGCGGCGAAGGCCCTGAGCATGCCGTCCGACGCAGTTCAGCGTATCCTGCTCTGCCTCAATCCCACCATCGGTCAGTCGATCAAACGGGTCTATGACCTCGCCGATCTGTTCGAGGAGCTACGACCCGAGGCCGCACAGTGCATGGTGGCAAGTTGGCAGAACGCGGATCAGAGAACGCGGCGGCCGAACCATCAGCCGCAATACTGGAACGACGAGGTCCGTCAGCGCCGAGAAACGGGATCGAACGCGAGGCGGTTCGGCAAGACCGGCCTGCCCGATCCGCGCGCGAATACGAAGCGGAACTGGCGTTAGCCGTTCCGCTATGTCGTGATCGAGTCGAGGAAATTGCGGCCGGCGCGATCCTCGACTTCGACGATCCACACATCGGGATCGAATTTGATTTCGCGCGCGAGATAGGCCTCGACTTCGACTTCGGGTGCCGGCTGCGTTTTCATACAGCGAACAAAAACGCGATCGGCGGGCCGCGACTCGTCGAATGCGCTTTGCGGGGCCGGGCCGAACAGTTCGGCCGTGCCGTCGAGCCGCGCGATTTTAATGAAAACCGCGCCAGCCTCCTCGGCGCCGCGCCGACGCACGACGGCGAAGGCGCCCTCGATGTGGGCGCGGCGCACATAGGCCGCGACCCAGATGCCGGACTTCACCCGCATGGGTGGTTCTATAGGGCTTGCGCCGATTTCATTCCAGCGGGCGGCCGGTCACTGCGGCAAGTTCGCGTGTGAGGCGCATGGAAATCCGACCAGTGACGGGAAGCTTGCGGTTGCGCTCGAATTCCTCGATCGCAGCCCTGGTCGGCGGGTCATATTGACCGCTGGCGCGGATCTGCCCGAAGCCGTAATCCGCAAGCGCACGCTGGACAGCGACAACACGCTTGGAAGGCGCGATCAGGCTGGCAATAGGATCGCGTGTATCCGTAGCGGCCGCCTTCACGGCCGAGCGCGCAATGGTGCGGCGCAGCGACTCATTGGGTTCGGTCGAAGGCCGCAAGGAGGCGGTGTGCTCAAAATCGCGAATGGCAATATCGGTGTTCGGGCTGTACACGCCGTCGGTCGGGCCGTCATAGAAGCCGCGTTGCGCAAGCTCGCGCTGAATGTCGGCGATGATCTCCGTGTTCGTACGCGTGGGCATGGGGAGGTTGACGTTGAGCTCCGGCGGCCGCGGACGCGGCAGCGCCATGGCATGATCGTTACGCGAGGGTGCTGGCGCCGAACGATTGGAGAATATCGGCGCCGGATGCGGGCCGGATTGCAGGAACAGCGCGTTGATCAGGACCGCACCGACCGAAATCGTGATCGCAGCCAGCACCAGCCATTCGCGCAAATTACCGGCGATCAGCCTAATCAAGAATGTGCTGCGAAGCGGGCGCTCGGCGGTATAGGCGCCACCATCGTCCAGGGCATCCAGCTCGCCTATGTCGATTGCACGTTCACGCACTTTTCTTCACCTTCTGGTCCGGATTGCCGGATGCCCGTCCAATCGTCTGGATCTGTTCGCGCCGCATGAGAGCCAGCAGATTGCCGTGAGCTTCGGTCGCAGTCTCAATTTCGTTGCGCAAATTCGCGATCGCCTGTTCCTGTTGCTTGCGCTCGGTAATGTCGCGCATGACCGCGATCACCTCGCGGTCTTGCCTGCCGGAAGTCCCCGCCGCGCGATCGATCGGCTGACAGCGCATCTCGACCCAGACATATTGCTCGGCCGCGCGGGCGCGATCAGCCGTCTCGCGGCGGACCCGAAACTCGGCCTGGCGGTCGTGACCGAAGACGGCCGTATCGGCAAGCGTGGTGAGATAGGCGGGACGATCGGCGACATGCACCCGATCAAACAGCCCTTGACCGATCAGCTCCCGTGCATGAGTGCCAAACAGCGGTTCGGCGGCGGATGATGCAAACAACACGGCGCCGTTGCGATCGTGCCGCGTTATCGCATCGCTGATAATGCCGGTCAGGAGACGGTGGCGATCGGCCGCGGCATTACGCAGACGAAAACTCGTGCGCATGAGCGATTGAGAGCCGAACGCGAGCGCGGTCGCATAGATGGCCGCGGACGTTGTGGCGAGCGCCGCTGGCACATAAGCCGATTGCGAAACCGGAAGCATGTGCGCGCCTGCAAGCCATAGCAATGCAAGGATCGCGCCGAAGGCGAGAGCCGACGCGACTGCGGTGACTCGCCGCGAAGCGCAAAACGCTGCTTCGAGCGGAGAAATCACGAGCCAGACGGCCGCAAATGATTCAATTTTACCGGTGAAGGTGGCAATGAGGGTTCCAAAGCCCGTCAAAGCCAGCGCAGAGACGGACTGCGCGACCTCGTATTGGCCGGTGCGGGAGAGAAAATAGGCGATCGAGATCGGCGCCACGGGCCAGGCGAAGATCAGGACTTCGAGCGTGCCGGGAACGCCGCGTAGCGCAACGTAGAGCGGGAACATTGCGAGCGTGATGAACCCGGCAAACAGACGCGGCGCGATAAAGGCGCGATGGCGCGCGGCGGTCAACGCATCGCGCTGCGCGCGCGCATGGATGAGCGCGTCGATATAGTCGCTGATCGACTTGACGAGGCCCACGGACGCTCCCTTGTCACGTTGGGCGGATCGTGACGAGTGCGTTTAAAAGATCGCTTAAAGCCGCGTGGCTGCTTCAATCGCGACAAGTGCCAAATTGGGAAAAAATACGAGCGCGAGGCGTTCGGATATTGTTCATCATGAATAGTCGGTTGCCGAATTGACCTCTCATCGGCAAATGGGGCTCTAATTTGCTGGAAAATCGGGGCCGGGCATTGTGGATTCTCCGCATGGAGCGTCGGTTTGGGGTGGGAGATGGCGCCGCGATACAGTCAATAAAATCGTAAGCAAATATTTCGAATTTTCCGAAAATTTCTGAAGCATTCTCATCGAAACTGCGCAAAACCGCGAACAAGCCATTCAAGCCTGTCTGCTAGGGTTTGCCATGCGGACATAGAACAACAGCCGCGGGACGACAGGGTTAGGCGCATGTTCTTTCTGTTGCGTGCAGCTTTTTGGCTGACGATCGTGCTGGCGCTGCTGCCTACAGGCAGTTCACAGCCGACGGCACACGGCCCGCAAATTGGCGAGGCGCTTTCGGCGGCAGGCGCGGCGATCGCCGATGTGCGCCATTTCTGCATCCGTCAGCCCGAAGCCTGCGAAGTCGGCACACAGACGGCCGCCATGATCGGGCAGCGGGCGCAGGCGGGCGCGAAGCTGCTGATCGATCTGTTCAACGAGCGCAACGCCCCGAACGCGACCGGATCAATCGGCAGCACCAAAATCGAGCCGACCGTAAAACCGGCGCCGGGCGCTGCGCAGAGTACGCTCACGCCCAGCGACCAATGGGCGGCGCCGGCCATCAGCGAACGGCATTAAGTCCGCTTCTTCGAGCCAATTCGTCCTTATCTTCAGGCTGGGCAAGGCCTTCTCTGATATATATGTCGTAACGGGCGGCAGCGTTGATATGCATCGCAAGCCGCGTTGCGACGAGGGCCGATGGCGAGCATCGAAGAAATCATCGACAATTTTGGCCTGCTCGATGAGTGGGACGACCGCTATCGCTATCTGATCGAGCTCGGGCGTTCGCTTACGCCCTTGCCGGAGGCGGCGCGCAACGAGAGCAACAAAGTGCAAGGCTGCGCCAGCCAAGTGTGGCTGTCGACCAATGTGCGGCCGAACGGTCCGGAGGGACCGGTACTGAACTTTGAGGGCGACAGCGATGCCCACATCGTGCGCGGGCTGATCGCCATCCTGTTCGCGCTCTATTCGGGCAAGCACGCGCGCGAGATCCTATCGCTCGACGCCATAAAAGTATTCGAGCAGCTCGGACTGCGCGAGCATCTCACCCCGCAACGCTCCAACGGCTTTCGTTCCATGGTGGAACGTATCCGCGCGGATGCGCGCGCGACCCTGGCGACGGCCTAGCTATTCATCCACGCCGAATTCCGCTCCCTGGGCGAGCCATGTGCGTATGGGCGCGTGGCTGCGTCCGCGCGCCTCGGTGCCCAATCCATAATGACGGGCAAGACGATCGAGGCCGAGCTGCAGCACCACCTTGGCGGAACGCGGCGGCCACCCGCGCTCCCGTTCCACGTCGGCCAGCCCCTTGAGGAAGCAACACACGTCGAGCAACAGGCCGGCGAATTCCGGCCCGATCGCGTCAAGCGCCTGCCGCACGCGCTGCCGCGCGGATATGACCGCATCGGTGAAGGTGGCGGACAGCCCAGCGCCACGCGGACCGTCGGCAACGGTTGCGCTCCAGTTCGACGTGGTGCGCGGCATGAGCTGCGCGCGCGTGAACTCGGCGCGCAAACGTTCACCGGCTTGTAACTGCACAGGCTCGATTAGGACGCGGCCATCACGGCCCTTGCGGCGTGCAAGCCAGGCAAGCGGACTTTCCGCCTCATCGATCGTTGCCGTGCCGGTGGCTCTATCGACCACATGCTCTGCGAGATCGAGATGCTGTGCGCGAAAGGGATCGATGGCTGCCATGCCGCGCGCGCAAGCACGCCGCGCAAGATGCGCGAAGCCGGCGCGTGTGATTGCGATTCCGGCACCGGCCTCTCGAACTACGAGGCCCGCGGCCAGCAGGGCGGCCATATCCGTTTCCCGCCCGCTGAGGGCTGACCGGCGGTTTGATTCATCGCCGCTCTTGAGATTGACCTGACCGGGCTTTTTTGTACCAGGCGATATGAGAGAATTGGCCTGGCAAAGGAGCTTTAAGATGCCGAAGAAGCGGTTTAGCCCGGAACAGATTGTTGTCGTGCTGCGTCAGATCGAA
>Ga0187765_10001027_pt1 | contig 10626 bp, 13 predicted proteins | sample 0216_QUI02_MP05__3_FD_133018 | JGI IMG/M metagenome (GOLD analysis project Ga0187765, IMG submission 133018) | Tropical peat soil microbial communities from peatlands in Department of Meta, Colombia - 0216_QUI02_MP05_10_MG | ecosystem: Environmental > Terrestrial > Soil > Wetlands > Peat ...
CTCGATTCCGCATCAGGTGTGCAAGCCTGGCTGCGCGAACAGGGACGCGGCTTCCAGGTCCGCGAAGCGCGCGTACCGATCGTGCCGGGAGCGATCTTGTTTGACCTCCTGTCTGGCGGCGACAAGAACTGGGGTCGCTATCCGCCCTATCGGGAGCTCGGCTATGAAGCCGCGAAAACCTCCGGTGCAGACTTCGCACTCGGCAGCGCCGGTGCCGGGCTGGGCGCCACCACAGTCAATCTCAAGGGCGGGATCGGTTCTGCCAGCGCGCAGACTCGCAGCGGCATTACTGTCGGCGCAATCGCGGCAGCCAATGCAGCCGGTAGCATGACCATCGGCGATACTCCTCATTTTTGGTCGGCTCCTTTCGAGCAAGGAAAGGAATATGGCGGACTTGGCTGGCCGGCCTCATTTCCTGCCGAGGTTTTGGCTTTTCGCAGCAAAGGCGCCCTGGGCGAAAACACAACGCTCGCCGTGGTCGCGACCGACGCAAAGCTCACCAAAGCGCAGGCTAAACGCTTGGCAGTCATGGCGCAAAGCGGGCTTTCGCGCGCGATCTATCCTGTCCATACGCCGCTTGACGGCGATGTGGTATTCGCGGCCGCCACAGGCGCGAAGCAGCTGTCTGATCCCGTCTTTGCACTCAGCGAGCTTGGCATGCTCGCCGCCAATGTTCTGGCTCGCGCAATCGCTCGTGGCATCTTTGAAGCAAGCGCATTGCCCTTCCCTAATGCGCTACCGAGCTGGCGCGATCGTTTCGGTTAGGACCGAACCGGAAGCTGATTTGCGCGTTGTCGGAATATGCCTTCGACCGTCATCGCGGACATAAAGTACGACCGCGCACGCGCGAGCCTCACCATCACATTCATGACCGGCCGGATCTACGAATACGTCGATGTTCCTGCCGAGGTCGCGGCATCGTTCCAATCGGCGTTTTCGAAAGGGATGTTCTTCAACAGCTATATTCGCGATCGCTACGATTTCCGTGAGCTCACCTTAGCGCGCTAGCTAAAGCGCTCGGCACGATAGGGCGCCGGATCGCAAAACGGCTGCTCACCCGCCATCATTTCCGCAATCATGCGCCCGGTCGCAGGGCCGAGCGTGAGACCCCAGTGCGCGTGACCGATCGTCAGCCAGAGTCCCGGATGCCCCGGCATGCGGCCGATCACAGGTCGCGAATCTGGAAAGCAGGGACGGCTGCCGAGCCAGGTCTTGTCGTCCGAGCGCTCGCCCAGCGGAAACAATTCGCGCGCGGCCGGTACGACACGGTCGAATTGCACAGGGGTCGGCGGCGCATCGCGCGGCGCGAATTCAACGCCGGTCGTCATCCGAATACCTTGTTCCATCGGTGTGATCAGATAGCCGGGCTCGGCGTCGAGGACCGGCCGCGACAAACCGGCATTGCCCCGCGCGCGGAAATGCCGGTGGTAGCCGCGCTTGATGGCGAGCGGAAGCTTCAGCCCCAGAACCGCAAGCAAATCCGGCGCCCACGGACCCAACGCGACCACACATTCCGCTGCGTCGATCGAGCCCTCGTTGGTTTCCACACGCCAACGGTTACCCGCGCGATGCAGCGAGCGCGCGTCACCAACAAGGGTGAGGCCACCTAGCGCGGCAAACCGCGCGGCATAAGCCCGCGTCACGCCGAGCGGATTGCTCACGCTCGCCGCCTGCGGCCAAAACACCGCGCGTGCAAAGACCGGATGGAGTGCCGGCTCCAGCGCTTGCGCCCCCATCGTATCCAGGTCCTGGAGCGGTAGGCCGAATTTCGCGGCGACATCAAACTCGGTGGCCAAAGCTGCGAAGCTTTTTTCACCACGATAAATTTTCAGCCAGCCGGTTTTTCGCAGATAACGGGACGCACCCGCTTCGGCCATCAAAGCCTCATGCTCGTCAACCGCGCGGGCATAGAGCGGACGAATTAGCTCTGCCGTTTCAAGAAGGCGATCAGGCTGAGATGCCGCCCGGAATGCGAGAAGCCAGGGCATCACATGCGGCAGAAACGACAGATGGTAATTGGCTTCACCGGCGCGCTTCAGCGCGATGCGGGCCAGCGCACCGAAATTGGACGGAAACGCCGGCGGGAAGACCGTATTGCCTTCAATAATCCCGGCATTTCCGTACGATGTCTGCTCGCCAATGCCCGCCCGATCAACCAACGCGATCGACAGCCCGCGTTTCGCGAGATGGACCGCCACCGAAACGCCGACGATGCCTGCGCCGAGAACAATTGCATCAGTACGCGCCATGGTCGTCCCGGTACCCGCTCCCGTTTTGATGTCTTTTATATGGATCGTATCGGGCCCGCGCGCTATGACCCGCGCGGCGCCGGAGGCACTCCACCCATGCCGATTTTGAACGGGTTAGCGGCCGCATTGGCATGGCTCGGACGGCAGGGCACACGGGCCCTTGCCGCTTCGATTTTCCTTGGCCTCGCCGTCCCGCCCCTCGCCGCCTACGTCAAACCATATCTGGGCGAGTCGGTGTTCGTGTTGCTGCTATTTTCCTATCTACGAACCGATCCTGCTGCCTTTAGCCGCCACCTCAGATCACCAAGCCTGGTAATTGCGATCTCGCTCTGGGTCATGGTGGCAATACCACTACTGTTCGGAACGCTTTTTCTGCTTTCGGGCATCCGCGAAGCAGTGCCAGCGCTCTATACCATCATGATCCTGCAGCTCGCGATTACGCCGATCACGTCCTCTGCGGCGTTCGCGGCGCTGATCGGTCTCGACGTTGCTCTCTCGCTGGCGGCGCTGATCGTTTGCAACGTGCTTTCGCCGCTCACGAGCGTCGCGTTCAGCTACTTGTTTCTCGGCTCTTCGGTGTTCTCGCCGCTCGAGCTCGGCATCAAGTTATTTCTGTTCTTTGGCAGCGTTGGCGCTTTGGCCTTCGCTATCCGCCGCTTCGCTGGTCAACTCTGGATCGAACGCCAGAGCGAGCACATCGATGGCCTCAATGTGGTCGCCGTCTTTCTGTTCGCCATCGCAGCGATGGACGGCGTGCCGCGCCAGCTCGAGGCCAATCCGCTGTTTGCGATCGAGCTCGTCGTGTTCATCATTGTTCTCACCTGCGCGCAGATTGGTCTCAGCGTGCTGGTATTCCGGCGTGCCGGGATAGACCGCGGCCTGGTCATCGGCATGCTCTCGGGTTTCCGGAATATCGGCCTCGTGATGGCGACGCTAGGGACATCGCTGCCTGACCTGGCCTGGTTCTACTTCGCCATGGCGCAGGTGCCGATCTATCTGATGCCCGCACTCTTGCGGCCACTGGCGCGCCACCTGGCGGAAAAGCGTTAACAGTCAAGCCGCTTTGCGGCAGCGAGCGTTGCCCGCTTTCGCGCCGCGTGTTACCCGGTTGGCTGCTGGAGACCGGCAATGCGTCCGCTCGTTATTGCACCCTCGATTCTGTCCGCTGACTTCGCCCGGCTGGGCGAAGAAGTGCGCGCGGTTGAGGCCGCGGGGGCCGATTGGATCCATGTCGACGTGATGGATGGCCATTTCGTGCCCAATATTTCCATCGGCCCTGCCGTTGTGCAGGCACTGCGGCCGCTCACCAGGAAGACGCTCGACGTGCACCTGATGATTGCGCCGTGCGATCCCTATCTCGAAGCCTTCGCCAAGGCCGGCTCCGACATCATCACCGTGCATGTTGAAGCGGGCCCGCACGTGCATCGCTCATTGCAGGCAATCCGCGCGCTCGGCAAGAAGGCCGGGGTCACAATGAACCCGGCCACACCGGTTTCGAGCATTGAACACGTCATCGACATGGTCGATCTCATCCTTATCATGTCGGTCAATCCTGGCTTTGGCGGCCAGGCATTCATTCCGGCGGCGCTCGACAAATTGCATGAGGTGCGCACGCTGGTCGGCGCGCGGCCCATCGATATTGAAATTGATGGCGGCGTGACGCCGGAGAACACCGCACGCGTCGTGCAGGCGGGCGCCAACGTGCTGGTTGCCGGTTCAGCGGTGTTCAAAGGCGGCAATTACAAAGCAAACATCGCCGCGATCCGCAATGCGGCGGCGTTGGCGCGCGGGGAAGCGGCGTGACGATCGCTCGCTATTCCCGCCCCGAGATGGTTGCGATCTGGTCTCCGGAAACGAAATTCCGCATCTGGTTCGAGATCGAAGCGCATGCGGCCGAAGCAATGGCCGACCTCGGAGTTATTCCCAAGGACGCTGCAAAGGCAATCTGGGAAAAGGGCAAAACCGCAAAATTCGACGTGGCCCGCATCGACGCAATCGAAGCGGAAGTGAAACACGACGTCATCGCCTTTCTCACGCATCTTTCCGAAATTATCGGGCCGGAAGCCCGTTTCATTCATTCCGGCATGACCTCGTCTGATGTGCTTGATACGTGCTTCAATGTTCAGCTGGTGCGCGCCTCCGATCTATTGATCGCTGATATCGATAACCTGCTCGCCGCCCTCAAACGCCGGGCGCTTGAACACAAGCTCACGCCAACCGTCGGCCGCTCACATGGCATACATGCCGAGCCGACCACCTTTGGTCTAAAACTCGCCTATGCTCACGCGGAATTCGCCCGCGCCCGGGAGCGGCTCGTTGCTGCACGCAAGGACGTCGCGACCTGCGCCATTTCCGGCGCCGTCGGCACGTTCGCGCAAGTTGATCCGCGTGTTGAAGCCCACGTTGCAAAAGCAATGGGCCTGGCCGTGGAACCGGTGTCGACGCAAATTATTCCGCGCGACCGGCACGCGATGTACTTTGCAACGCTTGGCGTCGTCGCGTCGTCGATCGAACGGCTCGCAACCGAAATCCGCCACCTGCAGCGCACCGAAGTGCTCGAAGCAGAGGAGTTTTTTTCCGAGAAGCAGAAGGGCTCCTCGGCGATGCCGCACAAGCGCAACCCGGTGCTATCCGAGAACGTTACCGGGCTCGCTCGCATGGTGCGGGCCTACGCCCTGCCTGCCATGGAAAACGTCGCGCTCTGGCACGAGCGCGATATTTCACATTCGTCCGTCGAGCGCATGATCGGCCCGGACGCCACGGTGACGCTCGATTTCGCATTGGCGCGAATGGCGTCCATCATCGACAAACTCGTCGTCTATCCGAGCGCCATGCAGAAAAATCTCGACAGACTGGGCGGGCTGATCCATTCGCAGCGGGTGCTGATTGCACTGACCCAGAAAGGCGTTCCACGCGAGGACGCCTATCGCCTTGTGCAGCGAAATGCCATGAAAGTCTGGGGTGGCGAGAGTGATTTCCTGTCGCTCCTCAAAGGCGATAAGGACGTGCGGGCAAAGCTTTCCGACAAGGAGCTCGAGGCCAACTTCAACCTCGACCATCACTTTAAGCATGTCGATACGATCTTTAAGCGGGTGTTTGGCGCATGATCCCGAAAAGCATGTCCTCGGCCACGACCGGGGATGGGGCCCGGTTTTCGGACAAGATCATGCGCGGTAAAAAAGCCGCCTGACACCGTGCGCGACGCCACCGCCGAATTCGATTTTCTGGTGCTGCCCGGCCTGGGCAATTCCGGCGTCGAGCATTGGCAATCCTACTGGTGCATGGCCTTTCGCAATGCGACTCGCGTCCTGCAAGACGACTGGGACAAGCCGGCGCTTGCATCGTGGCTCAATAGCCTCGATGCGGCCCTTGCCGGCGGGACGCGGCCGGCAATCCTGGTCTGCCATAGCCTCTCCTGCTCGCTCGCCGCTCACTGGGCGGCACGCAATAGGCCCGGCCGTGTGAAGGCCGCGCTCCTGGTCGCGCCATCCGATCTCGCGCGTCCCGACGCTCCGCCCGCAACACGCGATTTCCTGCCGGTGCCGCAGAAGAAATTTCCTGTTCCGGCGCTGGTCGTGGCATCCACGGACGATACTTTTGTATCGCCAGCACGCGCGCGCGAATTCGCCGGCGCCTGGGGTGCGGACTACTGCGAATTGCCGGAGCTCGGCCATATCAACACGGTGTCCCGCCTCGGATACTGGCCGCAGGGCCTGCTTTTGCTTGGCCGCCTCGTTGAAAAGATCGAGGCCTGAAGTGCCGGCGGCTCCCACGATCCTTGTGTTTGACTCAGGTCTTGGCGGTCTGACCGTTTTCCGCGAAATCAAAGCAGTCCGGCCCGACGCGCGCTATATCTACCTGGCGGACGACGCCGGCTTTCCTTACGGGCAGCTGGATGAAGACAGGTTGGTCGAGCGTATCGTTGACGTGCTCGGTGGGGCGATTGGCGAACACAAACCCGATCTCGTTGTTGTCGCCTGCAACACCGCCTCCACGCTTGCGCTCGGCGAGCTCCGCACGCAATTTCGCGTGCCGTTTGTCGGAACAGTCCCGGCGATCAAGCCCGCTTGCGCGCAATCCGTCACCAAGCGGGTGACCGTGCTCGGCACACAGGCAACCGTTGGGCGTGAATATACGCATGCGCTGATCCGCGAATTTGCGACCGGCTGCGACGTGCATCTGGTGGGCTCGCCCCGGCTTGCCACTTATGCCGAAGCCGAACTTTCCGGCGCTCCGGTCGCCGATCGCGCGATCGCAACCGAAATCGCCGGCTGTTTCATCGAAAAGGAGGGCAGGCGCACCGACACGGTCGTGCTGGCCTGCACGCATTATCCGCTGTTGCTCGAGCGTTTCCGCGCCAGCGCGCCGTGGCCGGTGACCTGGCTCGATCCCGCGCCGGCAATTGCCCGACGTGTTGCAGACCTGATGCGCGCCCGCGCACCGGGCGAGTCACCGCCGCCGCCACACATCACGTTCACGTCCGGCCGCGCACCGTCGCCACAACTGGCGAGCGCACTCTCGCGCTACGGCTTCTAGCCAAACACGTGCGGCTGAACCTCGAGAAAGCCGCGCCAGATCATATCGAGCGCGACATACAGAATGATCGCCAGGCCCACGTAGGCGATCCACCGGTGGCGATTGAGGAGCCGGGCTATGAAGTTCGCGGCAAAACCCATCAAAACAATGGAAAGTCCGAGGCCGAACACCAACGCTGCCGGATGTTCACGCGCGGCGCCCGCCACCGCCAGCACGTTGTCGAGTGACATCGAAATGTCCGCCACGACGATTTGCCAGGCCGCCTGCGCGAAGGTCTTCCTAGGAGCGTGTGCATCGCTCGACCCGAGTGCGACCTCGGTGTCCTCTGCGCTCGGCCCGCGCAGTTCGCGCCACATTTTCCAGCAAACCCAGAGCAGAAGGATGCCGCCAGCGAGCAGCAAACCGACGATCGCCAGCAATTCAACCGCCACCGCCGCAAAGGCCAGGCGGAGCACGGTGGCCGCGATGATGCCGACAAGAATGGCGCGTGCCCGGCTGGCCGCCGGCAAGCCGGCAGCGGCAAGGCCAATGACGACGGCGTTGTCGCCCGCCAGGACCAGATCGATCGCCATCACCTGGAGGAAGGCAGCGGCCAATTCGGGGGTAAAGGTGAAAAGGTTGCTCATAAGGGGGGCCCTATGATCACTCAGTCCGACATCGCAACCGCACGGCTGCCAGAGGGGCCCGGCCTGACTGTACGTAATGTGGTCGCACAATTGCCGCCCGGCAAGGACAGCCGTCAAACCATTCCAGACAAAGAGAATTTGACAATAATCGCCGTTTCGCCCTAGAACCCTGCCGTTGCGCGGGCCCTCGGGCCCGCGCGGTGTTTCGCGACCCGCGGCGCGGCCTTGCGCTTACGAGGCTATGCCTGTCGGTTCCGGCCCTGCCGGGACAGAGGAGGGCGCGATCCTCAGCAACAGCAAAGACAATCGAGGACGCGAATGACCAAGCGCATGGAATCCAAGTACAAGATCGACCGCCGGATGGGCGAGAACATCTGGGGTCGTCCGAAAAGCCCGGTCAACCGGCGCGAATATGGCCCCGGCCAGCACGGCCAGCGCCGCAAGAGCAAGCTGTCCGACTACGGCGTGCAGCTCAAGGCCAAGCAGAAACTGCGCGGCTACTACGGAAATATTTCAGAACGGCAGTTCCGTGGCATCTATCAGGAAGCCCGGCGTCTGAAGGGCGACAGCGGCGCCCATATGATCGGTTTGCTGGAGCGCCGGCTCGACGCGGTTATCTTCCGTGCCAAGTTCGTACCGACTGTTTTCGCGGCGCGTCAGTTCATCAGTCATGGCCACATCCGCGTGAACGGCAAGCGCGTGACCATCCCCAGCTATCGGGTGAAGGTCGGCGATGTTGTCGAGGTGAAGGAAAAGTCGAAGCAACTGGCGCTGGTGCTGGAATCCCAGGCTTTGGCCGAGCGCGATGTGCCGGACTACATCGATGTCGACGCGTCGAAACTGACGGCGAAGCTCACACGTATTCCGGTGCTCACGGACGTGCCCTACGCGGTGCAAATGGAGCCGCACCTCGTGGTGGAATACTACTCGCGTTAAAGGTGCGAATCAGTTCACGGCACGAGCCGGCGCAATGTCTCGCCGGCTGCCGGAACTGCAGCGAAAACTGAAGTCCAAAACTTTGTTGCACTGCGCTCTGTACCAAATTTCGTGCGCCTGAATAGTTATCCCCGACTAAAGTCGCCATGCACAGCTTATTTTGTGGCAGCATTTCGACAATTTTCTACATTTAGTAGGCGAAAAGCGGTAATAACGACGCGCGGTCCTCGAATCACAGGACATGCCTAGGGAGACTCCGCAATGAAAGGGATCGATACCATCAAGGAGTGGGTCGGGGCGTTGACGGAATTGGCGCTGATGCTGTTGGCATTGGCCATCGTGCTATCGCTGCTGGTCGGGGCGAACTTGCCGTTCTTCGGCGCCGTGACAGCGAACATCATGGGCTGGGTGAAGGACATGGGCGGGAACGGTCTCGTCGGTCTGATCACTCTCGGGATCGTCCTCTGGCTGTTCTCGAACCGGAAGATGGCCTGACGCCTGCGTGCGCTAACCTGATCAGTTTTGCTGACGCAATCAGGGTGGGGGGCTAGGCCCCCCACCTATAGGCCGTGTCATCAAGGGGTTCTGCCATGCGCAAATTCGTGGCCAACATGGCCACCGCAAAACAGATTTTGTGGGAATGCGTCGAGCTTGGTTTCGTCGGTATCCTTGCGATCATGTTGGTCTACCTCATCCTCGGTCAAGGTTCCGGGGTGTTCGTTTTGTCGGTGGCCGATAACGTCACGAAGTTCGCGAACGGTGTGCCCACGCAAAGCTTGATCGGGCTGGCGCTGGTTCTGGGCGTCATCTACCTGATCATGAACCGCACGAATCGCGCGCGTTAAGCCCGCAAAACGGCTAAGAACCGCCAAGAACAACCAAGCCACGAAACGGCTCCGCGCGCGTGGCGCGCGGACTGACTTTGGCGTAAGACCCCGGCGAGTAACGCAGTAAGCCGGACCGCCATTCGATGCCGAACCTGAGCCGTCGCACGCTTCTCGCCGCCGCAACTACCAGCATCGCAACGCGTGCCCTCCCCGCTTTTGCGGCGGCCCCTTATTCGTTCAGGCATGGCGATTTTGAGATTGCCGTCGTCAGCGATGGACATCTGGTGCTGCCGACGAGCTTCCTCGCTCCTGACGCCCCGGCGATCGAGCGCGCCGCGCTGCTCAAAGTCACCGGCGAGACCGGCGAGCAATACAACTCGCCAACCAATGTCACGTTGATCCGGACCGCCCGCGACCTGATCCTCATCGATATGGGTTCCGGAGACCGCTTCATGCCGAGCGCCGGCAAGCTGTGGGACAATCTCAAGGCAGCCGGAATCGACAAGAGCAAGATTACCAAGGTGATCTTTACCCACGGTCATCCCGACCATCTCTGGGGCACCGTCGATGAACTCGACGATCTCGTGACGCCGGGCGCCGTCTACTACGTCGCCAGCGGCGAATGGGATTTCTGGACCGGCGACAACGCGATGCGAGGGTTGCCGCCCGAGCGCGCGGGCTTCGTCACCGGCGCGCGGCGCAATTATGCGGCGATCAAGGACAAGGTGAAAATGGTTAAACCCGGCGATGAGGTCGTTGCCGGCCTGCGCCTGATCGATACGCCCGGCCACACGCAGGGTCACGTATCGCTGGAGCTTGCCGGCGCTGACGGTCTGCTCGTGGGAGGTGATGCGCTTACGCATCCGCTGATCTCGTTCCAGCATCCGGAATGGAAACCAACCGCGGACCATGTGCCGGAGCAGGCGGTCGCGACACGCCGCAAGTTGCTGGACCGTCTGGCCGCCGACCGCTCGAAACTGATCGGCTTCCACCTGCCCTATCCCGGCGTTGGAATCGTCGAACGGAAAGATCTGGCGTACCGGTTCGTGCCGGTCACTTGATCACGCGCCGGTGCTATCGGCGCGTCAGGCGGTCTGGCGGACGGAGACGCCCTTGTCTTTCAGCGCCTGCTGCAATTCGCCGGCCTGGAACATCTCGCGGATAATGTCGCAACCGCCGACGAACTCACCCTTCACGTAGAGCTGCGGAATGGTGGGCCAGTTCGAATAGGTCTTGATGCCGTTCCGGATATCGTCGGACTCCAGCACGTTGATGCCTTTGTACGCCACGCCCAGGTGGTCGAGGATTTGCACGACCTGCCCGGAAAATCCGCACATCGGAAACTGCGGCGTGCCCTTCATGAACAGCACCACGTCGTTTCCCTTCACTTCATTGTCGATGAATTGCTCGATGCCCATGGAATCTCATCCTGTAGAGCGGCGCGGCCGCCTC
>Ga0187765_10001028_pt1 | contig 10622 bp, 12 predicted proteins | sample 0216_QUI02_MP05__3_FD_133018 | JGI IMG/M metagenome (GOLD analysis project Ga0187765, IMG submission 133018) | Tropical peat soil microbial communities from peatlands in Department of Meta, Colombia - 0216_QUI02_MP05_10_MG | ecosystem: Environmental > Terrestrial > Soil > Wetlands > Peat ...
CTTCTATTCCCAAAAAAAAAGAATTCTTCAATTGCTTTTCTTTACCCGGTATTTTCAAAGCGTGTCGCTGTCAGGCTGGGCCGAGGGCTCCATGAAGCAGAGGACCCCGGCGACACCGAGCACGATAATGGCCGGCAGGTAGAGGTACAGAAGGGTGAGGGTATTGGCGATCGGGACAGAGAGCGTTATGAAGACGGCAGAGAAGATCAGCATATAGCCGGCGAAGCGGGTCTCGCTCTTGGCAATGGCTGCGCCCATGAGCCCGAGGCTGGAGAAGAGTGCGGCCTGGACACCGGAGAGCGTCATGTCGTTGCTCGTGGCGGTCAGGATTATATAGAGTGCCGTTGCCAGGCCCAGAAAACCCCCGACCATCCCGACAATGAACTGCTTCTTCATACAGGTACGAGGATTTCGGTGCGGATAAATGTTCCCCCGCGAAGAATTACGGCCCGGATGCGGGCACCCCCTCAGAATACGGCGTTCCGGCACCCCGCGGGATGCGCTTCCCACGTCCTGAAGCGGGAATACCCCAAAATATATTTCTCTTTAATATTCCGTTATTTTTCGATTCGGGCGTTTTATGAACTTTTGCGCATTTCGTGAAAGATCGCTTTGATTATTACCTTTTGGTCAGAAGCGGTCATTTTACAGCCAAAAAAGTGCAGGTTTATACCAATTCTATGCCCAAAAATCCCGTTGCGACCAAAATATTTATTAAACCAGAGAATAAGAGAAAATATAACCCTTTCCGGTAGGAGGTGGAAAACACATGGCAGCAGCAAAGAAAGCAGCGGCAAAGAAGCCGGAAGCAAAGAAGCCAGCCAAGAAGGCGGCAGCAAAGAAGAAATAACACTTTCTTCTTGACATACACTACACCTTTTTTATTTCAAACCTTGATACAGCCTTTTTCTCAGGAAAAAAAGAAGGATACCAATCTCCTTGTTTGCATCTCCGGTTACACCTTTTGGGACCGGCCTATCGGATTTGGACCGTTCCTTTTCCCGGCAGATCATCCTGGATTGATCGATCAGGTTCAAGCGGAAGTGCCTGAGAAAAAAAGGCCGGGATTTGCCGGGAAAACTGCAGAAAAGTGCGCCGACCGGGACTCGAACCCGGGTTTAGGCGTTGGCAACGCCTAGTGATAACCACTACACTATCGGCGCAGTGTGCTCTACAGTGTGGGAATTCATACAATTTAAGGATATCGAACCAGCGACGTGTGCCCTCGTTGTTTCCCTGGTTGTGGTCACTGCAGGGTGGAACACGACCGTCTCCGGTGCCCGGACGGGGCCCGGCGTTTCAAATCCAACATCTTAATGTAACGCAATCGCTCTATCTAATACCTGATGATCCCTCTCTTTGTCGACTGCTCCGGACGGCGTATCGTCATCTTCGGAGGGGGGGCCGTTGCAGCACGGAAAGCTGCCTATTTTGCCGGCGAGGCTTCAGTGGTCGTGATGAGCCGGTCGTTCTCGGAGAAGATCGCCGGCCTGCCGGTCTCGCACAAAAAATGCGATGTAGCAGAAGAGACCGATGCAGCCCTGGAAGCCCTTGTCACCGGAGCGTTCCTGGTCATCGGGGCCCTTTCCGAGCCGGCACAGAACAACCGCATCGGGAAGATCTGCCGGAAGGCCGGGATCCTCTTCAACAACGCTGACGGCGAGGAAGGGGATGTCCGCCTCCCGGCCCTCAGCAGGGGGGAGCACTACACTCTTGCTATCAGCACCGATGGGAGCAGCCCGGCGGTCGCCCGATTCATCCGGGAGCACCTTGAACAGGAGCTGCCGGCCCTCGACGCCATGATCCTCCTGCAGGAACGACTGCGCAAAAAACTCCGGACCACGGAGCCCGACCAGTCCCGGCGGACAGCAGTCCTCCGCGAGGTGCTCGATGACCCGTCCCTCTGGAAGCACCTCGAGGCAGACCCGGATACCGCCTGGGAGCTGGTCAGCAGGAGGTATCTCCATGGCTGAAGAGCAGCTGATCCCGCTCGCGATCGCGGGGGTCAGCCACCATACTGCGAACGTTGCCGCGATCGAGGCCTTCCGTTTCGGAGGCGAGCAGGAGTTCCTGCTGGAAGCGGCAGGGCAGTTCAGCGGCGCCCTTCTCCTCCAGACCTGCAACCGCGTGGAAATTATCGTTGAAGGCGACCTGGACTCGTTAAAATCCTTCCTCGGGAGCCGGGGGAGGGAGGACTTCTTTGTCCACGACGGGATCGGGGCGCTCCGGCACTTGTTCGCCCTCGCTTCCGGCATCGATTCGATGATTGTAGGAGAGGACCAGATCATCGGGCAGCTGAAAAAAGCCCTTGCCGATGCCCAGGAAGCCGGGACATCGACTGCTTTTCTCGAGCACTGCATCAACAAAGCCCTCCACGTTGGTGTCGGGGTCCGGCAGCGGACCATGATCAACCGGGGTGCCGTCTCGGTCGGCTCAGCTGCCGTGCAGCTCGCCGAGGCCGAGATCGGGAGCCTTGCGGGAAAACACATCCTTGTCGTGGGGAGCGGCGAGATGGGGCTCCTTGTCGCCCAGGCGCTTGCGGAAAAGCACCTGACCGCCATGTACGTGGCCAACAGGACCTATAACAGGGCCGTCATCCTCGCAAACAAGATCGGCGGCAAGGCGGTGCGGCTGCAGGAACTCTACCATTATATTACGCTTTCCGATGTCGTCATCTCCTGCACCTCCGCCCCCCACCCGATTATCCATACCCATGATCTTGCCCGGGCGATGAAGGACCGGTGCTGGCCGGTCGAGGGGCATCCCCGCCCACTCATCATCATCGACATCGCCCAGCCCCGCGACGTGGAAGAAGGTGCGGATTCCGTTGACGGCGTCCGCCTCTTCACCATCGATAACCTCCGCACCGTGAACGAGCAGACCATGAGCACCCGCAAAGCAGAAGCGGACCGTGCCCATGCGTTCGTTGAGGCAGAACTGGGGATCTTCCTGCGTCACCTGAACCGGCGGTCTGCCGACGAAGTCCTGGCCTCCCTCCATACCTGGGCGGAAGAGATCCGGGTCCGGGAACGGGACCGTGCCCTGGCCCGGCTGGGAAGCAGGGACAAAAAGACGACGGAGATCGTGGACGACCTGACCCGTGTCCTGGCAAAAAAGATCCTGACCGATGCCACGTTTGCCGTCAGGTCCAGTGCGGAAGAAGGGGACACCGTCATGGCTGAGTCCCTTGTCAGGGCGATAACCCGGGGGGAACGGATCGAACCCCGGCGTGAGGGGACAGAAGAACCCTCTGCACCTGCAGGGTAAGAACGGACAGGACACCCATGATCCCGGTCACGATCCGCCCTTACCAGGATAAGGATTTTCCCGCGGTGTGCCGGCTCGAAGAGGCCGGGGAACCCCGCTCCCGCCGATCAGCCGTCTTCATCCGGCAGATGGGAGCCGTAAGCCCGGACCTCTCCCTCGTTGCACTCCTTGATGATGAGGTGATCGGGTATACGATCGGTGTCCCCGTCACCAACAACCCGACTGAAGCCTGGATCCTCCGGCTCGGGGTCCGCGAAGACCAGCGGAGAAACGGGGTGGGGACGATCCTCCTTGCGGAGCTCATGGATCTTTTCTGTGCACACGGTGTCAGGACCGTCAGGCTCACCGTTTCCCCCTGGAATGTGCCCGCGACGGAGCTGTACCTGAAAGCAGGGTTCGAACAGGAGGCGTACCACGAAGCCTACTTCGGGGAGGACGAGGACAGGATCGTCATGAAGAAGGAATGTTCCGCGGGCGTGCATTCCTGACAGGATAGTACCCGCCGGTAATGGGGTATATCCCTGTCCTCGATGCTTTGCCTCATCCGGTAAATCGTCTCTTCCCTGCCCGACGGCCCTGCTCCCTGGAGGGACAGGTGCGATCTTTGGGATTAGCGCGACTCCCGCTCCAGAAACCTCTGGGATTATCCGGCCGTTCGGCCCTGAATGGAGATTCAGCCCGGGAGCCTGTACATTCCACGCTTTACCGGGTACTCGTTCTCACACTCTGTTTCAGGGATGGCAATTGTATCCGTTTTTTTCCGCACAGTCTCCCTGGACGAAAGAATTGAAATGGATTTTACGGTAAAAAAAGGGCTGGTTTTTAAAAGAAGATCTCTTCCCTCGGGAAACGCCATTTTGCCGGCGGCGTGTCGGCAGCATATCCCACGGCACAGAGGACCACCGGGACGTACTCTTCAGGCAGGAAGAGGACTTCTGCAGTGGCTGCCGGGTCGAACCCCCCCATGGGGCAGGAGTCGATGCCGAGGGATTTCGCGCCGTTCACGGCATTGGCAAGCGCAATGTGGATCTGTTCCCGGGCAAAGGCGAACCGCTGTTCCGGGCTCATCGAAGCGATATACCCTTTCATGATGGCCGCGTACTGGGAGACCATGGAAGCATCCATGCCGGACTGTGCCAGCGTCCGGATCACCCTGTCGGCAAGGTTTTCGAGTTCCGTGTTGGCACAGAAGACCAGGATGTGCGAGCAGCTCGTGATCTGAGGCTGGTCATTGGCATGTGGCCGCATCTTCTCCTTGATCTTTCCCGCGGACACGACCTTGATCTTCCATGGCTGGAGGTTGAAGGCCGATGGCGCAAAGCGGATCATATCGAGGAGGGCAAACAATGTCTGTTCATCGATCATCCTGCCATCGAACTGCTTGGTCGCGTACCGCTGCATGACAATATCCTTGAATTCCATTTCCGGCTCCGTCAGGTGTATGTGGTAATATTCAGTTCTTTTTTTTGTTCCCGCAATAAAAAAGGATCGGCGTCCCCTCAGGGGATCTTTGCGTACGCCTTTTCGGCAATCGGGATCAGGGAGGCTGCATCGGCTCCCGGCCCGCTCATGCGGAGGACTTCGAAGATTTTCCCTTTCGTCAGAATGATCTCGGTAACCTGGAGGGAAGTATTGTTCAGCCCGGCCCCGGGGATTGTCGTGACGTTTGCCGAGAACCCGCGGCTGCCCGTCCCGAGATCCGGAAGTGTCAGGTTGCCGGCAGTCTGGTTGAATGCTGCCCGGTCCTGGCTCTCTGCCTCTGCAGCAATGGCAGGGACGTTCTCCTCAGGATAGAGGGCGATCGACTGGAGGACCGTGGTTACATTACCGGGTTCCTGTCCTGCCAGGACGTACCTGGTCCCGTACCCGCCATTCCAGCCAAGGTCCCGGGCAAGGCTCCCCACATCCTCCGAAGTCTTCTCCCGGCTTTCCACCAGCGTAAAACCCGGCGGAAGATCCCCGGGAACAAGGGCAAGCGATGACAGGCTGGTGTTTGCAGGGACCTGCGGGGAAGGAGGTGCTGACGGCCCGGTACATCCGGCCGCCAGCACGCCGAGGATCAGGATCGAAATGATCAGGCAGGAAGGAAGATGCATCATTAGTGTTGATGGCTCATCGTCAAAAAACCTGTTCACGGGTACCCGGACCGGATATCTTCATTTCTGTTCCTGTTCGGTCCCCCGGATACAATAGTACGCTTTCCTGAGACCCCGTGAATGCCAGACCGGGCACGTAGGGCAGACACACCCTTTCTTCTCAAAGGTACAGTCAGGCGATCTTCCGGTGACACAGAAAAGGCGCTCGTCAGCGGCCCGCATGCACTCGTTGTAGGTAGGGCAGGGTTCGCAGATGCAGCGCTTCCGGTCGTCCGTGACATCCATCGATTCCTCACCAGTCATGATATCCCTTCAAATTCCGTCCTGCTGCCGGCATCCATAAGTAGATTATCGTGGGGTTCATCATACTTAAATCATGCCTGCTCCACTGGTTGGACGTAAGTTCGGTGTCAATGATATCCCCGTCCCGGACAGGAACACCTGCAGGGAGATCCGGGTCCTGGGCATCTCGGGGTCAAGCCGCCAGCAGCCGGGGATGAGCAAGTCCGAACGCCTCCTTCTCCGGGCCCTCGACAAGTATAAGGATTTCGGCTGCGGGACGACCTTCCTGCGCCTGAAAGACCTGAAAATCTACGATTGTGAGGGCAATTACTCCGAGAACCCCGAATACTGTACCTATCCCTGCCAGAGTTCGATGAAATATGAAGACGACCAGATGCAGCTGGTGTATGATGCGGTGCTTTCCTGCGACATCCTGATCCTTGCAACGCCGATCCGCTGGAACAACCATTCGGCCCTTGTCCAGAAGTTTGTCGAGAGGATGAATGCGATCGAGAACCAGTACTCCTGGTTCGGGAACCGGATGATCCAGGACAAGGTCGCCGGTATGATCATCATCGGTCATGTCGATGGCATCCAGCACGTTGCCGGGAACCTGATGAACTTCTTTTCATGGCTCGGTTTCCATACGCCGGAAGTGGCCATAGCGTCCTGGGTTGGCGAGAACGATGAGGACACGACAAAGGACTGGGGCCAGATCGAGAAGAACAAGTATACCATCGAAGACCTCGGGAACCTCATCTCCAGTTCCCTGCGCCTTGCCTGCGCCCTGAAGCGGCACGTTGCGGAAGAAAGCAGCCCTGGATAAAATAACCATAAATACGAAGGATGGTAAAAATGGTTATCGAACGGTGGGCAGGAGGAGGCGCACGAACAGGTTCCCAGAGAGAAGGATGAGACGATCCCGGGCCCGTCACATCCAGCCGCTTCTGCGTGAGACAACCCTGTCGAAGGACGACCTGGTCGCCCCGTTGTTCGTCGATGAAACGATATCCGCCCCACGGCCGATCGATGCCATGCCCGGCCAGTTCCGCTACCCGGTGAACGACATCGCCGGCGTCACAGCAGGGCTCTGGAAGAAAGGGATACGGGCCGTCCTGATCTTTGGCATCCCGAAGACCAAGGATCCCGGGGGCAGCCAGGCTTATCACCCGGAAGGGGTAGTCCAGCAGGCTGTCCGCAGGATCAAGACAGAAACGCCGGCGATGGTCGTGATCACCGATGTCTGTGCCTGCGAGTACACGGACCATGGCCATTGCGGGATCATCGGCGAAACGAGGAACGGCCCCGATCTTCTCAACGACCCCTCTCTCGAGGTGATGGACCGCATTGCCGTCAGCCACGCAAAGAGCGGTGCCGATATCGTCGCCCCTTCCTGCATGCTCGACGGGGTTGTCGGATCCATCCGGGCAGCCCTTGACGGGGAAGGACTCGGCGAGGTGCTGATCATGGCATACTCGACCAAGTTTGCCTCTGCACTCTACGGCCCGTTCCGGGAAGCAGCGGATTCCGGGTTTTCTTTCGGCGACCGCAGCACCTACCAGGTCCATCCCGGCAACAGCCGCGAGGCGATCCTCGAATCGCACCTGGACAGGGATGAGGGTGCCGATATGCTGATGGTGAAACCGGCGGGGTTCTACCTCGATATCCTTGCAGAGGTTGCATCCCTGGGCCTGCCGGTGGCAGCGTACCAGGTGAGCGGGGAGTATTCGATGATCAAATGCGCATCGGGCCACGGGTGGCTGAAGGAGAAGGAGACGGTGCTGGAAAGCCTCACCTGCATCAAACGTGCAGGTGCCGACCTGATTATAACCTACTTTGCGGCAGATGTTGCCGGGTGGATCGATGAAAAACCGTAAGAGCAGTGTCCTGTTCGAGCAGGCGAAGACCCTGATGCCGGGCGGCGTCAGCAGCCCGGTACGGGCGATTCAGCCGTACCCGTTTTATACTGAACGTGCGTCCGGTTCGCACCTGGAGACCGTGGACGGTACCGACCTCCTCGACTGCTGCATGGCTTATGGACCCCTGATCCTCGGCCATGCCCACCCTGCGGTCCGCCAGGCCGTGTCTGACCAGCTGGAACGCGGCTGGCTGTACGGGACCCCGACACCGCTGGAGCCGGCCTACGCAAAGATGATCACGGGCGATCACCCGGGGATGGACATGGTCCGTTTTGTCTCGAGCGGATCCGAGGCTACGATGGCGGCAATCCGGCTCGCCCGCGGGTTTACCGGTAAACAGGACATCGTGAAGATCGAAGGTGGGTTCCACGGGGCCCACGACGCTGTGCTCGTAAAAGCTGGGTCAGGAGCCACCACCATGGGGGTCCCTGATTCAGCCGGTGTACTTGCCGACCTGGTCGCCCACACACGGCAGGTCCCCTATAACGATCCCGAAGCGCTTGAAGATACCCTTTCCACCCACCACGACATCGCTGCGCTGATTATCGAGCCGGTCCTCGGCAATATCGGGCCGGTCCTGCCGGAGGACGATTACCTCAGGGAGATCCGCTCGATCACGAAAGAGCATGGAGTGCTCCTGATCTTTGACGAAGTAATTACCGGGTACCGCCTTGGGATTGGCGGTGCCCAGGTCATGTATGGCGTGAAGCCCGATCTTACGACACTCGGAAAGATCATCGGCGGAGGGCTTCCCATCGGTGCATTTGGCGGCAGGAAGGAGATCATGGCAATGGTCGCCCCGCAGGGCCCCGTGTACCAGGCAGGCACCTTCTCCGGTAACCCACTCTCGCTGACTGCCGGGATCACTACGCTTCGCTGGCTCCACAGCAATGCGTCCCTGTACAGGGACCTTGACGGGCGCTCCCGGGCTCTCGAAGAGTCGATCGGGGAGCGGGAAAGTGGCTCCTTCGTCCGCCTCGGTTCGATGTTCAAGTACTTCTTCCGGTCCAGCCCGCCGAAGAATTACCGCGAGGTAAAGGAGTGCGATACTGCAGCCTTCAGGACATTCTGGGAAGGGATGCTTGACGCAGGGATCTTCCTGCCACCTTCCCAGTTTGAGACCAATTTCCTTTCCACGGCCCATAGTGACGAGGACATCTCACGGATCGCAGCGGGGTATTCGCGATGCCGGTGAAGATCGGGACGCGGGGGAGCAAGCTCGCGCTTGTCCAGACCGCAAAAGTGACGAAGGCCCTCAACGAGATGGGGATCGAGACTGAACAGGTCGTCATCTCTACGGCAGGAGACACGACGACCCAGGTGCCCCTGCACGAGATCGGCGGCCAGGGGGTTTTTGTCCGGGCACTGGATGATGCCATCCTGGCCGGAGACATCGATTGTGCCGTCCACAGCATGAAAGACATCCCCACCTACCGCCCGAGCGGCCTCATCACCGCCGCGGTTCTCAAGCGGGACTCCCCTGCGGATTATATCGCGTACCGGAGTTCCCTGCAGACCGTTAAGATCATCGGAACCTCCAGCACGCGGCGCCGGGCCCAGCTCCTCCGTCATGACCCTTCTGTCACGGCAAAGGACCTCCGCGGGAACGTAGATACCCGGATCCGGAAGATGGGAGCCGGCGAGTACGACGCAATCATCCTTGCGGAGGCCGGGCTGACCCGGCTGGGTATCCGCCTGCAGGGGGAACGTCTCCCCCCCGACAAATTCGTACCATCCCCCAACCAGGGGACCATTGCGGTGGTCAGCCGGGCCGACCCGTCCCTGCGCGAGGTGCTTTCTGCACTGGACCACCACGAAACAAGGACAGATGTGATGACCGAACGGGCTGTGATGGAAGAACTTGGCGGAGGGTGCTACACACCACTGGGGATCTTTGCGAAAAACGGCCACCTCATCGCTGAGGTCCTCTCTCTGGACGGGACCCGGACTGAGCGGATTGATGTCGATGTGACCTCCATAGACGAGGCCCGGGATCAGGGCCGGCACCTCAGGGCCCGTGCGCAGGACCTCATTGAAGAGGCCTACAAAAAACTGGGGATCAGCGGAGACCAGCTATGACCGGGAAAGTGTACCTGGTAGGATCCGGGCCCGGGGGAACGGCATTCCTCACGGAAAGGGGCCGCACCGTGATCGATGCTGCGGATGTGGTCCTCTTCGACCAGCTCCCGGGCGAGGAGATCCTTTCCTCCCTTCCTGCCGGTGCAGAGAAGATCGACTGCGGCAAGTATGGCGGGAAGCATACCCTTGAGCAGGACGCAATCGAGGCCCTGATGGTAGACCGGGCAAAGAAAGGAAAGGTGGTTGTCCGGCTCAAGGGAGGCGATCCGTTCCTGTTCGGGAGGGGCGGCGAGGAGCTGGAGACGGTCCGGGCGGCCGGCATTCCCGTGGAGATGGTGCCGGGGATCTCGAGTGCGCTCGCAGTCCCCGCCTCCGTCGGGATCCCGCTCACCCACCGGAAATATGCGTCGCAGGTGACCATCCTGACCGGCAACGAGGACCCGACGAAGCCCGGCCCGGCACTTGACTGGCAGCTCCTGGCACGGAGCCGGGGAACCATCGTCATCCTGATGGGGGTGGCAAACCTTGCAAAGATCGCGGAATCACTCGTGATACATGGCAAAGATCCTGGCACTCCGGTCGCGATCATTGAGCGGGGGATGAGGAAGGACCGGCGCGTAACGACGGGTCCTCTGGAAAGCATTGCCGGGGACGCGAAAAAAGCAGGGGTAAAACCCCCGGCAGTGATTGTCATCGGGGATGTGGTAACGCTGTACAACGCCGCAAACCCGGACCTGGTACCTGTGGAGAGTGACGTGTGATCGAACTTGTCAATAAATTTGAGAAGGGCGTGTACGCCGTGCTGATGGCCCTCCTCATGGTAGTCCTGATCGGTTCCCTTATCGATCTTGTATGGCTCCTCTATGGGGCGCTCTGGATTGATTCCCCGGGACTGCTTGAGTCCCGGGAACTGATTGCGGTTCTCGGCGCATTCCTGCTCGTCCTGATCGGGGTGGAGCTGCTTGATACCATCAAGGCA
>Ga0187765_10001029_pt1 | contig 10621 bp, 10 predicted proteins | sample 0216_QUI02_MP05__3_FD_133018 | JGI IMG/M metagenome (GOLD analysis project Ga0187765, IMG submission 133018) | Tropical peat soil microbial communities from peatlands in Department of Meta, Colombia - 0216_QUI02_MP05_10_MG | ecosystem: Environmental > Terrestrial > Soil > Wetlands > Peat ...
ACGTCTACGCCGCCGCCGAGGAGCTCGTCGATGCGGTCGAGCAGCAGCTCCCGAACCGAAACCTCGACATTGGGATGCTCCTCGCCGAAGGTGCGGATCAGGTCCGGTAGGAGCCCGCTCGCCGCCGAGCCGTAGAAGCCGACGATTAGCGTGTCGGATGAGGCCGATCGGACCAGGCGGACGGCCCGGTCAGACTGGGTCAGGAGCCGCCGGCCCTCGCTCAGGAGCGCGCGTCCGGCGTCGGTCAACTCAACCCTTCGACTCGTGCGGTGCAGCAGCGTCACGCCGAGTTGTTGTTCGAGCTGGCGGATCTGGTGGCTGAGCGACGGCTGGGCGATGTGCAGTCGCGCGGCGGCGCGTCCGAAGTGGAGCTCCTCGCCGACCGCGACGAAGTACTGCACCCGCCTCAGGTCCAGCCGTTCGATAGACGCAATCTACTGATCGCGCCGCAACTTGTCTTGGACTTCGAGGGAGACGCCGACCACACTGATCGCGTCAACGAAGGTCGAGAGATCCTGATGCGCGAGCTAACCATTCCGGCGACCCGGACATACACGCTCCCCGGGGGCGCCGTCTTTCCCGAGAGCGTCGGCGTCGATCCCGCCACCGGCGATGCCTACGCCGGAAGCCTGGCCGACGGCACGCTGTACAGGCTCGCTGCGGACGGTGAGGCGGAGGTGTGGTCGCCGTCCGGCGTGGATGAGCGTAACTCGGTCGCCGGCGTGAAGATCGATACCTCAGGCCGCCTGTGGGCGGCAGGCGGCTACGAGGGCACCGTGCACGTGTACGACACCAAGGATCGCTCGCTCGTTCGCCGGATGGACGTCGGCGCCCGCCCGTCGTGCGTCAACGACATCGCGTTCGGACCGCGCGGTCACGCGTACGTCACCGACTCGCTCATCTCGCTGCTGTTCCGCGTTGACGCTGATCCACCAGCGATCCGGCCGTGGGTGGATCTTGCCGAGCAGGGCGTCCCATGGGCGGAGGGCTTGAACTTCAACGGCATCGTTCTCACGCCCGACGGGCGGAACCTGGTGGCATGCCAGACGAATCTCGGCCGCTTCTGGCGGGTGGCACTCGATTCCGCGCGCGTGAGCGAGCTTGCGCTCGAGGGCGGGCCGCTGCCGCACTGCGACGGGCTAGCTCTCTCGGGGTCGACGTTGTATGTCGCCGTCAACGCTCACAATCGGATCGTCATCGCCAGTCTCAGCGACGATGGATCGTCGGCACAGGTGACCGCAACGGTGGCGAGCGACGCGTTCGCCTTCCCGACAGCGATCGCGGTCAGGGGCGCGGAGCTGCTCGTGGTGAATGGGCAGCTGGACAGGATGGGAGGAACGCCGGATTTGCCGTTCACCGTCGCCGTGTTCGAGCGTCCTTCGGCGTGATGGACCCGATGCCCGTGCCCGGCTCTCGCGAATGTTGAGCTTGCGGGGAATCTGGAGCGTGCGGGAGCTCAGTCAATGAAGGTGCTGGCCATCCTGCGCCCACCGGTCGGCGCCGACGTTCGAGCGGGCGTCGCCTCGCATGCCGTGGACGAGCTGCATGCGCTCTGGCAGCTCTATCGCGACGGAACGGTGCGCGAGATGTACTCGCCGGGCGGCCCGGGCGCGATCCTCGTTCTCGAAGCCGACTCGCTGGCCGCCGCTCGGTCGATCCTTGGCCGGCTGCCGTTGCTGGCCGACAGTGTGATGTCGCTCGAAGTGATCGAGCTCCGTCCGTTCGCCGCGCTGCAGGTGCTCTTCAGCGGGAACCGTTCGTGAGCAGCATTGCTTACCGCGCTGCGGCTGGACCTCGAAGGGACGCGCCGTCGCGTCTCTCTAACCCGGCAGATCTTCGGGCCGCTTCTTGGCGAGCCTGCCTTCGAGCAGTCCGGTCGACTGGCCCACTTCGATCATGTAGCCATCGGGGTCCCGCATGTAGCAGCGGATCTCGGCGCCGCGATCGATCGGCGGCGTCACGAACTCCGCCCCCCTCGAGCTCCATTGCTCGTAGCACGCCTGGATGTCGGCGACGCGCAGGTTCATGAAGCTGGACACCTTGTCCCCCGGCTCGTAGTTGACGACCGAGATGTTGGGCTTGTCGGGGGTGGGGCCACCGCCCGGGTTCATGATCAACCACGAGTTGGAGAGCTTGATCATGCACGGGTTCTCCTCCAGCACCACCTGGCCGCCGAGGACCTCGGAGTAGAACGCGCGAGATCGGGCAACGCTTCGCACGGTGATGAACTGGGTCATGACGAAGCCCTCGCTCGGGGCCGGCAGGTTCTCGAAGTCGATGAATGGCGTGTGCTCGGTCACGGCTCTGCCCTCCTCGGACGCGTTTAGTGCTGCGGCAACACCCTGATCGAAGCCTACGCGGGCCGAGCACGCCGCAACAACGGCCGGCCGGGCGCGGATGAGGGATCGTCTAGGCTGCGGACGGCAGGCTAGAGCGTCAACGCCCGACCAGAGAGAGGCGAAGCGCATGGGCACGATCACGACGTCTGACGGCACGGAGATCTTCTTCAAGGACTGGGGGTCGGGCCAACCGATCGTCTTCAGCCACGGCTGGCCTCTCTCGAGCGACGATTGGGACACCCAGCTGCTGTTCTTCCTGCAGCACGGCTACCGCGTCGTCGCTCACGACCGGCGCGGCCACGGACGCTCCACCCAAACCGGCGACGGTCACGACATGGACCACTACGCCGACGACCTGGCAGCCGTGACCGCCCACCTCGATCTCAAGGACGCCGTCCACGTCGGGCACTCCACCGGCGGCGGCGAAGTCGTCCACTACATCGCCCGCCACGGCGAGAGCCGCGTGGCCAAGGCGGTGCTCATCAGCTCGGTGCCGCCGCTCATGCTGCAGACCGACGCCAACCCCGGCGGCCTCCCGAAGAGCGTGTTCGACGACCTCCAAGCCCAGCTTGCCGCGAACCGGTCGGTGTTCTACCGGGCGCTGGCGTCAGGCCCGTTCTACGGCTTTAACCGGCCCGGAGTGGAATCCTCGGAAGCGATCATCGAGAACTGGTGGCGCCAGGGCATGATGGGCGGAGCCAAGGCCCACTACGACGGCATCGTGGCCTTCTCTCAGACCGATTTCACCGAGGACCTCAAGAAGATCACGGTTCCGGTTCTGGTCATGCACGGCGACGACGACCAGATCGTCCCCTACGCCGACTCCGGACCGTTGTCGGCGAAGCTGGTGCAGAACGGGACGCTGAAGACATACGAGGGATTCCCGCACGGGATGCCGACCACGCAGGCCGAAACCATCAACGCCGACCTGCTCGCGTTCGTGCGATCCTGACCTGCCCGACCGGACGCGGACTTCGCGGCGCCCGGCACCCTCGGACGATTAAATTGTGAGTGTGGCGCGGTCGCGCGGTGGCGGCCGGAGCGGTGCGGGCTCAGGTCGAGCCCTGCAGGTCCCGGGCCGGGGCATCGGCTCGGAACTCGGCGATCGCGCCGTCGAGGGCGGTCCGCAGCGGAGCGGCGTTGCGCGAGGCCTTGGCGAGCAGCAATCCTCCCTCGATCGCCGAGAGCATGATCGTGGTCAGGCGGTCGAGGTCGGCCTCGGCGGCGATCAGCCCGTTATCGCGCAGCCGCGCGAGCGCCGACCTGATCGCGTCGCTCCAGGCCCGGAATGCGTCGTTCAAGCTGACCCGCAGCGCCTCGTCGGTGTCGGCGAGGGCGGCGGCCAGAGTTCCGATCGGACACCCACCGCGCCCTCCGCGCTGCTTGACGCCGGTGACCATGACCTCCGCCCATCGCTCGAGGCTGTCCCAGTCGGACACGGCGGCTAGGGCTCGCGCCTGGAAGCCGAGCACGGTGGCGCACTGGTGCTCGACGACTGCTTCGACCAAGCCGTGCTTGTCGCCGAAGTAGTGGTAGAGCTGGCTCTTACTGGCGGCGGTTGCCGATCTCACGTCGTCGAGGCTGATGCCCGTGGCGCCTCGCTCGGCGATCAGCTCCGCGGCGGCCCGCACGATCCGCTCACGGGTGGCGCGTCCCTGCTTCGTGGTCGGACTGGCGCTCATGACCTGATGTCTCGCCACTGGACGCGGCGGTCCAATGAATGATTACGAAGAGCTTACAGAAGTCTTAACGGGTGTCGGAGAGAGATCTAACGATTCCGTGTCAACCGTGGGCCAGGGGTTGAAAGCACAGATGCCAGGTGGTCCAATCTGTCTGGACTAATTAGTCCAAGGCGATGGACGGCGCAGGACGCAGCCGCCTCACCTGAACGTTCCCCTCAAACCCCCCAAGGAGAACCCATGCATCACCAGCCGAGTAAGTGGCGTCGAACCGTCGCTGCTGTACTAGTCACGTTCGGCGCGGCGGTTGCGACGCCGGCCGTCGCCGGCGCGCATCCAAGCCGCGGCGGCTTCGTATACGTGAACGACAACACCGCTGGCACGAACACAGTGGCTGCCTTCGTCAGTCACGCCAACGGCGGGCTGACCCCGGTGCCGGGATCGCCGTTCAGCGCGGGCGGCGCCGGGTCGGGCACGGGACTTGCTTCACAGGGAGCCATCCAGGTTTCGAGCGACGGCCGGTACGTGCTGGCCGTTGACGCCGGTAGCAACCAGATCTCTGTTCTGCGGATCGGGCGCGACGGCGCGCTGACGCTCGTCCCGGGCGGCGTCGTCTCCTCTGGCGGCGCGGAGCCGGTCAGCGTGGCCGAACACCAAGGTCTCGTGTACGTGGCCAACGCCGGCGCCGCCAATTCGAACTACACCGGCTTCACTCTGACCGACGGCGGTCAGCTGCGGCCGCTGGCGGGCTCGACGGTGCCGCTCCCCGCGTCCGCCCAGCCGGGCGACGTGCTGTTCAACTCGACAGGGACCAGCCTGATCGGAACAAGAGTCGGAACCTCACAGATCGATAGCTTCAGGGTCACCCCCGGCGGCCGGCTGATCGCCGCCTCGGGATCTCCTTTCGCCGCGCAGGGCGTAGGCCCGTTCGGCAGCGAATTCCGTCCGACCAACCCCGACCAGCTATTTGTCTCCAACGCTCATAACGCGGCGGGCGACGGCACCATCTCCGCCTTCCGCGTCGCCCGCGACGGCACGCTGGCATCGATCGGGAGCTCACCGTTCGCCGATCAGCAGACAGCACCATGTTGGGTCGAGATCGGCCACGACGGCCAGTTCCTGTTCACCGTAAACACTGGATCGGGCAACATCTCGCGCTACGCGATCGCACCGGACGGTGCGTTGACACTGCTGGGCTCCACCCAAGTCAGCTCGCAGGCAGGTGTCGGCGCGGTCGACGCCCGACTGAGCACCGACGGCCGGACCCTGTATGTCGATGAGAGCCGAGTCGACAGCCTCGGCCTGTTCGCGGTCGACGGCGGTCAACTGACCGAGCAGGGCACGGTCGCGCTTCCCGCCGGCGCCGCCCCCGCCGGCGTCGCCGTCACCTAGCCGGTCCCCCAGAGAGCCAGGGGTCGGACGCCGAGCGCTTCCGACCCCGGCACTCGGCTGCACGGGTCCTTACGGCCGATGCCCGGCGACCCGTAGTGACGCCGTCCACGGGCAGGTGGAGCGGGCACGTGACGGCTAAGCGAGTCCAGGACCGATTCGTGCTATTCGCCGAGCTCCACCAATACCCCACGCGTCTTGTCGACGTCATCGATCGCGTCGGGCTGCGGCCGCAGCTCGAAGGTGCAGCTCTCACCGCCCTTTAGCTCGCGCGCGGCACCGCGGACGCTGACCGTGATTGGTCGCGTGTACCCTTCGGCTAGCACGCCGACTGTCAGTCGATGGCCGTTGATCGAGACGGTGATCGGGGTGCGACGGACCTGCAGCGGGAGTCGCAGGCCGTCTAGGCGCTCGAGTGCGGTCGGGTTGAAGTAGAGGACGTCATCGACGATCTCGGTGCCAAGGTACCCGCGCTGGAGGAGGTCCAGCGTGCCGGCCATCACTCCGAGATGGATCCCCTCTTTGGTGGTGCCGGACTGCACGTCATCGATGTCGGCCTCCAGGGCGAGAAGGAAGCGTTGCCACGACGATTCGGGATCCAGCTCGGCGAGGACTCGTGCGTGGGTGACATGGCTGAGCGTCGAGCCGTGGGAGGTGCGACGGTCGTAGTAATCGATCGTCCTGCGCGCAGTCTCTAGCGTGTATTGGTAGCCGAGATCGGAGAACAATTCTTGCAGTTCTCGGTGGGAGAACAGGAAAAAGAGCATCACCGTGTCCGCCTGCTTACTCACCTTGTAGCGGTCCGGTGTCTCGCCTTCCGCGCGCAGGATCCGGTCGAGACGCTGGATGTTCCCGTAGCGCGCGCGGTAGCCCTCCCAATCGAGTTCCTCCAGCTCCTCATACCCTTCGAACTGACTGATCACGCCGTCGGCGTGGAAAGGTACGAACATCTTGCGGCTCATCTCCTGCCAGCGTTCGAGTTCCTCCTCGGTGAGCCTGGTTCGTGCTCGCAACACCGCGCGCCGGCTGGCCGGCAGCAATTCGAGGGCCTCGCGCGCGATCCGACAGATCCAGGCGACCATGACGTTTGTGTAGGCGTTGTTGCGCAGGCCACCCTCGGTGGCGTTGGGGTACTTCTCGTGGAACTCGTCCGGGCCCATGACGCCGTGGATCTCGTAGCGTCCACGCTGGGAGTTGTAGTGCGCGATCGAGGACCAGAACCGCGCGATCTCCAGCATCATCTCGGCTCCATGCTCGCGTAGGAACTCGATGTCGTGCGTGACCTGGTAGTAATGCCAAACGTTGTAGAAGATCGCCGCGTTCACGTGGCGCTGGTTGCGACTGAGGTCCGCGTTCCACCGGCCGGTGAGTGGGTTGATGTGCACGACCTGTGTCTCCTCTTCGCCGTCGCTGCCGCTCTGCCACGGGTACATCGCGCCCTTGAACCCTGCTTCCTCCGCGCTCGCTCGCGCCTCGCCGATCCGGCGGTAGCGGTACATCAACAACCCCCTGGTGATCTCCGGCAGGCGGTAGGTCAGGAACGGGTAGACGTAGAGTTCGTCCCAGAACACATGTCCGCGATAGGCCTCCCCATTCAGCCCGCGCGCCGGCACGCCGGCGTCATGATGCGGCGTCAGCCGAGAGCACGTCTGAAGTAGGTGGGAGATGTGGAAACGAACCAGGAACTGCACCCGTGGATCCTGGGGCAGCGCTATATCGCACACGTCCCATAACTCCCGCCACGCGTGCTCATGACCCTCGTACGCCTCACGGAAGGTCGGATACCGGCTCACGCTCTTACCCGCGTTCAGGAGCGGCTCCTGGATCCCACGATCACGCGAGGTATAAAGGGCGACCATCTTCTCCACCCGCACTGGGTGCCCCTGCTGCACATCGAAGGTGAGCATCTGCTGGATGTAATCCTCCATCTGATCCGTGTCACGCTCGACCCTCAACTCGTCCGCGCCCTGATAGACGCGCGTGCGCGCGGCCTCGGCGATCTCAATCCGTGACTGCCGCGTGCGCGCCTTGAGAGCAATTACATCAGGAGCAGGAATACGAGGGCCCTGTGGATCCAGGTGCCGCCCCCACAGCTGCTCATACCGCGCCACACCACGGTTGAGGACCCGTCCGTCGAGTGCGGACAACACCTGCACCCGGCCGGACCAGTTTTCGGGCACGATCGTCCACTCGAGCGCCGCGAGGTGCATCCTCCCCATGCTGACAAACCGCCGGCTGCCCAGGCTCGTCTCGCGCCCGGCGCGATCTCTGAAGCGCAGCTCACGCGTCAGCATCGCCCGCCGCACATCGTATGAGTGGCGATAGGAGAGCAGCAGACTGTCTGCCAGCCGCACAGGCTCCTCGCCCTTGAGGCAGAGCTTGAGCGACCAGCACCGGGGCAAGTTGACCAAGTCCTCATTGGGGACCGGATAGGCTCCCAGGACCGTCGACTCTCGGTTGTACACGCCATGGGCGTAAGTGCCCGGATAGTGCACGTCGCTGGCGTCCTCCCATTCCGCCGAACCGCGGATACAGAAATAGCCATTACCGCTCGAGGTCAGCGCCTCGCGCAGCCCCTCATCGTCCGGCGCGAAGCCGTCATAGACGAGGGTGAAGTCGCTTACCGTATACCGCGTCTCGTCCATTGTGCTCAGCCGCTCACCAGATCTGCAACGACCCCCGGAAGGCGCCGCCCTCCTGCACGCGTCCTTCCCGAGCGCCCTGCGCGCCGGCCCGCGGCATCCCGCCTATTGACGACTATCGTGACCACTGCGCTCCTCTCTCAACGCGCCACTCTAAATCCTCGCCTTCTTCGAGGCATCGGCCATCTCCACCGGTTGTGGGTGCGGAGAACTACGCGGCCCCAGCCGTGCGGCAAAGCCGCTGACCCGAATCCGGGGTTAGACCGGATGCCTCCGGCAACGCCCTCTGTCAGGATGCGGAGGGAACTTCCGGCCTGAAAGGCGGTGCGACGCGATGGTCAATCCGCGCTATGTATCCATCACAGTCCACTACGACCGGCGACCCAGATACGGGCGGTCGCTGGAATGGATTGCGCCCGAGTTGAAGGACTCGGCTCTGGCCATGACCGAGGACCATCTCGGCGACCCAACACCCTCACGCACGTGGGCAGGGCTCGTTGACGGGCCTACGTACCAGCAGTTCGCCCAGGCCTGGCGACTACCTAAAGACACTGATGAGACGAACGCCTCAAGAGACGGCGACGATCGCTATCTCGCCACGCGCACCTATACGCTCGACGGCATGAACTGGGAAGCCGGTCACGAATCTCCCATCGTCTGCGTATCTCTCCGTGTGATGAAACCGCCCTCACCGCGCTGAGATTGGCGCATCGGCAGGCCTTGTACTGTCACACGCTTCGCGGCGCGCTGCGTGGGGTGATTTGCCGCAATAGCGCCTTTTGCGCTCACGGATCATGTCGGGCCCGGGCGCCGGCTAGCTGCCACCACGGGATCGCCCCACTGGGCGCCGTTGCCACCCGTTCTGTCCTCGACGACCGTCTCGGGCTGTGTGGGCTGACGCTGGAGGAGGACCGCCAACAGCGGCCGTCGCTCACTCCGTCTCAGCCACAAGTTGTGCGAGCCTGCGGAGGGCCGCGTCTTCGTCCGGTCCGCTCGTGTGGAGCACGAAGACCGATTCCCCTAGCTCGTTCGTTTGCAGGAACCCGGCCCGCCAGTGCCCGTCAACGCGATCGACAGCAATCCTCATGCCGCGCTCGGCTGCCTGTTCTTCCAGTCGCGCAAGCCGGTTGGTCGCATCTGGAGTGTTCACGTCTGTACTCCTGGTTGGCTCCGCCTTACGGATGCCACGGTCGCACAGAGGTTGGTTCCCAACATCGGCTCCAACCCACACGTAGGTGCGGGAAATCACGGACGGCGCTCGGACAAGGCCGGCGGGGCACGCATCGGCATTCGTCGAAGAGGCGGATGATCATCGCGGCGTGTCCTCGGCCGGTGTGCCTGGATCGAGCTCCGGGGCCGGTTTCGTGCCTTCCCCGAGTTCGGCCTTGAGCTTTGCGAGGTCCTCGTCGACGGCGCTCGAGCGCCCGAGCTGGTCGAGCTGGCGGTCGATGTCGTCCTGTGCCGGCCCCAGCTGCGTGATGTCCTCGAACGTACCCGCGGCCTCGAGTTCTGAGACCGCGTCCGCCCGCGCCTTCATGCCCTCGGTCTTATCGACCGCTCGCTGCATCGCCAGGCCAACGTCGGCCATCTCCTCACCGACGCCGGTCGCGGCCGCCGAGATCTGCACCTGCGCCTCGGCCGCCGAGTACTCAGCCTTGATCACTTCCTTCTTGGTCCGGAACGCCTCGACCTTCGCCTGCAGCTTCTGCTCGGAGTCGGTCAGCTTCTGCTGCTGGTCCTCGAGCTGTGCCACCTGCTGGTCGAGCGATTGCATCTCGCCCTCAGCCAGATGCTTGCGCTCGAGCGCGGCCCGCGCCAGGTCCTCACGACCCGCGGCCATTGCTTGGCGCGCCTGCTCGTCGAGCTTCGCGGTCTGCTCCTGAATGGTGGTCTCCTGTAGCTGCAGCCGCTTCTTCGCGGTCACTATGTCCGCGATCCCTCGCTTGACGTTCTGCAGCTGCTCGAGCTGCTTTTCGTAGCTGTAGTCCAGCGTTTCCGCCGGGTCCTCGGCTCGGTCAAGCAGGTGTGAGACCTTCGCTTTTATGACAGTCGACATGCGTCCACTCAGGCCGGGCATCGGCGCCTCCTCGGGTGTTGGTTCGCTGGCAGCGGTGCCGCGCGTGTTGAAGCTTCCGCTCGATGCTACGGCCATCTCGTCGCCGCGACGACCGCAGGCCCCTACATTGCAAAACGGGATAGAAATACTTCAGGCGTCTCAGTCGCCGGCCGGCGCGATCGCGATCGCGCACGACGCCGTTGAGCGCGGCGCACGTGTCGTCCCCAATTAGAACGCGCCCAAGCAGTGGGCGCCGAGATGAGCCCGCTACCAGCAGGTCCGCGCCGATCGCATCGCAAGAGCTCGTGGACACGACGATCTGCCAGAACATGGCGGATTCTGCTTGGCGCTCTCAGGCGACCCGATCGTACGCATCACCTGCAACCAGTCACCCTCCTTCGCGCTCGCGGCCGGCGCCCCGGTCGTGGCGAGCGGGACCTGGAGCGATGATCACGCCGTCGGCCGGGTAGACGACCGACTCGTGCTTCTCGTCCCAGCGCACGCGGTAGTGCTCAT
>Ga0187765_10001030_pt1 | contig 10617 bp, 8 predicted proteins | sample 0216_QUI02_MP05__3_FD_133018 | JGI IMG/M metagenome (GOLD analysis project Ga0187765, IMG submission 133018) | Tropical peat soil microbial communities from peatlands in Department of Meta, Colombia - 0216_QUI02_MP05_10_MG | ecosystem: Environmental > Terrestrial > Soil > Wetlands > Peat ...
ACCGCGGCGCCGTCGGTCACGTCGCAGGCGAACGCCGCGGCGTTGACCTGATGCCGCGATGCAAGCTCGCGCGCGACACCCTCGGCCTGCTCGCGGCTTTGCGCATAGACGACGGCGACATGCGCGCCTTCTTTCGCGAGCGCGTGACAGATGCGCTGCCCCAGCCCGCCATTGCCTCCCGTCACCAGCGCCACCGCGCCCCTCAAGTCCATCTGATGCCTCCGCTCCGCAAGCACATGCCAGTCGCGAATATGTTCAGGAGATGTGGGGATGAACGGGGAGATGAGGGGCGCACACCACGATCGCTCGGGGTCATCAGCCGCCGATATCCCTTAATCCCCAATTCATCCCCCCATCCCCTCACTTTTTCCGATCGGCCGGCACCGCACTCATCAATTGATGAGCCCATAGAACTTGCCGGCGTTCTCGCAGGTGATCTTGTGTGTCATCTCGGCCGGAAGGTGGCCGAACTGCTCGGCGATGTATTTCGTGGATTCGGGCCAGACGCCGTCGCCGTGGGGATAGTCGCAGCCCCACATCAGCGTCTCCACGCCCATATCTTCGATCAGCTTGCCGCCGATGCGGTCGAACTGGAACGTCGCCTTGCAGCGCTCGCGCCAATAGTCGCTGGGCTTCATCTTGAGGCCCAAATCCTGGAAACGATCCTCCCACTCGAAGTCCATGCGGTCGAGCGCGTAGGGGATCCAGCCGATGCCGCTCTCGCCGAAGGCGACGCGGATATTGGGATAGCGCTCGAACACCGCCGCTCCCATCAGCGCCGCGAGGATGTTGACGAGGTTCATCTGGAAGCCCGACACCACCGTGAAGAAGGCGGCGCGCCGGGTCTTGCCGGTCTGATCCTCGAGCTTGCTATGGGGCATGGTCGGGAAGGTGTGGAAGTGCAGCGGCAGCCGCACTTCGTTCACGGCCCGCCAGAGCGGCTCCCAAAGGGGATGCCACATCGGCTCCATGTCCCAGCTGCACGATAGTTCGAGGCCGCGCAGGCCGAGCTTCGCGACGCGGTGGACTTCCTTCACCGCTGCATCGATGTCGCCATAGGGAAGACAGGCGAGACCGATCTGGCGCTCCGGATAGTGCCGGCAGAAATCCCGGAGCCAGTTGTTGTAGATGCGCAGCATCTCGTTGGCGGCCTCGCGGTCGTTGAGCCGGCTCGCGGCGCCCAGGATGCCGTAGATCACCTCGGCATCGACACCGTCGCGGTCCATGTCTTTGATACGCAAATCCGGGTCGGACACCCGGCGGATGCCCTTCTTGCCGTCGTCGTAGAGCCCGGTCGAGGCCATGATGTCGACGCGGGTGTGGCTGCCCGGAACGAATTTCTGGCCGGCGGGCCCGACGCCGTTGACCAACCCGAAATTGGCGCCGTTCTTGGCGGTCCAGCGCGGCCCGTCCGGGCCATCCGCGACGAAGGGCATGCGATCCTTGAGCTGAGTGGGCGCCTCCGAGACGAAGAGATCGGGCGGCATCCAGGGCAGGTCGAGGTGGCAATCGGCGGAAATGCGGCGGTATTGCATGGGGCGTCCTCCCGAGGCTTTCCCAGCAGCCTAGCGTGAATTCGACCGCAAATCGACACGTCCGCGGAATAGACCTTTTCGGCAGGACCGTGGCCACGGGTAGGTGGAGGGGATTCGGGGATGGAGGAGGGCGCACCCCCAATCCCCAAAATTCCCCGATCCCCTTAATCGGTTTGTTGTTGCTCAGCCGCCAGCCTGCACCTTGGCCCAGGTGTCGCGAAGCCCGATGGTGCGGTTGAAGACGGGGCGGCCCGGCGTTGAATCGGGGTCGCGACAAAAATAACCCTGACGCTCGAACTGCACGGGTTCGGGCGAATTGCCGGCGACGATCGACGGTTCGAGCAAGGCGCCCTCAAGCACTTCGAGCGAATTCGGATTGAGATCGGCGAACACGTCGCCGCCGGCGCCGGGATTGGGGCGGGTGAACAGCGGATTGTAGAGGCGAAGCTCCGCTGGAACTGCGTCCGATGCCGCGACCCAGTGCAATGTTGCCTGCACTTTGCGTCCGTCGGGCGCATTGCCGCCGCGGGTCGCGGGGTCGTAGGTACAGCGGAGCTCCACCACTTCGCCGGCGGCGTTCTTGATCACCTCGCGGCAGGTCACGAAATAGGCGTAGCGCAGACGCACCTCGCGCCCCGGCGCCAGGCGGAAGAATTTCTTCGGCGGGTTCTCCATGAAGTCGTCGCGCTCCACGTATAGCTCGCGGCCGAATCGGATGCGTCGCGTACCGGCGGCGGGAGCCTCGGGGTTGTTGACGGCGTCGAGTTCCTCGTGTGTGCCCTCGGGATAGTTCTCGATCACGAGCTTCAGCGGACGCAGCACCGCCATCCGTCGCGGCGCCGCCTTGTTCAGATGCTCGCGCACGGCGTGATCGAACATCGCCATGTCCACGAGGCTGTTGGCTTTGGCAACGCCGACCCGGCGCGCAAAGTCGCGGATCGCCGCCGGCGGGATGCCGCGGCGGCGGAGCCCCGCCAAGGTCGGCATGCGCGGATCGTCCCAGCCCGTAACGTGGCCGTCGCGCACGAGGGTGGTCAGCACCCGCTTTGAAAGCACGGTGTAGGCGATGCTGAGTCGCGCGAACTCATACTGATGCGGGCGAGACGGCACCGGCAGGTTTTCCAGGAACCAATCGTAGAGCGGGCGGTGATCCTCGAATTCGAGCGTGCAGATCGAATGCGTCACGCGCTCGATCGCGTCCGACTGGCCGTGCGCGAAGTCGTATGTGGGATAGATGCACCACTGCGTGCCGGTGCGCGGATGCGCCGCGTGCAGGATGCGATAGAGCACGGGGTCGCGGAGATTGATGTTGCCCGACGCCATGTCGATCTTGGCGCGCAGCACGCGCGCGCCGATCGGGAATTCGCCCGCGCGCATGCGGCGGAACAGGTCGAGGTTCTCGGCGACAGACCGGTTGCGATACGGGCTCTCGCGGCCGGGCTCGGTCAAAGTGCCGCGCATCGCCCGTATTTCCTCGGCCGAGAGATCGTCCACATAGGCCTTGCCGTGCTGGATCAGGTGCTCCGCCCATTCGTAGAGCTGCTCGAAGTAATCGGACGCGTGATAGAGATGCGCGCCCCAATCGAATCCGAGCCAACGCACGTCGCGCTCGATCGCGTCGATGAATTCCTGCTCTTCCTTGGCCGGGTTGGTGTCGTCGAAGCGCAGATTGCAGTGCCCGCCATATTCCTCGGCCAAGCCGAAATTGAGACAGATCGACTTGGCGTGTCCGATGTGCAGATAGCCGTTGGGCTCCGGCGGAAAGCGCGTTACGACGGTCGTGACGCGCTTTGCCGCGAGATCGGCATCGACGATGTCGCGGATGAAGTCGCGGCCGGCTTCGGTCGCGGTTGTCTCTACTGCCATCATGATTCTCCTTCCGCGCACACTACCCGCGGAAACCCTGGTGTGCCAAGGGAGCTTGCCTGCTACGTCAGCGGCGGGTTCAATCGTCTAAGAATCACCACCGAGGCACAGAGAACACGGAGATAATGGTATCCGTCGTTGCGAGCAGAGCGAAGCGATCCAGCCTGAGCCTGTTCTCGCAGTGACGAACTTCCCAGTGCCTTTTGTGTCTCGGTGGTCACCTCGAGCCTATGCGACGCGTCCGTCACCGCCCCTCGTAGCGGCGCGCGAGTTCGCGGATCACCCGCCGCTCCGACACGAGCTTGTTGCCAGCGAGCCAAAGCGCATGAAGGCGGCCTCTCCCATCGCGTTCCAGGCGCACCGGCTCGCCGTGGTTCGCAACGCCGCTCGCGAGCACGATCTTGCCGCGGTCGCGGCCGGTGACCTCGATCTCGCTCGCGTCCATGAACGGGTTGAAGAACGCCGGCACGGCCACAAACACCTTCTTCGCCGTCGGGACCAGATCGACGGTGCCCCAAAGCGTCCACCAGCGCCCCGACCACGCCTTGAGCCGGGCGGGCGGCGCGCCGTTCTGCGCGTAACAGCGGAGGATGTGCAGGATACCGTCGAGCCAGAGCCCGGCGAGGCCATCGGCGGAATTGGTGAGCACGGAGATCGTGAGATTGCGCGCCGGCACGTGCGCGGTGCGCGTGATGTAGCCCTGGAAACCGCCGCCGTGACCGAAAAGCTCCCAGTCGCCGAGCGTGCCGCTGCCGACGCCCAAACCGTAGTAGCTTTCGATGCTGGAATGCGGGCTGCGCCACTGGCGGCGGATCATCTCGCGCCGGCTCGCGACCGAGAGGACGCCGTGGCGTGACTTGGGGTCGAGCCCGCTGAACCAGCGCACGAGATCGGCCGCGGTGCTGATGAAACCGGTGGCGGCGGCCAGCGCGCGGGTCGAATTCTCGCCGGGGATGACGACGCGGCGGCCCAAGGGCAGCACCATGCTGTGGCCGCGCGAGAAGGGCGTGCCGCGCTTCAGCGGTACGTCCGGCTCGGTCTCCTCGAGGCCTGCAGCTTCCACGATCTCGCGCTTCATCCAGCGATTGTATGACTCGCCGGTGATCGCCTCGATCGCCATGCCGAGGAGCCCGTAGCCGTGGTTCGAATATTTGAAGCGCGTGTTGGGATCGATGATGGTCCCATCCGCCAGGTCGGCGCGGATCTCATCGGCGTCTAGGAACGGCCGGCGATCCTGCCACTGACCGCTATCGCGGCCGTCGCGCACCACCCCGCCGCTGTGCGAGAGCAGCTGTTGCAGCGTCACGGCGCCGACCCCGCGATGGAGCCCGTCCACGTAGCGGCCACGGGATCATCGAGGTGCAGCTTGCGCCGCTCGCGCAATTTCAGGACCCCGGCCGAGGTGAAGCTCTTGGAATGCGAGGCGACGCGGAAGCGATGGCGTGGCGTGAGCTCGAGCCCGCGCTTCAAATCGGCGTGGCCCCAGGCGCGCTCGAACACGACCCGCCCGCGCTCGGCAATCGCGACCACGAGCCCCGGCCGCTCCCAATCGCGCATCTGGAAGTCGAGCCAGCGCGGAACGTAGTCGAGGGCGGCTGCGAGCGATTTTTCCATGGGCGTTCTCCGGGAAGTCGGGCGCGCAACAGGTTAATCAGAGATTGATAGAAAACAACCCCTGGGTTAGTATCCCTCCCGCTGTTCGCATCGGATGGGGGCCGTCATGCGCATGTACAGCATTCAAAAGATCACCTTCTTCATTCTGATTCTGGCGGCGGCGCTGGTTTGGACGGGCGAGGCTTTGGCCAAGGCTAGGTTGCTCAATTGCCCTTGCACCAACTGCTCCTATACCAACGGCCGGGCGCAGTCGACCTACGTCTACCCGGTCGATTTCAACGCCACCGTGGCGGGGCGCGCCGCTTACGACAACGCCGAGGCTGCAGCGATGAAGGCGGCGGATCAGGCCGCCGTCGCAGCCATGGCCGCCGCTTTCAAGAATGCGCCCTCTTGTCCCCAACCATGCATGGCGACCCCATTCTGGAACTTCACTCATGGGCCACCCTTTGCCGGCGGCACTGGAGGCAACGGCATCGCCCGCTCTCTCTGGAAGATCACTTATACCTGCGTCAAGATTCCGATCCTGTTCGTGACCGCGGCGACTTCTCCGCAGCCGCCAGGCGCCGCAGCAGTAACGCCGCCTTGCGTCGGCTGTACCGTCGAGACACCGCCAACGCCCTGCACCAGTCCCGGCAGCCCGGGTTGCCCGTATTCGCAGCCGCAATCCTGCACCGGCCCCAATTGCGGCGGTTGCACCCCCGGCACCATGGGTTGCCCCTATGCGCCGCCTCAAGCCTGCACCGGGCCCAACTGCCCTGGCGCCACCTCATGCCGCGGGCCGGACGGCGACATGCGGGTCGTGCAGCTCCGGTCGGACCTGGCGGCGGCCGCTCCGGAGGGCCAGCGGCTGCTCTCCGACTATCAGTTGCAGCTGGCCGGATTTCCGTTTGGATCGGCCCCGCTGAGTTTAGTGTCCGCCATGGGCCAGATCGATGCCACCTCAACGCAACTGGTGTCGACGCTGCAAACCCAGGCTCAACACGTGGACGAGCTCAATCAGCTGGACCTGACGATCCCCTGCTCCGCGGGCGTGCCGCCGCCGCAAACCGGACCCGGCGTTCCACCCTTCCTTCCCGGCGCCTTCGGCTTCGGCTTCACCTTCGGCGGTCATGGCGGCGGTGACCATGGCGGCGACGATCGCAGCCGTGGCGGTTCCGACAGCGGACGCCGGCCTTAGTCCGGGAGCCGCGACGGATCACTCGAAACCCGCATCCCGCTGCTCGGCCAATCGCCGCGGGTCTTCGAGCAGGCGCGCCGTCAACGCGCCGAATATGGCGCCGCCGATGTGCGCGAGATACGCGACGCCGCCCGTATCCACATCGGTGACCGCGCCGAAGCTGAAGAGCTGAATGAGGAACCACAGCCCGATCAAGACCACCGCGGGCACCAACGTCACCCGCCAGAACCAGCCGAGGATCAGGACCGTGCGGATCTGGTCGCGCGGATAGGTCACCAGAAACGCTCCCATGACCGCGGCGATAGCGCCGCTCGCGCCGAGATTGGGGATCGTGGAAGAGGGATCGACCGCGATCTGCGCCAGCATGGCGATGAGTCCGCCCGCCAAATAGAAGGCGAGGTACCGGAACGGATTCATCACGTCTTCGATCTGCGGGCCAAAGGCCCACAAGAACACCATGTTGCCCAAAATATGCAGCCAGCCCGCATGCATGAACATGGCGGTCAGCAGCGTGATCCAATGCCGGCCCGCGACGATGTCCGCAGGCACCACGGACCAGTCGAGCACGAACTGATCGCCGCCTGCGAGCTCGAGCAAAAACATCACCGCATTCGCGGCGATGATGGCGGCGGTTACGATCGGAACATGCAGCGGGCGCCGCGTTTCATCCCCGAGCGGAATCATGCCAACGTCACTATCGCTGTCCCGGACTCCCCGCAGGCTCCTCCAGCAGCAGGAAGCCTGAGCCGACTTCCTCGTAGCGAATACGAGTGTTGACTTCTTCTCAGAACGGCACGGCAGTTTCCTCCGACGCTGCAGCCACAGCTCTTCGCGGCCGACTCGCCTGCTCCGGTCTTTATAGGCGCGACTCTGTAGTGTTGCGGCATAGGGTCGGGGGCAAAACGTAACAGCTTTATGAAAAAAGCAGAATCGGGCAAACTTTACAAAATCGTAGCATAGGGCGCCCGACGTGCTACGGCCAGTTCACCGGGCATGTTAGTATGATTTCGACGCTGATGTGCCGGGTGATGGCATTATGTCAGTTGCTGACTCGTACCTCTCGAATGGGAGTTCGCTCGCCGCCGAGAGCGGCACGTCCACCCGGCATTACCGACACATTGGTTCTGTTGGCTTGAGACGGGTTGCGGTCGCGCTGTCGGTCTCGGGGTGCAGTCATTCGCCTACGATGGACCTTCTCGGTTCCTACTTTCCGGCCTGGATCCTGTGCTCGATAGTCGGGATCGTGGCCGCCGTAGTCATTCGGCAGATCCTCGCAGTGACCGGCATCGGTGATTATGTCGTAGCCCCGCTGCTGACTTATGCCGGTCTCGCGCTGTCTGCCACGTTGCTTTTCTGGCTGGTTTGGTTCGGTCACTAAGCGATGTTGATCCGCAAGGCGCTTGGAACCTTGGTCAGCCTCATTGCTCTGGCGGGCGTGCTGATCACTGGGGTTCTCGCATTGCGCCGTATCGACGAACGCCCGCGTACCGACGACGCCTATTTGCAAGCCTATCTCGTCCACATGGCGCCCGACGTCAGCGGCCGAATTGTTGAGCTCAACGTCCGCGACAACCAGACTGTGCACAAAGGCGATGTACTGTTCCGGATCGACCCGGACCCGTACCGACTGCGCGCGGATCAGGCGCGCGCGACCGTGGTCGGCTTGGAGGCCAAGCTTGCCCTTACCGCCGACGAGGTCGCTTCGCAGACCTCCAAGGCCGATGCCGCCGCGCGCGGCGTCAGCAGCGCCGAAGCGCAACTGACTCTCGCGTCGAGCACGTTGGCGAGGATGGAGCCGCTTCTCGCGCGCGGTTTCGTCTCTGCGCAGCAGGTCGACCAAGCACGCACGGCGCAGCGGACCGCTGAGATCGCGCTGCAGCAGGCGCGGCTGCAGGCGGACGAGGCGCGCCAGGCTATCACGAACACCAAGCCTACCGAGGCGGAACTGCTGGGTGCGCGCGCGAGTCTCGCCTTGGCGGAGCGCGACTTGGACAAGACGGTCGTGCGCGCGCCCTGCGACGGCAGGATCGCTGGGCTCGACGTCGCCGCGGGAGAGTTTGCGGCCAGCGATCACGCCCTCTTCACGATCATCGACACCGAGCATTGGTACGCGATCGGCAATTTCCGTGAAACCGACCTCGCGGGAATACGTCCTGGCCAGAGCGCGACCGTCTATGTGATGGCGGAACCGAGCCGCGCGCTGCGAGGCGTCGTCGACAGCCTTGGTTGGGGTGTCGCGTCGGACGTGAGCGCCACCCTCTTTGGTCTCCCGCACGTCGAGCGCACTCTCAATTGGGTGCAGATCGCCGCACGCTTCCCGGTACGCATCCGACTTGACGCACCGCCCGAGGACCTGATGCGCTTCGGCGCCACGGCCGTAATCGTGATCGACAAATGAAGGCGCCTGCCACACGCGGCGCGCCGCCGGAAGTAGACGAAGGCGATGCGCGCGACCTCGCTGCGTTGCTGCGGGCTGAGTTGCGGCCAACGCCGAGTCGGCTCGGCGACACGGTACGCGTTGTCGTCGTGGTGCTGACTGTCGTCGCCATCTCGGAGACGTTTCGCATTCCCAATATCTCTATCTCGGCCTTTCTTGTTCTGTTGCTATCAGGTCGCGAGGCGGCGACGACAGTATTGACGGCGTTGATCTCGGGGATCGCAGTCGTGCTGGCGATTTTCACGACGATTGCGGTGTTCATGCTCAGCCTGTCGGAGCCGGCGCTTCGCATCCCGCTCATGGTGATAGTTACCTTTGGCACGATGTTTCTTTCGCGCGCGTCGCCGCTGGGACCGGTGTTTTTCGCCGCTGGCTTCATCATCGCTTACGGTCTAACGCTGGGCGATCTCGTGATCGGCATCGCGCTGCAACCCGCGACCGCAGCCAACACGTCGCTGTTCGAGCTGCCGGAGATCTTTTTCGTTCCCCCGGCAGAAGCGCTGGTGCGTAGCCTACTGTGGGTGGGCCTCGCCGTCGTCGTGCCCGTTGCGCTGGTGATCGCGGCCAACGTGCTGACGGGACGAGACCCGGTGCGCCTTCTCCGTCGCGCGCTGACCGAGCGGTTGGCGGCGGCGGCGCGCTTTTGCGCGGGCGAGAGGGGAGCGGAACGCCGGATCGAAGCCCAGGCCTTCGAAGGTACGGCACAACTGCGTAAGTTGCAGCAACACGCCGGTTTCCTGCGACGTCGCCAGGATCAGCGGGTCTGGGCCGCCTCGCTCATCGACAACATCGCGAGACTCGGTCACTTGCTGCTTGCCTGGGCGCGCATCGAGGGCAATGCTCGCGATCCGCTGGCCCCCGCCGCAGACGCCTGCCGCCGCGCTGAACGTGCGCTGGAAACCGGAGAAGTCGCGAGAGCCGAACCCATAGCGCTGACCACATCCGGCGCGGCACAGCCGCTTGCGGAGGCGATCTCGCGCACATTGCGCGCGATCCAGGAGACATTGACGTCGGCCGGAACGGCGCCTCTGAAAGAAGGCCACGCCGCACAGTCGCGACACGGGTTGCTCGCGCCCGACGCGTTCAGCAACCCAGAGTACGCTCAATTCGCTCTCAAGGTCACGCTGGCAGTGATGATCTGTTATTTCGTCGAGGACCTCGCTAAATGGCCGGGCATCCATACCTGCGTGATCACCTGCTACTTTGTCGCTCTCGGCACCGTGGGCGACACCGTGCACAAAGCGACGCTCCGCTTCGTCGGCTGCTTGATCGGCGCAGGGCTGGGCCTCGGCGCCATCGTATTCATAATGCGGCAGTTGACCGATCTGGGCGACCTGCTCTTGCTGCTGGCGCCCGTGACGCTGCTCGCTGCTTGGGTCAATTACGGCAGCGAGCGCATCGCCTATGCCGGAGTTCAAATCGGCCTCGCTTTCTATCTTGTCGTCTTGCAGGGCTATGGCCCGACGATCAACATGTCTATCGCGAAAGATCGAACCATCGGCATTTTGCTCGGAAACCTCGTGACCTTCGTGATTTTCACGACGATCTGGCCGGTGAGCGTGGCCGATGTCGTACGCACGCATCTCGCCAAGGCATTAGAGCAGCTCGCTGCACTGCTCGATACGGACGCCGGCGCCGATGGCGAAATCTCGCAGGTCAAGCGAAGCGCGGCTGTCGCCGCGTTCGGGCAGGCGATCACCCAGGCGCGAGCAGCGCTCGTCAATGAACCGTTCGAAACAAGTCTACTGCGGCGCGCGGCCCGGAGACGGCAGATCGACGCGACTGTGGTAGAGCAAGTCGGTCGGCTGTTTATTCCCGTCTCGACGATCCTCGATTTACGCGCCCATCTGGTCCGGGGCACCCTTGCGCCGACGACACAGGACGCCATTCGCGCGCACGACCAGGCGCTGGCCACTTGGTTCCGGCGCGCGGCGACGTGGACGCGCAGCGGCGAGGGAGCGGACGATGTGATACGCAGCCTGCCGCAA
>Ga0187765_10001031_pt1 | contig 10617 bp, 9 predicted proteins | sample 0216_QUI02_MP05__3_FD_133018 | JGI IMG/M metagenome (GOLD analysis project Ga0187765, IMG submission 133018) | Tropical peat soil microbial communities from peatlands in Department of Meta, Colombia - 0216_QUI02_MP05_10_MG | ecosystem: Environmental > Terrestrial > Soil > Wetlands > Peat ...
ATCAGCTCGGGGCCCACCCCGCCCGGGTCGCCCGACGTGACGAGCACGCGTGGCTTTTGCATCGCCGCCGTCCCGCCCTCCAGCCGTGGCCGCCGGTGACCGCCCATCCGGCCGGACAGCACCCTACCGGGGACGTTCGGCCCGCCCGCGGGCCAGATCCCGGGGGAGACGGCTACCTGCTGGCCCTCGACGCCGGCACCGGCAGCTGCCGGGCGGTCCTGTTCGACCTGGCCGGCCGCCAGGTCGCGCTCGCCCAGCGCGAATGGTCCCATCCGCCCGCCGGCGGCATTCCTGGCTCACAGGACTTCGACACGGCGCGCAACTGGGCGCTGATCTGTGCCTGCACCCGGGAGATCGCCGGATCGGTGCCCGGTGCCGGGGCGGTGCTCGCCGTCGGCTGCACCGGCATGGGCGGCAGCCTCGTTCTGTATGACCGTGGTGGCCGGGAACTGTGGGCGTGCGCGAACGGTGACGCCCGCGCCGGGCGGCAGGCCAGAGCGCTGCTGGCCAGCGGGGCAGCCGGCCAGCTCTACCGGCTCGGCGGGGGCTGGATCTCGCTGAGCGCCCCGCCGCGCCTGGACTGGGTACGGCAGCACCGGCCCGCGCTGTGGCAGTCGTGCGCGCGGCTGAGCATGATCACCGACTGGATGGTGTACCGCCTCACCGGGACGCTCGTCACCGATCCCTCGATCGGCTCTACCTCAGGCTTGTTCGACCTGGCTGCCCGCACGTGGTCGGCATCGATCATGGACCTGTGCGGGCTGGGGCCCTCCCTGTTCCCCGAGGTCGTCGGCGCGGGGACGGCGGTGGGCACCGTCACACCGGAAGCGGCCCGGCAGACGGGCCTCGCCACCACCACACTGGTGGTACCGGGAGGAGTCGACACCGCCCTCGCGCTGGCCGGTTCACAGCTGGGCCCTCACCGGCCCGCGCGAGACCGGCTCACCATCACGGGCGGCAGCTTCTGGAAGCAGACCAGGGTGACGGCCGCCGCTGCCGTCGAGCCCGCGGGCCGCCTCCGGACGATCTGCCACGCCCTGCCCGGGCAGTGGCTGGTGGAGGGGATCGGCTTCTACGCCGGCTTCGCCCTCCGCTGGCTCCGCGACAACGCGGCCCGGTGGCCGCCCCCTGGCCGTGCTCCCGGTGACCCAGATGGCTACGCGGCGCTGGAGCACCTGGCGAGCACGGTACCGCCCGGGTCGGGCGGCCTTTTCGCCGACCTCGCGCCGGTCGACGCCTGGACCCTGGCCCGCTGGCGGCCGCCGTTCCGCACGCCGCGGCCCGGGCCGGGCGAGCCGGCCGGCCTGGGAGCACGCGTCCGGGCCATCGAGGAGGCGGCCGCCTACTCGGCCCGCAGGTCCGCGGAGATACTGACCGAACTCACCGGGATGCCGCCGCGCGAGGTCATCCTCACCGGCGGTGCGGGCCGGAGCAGGCTGTGGCCGCAGATCCTCGCCGACGTGCTCGGGCTCGCCATACACACACCGGATGTCACCGAGTCCGCGGCCGCCGGCGCCGCGGCCATGGCCGGCCAGGCCGTGGGCGTCCGCCCGGCCGCCGCCAGCCCGCCAGGCTCCGCCCGGGTGACCGAGCCGGTGCCGGCCCAGCGGCAGGCATATGACGAGATCTACGGCCGATGGCTGCGCCGCACGCCAGCGCCCCCGGGGTAGTCATGGCACCGGCGGGGCCCGGCCGGTTCGTTCTGGTCACAGCGCCGCTGCGGTAAATTGCAGGGGCCGGTGCAGCGTGTGGGACCGCCGGGCCGCCCGGGCGGCCGGGAACCGGGTCACGCGGCCGGAGCCACCGGCCTGGAGTCCCGCCTGACCTGGACTGGATCGCCGAATGCTTTCCATGAGGGCACTGGAGTGCCTGGTCGCCATCGTGGAGCAGGGCTCGCTGACCAAGGCCGCGACGGCGCTGCACATGTCGCAGCCGGCGTTGTCGCACCAGATCGCGGCCATCGAGCGGGAGCTGGGAACCCCGGTCGTCGAGCGCTTGCCGCGGGGAATCCGCCCGACCGCGGCCGGGCTGGCGGCCGTGGCCGAGGCGCGGATCGCCCTGGCCGCGGCGGACCGGGCCGTGGTGGCCGGCCGGAGGGCCGCGGCCGGGTCTGGTGGCCGCGTCCGGATCGCCTGCGCGGAGACGATGACGGCGTGGGTGCTGGTGCCCGTGCTGCGGGACTGGCGGCGCCGGTTCCCCGACGTCGAGCTCGACCTGAAGGAGCACACCAGCGCGGACCGGATGCTGGAGGTGCTCCTCGCAGGTGGCGCGGACATCACCGTCGGGCCGCGGCCAACGCGGACCGATGAGCACATCGAGGTCCTCGGCAGCGAGGAGGTCGTGGTCGTCGCTGCCGCGGAGCACCGGTTCGCGGACATGGACGCCGTGCCGCTGGCCGAGCTGGCCGCCGAGCCGCTCGTTCACTACCACCCGGACAACGGGAATGCGCTGTGGCTTGACCAGTTCGCGGCGCAGCGCGGCGTCGTGCTGCCGCAGCCGGCGCTGCGCACCGGCAGCCCGCGCACGGCTGCGCAGCTGGCTGCGGCCGGCATGGGGGTGGCGGTCGTGCCCTTCTCCGCGCTCGCCCCGCGGCCGGGCGGGACGATCAGGTCCCTTGACCCGCTCGAGCTGCGCGACGTGATCGTCATCGTCGCGGCGCCGCACGATGACCTGCTGCGGCGTTTCGTCGGCGACCTGAGGCGGCGCGGCCTCCCCGACTCCCGCCTGCCGCACCCCAGCGGGCCCGGGCCTGGGCCGGGCCCGGTTTCCGCAAACGGCCAGCGCACACCATGAGCGCGGGCTGTCAACGGCCATACCGGAAATACAGGCATTAGTAATTTTGATAAGCGCCATGAATTCTTCGAAAGCCGTGGCTCCTTGCCGCACGCATAAGTAAGGTGCGACGCTCGTGCTATCCATTAGCGCGGGGGCCCGGCCGGTGCCGCCAGGAAGGAAGCCGGGCCTTCCCTGACGGGCAAGATCGCGCTAACGGCGGCGGCGCCGTCATCATCGGCCGGGCCCCCGCCATGACCCGGCGGGGTCCCGGCCGGGCGTGACCGGCCGTAACGACCCGGGGAGGACCCGATGACCGATGCGCTCGCCCGGCTGCGGGCCGGCGTCACCCACGATGACGTGCTGCGCGCGATACACGAATACGACCGGCTGGGGCCGGAGCAGTTTTTCTCTGCGCATGGTTTCGGCCAGAGCCGGAGTTATGAGCTGGTCTGGGAGGAACGCCATTACCCGCACAAGGCCATCTTGGGCACGGCCTACGAGCTCGCCACGGGCCAGCGCCTTGGCCCGGGTGATTTCGAGGGCGGTAAGGCCGGTGCCGTCACGGTGCTCAGAAAGCTGGGCTTCACCGTCCAGGAGAAGGGATAGCCAGCCCGTTCCCCATCCGCTGCTCCCCGACGGGACACGGCCATGACCGGAGCCCTGAACGGCCAGGCCGTGCTGGTCATCGGGCGGGGCAGCGGGCTCGCCCGCGCGATCACCCTCGCCGCCCTGGGCGCCGGGGCGCACGTCATCGCCGCCGGCCGTGACCGGGAAGCCCTGTCCGCTGCCTACGCTGGCGAGCCCGGGGTCAGCGCCGAGACCGTCGACCTCACCGACGAGGCCTCCATCGCCGCTCTGGGCGAACGGCTCGGCCCGGTCGACCACGTGGTCTCCACCGCCTCGGCGCGTGCCCGCGGCCGTATCGCGGACCTGGACCGGGACGCGATCAGGCTGTCGTTCGACACCAAGGTGATCGGCCCGCTCATGCTGGCCAAGCACCTCGCCCCCCGCATGAACGAGGGCGGGTCGTTCGTCATCTTCTCCGGCGTCGCCGCCTCCAAGATCGCGGTCGGCACCATGGGTGTGGCCATCACCAACGCCGCCGCCGACACCCTGGCCCGCTCCCTCGCCCTGGAACTCGCGCCGATCCGGGTCAACGCCATCTCCCCGGGCGTGGTCGACACCGGCGCCTGGGACGCCTTCGGCGAGCAGGGCAAGGCCGACTACTTCGCCAGCATCAGCGCCCGCAACCCGGCCCGCCGGATCGGCACCCCCGGCGACATCGCGGCCGGTGTCGTGTTCGCCATGACCAATACCTTCCTCACCGGCCAGACGCTGCACATCGACGGCGGCGAGCCACTGACCTGACACTCCGCCCCGGGCAGCAACCGGTCAGGACCGGAGAAGCCGCCGGCGCCGGGCTCCCTAGCATGGGTGTCGTCCCCATCAAGACCCGCAGGGGAGGAACCCGCAGTGAAGGACACGCGCAAGCCCGCCAAGAGCACCACCGCGGAAGACAAGACGTCCGGGAGATTCACGGACGAGGAGCGAGCCGCGATGAAGGACCGGGCCCAGGAGCTGAAGGCGGCCAAGCGCCGCGGCCCGCGGGCGGGCAAGGCGGACGGGGAAAGCGACCTGCTCGCGAAGATCGCCGAGATGCCGGAACCCGATCGCTCCATGGCCGAGCGGCTCCACGCCGTCATCAAGGCCAGCGCGCCGGCCCTGTCGCCGAGAACCTGGTACGGGATGCCCGCCTATGCCAAGGACGGCAACGTCGTCTGCTTCTTCCAGGGCACGTACAAGTTCAAGACGAGGTACGCGACGCTCGGCTTCAGCGACCAGGCGAACCTCGACGACGGCGCCATGTGGCCGACCGCCTTCGCCCTGACCGAGCTGACCGCCGCCGGCGAGGCAAGGATCAGCGCACTCGTGAAGAAGGCGGTGAGCTGAGGACCGGGCCGGCCACCTGCCCGGGCCCATGATCGCAGCAGTGCGCTACCGGCAAAGCGAGCGTAAAGTTTTACGTAGCAAAGGGTCAGCTCAGGCCTGGCCGGGGGGCGGGGCGATGGCAACGCATACCGGGGCAGCCATGCCGGGTCGCGGCAGGCTGGCCGCGGACTGGGCATGGGGCACATGACCGCCCGGCTGGTCATCCACCTGGGGGACGGTGGCGATCGCGTTGTGGACCTGCGTGAAGGCCGCATGGACGTGGGCCGGGCCGATGACGCCAGCATCTGCCTGACGCTGCCGGAGGTCAGCGCTCACCACGCGGAACTGGAGTGGGATGGCACGCAACTGCTGATGCGCGACCTCTCATCGACCAACGGGACCAAGGTCAACGGCCACCGGGTGTCAGCGTGGACGGCCCTGCACGACGGCGACCGGATCCGCTGGGGCCCGGTCGGCGCTGATGTGGTGCTCGCCCGCCCGGCGCCACCAGCCGCGTCCGGCACCGCCCCGTACCAGACCGTGGCGCCGGCCGTGCCGCCGCAGCGGCCTGCGGCCGTGAAACCCTCGGCCCGGCGCATCTTCATCAGCCACGCCTCCGAAGACAAGCGCCGGGCCCGCGGCGTCGCCGCGATCCTGCGGCGGCAAGGCTGGGATACCTGGCTCGATGAAAGCGACATCCGCGGCGGCTCGTCGTGGGCGGCCAGCATCCAGCAGGCGCTGCGGTCATGCTCGGTGGTCGTCCTGCTGGTCACGGCGGACTCGGTGGCCAAGGAGTGGGTTCTCGACGAGATCGCCGCGGCCCGCAACCTGCGGGTGCCGATCATCCCGGCGGTCCTCGAGCACGTCCGGCTCCCGGATGAGCTGCAGTTCATGCTGCAGCGCACGCAGTTCGTCGACGTCTCGGCGCTGACCACCTCGTCCTCGGACGACCAGCAGAAGCGGAACATCGCCGCCGCGCGGCTGGACAGCGCCATCCTCGACGTGCTGGACCGTCAGGGCAGGCTTAACCCGGACCGCACGCGCATGCGGATCGGGCGCGTCCTCCAGGTGATCGGCGCCGTGCTCTTGATCATCGGTTTCGCCTCGTTCATCGGCACCGGCTTCCGCGCGGCGTCGCAGCCCGCGTCCGGCGGCTTCCCCGTGCCCGTCCTCGTTTCCTTTGCCGTCTTCACCTGCGGGGGCGCCGTCGCCGCGATCGGAACTGGCCTGGTCCGGGCCGGCCGGGCCAAAGGACTGTGACCTCGCCGGCAACCCGGCATTTCCACACCGCCTCCACACGCTCTGCAGCCCGGTAACACGGCGCTGGCCTGTGCTGGAAGCTCGTTGCGCTGGCTGGGGGCGGGATGTTGCTGGCCGATGTCCCGGCGCGGCCCTGGGGGGTGTCATGTTCGCCGATCTTGTTCTGGAAGGCGGCGGTGTCAAGGGAATCGCCCTGGTCGGGGCGGTCAGCGTGCTGGAGGAGCGCGGTTACGAGTTCCGGCGGGTGGCGGGTACCTCGGCGGGCGCGATCGTCGGGTCGCTGGTGGCCGCGAGCGCCGGGGCGGCCGAGCTCCAGGAGATCATGCAGGGCGTTGACTACACCCGGTTCCAGGACGGGTCCCGATGGACGGATCTGTCCATCGGGAAGGCCCTGACGCTGCTGTTCGAGCACGGCATCTATGACGGCCAGTACCTCAGGGAGTGGCTGGGCGAGCAGCTGGGCAAGCTTGGCGTCCACACCTTTGCCGATCTGCCGTACGACGATCCGCAGCGCCCGCCGGACCCCGACCACGCCTACCGCCTGGTGGTCATGACCTCCGACATCTCCCAGGGCCGGCTGCGCCGGCTGCCGTGGGAGTACGGCCACTACGGCCTGCCCGGCGCCGACCAGTGGGTGGCCGATGCCGTCCGTGCGTCGATGTCCATCCCCTTCTTCTACAAGCCGGCCCACCTCAAGGACGTCAGCGGCAAGGACTGCTGGCTCGTCGACGGGGGGATGCTCTCCAATTTCCCGATCGACGTCTTCGACGCCCCGCCCGGTGCCGAGCCACGCTGGCCCACGTTCGGCATCAAGCTGTCCGCTCATCCGGGCGCGGCGCTGGGCACGGTCAACGACGTGCACGACACGGTCAGCATGTCGTGGGCGATGCTCAACACCATGACCGGGTTCTACGACCGGATGCACATCGACGACCCTGCCGTCACCGCCCGGACCATCTTCGTCGACACCGGCAAGGTCCGGGCGACCGACTTCGATCTGGACCGGGACACCCAGGACATGCTGTTCCGCAGTGGGCGCGACGCGGCCCTGAAATTCCTCGATGGCGCGCCAGGGCGGCCCGCGTGGGACTGGGAGGCCTACCTGCGCAAGTACCGGAGCGCCCAGCCCCCGGCCTGAGCGCGGGCCCGTCCTGCCTGCATCGCCCGCCCGGTCAGCCGTCCTCCTGGCCGGGCAGGGCGCCGATGACCGCGGTCACCTCGCGGATGCCGGGCACCGACCTGATGATGTCGCTGGTGTATTCGTCGGGCCGTTCGAGGATGGCGATGAGCACGTGGCCCGTGGTGAGCGCCCTGTGGCCGAGGCGCCCGGCGACGATGAGCACGTCCTCGGCCACGACGCGCCTCGCGTCCGTGCTGAATATGCCGGTGGCCCGCGAATAGGGCGGCTGCGTGTATGTGAACACGTTCGGGTGCCGCGGGTCCGTGCTGACTATGCCGGGAGCCGCTCCGGGATAGCGCGGCTTGGCGAACGTGCCGGGTGGGATGTGCCAGCCGTATCTGGTGCGCACGGTCGCGACCACGCCGGCCTTCGCGCTGAGGACTCCGAACAGCAGGTGGGCGGGCTCGACTCGGGGGTCGTCGACGTCGAATGCGTACTGGATCCCGGCGTTGATGGCGTCGCGGGCCTGGGCGGTGAAGCGTTCGAAGATGGGCGGGATTGGCCCCGGGCTCGGCGCTCCGGGGCCGCCGCCGGCGAGCTGGGCGGCGCGCTGCTCCATGATCGCGTGATCAACCGGGGGCCGGGTGACGCCATAGTGGCCATCGACGAGCGCCTGGGCGCTGCTGACCCCGAGCCCAGCGAGGATGCGGGCCGGGAGTTCCTGTTCGCCGAGCGCGATCAGCAGATGCTCGGTGCTCGGCCCCTGAACGCCCCGGCCCGCAGCCGCGGTGACCGCCCGGCGCAGTACCTGTTCGCTGGCGGGCGAGCGCCGGGGCCGGAGCTCGAGCTGGCCGCCGAAATCCTTGATCGCCACGATCGCGTCGTGGATCGCGCGGGCGTCGATGCCCTCGCCGGCGAGCAGGCTCTCCACGTTCCCGTAGCGAGCGGCCGCGAGCAGAAGATGCTCGGGGCCGACCGCGGGATGACTCAGCATGCGCGCCTCGTCAGCGGCCAGCAGGATCGCGTTGTATGCCTGGTCGGTAAACCAGCCCAGCGAGTCCTCGGGCCAGGTGATCGTGCCGCCGGGGCATTCGCCAGCGCTGGCACCGCCGCCCTGACCGCCTGAGGCCAGCTGCGCCCGCCGTGCTTCGGTGTACTTCTCGCCGGTCTGCGCCATGCGCGACCGGATCGCACGCTTTGACCGCCGGTTCTGAGTCATGTCAACCCCAGCTCTGGCCAGACCCCACGCGTCCGGCCATGCTCAAGGGGATGACACGCCCGAGACGATGTCCCTTGCTCCGTCATCGCCGGCTCGGGCGTGGGCCGAGCACCGGCTCAGAGGATGCGCCTGGGCAACCGCGCATGGCGAAGATACGTCCGCGAGGGCCCGCTGTCCAGCCCGCGCCGCGTGTCAGGACCGCACACCGCCCGCGCGGGACAGAACCTGTGCTCTGCTGGAAGCGGCACGATGCCCGGGCGGTGTGGCGAGCCCGGGAACACGTGAAGATCCTCGTGGGCATGGAGGTCACCGATGGACGCCGACGACGTCAGCGCGCTGACCGACCTGGTCACCGCCCGCCTGTCCACGGCGGTCGTATCAGACATCCTGGACGACCTCGGCCACCGCGACCACGTCCTTGACCCTGCCATCCGCCCGCTCGGCGATGCCGCGGTGATCGCCGGCTGGGCCAATCCCTTCCTCGTCGCTGAGGTGGACGAGATGCCCGCCGAGCCCTACACCGGCGAGATCGCCGCGATGGACGACATCGCGGCGGGCGATGTCGTGCTCATCGCCGCGGGCGGCTCGGCGCGCGCCGCCTGCTGGGGGGAGCTGTTCTCGACGGCGGCCCGCGCCCGGGGCGCGCACGCCACCCTGATCGACGGGTACAGCCGCGACGCCCAGGTGATCGCCGCCCTCGGCTACCCGGTGTGGTGCCGCGGGCTGCTGCCGCTCGACGTCAAGGGCAGGCTCGCCGTCACCGCGTGGCGGCAGCCCGCCGTCGTCGGTGGCCTGCCGGTCCGGCCCGGGGATCTGGTGGTCGCCGACGCCGACGGTGTGGTCGTCGTCCCGGCCGGGCTCGCCGCCCAGACGGTAGAGCGCGCGCTGGAAAAGGTGTCGAAGGAGAACGGGGTGCGGGACGCGCTGGCGGAGGGGAGCACCCTGCGCAGCGCCTATGACCGGTTCGGCGTCCTGTGAGCACGCCCGGGCGGCTCGTCGGCGTTGCCGGCCACCGGGCCCGGCCCGTGCCCGTCCGGCCGGGTGATGGCCCAGGCCGCCAGGGCGCCGAGGGAGTTCGTGGCGGCATGAAGCAGCATGGGCGCGGCCAGGCTGCCTGAACGCGCCCGCAGCCAGGACAGCAGCACACCGCCGGCGGCCGTCGCCGCCACGCCCGCCGTGACCCCGGCCAGGATCTTCGCCGGGCGGTCCGCCAGCCCGTTGATGCGAAGGGCCCCGGCGGTGGGGCCGATGTGCCAGATACCGAACACGGCGTTCGTCACCGCGACCGCGGCGGCGCCGGGCATGACCCGGCACAGCGCCGCCTGCAGCACCCCGCGGAACGCGGTCTCCTCCCACAGCACGGTCCCCAGCGGGATACGCACGAGGACCTGATAGGCAACCGCGCGCCCGCTCAGGCCCGCGATCCGCTCGTCCGCCAGGGCGGGGCGCGCCGCTGGCACGGCGGCGATGACCACCCACCCGCCCGCTGCCGCGACGGCGGCCGCGGAGCCGAGCCGCAGGCCCGGCCGGAGCTGCCCGCGCCCGAGGCCGAGGTCGGTCGCGGTCAGGCCGCTCGCGGCCGCCGCCCCCAGGGCAGCACCGGTGGCGCAGACGTTGAGCAGCGTGTACCGCCGGTGATGCCAGGGCAGCATCCCGGCGAGGTTGTTGTACGCCGCGAGCACCACACAGGACGCGGCCGCGAACCGCATGTCCGCCCGCCGCGGGGACCCCCGGCCCGGCGCCCGCCCGCGGCTCATGCCTCACCGGGATGGACGAGGCCGGTCTCGTAGGCGAGGACGACAGCCTGGGTGCGGTCGCGCAGCCCGAGCTTCGTCAGGATGCGGCTCACGTGGGTTTTCACCGTCTGTTCCGCGACCACCAGGTAGCCGGCGATCTCGGCGTTGGACATGCCGCGCGCCACCAGCGCGAGCACCTCGGACTCCCGGTCGGTGAGCTCCTTGAGGTGCTCGCGGGTGGGGCTCCGGGGCGCGCCCATCCGGGCGAACTCGGCGATGAGGCGCCGGGTCACGCCGGGGGACAGGAGCGCGTCGCCGGCCGCGACCAGCCGCACCGCCGCCGCCAGCTCACTGGCGGAGGCGTCCTTGAGCAGGAAGCCGCTGGCTCCCGCGCGCAGCGCCTCATACACGTAGTCGTCGAGGTCGAAGGTGGTCAGCACCAGGACCTTCGGCGCGCCGTCCATGGCGGTGATCACCCGGGTCGCCTGCAGGCCATCGAGCACGGGCATGCGGACGTCCATCAGGATCACATCCGGGTGGAGCTCGGCCGCCCGCGTGATGGCCTCCTCGCCGTTCAC
>Ga0187765_10001032_pt1 | contig 10604 bp, 6 predicted proteins | sample 0216_QUI02_MP05__3_FD_133018 | JGI IMG/M metagenome (GOLD analysis project Ga0187765, IMG submission 133018) | Tropical peat soil microbial communities from peatlands in Department of Meta, Colombia - 0216_QUI02_MP05_10_MG | ecosystem: Environmental > Terrestrial > Soil > Wetlands > Peat ...
AGCGTCCCGGTGGTGCGATTGAAGGCCGCGCAGAGCACTGTGGCGCCAGCGTCGGTCGAGAACGCAAGCACGGCGACGGTCACTCCGAGCCAGACCGCGGCGACCGTGTGCCGCGACGGGAGAAGCCTTGAGGTTTCCATGCCGCGACCATAGCCCGCCGGACTCCGGTCGGCAATCGCAAAAATTGAGAGATAATGGGCGCTTTCCGCCGACGACCGAGCTCTAGGCGTCGAGGACCACCGCCGACGCCGGGACGGTGATGCAGAGCAGGCACGACCCCTTCTCGACCTCGCAGCCGGGCTGGCGGCTGTAGGTGACCTGGCCCGAGCGCAGCGCGACGGCGCAGGTGCCGCAGTTGCCCGCCCGACAGCCGGAGCTGACCGCGATCCCGAGCTCCTCGGCGAAATCGAGCAGCGAGCCCGCGCCGGCGTTCCAAGGCGCGCTGCGGTCCGATCGCGCGAAGCTCACCGCCCAGGCCGCGGCGGCGTCGCCGCTGGCCGCCGGCGCCGCCGCCTTCGGCTTGACGCTGGCCGGGCCGAAGGCCTCCGAGTGGATGCTCTCCGCGGGAACGCCCCAGTCGGCCAGCCCCTGGGCGACGCTCTCCATCATCGCCGGCGGGCCGCAGACGTAGAACTCGTAGTTGCTCGACGGGAGGTGTTGCTTCAGCAGCTCGAGCGAGATCCGCCCCTGGTGCTGGTAGTCGACCCCCTCGACGTCGGCCGCGGCGGGCGCGCTGTAATTGACGCACAGCCGGTCACCCATCCCCGTGGCGCGAATCCCCTCGAGGTCCTGCTTGAAGATCTGCTCCGTGCCGCAGGTCACCCCGTAGAACAGCCAGACCTCGCGGCTCGGGTTCGCGGCGCGCATCGCCTTCAGCATGCTGTAGACCGGCGTCAGACCCACGCCGCCCGCGATCAGCACGACCGGCCGCGACGAGCCGAGGTCGATCGTGAACTGGCCGGCGGGAGCCTTGACGTCGAGGATGTCGCCCTCGGCCACCACGTCGTGGAAGAAGCTCGAGACCAGGCCCGACGGCGCGTCGGGCTTGTCGTCCGGCGGCGGTACCCGCTTGATCGTCACCCGGTAGTGGTCGCCCGACGGCGAGTCGGAGAGCGAGTAGCAGCGGACGATGCGCTTCGGCTGGTCGGGGATCTGCAGGTCGAAGGTGAGAAACTGGCCGGGGTCGAAAGGCGGCAGCGGGCGCCCGTCGTGCGGCTTCAGGTAGAACGAGCACGCGCTCGCCGACTCGCGGACCTTGCGCGCGACGACGAACTTGCGGTTGCCGTTCCAGCGCGACGCGGACTGCAGGCGCCTGTCGTAGACCAGGCCCGCCGCCTCGACGAGCTTCTCGAAGCGGGCGATCTCGAGCGCGCGGATGCGCCTGTCGTCGCGCGCCCGCACGACGAGCGACAGGCCGAGCAGGACGAGCTGCAGCGCGACGAAGGCGACCAGTGCCCCCCCGGCAACCAGCACCGCCACGACCGGAACCCCGTGCATCATCCCACACCCACCCTGTGGCGCCTCAGAACTTGACCTGCATCTCGGTGCGCGCCCCGTAGATCACCTGATCGCGGGCGTCGCCGCCGACGAAGCTGTCGACGCGCGCGATCACGTTTCGCCACAGCGCACGCTGGTAGCTGAAGCCGACCGCCGCAGCCGAGGTCTGCGCGGCGGCGGTTGCCTGGCGACCGCCGACCTCGAGATCGAGCTGGCTCCGCCGGTCCTGAAAGTACATCTGGTAGCCGACCGCGCTGCCCACCGAGTCGGCGGCGCTGCTGTGCAGAGCCGCGCCGTAGCGCCCGATGCCGACCTCGCTGAACAGGATGCCGGTGTTGCCGACCGCGCCGACGACGTCGGGCTCGCGGGCGACCGAGGTGTAGCCCTCGATGCCCCAGAACAGGTTCCAGTAGAGCAGGTTCTCAGTCGGGGGCGGCGAGATCGACACCTGGCCGAACACCAGACCGCCGTTGTGGATGAGCTCGGTCTCCGGGCGGGTGGCGAGCGACATCAGGCCGCGCAGCGTCGTGTTGAAGCGCCCGAGGCGCTGCGTCGAGCTGACGCCGGCGAAGGCGCCGTCGCCGCGCTCGGCGGCCGACGTCAAGTACGCTCCGTCGAGGTCGACGGTGCTCGGCCCGTAGTCGGTGCGCGTGTGCAGGCCGACCACCTTGGCCGCCGGATCCTTGACCGTGCCCTCTCCGCGGTCGACGTTCGCCCAGGCGAAGAACGCGGTCACGCCGAACTGCGACGCTCCCGGCGGCAGGAAGAGGTTCTGCTTGCCGATCGCGACCATGTCCATCGTGTCGTTGAGCAGCATGCCGTCCTGCAGGTTGAAGAGCTGCCGGCCAACCGAGAAGTCGTAGTCGAGCCAGTGCTTCCCGTAGGGGACGAGCCGGGGGAACATCTCCTGGAGGTTGCCCTCGAAGAACAGCGCGTAGGGGTGATTGTTGAGCGCGTCGACCCAGCCCTTGTTCGCGCGCGGCTCGAAGCTGTAGCCACTGAAGTTGTTCAACGTATCGAAGGGACGCAGGGCTGCGACCAGGCGCTCGGTGCCGGAGAGGCGCAGATTGGCGTAGATGTCGAGCCGGTTCGCCCACTCGGAGACCCGCCCCGAGCCCCCCTCGAAGCTCTGCACCGCGCTGCGGAAGTAGCCGAACAACAGCAGCGACGGGCTCCAGGTCGCGCCGGTCGGGAGCGTGAAGCCCTCCCGGAGCGGCCCCGGGGCGAGGAACGGATCGCCGAGCTCGAGGAGCGGCCGCGGGCGCGCGGGGAAGGTCTCGAGCGCGAGCGGGCGCGGCTCGGCGCTGAAGTCCGGGCTCTCGGCGCTCACCGGCTCCGCGCCGCGTGCGACCTGCGGCCTCGCGCCGAGCGCGACGACGAGCAGCAATCCGAGACAGGAGAGCCAGAGCTCCCTGCGAGCGGCGCGCATCTCAGCGCTCTCCATCGCCCGACGGCTGCAGTCGCAGGTCGACGCGCGTCGTGCCCGACAGGGTGACGTCGCGCTCCCAGAGGACGCTCTGCAGCCCGCGCATGCGGCGGGCGACCTCGAGCGGCGACATGCCGTAGTCGAAGCCGACGTACTGGATCGTGTAGATCAGGTTGATCGGCAGCGCTCCGGCGATGAGCTTGACGTTCAGCCGGTAGGGCCCCTTGCCGGTCAGCTTGTCCGCGTCCACCTCGTAGTGCGCGAAGCGATGCCCGAGCGGCTCGATGTTGCGTTTTTGCTTGCGCACCGCCGGCGGCGTGCCGAAGACGAGCGCGGACTGCACCGGCGGCCGCACGAAGGGCAGCGGATCGAGCGAGAAGTTGGTCGGCAGGATCTGCTCCTGCTCGCCGCCGCGCAGCGTCCGATCGACGAACTTGGATTGCAGGCTGAAGAGGTAGGGATCGAGTGCCACCTGGCCGCGCGTGACGTAGATCGAGTGCAGATCGCGCAGGTCGCCGTTGGGATCGAGGTCACCCGACTGGAAGACCACCTGTCCGGCCTGGTCGGTGACGATGACCTGCAGGAAGGTCACGCGCTCGGCGTCGAAGCCGGTCGGCGTACCGTGGCCGTCGGTCACGTTGCGCACCTCGACGTCGAACGCGAGCCCATGATCGTCCGCCCGCGCGACGCGCAGCTCGCCGAGCTGGTAGCCGTTGCGCAGCACCTCGAGCCGCTTCGCCTCGTACTCCTTGGTGAGCGCGAGGTTCTGCTCGATGACGGTCCGCGCGTTGTAGCGATCGCCGGCGTAGTTCCAGCGCGGCGGGAACTTGGCGTCCGGCGCGACCGAGTTCTCGAAGGCGTCGGTGCCCCACCCGGCGCCGACGTCGAACGACGTCCACTGGGCGAGGGTCGCCATCTTCTGCGCGTCGGGGTTGTGCGGGAAGAGCCCGGGATGAACGATCGAGTGGTCCGGTCCCGCCATCATGTGGTTCGCGTGCTTGCGAGCCATGGTCGGGAGCGTGCCGATGATCGCCGAGGGTGCCTGCGCGTAGCCCGAGGGAATGCCCTGGACCTTGCCCATGTGGCAGTCCTGGCAGCTGACCCCACGCCCCGCGGCGGGCGAGTTCTTGTACTCGCTGTAGGCCGACTCGAGGCGGAACGACGTCATGTCGTTCACGTCGTGGCACATGCCGCAGAAGGCCGGCTGGCTGATCTCGACGAACTCGATCGCCTGGCCATGCACCGGCGCGCCGATCTTGCCGGAGCCCGGGCTCGACAGCAGGTGATAGGTCTCGGAGTCGGCGAGCACGCGCTCGAGCTCTTCCGGGCCATGCGGACCGTAGATCGGTGCGAAGATGTCGCCCGCCTTGACCGGGAAGCGCGCGCTGATCGTGCCGCGCCGCCGATCGACGCGATGACAGACGACGCAGGTGATGCCCTCGAGCGCGATCGGGTTGCGGGTCTGGTTCGCAGCGAAGGTCGGCTCGCCGAGCGCCATGCCGACCGGCGTGTGGCAGCGGATGCAGAAGTCGCCGAGCGTGCCGTTCTGCCCCCGGTTGATCGTCGCCTGCATGGCGTTGAAGGCGGGGCTGAGCTGCGCGTACGAGTGCGGCGAGACGGCCCACTCCTGATACTGCAGCGGATGGCACTGCTTGCAGACCGTCGCGGACGGGTACTGGCTCGCGGCGAGCACCTCGGCGTGCGCCCTGGCTGCGGTCTCTTCCTCGTCCTTGGCCGCCTGATGCGCCGGCTCGAGCGGCGCGCGGGCGACACCGGGCGGCGGTGGTGCGGCGAGGAGACCCGGACCGGCGAGCGGACTGCCCGCGCCGTTCGCCCCGGGAGCGCCACCGTCGAGAAGGCCGGGCCCGGCGAGGAGCCCGCCCCCGCCCTGCGGCGCGCCGCCCGAGCCACCGAGCAGCCCCGGGCCCGCGAGCAGACCTCCGCCTCCGTCTCCGCCCTGCGGTTTGGCCGCGTCGGGCTTCGCCCCGTCAAGCAAACCCGGACCGGCCAGCAGGCTGCCGCTGGCGGCGGGGGCGGCTCCCGGGCCGGCGAGCAGACCACCCCCGCTCGAGTCGGGATGCGGTTTCGTCGCTGCGCTCTTGTCAAGCAATGATGGACCGGCGAGCAGGCTCGCGCCGCCGCCGCTGTCCGGGGCGGTCGGCGACTTGGCCGCCGGCGCCGTTCGACCTGTCAACGATTTGTCGGTCGTCGCGGAACGCGACGTCGGGAGCAGCGAGCCATCCTCCGCCCGGCCGACTCCTGCGAAGGCTGCGGCGAGCCCGGCGACGACACAGACGCGAAGAAGTGTCCCGCCACCCGTGAACCTGGATCGATTCGAGCTTCCGCTCGAGATTCCCACTCCCTCACCCCCGCGAGGCCCGACTCTTGCTTCCACGGCCCCCGAACCGTGGAGGAGGCGGACGATGGAAATGACGGCAGACGGCTCGAGCTACTTTAGGTTCGCGGAGACCCCCCTCGGTCGGGTGGCGGCGTGGCTGGTCCTCGCGATCGGACTCGCGTTGCTCCCGCGCGGCACGGCGCGAGCGCAGGAGCTCAAGTTCCACCTCGAGCCCGCGGACGTGATGGGGCCGAACGCCTGCGCACAGTGCCACAAGAGCGAGATCGCCGCCTGGCAACAGACCCACCACTCGACGCAGTTCACCAATCTCTACCGCCTGCCCGACGCGCAGAAGATCGCGCAGAAGATGGACGTCCGGCTGATCAATCGCGACAGCCTGTGCATGACCTGCCACTACACCGTGCAGTCGAGCGCCGGTGGCCAGCCGAGCGCGATCGCCGGCGTGTCGTGCGAGTCCTGTCACGGCGCCGCGAAGAGCTGGATCAACCTGCACAACAACCTCAAGGTGCCCGACCACCTGAGCCAGGCGGCGGCGGCCGGCATGATCCCGCCCACGGACTACTACGGCCTGGCGGCCAACTGCTTCAGCTGCCACACCGTCCCGCAGGAGAAGCTGGTCAACGTCGGCGGGCACGTCGCCGGCAGCGCCCTCGAGCTGGTCACCTGGTCGCAGGGTGAGGTACGGCACAACTTCCTCCTGCCGGGCGGCAAGTCGGGCGACCACAATGCTCCCGCCTCGCAGAACGCGCTCCGCATGCTGTACGTGATGGGTCGGATCGTCGACCTCGAGTACGGGCTGCGCGGCACCGCGAAGGCGACCGAGAACGCGAACTACGGCAAGGCCCTCGCCTACCGCACGTTCAACGCGCGCAAGAGCGTCCAGGCGATCGCCGACGCGACCCATCTCGCCGACCTGAACGCGATCATCGCGGCGAGCGGCAGCGACGCAGATCTCAAGGTGAACAACGCCGACGTCCTGAACGCAGCCGCGGGTCGCGTCTCGCAGCTCGCCCGCGCTTTCGCGAAGGCCCACGACGGCAGCGATCTGGCCGCGGTCGACGCACTGATTCCGGCGTCCGACAAGTACGTGGGAACCGTCTTCCAGCCCTGAGTCGGGCGGCGCCGCGGGCAGCGGCCCGCTCAACAGCTGCGCTGCGCCTGCCGATGTCCCCTGCGAGGTACTGGCTGCGATGGCGGACGTGGGTTGCGGGGAGATCGAGAGGCCGCAGCGCTGGGCGATCCCGTTCGATCCGGAAATGTCGGAGAAGGACGTCGATGCGGTGCTCGGGTTCGAGCCCTTCTGCCGCATCGACCCCGAGGCGTTCTCGGCGAGCGTCCCGCTGCGTGGCGTGCTGCGCAACGATTGCGCGATCCGTCACTATTCCGCCGGTGATCTGATCGTCCGCGCCGGCGACTACGGCAACTCGGCCTTCTTCATTCTCGGCGGCGCCGTCCGCGTGATGGTCGATCCGCTCGACGAGCGTCTCCTCGGTCGCGGGAAGACCCGGCACCGGAGCTTCCGGCACGCGCTCGCGCGCCTCTGGCGCCGGCCGCACGTCCCCGAGGTCCGTGACCTCGATGGGACCCATCGCGGCGGACCGGCACGGGGCATCGCCCCGAACGCCGTCCCGCACATGTTCCTGCAGGACGTCCCGGCCATCCTCGATCAGCATCGTACGGCGCGCGTCGGCGCGGGCGAGTTCATCGGGGCGGGCGCCGTTCTGGGCCGCACCGAGCGCATCGCGACGATGTTCGCCGAGGAGCCGTGCCTGCTGGTCGAGATCCGCTGGCAGGGGCTGCGCGAGCTGCGCGCCCGCGCGCCCGAGATCAAGCGCCACATCGACGAGCTCTACCGGCAGAACAACCTGAGCACCCATCTCCGGCAGACGTTCCTCCTCGCCGCGCTCTCCGACGCGACGATCGAGGAGCTCGCGCGCGAGACGCAGTTCCTGAGCTTCGGGAGCTTCGAGTGGCAGGGCGCGTACAAGAAGCTGCGCGACGCGCCGGTCGGCCAGGAGCTCGCCGCCGAGCCGGTCATCGTCCGCCAGGGCGACTACCCGAACGGGATCTTCCTCATCCGCTCCGGATACGTTCGTGTGAGCGAAGTCTACAACCACGGCGAGCGGACCGTGAGCTACCTCGGACGAGGCCAGCTGTTCGGCTTCGACGAGATCCGCCACAACTGGAAGACCGGCGAGAGCGCCCCCTTCGCGCACACGCTGCGCGCCGTCGGCTACGTCGACGTGCTCTACCTGCCCACGCCGGCGGTGGAGCGCCTCGTCCTGCCGGCCTTCCAGGACAGGTGCCTGCCGGACGACCGGACGCACGCCGAGCCGACCTCCGTCGAGTCGGCCTATCTGCAGGACGCGGCGACCAAGCTCGGCCCGGACGTGCTCGAGTTCCTCGTCGAGCATCGCTTCGTCAACGGCACGGCGACCATGATCATCGACCTCGAGCGCTGCACGCGCTGCGACGACTGCGTTCGCGCCTGCGCGGCGGCGCACGACGACAATCCGCGCTTCATCCGCCACGGTCCCGAGATCAACGGCTTCATGATCGCCAACGCGTGCATGCACTGCTCCGATCCGGTGTGCATGATCGGCTGCCCGACCGGCGCGATCCATCGCGAGACCGCCGAGGGTCAGGTGGTGATCGACGACCTGACGTGCATCGGCTGCGCGACCTGCGCGAACAGCTGTCCCTACGACAACATCCAGATGGTGAACGTGCACCGCGCCGACGGTCACCTCTACCTCGACGCGCACACCCATTTGCCGATCCAGAAGGCGACCAAGTGCGACCTGTGCTTCGATCAGCTGACCGGCCCGGCGTGCGTCCAGGCGTGCCCCCACGACGCTCTGACCCGGGCCGACATGCGCGACGTCCGCGGCCTGTCGCGGTGGCTGAACAAGTGAACCGCTTCGCCCTGCGGCGCACGCTCGGGCTCGCGGCCTTCACCGGCGTCTCGCTCGCCGTGCTCGGCGCCGATCGCGTGCTGCACGTCGCCCTGCACCGCACCCAGGTGTACTCGGGGTTCGCGCTGCTGCTCGTCTGCGTCGGGCTGATCTCGTTCAACGCGCGCAAGAAGCTGCCCTTCCTGCCGCTCGCCCGGGCCTCGACCTGGCTCCAGGTGCACATTTACGCCGGGCTCACGGCGTCGGTGCTGTTCTTCGTGCACCTCGACGGGCACGTGCCCGCCGGCGCGCTCAACGTGACGCTCGAGTGTCTCTTCGCCGCGGTCACCGCGAGCGGCATCTTCGGACTCTACCTGTCACGCACCCTTCCCGAGCGCTTGACGTACCACGGCGAGAACGTGGTCTTCGAGCGCATCCCGGCGCTGCGCCAGCGGCTGGCCGCCGAGATGGCCGGCCTCGCCGAGAAGTCGGTCGAGGAGAGCAGCAGCTCGGCGATCGCGGACTTCTACCGGACGAAGCTGCAGGCCTACTTCGGCGGGCCGCGCAACCTGCTGGCGCACACCTTCCGCTCGACGCGACCGCGGGCCCGCCTGCTCGCTCAGGCCGACGCGATGCGCCGCTACCTCGACGCGGCGGAGGAGCGCATCCTCGGCGAGGTGATCGAGCTCGTCAAGCTCAAGGACAACCTCGACGCCCAGCTCGCGCTGCAGGGGGTGCTCAAGGGCTGGCTCTTCGTGCACATCCCGCTGAGCTACGCGCTGCTGGTGTTCGCCGTCGCGCACGGACTCATCGCGCTGGCGATGCTCTGAGTCGAGGAAGCCCTTGCCCCGCCGGTTGCAGGAGTTCTCGTTCGATCGCAGCACCTACGATCGCCCGAACCAGAGCTGGACCTGCGGCCGGGCGGCCGAGGGACACCCATGCCTGGTCGGCCCGAGCGCTCGCGGCGCCTGCCAGGCCACCAGCGAGTGCCGCCCGGTCAAGCATGACGACCGCTGGATCTGCACGCGCCCGCCCGGCGCGGGCGGCCCGTGCGACGGTGGCCCGTTGCCCGACGGCGCGTGCGCGCGACCGATCCCGCCCTGCACGCCGGTTCGCAGCCTGCGCGCATGGCGCGGCATCGCCGTCCTGCTCGCGGTCGGGCTCGCGCTCGGGTCGGTCCTGCTGGCTCTGGGCTGGCGTCGCGGGCGGACGATGGTCTCGCCCGGCGACTTGACGACCCTCCACCAGCGCGCGGTCCCCGACGGCGACTGCGCCCACTGTCATCCGCGCGGCTCGGGCGCGCCGATCGAGTGGCTCGTCGCGCGAGTGTCGGAGCCCGGCCACGCATCGTCGAGCGAGCTCTGTCTGTCCTGCCACGACCTCGGTCCGGAGCCCCGCCGGCCGCACGGTCAGACGTCGTCCGAGCTGCACCGCCTCGGTGCTGCCCTGGTGCAGACGGGAGCACCGGCTGCACGGCCGATCGCCCTGCGCGTCGCAAGCCGTCTCCTCCCCGGATCGGACCAGGTCGCTGGGGAGCGGGCGTGCTCGAGCTGCCACCGCGAGCACCGCGGCAGCGACGGCAACCTGAGCGAGCTCTCCGACATGCAGTGCCAGGTCTGCCACGTGCGGCAGTTCGCGAGTCTCGACGACGGCCATCCCGAGTTCGTGCGCTACGGCTACGACCGCCGCACCCGCATCGAGTTCGATCATACCTCGCACTTGACGTCGCACTTCACCGACCCCGCCTATCGCGCCCGCGCGCCGGAAGGCTGCCCGGTCTGCCACGTCGCTTCCGCCTCCGGCCAGATGCTCACCGAGAGCTACGAGCGCGCGTGCATGGCGTGCCACGACCAGACGATCCGCGGCGTCGGGCGCGTCGGCGCGGACGGCCTGCCGTTCCTGAGCGTGCCGGGCCTCGACGTCCCGACGCTCGAGGCGAACGGCTACTCGGTGGGCGAATGGCCCGACGGCTCGGCGTTCGTCGATGCGCCGATCGCGCCGGCCATGGCCGTGCTGCTGGCCGGTGACCCTCTGGTCGCGGCGGCTCTCGCGAGCCTGCGTGGCGTCGATCCGGTCGATCTTTCCCGCGCCAGCCCGGAGCAGGTGTGGGCGGCCTTCACCGTGGCCTGGGCGATCAAGGCGCTCTACCTCGATCTGAGCCAGCGCGGTGATCACGTGCTCGAGGACCGAGCCGCCGCCGCGCTCCCCGATCCGGCGCAGCGCGCGCTGCTCGACTCGGCGCTGCGCATTCGGGGCGGCCTTGCCGACTTGACGCGCAGCACGAGCTGGTTCCACCGGCTCGAGGACGAGGTGCCCCGCTACCGCGCGCATCCCGAGCAGTTCGTCCGCGCACCGGCGCCCACCGCCACACCCGCCGCCCGGGCGACCCCATCTCCGGGATCGGCGGCAGGATCGGGATCGCTCCTCG
>Ga0187765_10001033_pt1 | contig 10594 bp, 9 predicted proteins | sample 0216_QUI02_MP05__3_FD_133018 | JGI IMG/M metagenome (GOLD analysis project Ga0187765, IMG submission 133018) | Tropical peat soil microbial communities from peatlands in Department of Meta, Colombia - 0216_QUI02_MP05_10_MG | ecosystem: Environmental > Terrestrial > Soil > Wetlands > Peat ...
ATCATGCCCGAGTCCGACCGGAAGATCCGGATCGAAAAGTTCGTCTATTACCTTTCGCTCGATCCGGTCTACTTCGAGAGCTCGTATGTCCTTGCCCCGGAAAGGAGCGAGGAGGCCTACAGCCTCCTCGTCACCGCCCTCCAGGACCTCGGGCGTGCAGCAGTCGGGACGATCACCCTCCGGACCAAGGAATACCCGGTGGTCGTTCACGTGTATGACGGTGCGCTCGTCCTCACGACCCTCCGTCACGCCGATGAAGTTACCCCCCCGCAAGCATTCGGGATCCTGCCAACGCTGCCGGTGCCGAAAGAAGCAGAGCTGGCCCTTGCCAAGAGGATCATCACGGACCTTGCCGGTGACTTCTCTATCAACGATTATCCCGACCATTACCGGGAGGCGGTGCTTGCACTCATCGGTAAGAAACTTGCCGGCGAAAAGATCGTGTACGAGGAGCCGCATCCGGAAGAGGCGAAGGAACTGATGGCTGCCCTGAAAGAGACCATCGCCACACTCGGCCGGAAGTGAGGCTCGTGGCAGCCCGTTACCTGCCGATGCTTGCGGGGACCGCCCCGGCCCCGTTCGATGGTGATGACTGGCTTTTCGAGATCAAGTGGGATGGCGTGCGGGCCATTGCAACGGTGACCGATGTCGTCTCCCTCCGGAGCCGGAACGATGTCGAGCTCTCAGGGCAGTTCCCCGAGCTTGCGGAACTCAAAAACCTGGCTCCCCGCACGGTTCTCGACGGGGAGATCGTGGTGATGAGCGGAGGGAAGCCTGACATGCAGGCCCTCCTCTCGCGGCTGCAGGGGAGCATGCCCCGGACGGGAGCGCCGCCGGTCACCTACATCGTCTTCGATATTCTCGAACGCGACGGAAAGGACCTGACAGCCCTTTCCTTCGTGGAAAGGCTGGAAGCATTGAAGGCAGCCGTGCGGGAGGGGCCCCACGTCGTCCTCTCAGAACCTGTTGCGGGGAGAGGCGTGGACTATTACCATGCTGCGATCAACCGCGGCCTCGAAGGCGTGATGGCCAAGCGGAAGGACAGCAGGTACGAGCCGGGGGTCCGGGGCAGTACCTGGCTGAAGATCAAGGGGCTGCAGAGCTGCGACTGTGTCATCGCAGGGTATACGCCGGGGCTGGGCGGGCGCGGCCCTGCCTTTGGCGCCCTCCTGCTGGGATTGTACGATGGCGGGAATCTTGTCCCGGTCGGCAAGGTGGGGACCGGATTTTCGGACCAGCTCCTGAACGATCTCATGGCACAGTTTGCCACCTTGCAGACAACCGTACCGCAGCTGCCGGGTGTTCGAGGCAAGGTTGTCTGGCTGGAGCCGGTCCTTGTCTGCGAGGTCGCCTACATGGAAGTGACGAAGGACCGGAAACTGCGGATGCCCCGGTTCATCCGTATCAGGACCGATAAGCCTGCAACAACCTGCACGACCGGCCAGATTACCGGCGCGTCAGGAGAGCCTGCCGTTCATCCGGCGCCTGCAGGGATGCCCGGTCCGGCAGCAGTACCTTCACTGAGGAAGTATCATGAGAAGCGGAATTTTTCAGTTACCAGCGAGCCGGCGGGGGGACTCCCGATGAGCGGGAATTCTTTCGTAGTCCAGGAACACCATGCGACCCACCTCCACTATGATTTCCGCCTGGAGCGGGACGGGGTGCTGAAGAGCTGGGCAGTGCCCAAGGGCGTTCCCGAGACCCCCGCCCAGAAGCACCTCGCGGTCGCCGTCGAGGACCATCCCCTTGAATACGGGAAGTTCGAAGGGGAGATCCCGAAGGGCGAATACGGAGCGGGCACGGTCAGCATCTGGGACAGCGGCACATACGACACGAAACACTGGGACGACGACAAGATCGAAGTAACGCTCCACGGCCGGCGGCTGAACGGGCCCTACGTTCTCGTGAAGTTCCATCGGGCCGGCAGGAACGAGTGGCTGCTCTTCCGGGCGGGGTAGGTTTTTTGATCGTTGGACTCTTCCGAAACGGAATGAACGGGCACCCAATCGATGACATCACATAAATCCGGCTCTGGAGAAATCATGAATTCTAACGCTCCCGGCAACATTCGCCAGCGTTATGTCCCTGCTGTTGCACACCTCCGCATGGATAGTCATCCAGGTTACGTTTTTCGCGGTATCATGTGAAGAGAATCGTCCTATCGCTAATGCCCCCGCCCCCCTCTGGGGGGGCAGGGATGGCACAAGGGGGGGTTGCCATTTTGCATGAAAAAAGGATTCTACAGAGTTATTATCCTGAAGGTACGATAGCAACCCGCCTCAGGGCCTCTCCGAGGCACGGCGGGGCGTTCTCTTGTCCGGGAAAACAGGATATTAAAGCCGCCGCGGGGCGCCCTTCGGGGGCGGCGGCCGTTTATCAAAAGTGAGGGGCATGGGGCATCAGCCCCCATCTTTATCGTGGTTCTGTATGAGCCTTGTCGTTGAGTGGCAGGTTCCCATAATGAGTAACAGAAATCTATTCATTAATAATGAGGGAACCACCGGCCTCGCCGCCTCCGGCCGGGCCTGCCTGTTGATCATGTTGTGTACGGGTAGGGCAAATGAATAATTTTTAGATGGAAAATGGCAGATTAATTCGGGGGCTTGATCCCTTGTGCCCCCCCATTGCGGGAGAGGGGCGTCCCCAACATAAATCTCCTAACCAGCGGAAACGCAAAAGTAATCTGTTTTCTCCGAAAGTGGGGTAAGGAAATGTTGGAAAGAGGGCTCGGGACTACAACCTCTCCAGGTTTTTGAGGCTCTTTTTTGCGTCGTCGAGCGTTTTCACTTCAATGACCCCTGTTGCACGGGTACGCCGGAGGGCGCCCATGACAGGTGAGAAATCGATCGTTCCCTCACCGACGGCACTATGGGAATCGCCTTTCCCGTTATTGTCGTGGATATGCATATGGGCAAAGGGGGTGGCAAGAAATCCGGCAAGGCACCCGTTGAGATGGGCGTGGCCGGTATCGAGCGCCAGACTGGTATCCCCGATCATCCCGAGCTCGCCGGGAGTCCTGAGGTAAAAGAAATTCATGTTTCCCATATTCTCAAAAAAGAACGTGACGGAATACTCGTCCGCGGCTGCACGGAGTTCCGCGAGCGAGCGGGCAACCTGCCGGTCGGCACCTTCCCGTTCCTGCTCCCATGCGAAGTAGCCCGGGTGCAGGACGACCGGGGCGCCGATCTCGCCAGCAACGGCAAAACAGTCGATCATGACTTTGACGCTTGCCGACCGCACCGCTTCGAAAAGGCAGGCGATATTCATCCCGTGGAACGGGGCGTGGAGGACAAACTTCCGATCGTAACTGGCAAACAGGTCGGTATCGGTGATGAGGTGGGGGCCTTCATCCATCACTTCAATGAGTTCGGTCATGCAGGCCAGCGTGTCGAGCGCCTTTTCCAGCGGTTCCGTCATCAGGCAGCAGGTCGAGATCCCCAGCATAAAGAGAGAGTGGTGCCGGGAGGTGATAAAAAGAGAGGGACTGCAGGTAAACCGGCCATGGGTAGGACCTCGCGGTTCCGGTCCGCCCAAAAGGGTCCCTGTCCGCATCCATAGGTATATCAGTCAACCGTTGAAAACAAACGATTGATGCCTGAGAACGACTGCCCGCCTGCCTGGAAGATCTTCTCCTACCTGTTCAGCATCATCCTCTCCGTTGCTATGATATGGTACATTCACCTCGCGGTGAATTTCTGGAACACGGGTGCGGTCCCTCTCTATGCAATCTTCGTGTTTGTCTGGTTTTGTGCGATCATCTGGTATGCATCGGTGAAGTTGATCCTCCTTCTGCTGCCTGCCCGGAAAGATACGTGTCCAGTCTGCTGCCTGCTCGCCAAAGTTATCGAAGTTGACTAAGGGCAGTCCATGAATAGAGGGGACATTTCCGACCATTGGAGGCACGGCCGGATATTTCCTTCCGAACCTGGGGTCACCGGGAGGCAGCCAGGAGGTTCTCCATCTTCTTCGGGTCATACCCGAAGATAAATTCGTTCCCGATCTCGACGATTGGGGCACCCAGATGACCGGTCTTTTCGATGATATAGTCCCGCGCTTCGTCGTTGGAGGCAAGATCGATCTCCTCGAATTCGATGTGCCGCGAGGTAAGGAACTCCTTGATCTCGTGGCAGTTGTGACAGCGGGGGGTTGAATAGACCCTGACCCTGCCTGTCTCCGGGGAGGCTTTCTCCGCTTTCCAGATCTTTTCGATATACGCCTCACGCCCGGAATATTTCTTATACTGCTGATATGCCCGGGGGTTCTTCGTGGCATAGTTTTGGTGGTATTCCTCGGCACGGTAGAACGTGGTGTAGGGCCGGATATCAGTAGCGATCGGTTGCACGAACTTCCCGGAATCCTGGAGGCGCTTTTTCGAGAGCTCGGCCGCCATCTTCTGATCTTCATCGTGGTAGAAGATGGCAGTACGGTACTGGGAACCCTTGTCCGCGAACTGGCCCTCCGGGTCGGTCGGATCGATCTGGCGCCAGAAGACCTCGAGAAGTTTTTCGTACGACACCCTGCCCGGGTCATAAGTGACCTGTACTGCTTCGAGGTGGCCGGTTCTGCCGGTGGAGACCTGCTCGTACGTGGGGTTCTGTATCGTCCCGCCGGCATATCCTGCTATGGCTTCTGTTACTCCTTCGGTCTGCTGGAACGGCAGCTGCATGCACCAGAAGCAGCCCCCGGCAAATGTTGCTTTCATTAGTGGTATATCCATAACGTATCACCTCACTACTCAGCCGAATGTAAATGTGTATGCCCGGAGGCCCGGCTGGCTGATGTCGAGCTCAAGGGTATGGGTTCCATAATCATTCTCCTGTATGATCGTGTAGAGCTGCTCGTCATGGATCCTGACAATGCTTCCGGTGACATCCGAACCGGCACCGGTCGTGACCGGCCTGCCGTCCAGCAATACCCGGACCGCGGTTATGTTCGCCGCACTCGCAACGAAGTACACATTCTTCGCATCGAACTGGTACACGATGCTCGCGTTGCCGGTATTCTCCGCATAGGCATCAGTGAAATTCCACGGCCCGCCAAGGTAGAGCATGTCCGGTTGTACAGACGCAGGCAGGACAAGGTCCTGGGGTCCCGGTGAGGAAGGGCGGCCGTCAGCCAGGTACTGGTTTCGCCCGGACCCGAAGTAGGTCTCAGGGCTTCCGACCCGGGAGAAATCAATGGCGATGGCATTCTGAGGCGTGCTGGTGGAGTTCGGAATGTCGACTGAGATGTTGAGGGCCGCTGCCCGTTCCCGGAGGAGGGCCTGGATCTCCTTTTCTGTACCATCGTAATCACCTTCCCCGATATGCCGGTCAACAATAAACCCGTCAATATCGATCAGGTAGTCCTCGGGCCAGTACTGGTTCCCATACGAGCCCCACGTCGCATAATCATTGTCCAGCACCACCGGGTACCGGATCCCGAACTTCGTGACCGCTTTCTGCACATTGCCGATGTCATGCTCGAACGGAAACTCAGGGGTATGGATACCAATGATCTCCAGCCCCTTGTCATGGTAAGTATCATACCACATGTTGAGGTAGGGAATCGTCCTCTCGCAGTTGATGCAGCTGTACGTCCAGAAGTCAACGAGGATGACCTTCTTTCCGATGAGCCCGCCGATCGTGATATTCGGCGTATTAATGAACCCGGAGGGCTCTGCGATCTCCCTGGCGTACGGGTATTTCTGTGCCTTTTCCGCATTGATGGCAGTCCGGTTTCCCGGTGCGACAGTAGTTCCGGTAAATGATTTGTTCGGACTGAACTGCTCAAGGTACAGGATAGCCCCGGCGATCAATACCAGGGCGATGATCAGTGCCAGTGTCCTTCGTTCCATGGTTTTTAGCTCCCGAGAATGAAATTGTTGAGCAGCGGCAGGTTGGCAACAAGGCTCAGTGTCTGGGTGAAGATCAGGATCCCGAGGATGACGAGCAGGATCCCAAAGACGATGTTTACATACGAGAGAATGCGTGAGTAGCGTGCTATCCACCCCGCGGCCCGCGAGGCGAAGAGGCCGGTGATGATGAACGGCAGGCCCAGGCCGAGCGAGTAAACGAGAAGGAGTGTGAAGGTGAGGGCCGGCTGCGTTGCGGCAAGCCCGAGGATCGCACCGAGGGCTGCCCCCACGCACGGCGTCCAGCCGGCAGCGAAGGCGACCCCGAAGAGGAACGAGGTCAGGTACTTCGATTTGATGCCGGTGATTGCGATCTTATGCTCCTGCTCAAGCCAGCCCACACGGATAAGGCCGGCCAGGTACAGGCCGAAGAAGATGATGATAAGGCCTCCAGCCCGGGAGAGCCAGAGCTGGACTTCAGCGCTCGCCGCGGTGAGCACGGTATTGAGGAGCACGCCCAGGAGTGCAAAGACCACCGAGAACCCGGCAACGAAGAGGAGGCTTGCAATGAAAATATCCCAGCGTTTTGCTGCCCCTTCCCTGACCGTGGTCCCCGCGAGATAGGCAAGAAACCCCGGGACGATCGGCAGTACGCATGGTGCGAGAAACGAGACCAGTCCTGCAAGAAAAGCCACCGCGTAGGATATCTCAGCCATGCTCTTATCCTTTCACCGGATCCATGTGACACACCAGCAGCCACAGGGGGCTTACCTACCCCGTCTGGTTCTCCTGGATTTCGATCAACTGCATCGGCTCGCCATGACACACAAGTTCCCCGCCGCCAGCCTCGCTCACGAGGACAACGTTCCCGCACACGTTACACCGGTAGACCTCCCCGGCTTTCTGCACATTCACCACGCTGCATCACTCCACCCGATACACGGGCATCTCATTTCACTACAGCGGGACTGGTGATGTTAATAGATTTCGGCAGTTTTCAAAATACGAAATGTAGCATTGTATGTCAGAAAATCCGGATATGCGCTCCTGCATTCCCGAATTGGCAGAACCCCTGTTCAACGCCGGCGATTCATAGTATCTGCGTCCATCCGTCAGGCAGGCTGTTGCTGCATATCAGCAACAAAATCATGCATATCATGGGTGTCCTCCAGCCATGATTCCCATACAACAGGATCCCGCGAGAAGGTTCCGGAAGCAATGACCGCGGGCGGGTTCTGCATGATCATGCGATCAAGGTACGGGGAGGGACAATTTTTCTGTTCCGTCGTACTTTTTATCCTGTTACAAATTTTGCTTTGATCCAGCACGTTTATCTTTTTCTCTCACCTCCACCAAACGAACACAATAATCGATAGGGAGACGGTGCACACGCTACACAGAAAATCCCTTAGTTCATCCTGTTCATCTCCTGAACAAGGCTACAAAGATCCGCCTAAACACCTGAGTTCACGGAGACCTGAGTCGAAGATCGGGACTACGGGCCAGCCCGGGAAATCCGAAGGGAATAAAATAACCCCACGGAAGGGTAAAACGGGATCGAAAGGCGACCGCGATATCCCGTTATGCAAACCTTCCGGGCTGGCGCAGGAGGAGGTCAGCAGACTTCAGGCGCACCAGACCGAACTCGAAATGCAGAACAAGGCACTCCGTAAATCCCGTATTGCAGCCGAGGAGTCCCGGGACCGGTTTGCAGAACTCTACGAGTTTGCACCGATCGGCTACCTGACACTTTCGAAGAATGGCATTATCGTTGAGGCAAACCTGATGATTGCCACGATCCTTTGCCTTGAGCGCAGGGAACTGCTCGGGAGCAGGTTTACCCGGTTTATCGCCCCGGAGGATCTGGAACTCTGGAACCAGTACCGCATCAGGGTGACACGGAGCATCAACAGGCATGTCTGCGAACTCCACCTGAACAGGCGGAATGGCGGGGGCGTCGTGACACGCATTGAAAGTATCCGTATGGGGAGAGGGGGTTCCGAGGAGGTGATTCTCGTTGCGGTCAGCGATATCACCGATCGTGTAAGGGCAGAACAGGATCTTGCTCTGACGAACCGGGACCTCGAGGAACTCAGGGCAGCCTACCAGGCAATCGCTGACGGCCAGCGCCAGCTGCGTCGGAATGAACGGGAGCTGACGGAAGCCCTCGAGGAAAAAGAAGCCCTCCTCTCGGAGATCCACCACCGCGTCAGGAACAACCTGACCGCATTCATCTCCCTCCTGAGTCTTGATGGTGCCCAGGAGGAATCGGAGAGCGCCCGTGAGCTCAGGAAAGATCTCCAGAACCGGGCACGGAGCATGGCCCTGATCCATGAGACCCTGTACCGGACAGGGAATTTCTCGAACGTGGATATGGAGAAGTACCTCTCAACCCTCATCACCCACATCGCTGAGTCCTATGCGAAGAGAGAGATACGGATCCTCGTTGATTCAACAAACGTGGCGCTCGACCTCAGCCGCGCAACGACAGCGGGGCTGATCGTCAACGAACTGGTCACGAACTCGCTTAAGTATGCTTTCCCGCCGGATTTTGACTGCAGGGCGACACGAGGTGAGCCCTGTACGATCCATGTCACCTTCCGCCGGGGAGAAGGGACCTGTATACTGACGGTGGCTGATAACGGGATCGGGTTACCGTCGGGTTTCGATCCATTCACGGCCAAATCGCTCGGCCTCAAACTGGTGAACTTCCTTGCCCGTCACCAGCTCCTGGCTGAACCCTCCTTCCGGGCAAGGCGGGGCACAGAATTTATTTTCCGGCTGCACCAACAGGGATCTGCCATATGAGCGGTGAAACAATCCTGATCGTGGAAGATGAAGGCCTGATTGCTCTCCATCTCACTGAGCTTCTCGAAAAAGCAGGGTATCGCACGACCGGGCCGGCCTATTCGGGGGAGATGGTGCTCCGGGACTTCGAAAAATCCTCCCTGCCCGATCTCATCCTCATGGATATCGCCCTTGCGGGAAGACTGGATGGTATCCAGACAGCCCGCAGGATCCGGGAGCGGTATCCCATTCCAATCATCTTCCTGACCGCGTACTCCAGCCAGAGCCGCATCGATGAAGCAAAGGAAGTCTCCCCCTTCGGCTACCTCATGAAACCGGTGATGGAGGACGAACTTTTTAGTGCCATCGACCGGGCGCTGGCGGGTAAGCAGGAGAAATAACACTTCTTTTCGGATGCTGGAGTACCGGGAAAACTGCGGGTCACGATACAGCCCCGATGATTCTCGACGCTCTGGTAAAATCATTCCAGGGATCCTTATCCGGATGTGAAAGGCCACCCTTTTTCCTCCCGTAAGGAAGCAGCCCGAGGGCGAGTCTCCTGACCGATATTTGATGCAGGTATTTTTTTGAGGTTCCCCGGTACGAGTAGTATTCCAGCTCCCGGAATGTAATGCGAAAAAGGCAATCCACACCACCGTGAACCTTTTTTACACTCTGGGGCTTAGCCTGCCGTTGTGGCGCCCTGGTTGCAATCGTGGTGGTATATCCGGTTCATGATCCCGGTATTACAGAAGCATCAGATGCGCCCCTCAGTGGCGGCAGTTGTTGGCGAAAAGAGGGAGGACGATCCATCCGAACAAAAGTCAGGGGCTGAATGAGCACTTGATCCTTCATTTTTTGTGCCCGGGACGAACTTCGCGTTCATGTCCATAATCCGGAATATTCTTCGTTATTCAAACGAAACAACCTGGCCAAAGTCCCGGCAGTTACCCTGTTCCCATGCTTTATGGTGCCAAAAGAGCATGATCCCCCTATGGCACTGGAGAGCAGGCTCAGGAAGATGCTCGGGAGCACGATGAGGACCGGGCTCGGAGGGGAAGGAGTGCTCCGGACCGAAGGCAGGGAGGCGGAAGCACTTGCGGTTCTTGAATCGGCCTTTAAAAACGGGATCCGGTATTTCGATTCCGCGCCTGCGTATGCGGGGAGCGAGCGCTACCAGGGACACTTCTGGCGCAGGAACCCGGACCGTCGTAACCAGGCATTCCAGGCCGGTAAATCGGCACAACGGGAATCGGCCGTGGCCGAAGCAGAGCTGAGCAGAACGCTCTCACGTCTGGAACGGGACACTCTTGGTCTGTGGCAGATCCATGATGTGCGGAGCCGGGAGGATGTACGAGTTATCGAGTCACCCGGAGGCGCTCTCCAGGCATTCACTGCCGCGCGGGATACCGGCCTGGTGCAGGGAATCGGAGTCACCGGCCACCATGACCCGGCAGTTCTCCTGCACGCGGTCACGAACTGGGACGTGGATGCAGTCCTCCTGCCGGTCAACCCTGTCGAGGCTGCCATCGGCGGCTTCCTGGACCGTGTCGTGCCGGCAGCCCGCGAACGAGGGATTGGGGTCGTCGGGATGAAAGTGCTGGGTGCCGGCCAGTTCCTCTTTCCGGATCAGGGGTTGTCTGCCGAAAACCTCATCTGCTTTGCCCTTGCCCAGGACACTGACATGGTCATCGTCGGGTGCTCGACACCTGCCGAGGCTGAGATGCTTGCACGGCTCGGCCAAAAACCGCGTGCCATGGGAGAAGAGGAACAGGCCCGGTTGGTTGAGACGGTCCGCCCGTACGCGGAGCGCCTGGCTTTTTACCGGGGCACTATCTGATCGGGAATTTCGCTGGAGGGTGGACATTCCAACAGCCCCGTTCATCCAGCCGGTCCCTATCCGGTCCTGGTACGATCGGTGACTAAACCCTGGTTCACCGCCACGATACCTGCGACGGGACAATGGCGGGGCCC
>Ga0187765_10001034_pt1 | contig 10590 bp, 8 predicted proteins | sample 0216_QUI02_MP05__3_FD_133018 | JGI IMG/M metagenome (GOLD analysis project Ga0187765, IMG submission 133018) | Tropical peat soil microbial communities from peatlands in Department of Meta, Colombia - 0216_QUI02_MP05_10_MG | ecosystem: Environmental > Terrestrial > Soil > Wetlands > Peat ...
TTGTCGACCGGCTTGCGGTCGTCGGTGATGGTGTCACCCACGCGCGTATCGGCGACTTCCTTGATCGATGCGGTGAGCATGCCGATCTCGCCGGGGCCGAGCTCATCGACTGGGGCAAGCTTCGGCGTGAACACGCCCGTGCGATCCACTTCATAGGCGGAGTTCGTACCCATCATGCGAATGCGCATGCCCTTCTTGAGCACGCCATCGACGATACGCACCAACACCACCACTCCGAGATAGACGTCGTACCAGCTGTCGACCAGCAGCGCCTTGAGCGTGGCATCGCGATCGCCTTTTGGTGGCGGCAGCCGCGTGACGATCGCCTCCAGCACCTCCGGGACATTCAGTCCGGTCTTGGCGGAAATCTCGATGGCATTTGATGCATCGAGTCCGATCACGTCCTCGATCTGTTGTTTGATCTTGGCCGGCTCGGCAGCCGGCAAGTCCACCTTGTTGAGGATCGGCACGATCTCGTGACCGTTGTCGATCGCCTGATAGACGTTCGCCAATGTCTGCGCCTCCACGCCCTGGCTCGCGTCAACCACCAGTAACGAGCCCTCGCAGGCCGCGAGTGAGCGATTGACTTCATAGGCAAAATCGACGTGGCCAGGCGTGTCGATCAGGTTGAGGACATAGTCCTTGCCGTCGCGTGCCTTGTATTTGAGCCGAACGGTCTGGGCCTTGATGGTGATGCCCCGCTCGCGCTCGATATCCATGGAATCGAGCACTTGCTCCTTCATCTCGCGCTCCTCGAGACCGCCAGTGAGCTGAATCAGCCGGTCGGCAAGCGTGGATTTTCCGTGGTCGATATGCGCAACGATAGAAAAGTTACGGATATTTTGTATGGGGACGACCGTCATGGCCGCGAGATAACACTCAGAATCCCGCGCTTCAAGCGTTCTCGTCTCCCCAAGGTGTTTTCTTGCGGCTCTTGCCTGTGACACCGTGAATCCCGCCCAAACTTGCTGTTCGTCGTCGGGTGCTTTAGCTGGGAGCAACGCGTTCGTGGGGACGCGCTGGGAGACTTACTGCGACATGGGCTTTCATGCTTTTCTGCGCACCGCCGGCCGTTGGCGTGATGCGCTGGCCGATCCGGCGCGCCGAGAGCGCGCCGTTCTCGTGTCGCTTGCAGTCTATGTGTTGCTGTGGGTCGCATACGGCACGATCGCGAAAAGCAGCCAGGGCTTTCATCCTGACATGACCGAGGTCATTGCGTGGTCGCGCGACCTTTCACTCGGTCACGTCAAGCATCCGCCATTTGCAGCCTGGCTGGTCCGGCTCTGGTTCACGGTGTTTCCGATTGCCGGATGGTCATATTACCTGCTGGCCATGCTGATGCCGGCGGTGACGCTGTGGATCGTCTGGCGCATGTCGGCGGATTACCTCGATGCGGACAAACGCATCGTCGGGATAGTGCTGCTGACGTTCGTGCCGTTCTTCAATTTTCACGCACTCAAATACAACGTGAATACGGCGCTGCTGCCCGTTTGGGCGTCCACTACGTGGTTTTTCCTGATGTCCGTGCGCACGCGTCGCACGCTTTGGGCCGTCCTGGCCGGTGTCGCAGCCGCGTGCGCCATGCTCGGGAAATACTGGTCGATCTTCCTGCTGGCGGGATTGGCGGTGGCGGCACTGGTCGACAGGCGCCGGGCAGACTATTTCCGCTCGGCGGCGCCGTGGATCACCATAATGGCCGGGTTTATCATGCTTGCGCCGCATCTACTTTGGCTGGTGGACACCGAATTCGAATCATTTTCCTATGCATTGCTTGTTCACGGCGAGAAGCCCCTTGCAGACACATTCGTCGCCGCGCTTGCCTATATTGCCGGAGCATTCGGCTATGTGGCTTTGCCGCTTGCCATTGCATATGCGATCACGCGGCCTGGCCTGAAGGCGCTGTCAGACACGCTCTGGCCGCAGGAAACCGAACGGCGGCTTGTCGCGGCGGCATTTTGGGGTCCGCTGCTGCTCCCGGCGATTGTGGCAGTTGTGTCCGGCGCCGAGATCACCTCCTTGTGGTCGATGCCCGCTTTCTCGTTGTTGCCGGTGCTGCTGTTCTCGTCACCCGCACTTGCAATACGCGGGCTCGACACCCGGCGCATTTTGCTTGGCGCGGCCGCGTTGCCAATTATCATGCTCGTTGTATCGCCGCTGGTCACGATTGCAGCACAACGCGCCGGGCCATCGCCGGCGGGTGCGCAGGCATCGCTGCTCGCGGGCGAAGTCGAGCGGCTTTGGTTCCAGGCAACGCCGCAACCGCTGCGTTTTATCGGCGGTGATGCCGATCTCGCTTACGAAGTGGCGGCCTATGCTGCTGATCGACCGCATGCACTTACCGGCATGCCTCCGCGCCCTGCAAATGAACTCGCGCAGTCCGGTTTCGTGTGGATCTGCTTTGCCGAGGATCCGATCTGCCGGCGCAAAGGCGCCGCGCGCGGTGGTCCCGCAGCCAAGCAGGTCGAAACCGAAATCGTCCGCAATTTTTTGCGATTTGCAGGCAAGCCGCAACGCTACACGATCTTTATCGTGCCGCCGCGGCCGTGAGCAAAGGCCTAACAGAAAACGCCCGGCACAGGGCCGGGCGTGGGCGTATTCAATTGAAACAGGATCAGTAGCGGTAGTGATCGCTCTTGAAGGGTCCGGACTGCGGCACCCCGATATAGGCGGCCTGGTCGGGGCGCAGTTCGGTCAGCTTCACGCCGATCTTGGCAAGATGCAGACGCGCAACCTTTTCGTCGAGCGTTTTCGGCAGCACATAGACTTCATTCTTGTACTTGCCGTTCTTGTTGTTGGCGAAAAGCTCGATCTGCGCCAGTGTCTGGTTGGTGAATGATGCCGACATCACGAAGCTCGGGTGGCCCATGGCATTGCCGAGATTCACCAGCCGGCCTTCCGACAACAAAATGATGCGGTGTCTGTCGGGAAACTCGATCTCATCGACCTGTGGCTTGATGTTGGTCCACTTCAGGTTCTTCAGATGCGCGATCTGGATCTCGTTGTCGAAGTGACCAATGTTGCAGACGATGGCGCGGTCCTTCATTTTGCGCATGTGCTCGATGGTGATGATGTCCTTGTTGCCGGTGGCTGTGACGAAAATGTCGGCCTGCGGCGCGGCGTCTTCCATGGTCACCACTTCATAACCTTCCATCGCCGCCTGCAGTGCGCAGATCGGATCGATTTCCGAAACCATCACGCGACAACCGGCCTGCCGGAGTGAGGCGGCCGAGCCCTTGCCGACATCACCGAAGCCCGCGACCATTGCCACCTTGCCCGACATCATGACATCGGTGCCGCGGCGGATGCCATCGACCAGCGACTCGCGGCAGCCATAGAGGTTGTCGAACTTCGACTTGGTGACGCTGTCGTTGACGTTGATCGCAGGGAACAGCAACGTGCCCGCCTTCTGCATGTCATAGAGCCGGTGCACGCCGGTGGTCGTTTCTTCCGACACACCTTGGATGTTCCTGGCAAGCTCGGCGAAATAGCCCTTCGGTTTTTCCCTCAGGGTCTTCTTGATCAGTGCGAAGAAGATTTCTTCTTCTTCCGAATTGTGCTGGTCAAGGAATACGGGGTCATGGTGTTCGGCGCGATAACCCTGGTGCACGAACATTGTGGCATCGCCGCCGTCGTCGAGGATCATGTTCGGGGTGCCGCCGCCGTGCCACTCGAAGAGCTTGGCGGTGTAGTCCCAGTAATCCTTCAGGCTTTCGCCTTTCACCGCGAATACCGGAATGCCGACCTTAGCGATCGCGGCGGCGGCATGATCCTGGGTCGAATATATATTGCAGGAAACCCAGCGGACGTCGGCGCCCAGCGCCACCAGGGTTTCAATTAGCACCGCAGTCTGAATGGTCATATGCAGCGAGCCGGCAATCCGTGCACCCTTCAGGGGCTGCTTTGGGCCGTACTCCTCGCGGGTTGCCATCAGGCCCGGCATTTCGGTTTCAGCGAGCGAAATTTCCTTGCGCCCGAATTCGGCGAGCGAAATGTCCTTGACGATGTAGTCGCCGGAAGCGACGGCCTTCGGTTTGGCGGAAGCGGTCATGACGGTCCTTATGCAGCTGACAAAATGGTCGGATTGGCTGGCCGTGCCTATAACAGGCCCCGGCAGGCCTCGCAATGCATATATAAAGATTTCTTTATGTAAAGATTGGCTTGGTTAGCAGGCCTTACGGCCGCTTAGTCTTCTTCGCCGAACCCGCCGGCGACGAGTTGGTACAGCGTCTCAACCGCCACAGCTGCGTCCTTGCCCGTCGCCTTGATTGTGATGGTGATGCCCGGACCGGCGGCCAGCATCATCAGGCCCATAATCGAGGTCCCCCCGACAGTTTCGTGACCGCGGGTCACGGTGATGGCGGCGTCAAATTGTTCGGCGGTTTGCACGAATTTAGCTGAGGCGCGGGCGTGCAAGCCCTTCTTGTTGACGATCTCGACCTCGCGCACGACGGGGGTGTCGTCCGCTGCGGCGCGGGGGCTCATTTACCGTTGAGCACCCGGCTGGCGATGGTGCAGTACTTACGCCCGGCCTCCTGGGCTGCGGCAACCGCATCCTGCAGGGGACAGATCTCGCGGATTTTCGCAAGCTTGATCAGCATGGGTAGATTGATACCGGCCAGGACTTCGACCTTCGGCTGGCTCATCACTGAAATTGCAAGGTTGGACGGCGTGCCACCGAACATATCGGTGAGGATGGCGACACCTTCGCCGCTATCCACGCGCTTCACTGCTTCGAGGATATTCTTGCGGCATTGCTCCACGTCATCGTCTGGGCCGATGGTGATTGCCTCAATCTGGCGCTGGGGCCCCACGACATGCTCCAACGCTGAGCGGAACTCGATAGCGAGCCGCCCGTGGGTTACGAGTACGAGGCCGATCATCCCTAACTCCTCGCGGGCGCTACGTTGCGCCGCACGATAGGGCGCATATACACGCCCATCTGAAGCCCGGTTGCAAGGGCTTGCCTCGCTATATAAGCGCTCTGTTGCACTGCGGAAAGATGGGGCCAAAGGGGGCTCGGGACGAACGGTTTCGGCAGGAAACGATCCTAGGCCCGGTATGGTTAATTTTTCTCGATGGGACCGAGGGGCGGGGGTAGCTCAATTACCGACCGCCGGTCAATCGCCCGCCGGAAGAGTACATAAACGAGCCAACACCAGGGGGAGCGCCGCCATTTCGGGTGCGACGGCTAGTCGCGGCACTGTGATTCCGGCGATTTGGGCGTATGCGGCCTTCGGTTCTGGGAGGCGTGCGGTATCCTTTGCCGCGAGATCGACAATGAGGCCGACCACGGCGATCGGCTCGAATTCGACGCGCCGGATTCCGAGGCCATGGACCTCGATCATTCCCGCCAGCGCCGTCGCCGGGCGGACCAGCAACCGGCCCGAATGGTTTTCTACGTGAGCGCGATCGTCCGCAACCAGCCTCGCGAAGGGAAGGGCTCCTTGCGTGGCCGCGTTGAGTAGATCCCATACGAGCCGCGATTTGCCGGAACCGGCTGGCCCACGGATCAGCGCTGCTGTCGCACCAACGAGGACTGCTGAAGCGTGGATCGTCAGATCTTGCGCAACCATTATGTTGCCGGCAGGCGCACAATGAAGCGCGCGCCGAGGACGCGTGGCTCCTCGGTGCGCCCTGCGACCGTTATGCGGTTCTCCACCCTGATGGTGCCACCGTGGGCCTCGACGATCTGCTTGGAGATCGACAATCCCAAACCCGAATTCTGCCCGAAGCCTTGTTCCGGGCGGTCCGTATAGAAGCGCTCGAAGATCTTTTCGAGCGCATCCGCGCGGATGCCGGGACCATCGTCGTCGACCAAAATTTCAATCTCGTCTCTCAACCGTCGGCAGGTGATACGCACACTGCCGCCGGGAGGCGAGAACGAGCGCGCATTATCGATCAGATTGCTCACGACTTGCGCGAGCCGGGAGTCGTGGCCCGGTACCTTGAAATTGGACAGCGGCCCGCCTTCGAATGAAAGCGTGACGTTTACGTCGTCGGTTCGTACTTCGTTGGCGGCTTTCACCAGGGCATCGAGAAGTTTTGCAAAGTCGACCGGAGCCGCCTCCTGCCGCTGCAATTCGGCGTCGAGCCGGCTCGCATCGGAGATGTCGGAGATGAGGCGGTCGAGCCGCCGCACGTCGTGTTCGATGACGGCAAGCAGGCGCTGCCGGCTTTGCTCGGTCTTGGCAAGCGGAAGCGTCTCGACAGCCGAGCGTAGCGAGGTAAGCGGATTGCGGAGTTCATGCGCAACATCGGCGGCAAAGCTCTCGATCGCCTCGATGCGGGTATAGAGCGCATTGGTCATGTCGCGTAGCGCGCCGGATAAATCACCGATTTCATCCCGCCGGCGCGTGAAATCGGGAATCTCGACGCGCGTGCGAATACGGCGTCGGACCCGCTCGGCGCCGTCGGCGAGGCGACGCACAGGGCCGGCGATGGTGCCGGCGAGGAGCATCGATAACACGACCATGACGCCCGCCGCGACGAAGAACACTTTCACAATGGCAAGCCGCTCGGCCTCGACCATGTCGTCAATGTCGGCGCCTTGCGTGGACAACATCAACGCGCCGCGCACAGCACGGAAGCGCTGAACCGGTACGGCGACCGACACGATGACCTCGCCACGGTCATTAACCCGCACCATGCTGGCATGAAGCCCGTTAAGCGCCTGCGTAACCTCGGAATAGCCCTTGCCGTTCTCGGGGCCGAGTTCGTTATAGAGCGGCAAGTCGCCGCGTCCGAACCAGCGGCGCAACGCGATGAAGGCGCGCTCCATCAGGCCCGGCTTTTCGGCGCTTGGTGGCGGCAGATCGAAACGCAGCACGTCGCCGCGGCCATAGAGGTTGCGGCTGTCGAGAATGAGGACACCGTCACGGTCGTAAATACGCGCGCGCGTCTTGGTCGGCGAGACGAGGCGGCGCAGCACGGGCGCAACGCGCTCCGGATTGATCGGGAATTCGATTCCCGAAAGCGAGTCATCGGAGGGGCCGTAGCTTTCGCCCGCCTGCAATTCGAGCAGCCGCTCGGGATCGATCGTGATGGAATCCGTTTCCACTGTCGCCGACGCCGCGATCGCGCCTGCAATGATTTCGCTCTGCGTCAGCAAACTTTGCACGCGGGCGTCGATCAGGCCGGCGCGAAACTGCGACAGATAAAGAACACCTGTCACCAGCGCAACGAGGCCGGCAAGATTGAGAAAGACTATGCGGCGCGTGAGGCTCGAGAAGCTTTGCGAGACGAAGAAGTGCCATACCGAGCGCAGCACCCGTCGTACCGCGCTGCCTTGCCTGGGTTCAGGACGCGCCGTCTCGGCGCTGGGCCGTTCGGCCTCAGCGGTCTGTGCGGCAATTTCAGCGGTCCGATCAAGCACGTCGTTCAATCCAGCCGGGTTACCGAGGGTCTGATTGACCCCGACATTTTACCGCAAGCCGCGACGCTCCGTCAGGCCATCCAGGTGGCCCCGAACATTAAGAATTAGTCATTCCTTGAAGCGATAGCCGACACCGTACAGCGTTTCGATCATCTCGAAATCGTCGTCGACCACCTTAAACTTCTTGCGCAATCGCTTGATGTGGCTGTCGATCGTGCGGTCATCCACGTAGACCTGGTCGTCGTAAGCGGCGTCCATCAGCGCGTTGCGGCTTTTAACCACACCGGGCCGCGTTGCGAGTGCCTGCAGGATGAGAAACTCGGTGACCGTCAGGGTGACCGCTTCGCCTTTCCAGGTACAAGTATGGCGCTCGGGATCCATGCGTAACTGACCGCGCTCGAGCACTTTGGTGGAATCGACTTCCTTGATCGGCACGCCGTCCTTGGGGGAGGCGCGGCGCAGCACGGCCTTGACGCGTTCAACCAGAAGCCGTTGCGAGAACGGTTTGCGAATGAAGTCGTCGGCCCCCATCTTGAGGCCGAACATTTCGTCGATCTCCTCATCCTTTGAGGTGAGGAAGATGACGGGGATGTCGGATTTCTGACGCAGGCGCCGGAGCGTCTCCATGCCATCCATGCGCGGCATCTTGATATCGAGGATGGCGAGATCAGGAGGTGACGTTTTGAAACCATCTAGCGCGGAGGCGCCGTCGGTGTACGTCATGATACGGTAGCCTTCCGCTTCCAAAGCCATAGAAACGGAGGTCAGGATATTGCGGTCGTCGTCGACGAGAGCGATTGTCGGCATGAGCCCCTCTTGGCAGGACGTCCCGCGTGTTTTGAACCTCACAAACAGGGTCTGAAATGTGGCCTCTTTGCAACAACTATGTGATTCGGTAGCGATTTCAAGCCCAACCGCCGAATCTTTTGCGTGCGGCAGAGCTAAAATCGTTAATGCGCGAGCGCCCTGATGAAGCCCGATAATGCCTTCGATGCCCGCCTGGCCGCTAAGAAGCTGCTGCGCGAAGGGCGTTCCGGCGCACTTGCGACATTGGTGCCCGGATCGGGAGATCCCTATTGTTCGTTGGTGAATGTCGGGACTTGTGTCGATGGCGCGCCGATCTTCCTGCTGTCGAAACTGGCGCTGCACACCAAGAACATTCTGGCCGACAAGCGCGTTTCGCTGATGCTCGATGAGCGCAAGGAGGGCGATCCGCTTGAAGGCGCGCGTGTCATGTTGATGGGAACGTGCGCCAAGACGTCCGACACTTCGGCGGCGCGCGCATACCTCCGGCGTCATCCGGAGGCGGAGATGTTTGCGAGCTTCACAGACTTCGCGTTCTACCGCATGGAAATCGAGCGAGCGCATCTGGTCGCCGGCTTCGGTCGAATAGTCGACCTGCGACCGCAGGACATTCTTACCGGCGTATCCGATGCGCAGGCCCTGATTGAAGCCGAGGCCGAAGCAATCCTGCATATGAATAACGACCATGCCGATGCCTGCCGCCTTTATGCGATCAAGCTGCTGGGAGCTGAGGATGGTGAATGGCGGTGTGTGGGGATCGATCCCGAAGGAATTGAACTTCAGCGCGGGCAAATGGCATTACGGTTACCGTTTTCGCAGCGCATCACGGCGCCCGGTTCGCTGCGGGCAGCCCTTAAGCAACTCGCCGATGGAGCGCGGGCAAAATGAACTCGCGCGAAATCCGCGATTTATCTGATGTACGAAACATCAGCCCGGCCCAGGGCCCGGCGTTAACTTATTGATGCAGTGCAACGCCGCCTGCGGCCAATGCATGGCATTTTTTCTTGGCTTTCCGAGGCGGCCTGACTATGGTCGCGCGCCTTTGGCCGACCGGTTATACTAAGGTGCTATGAGCCGTAGCGCGGGACCAAAAAAGCCCGCGAGGGTTTGGCAACGAAGCGGCCGAGTGTGGGAGGAATACGCGTGCAAGAGCAGGGTGTGCGGAACGGCGCCTATGGTGCCGACAAATTCGGCTTCAAGAATCTGGCCGAGGTGCGCTGGAACCTCACCGAGCCGGCGCTTTACGAGCACGCGATTTCTGCGGGCGAAGCGTCCCTGGTTGCAGGCGGCGCGCTCTGCGCGGAGACCGGCCATCACACCGGCCGTAGCCCGAAGGACAAGCATACCGTTGTCGACGCGCTCACCGAAAACTCTGTCTGGTGGGATGGCAACCGGAAAATGTCGAAGGAGAACTTCGACAATCTCCTCGCCGACTTCATCAAACATGCCGAAGGCAAAAAACTCTTCGCGCAGGATCTGTATGGCGGCGCCGACCATACCTACCGGATCAAAGTCCGCGTCTTTACCGAACTCGCCTGGCACTCGCTGTTCATTCGCCAGTTGCTCATTCGCCCGGAGTTCAAGGAACTCGCGGGGTTCGTTCCCGAGCTCACGATTGTCGACCTGCCCTCGTTCAGGCCGGACGCCAAGCGGCACGGCGGCCGCGAAGGCTCGGACACGATGGTTGCCATCGACTTCACGCGCAAGATCGTCCTGATCTGCGGCTCGTCATATGCGGGGGAAATGAAGAAGTCGGTGTTCACGACACTCAATTTCTATCTGCCCGCCCGGAACGTTGTCCCGATGCACTGCTCGGCCAATGTGAGTCATGAGGGCGAGAGTGCGCTGTTCTTCGGCCTTTCCGGCACCGGTAAGACGACATTGTCGGCAGACCCGAGCCGAATTCTCATCGGCGACGATGAGCACGGCTGGGGCCCGGACGGCATCTTCAACTTCGAAGGCGGCTGCTACGCCAAGACCATCAAGCTCTCGCAGGAAGCTGAGCCGATGATCTGGGACGCCACCAACCGCTTCGGCGCCGTGCTGGAGAACGTCGTGTTCGATCCGGTCACTCGCGTGCCCGACTACGATGACGGCTCCAAGACCGAAAATACCCGCTCAGCCTATCCGCTCGAATTTATTCCGAATGCGTCGCGGAGCGGCCGCGCCGGTCACCCGAAGAACATCATCTTCCTCACCGCCGACGCCTATGGCGTCATGCCGCCGATCGCCAAGCTCACGCCGACGCAGGCGATGTACCACTTCCTCTCGGGCTATACGGCGAAAGTCGCCGGCACCGAGAAGGGCCTGGTGGGTGTGCAGCCGGAATTCTCCACGTGTTTCGGTGCGCCATTTCTGCCGCGCCATCCGTCGGTCTATGCAGACCTGCTGCGCGACTACATCAACAAGCACAA
>Ga0187765_10001035_pt1 | contig 10590 bp, 11 predicted proteins | sample 0216_QUI02_MP05__3_FD_133018 | JGI IMG/M metagenome (GOLD analysis project Ga0187765, IMG submission 133018) | Tropical peat soil microbial communities from peatlands in Department of Meta, Colombia - 0216_QUI02_MP05_10_MG | ecosystem: Environmental > Terrestrial > Soil > Wetlands > Peat ...
CGGGAGGAAGTGGCATTCCACTAGCATGGCAATCGAGCGCATTGACATGCATCAAATCATATGCAGCTTTGGCCAATCACGTCTTTATTACAGTCCTCCAATCGCTGGCAACTTTGAATCAGGGGGTGGGTCGCTCATGACCCAAGCCGGAAGTGAAACAAACCGCTAATATTCTGCCGCTCCGATCGATCTCGCCCGATTGATACTTGAGCACGTCAAGACGGCGCGTATAGGTTAGTCTATCGAAAGGATCAAACGGCACTTCGATAGAAGCCGAGCTAACAATGGAGGTATGCCGTGCAAGCTTCCGATGTAATGGTCTCGAACGTCATCACGGTTGGCCCAAACGATTCAGTCCAGGATATTGCTCGGCTACTACTAGCCAACCGTATTAGCGCGGTACCGGTGCTGGACGACAACAGCGCACTCATTGGAATTGTCAGCGAAGGTGATCTTATCCATCGCGTTGAGGCAGGCACTGAGCGACGTCGTTCCTGGTGGCTCGATCTTTTAGGGGATAAAGGATCGTTGGCGCGTGACTTCCTGAAATCGCATGCCACTAGAGCTGCCGACATCATGACGGCGCCAGTTATCACGGCAAACCCGGACATGCCGCTTGGTGAGATCGCATCCCTTCTAGAAAAACATAAAATTAAGCGAGTGCCCATCGTTCATGAGGGCAAGGTTGTCGGCATTGTAAGCCGAGCAAATTTGATACAAGCTCTAGCAGTTTGGCATAAAGGGACAGCATCGAAAACCAAAGTGGATGATTCGATTTTGCGTGATCGAGTTTTTGCCGAGCTCAGATCAAAATTATCGGCGAGCGTATCGCATATCAATGTTATTGTGCACGATGGAACGGTTGAATTGTGGGGCGGCGTCGATTCTCTGGAGGAAAAGAGAGCACTGCGTGTCGCTGCTGAGTTGGTCCCGGGCGTCCAAGCTGTGATCGATCATGTCGCAATTGAAAAATGGCACCATGGGGCATAACAGCCAAAGGCGCGTTAAATCTATTTGGTTGCAAAAGCGCGGGCATGCGCAAAACCAATAAAGCTATCATTCAATTGGCACTTGCGGTGCTTGCGGTCAGCGCAATCGCGCAGACGCAGCGTCAGACGACCGTCAGCGGCGTTTTCGACCAGGATATGGCCGATCTCAATAATGGCGCGGCGCAGAAACTCAAGCAGGCCGCCGACGATCTCAAAAAGGGGGACAAGAGCAGCGACGGCAAGTGTTTTCCGCCGGCGCGGACCGAATTCAAAACGTATTCGCCAATGACTCAAGACCCGTTTTATTACAACCGTCTGTCCGACGCTCGCAGGGCGGCGATAACGGCGGCGATGACGCAGGCCGGTTTCAGCCCGGATGAATTCACGGTCGATGCGGCGCCCGGTAAGGATGGCGATGTGCAAGTCAGCGCCGATACCGCCGACAGACAACCGCCGATCATGAAAGTTAATTCGGCTCCGGCCAAGGGAAAGAAAGTGAAGGCCGGCGACAAAATCGCCGTGACGATCACGGCAAGCGAGCGCTACCAGGATGGTCACAAGAATCGACCGACCGGGGTACAGATGATCCAGCTCATCAGTAACGTCGGCGGTTTAGTCGACAGCAAGCAATTCGGTCATCCGCCAGACCCTTGCGCGCGGCAAACCGTGGTGATGACCTTCATGGTGCCGGATCATCCGCCGCCCGTCATTCATCTCGCCGTGCTCGCTGAGGATGCGGTCGGAAACCAGAGCAGCGAGAGCGCCGATTTTCCGACCAAAGGCGACTGGTACGGCACCTTCATTTGGTCGCTCGAACAAAACGTAAATAGCGGCCACCAGCACTGGGACGGACATGCCGATATTTTACTCGACGATGACGGCAAGGGTGGACTGACCGGCAACCTGACGGGCGTGCAGAACCAGAAACTGACGCTCGTCAAATGTCACGCCACGACCAAGGGAGCGGTGAGCGCCGCGCTCACCGGAACATTGACCGAAAGCGCGCACCGCATGACGATCAATATCGCGAGCCAGCAATCGGACTGGCCGTCAAAGACACCTTGCGCCGAAGGCCGTTCAGCATATACCGGCGCTGTCGTGTTTAGCTGGCCGCAAATCACCGATACCTTCCGCGCCATGCAACCGGTCGGTGACGACGCTTATGAGACCGAACGAACTTTCACCGTTCCGACACCGCCCGCGCCATACACCGTGCATTACAAGGTCAAGCTCACGCGGGCGAAATGAACCGCCAGTCGACGAGGGTAGATCATGTTCAAATTTGCCGTAAGCCTCGGGTTTCTGTGCTGGGTGGTTTCCGCGCAAGCCGCGCCGCGCGAGACCGACCTCGCCGGGGTGACAGCCGATGTCGCCTTCTTGCGGCAATATAACGGCGTGCTGCATCTTGGCATCGTGCTGCACAATTCCGGCAGCGCCAATGCGCGTTCGAGCCAGGCCATCGACTATTCGCAGATCGTCATCATCGATGCTAAGGCGAACAAGAAATATTTTGCGCTCAAAGACGCCAACGGCCATTTCCTCGCCGGCCCGATCTCCGATTGGAACGGTGGCGGGCGCTGGTATCCGACGCTCGCGTCCGGTTCTGACACAATAGTGTGGGCGCTGTTCGATGCGGTGCCCGGCGCCAGCGTATCGGTCCAGGGACCGTTTTTTCACAACTTCGACAACGTGGCTGTGGCTTCCGCCGCGCCGTCGCCCGTGGAACTGGCGAGTGCCGTGCCGCCGCTGCGCGCGAGCCTTATCTCCGCCAATCGCGCCGCGGGCCAGCTCAAAGTGCAGCTCAAGATCGTCAATCCTACGAAAGACCGCGTCAAGAGTGGGGGCTCGACCGTGCAGTACTCAGACGCCTACGCGCTCGACCCGCAGGGAAAGCGGAACTATCCGCTGCTCAAGGATACGCAAGGGCTCTTCATGGCGACGCCGATGTCGGACAAGAACAATGGCGGACGCTGGTTTCTCTCCTATGTGCAGCCGAGCGGACAAGCCCTCGTCGAACTCACCTTTCAGGCGCCGCCTGACACCGTTAACACGGTGGACATCGTATTCCCGTGGTTCCCGCCGTTCGAGGCCGTCGCGATTATCGGGCAGGGCGGTGCCGCGGCATCAGGCGTTGCAGTTGCCGGCCGCTCAGCCGATCTCGAACGCGCGCTTAAGGACCTCGCCGCGGTGGTCACTCCGCAGGATATCAAGGTGAACCTGTCGGCAGATCTCTTGTTTGACTTCGACAAAGCGGAGCTCAAGCCTGCCGCTGAGCCCGAGCTGATGAAGGTCGCGACCGTGCTCAAGTCCTATCCGAATGCGAAGGTGCTGATCGAGGGTCACACCGATGGCAAGGGCAGCGACTCCTATAATCAGCCCCTGTCGGAACGACGCGCCGCGACGGTGGCGCAATGGTTGATCGCTCGGGCCGGCCTCAATCCTGCAAATCTTCAGACGCGCGGCTTTGGCAAGACGCGACCGGTCGCACCAAACGCCAAACCGGACGGTTCAGACAATCCCGATGGCCGTGCTAAAAACCGCCGCGTCGAGATCACTGTCACGAAGAATTAGCCGGGTCGCTGGCATTCAGCATTGGACAAGTCAGCATCGGGGCCAGCGGCATGTCTCTGCCCTTCGCATCGCGCGACACCGGCTGGGTAACGGGCATGGCCGGAGTCATGAGCCGCTTTTGGATTTGGCGCGCATCAATCACCCCTAGGTTGGCATCAGTTGAATTGATAGATTGCTGAGCATGGATTGTCACGCCGCGCTGTTTCGCGACATAGGCCTGCCGTTATCGATAGAGCCCATTGTGCTTGACGATCCTGGGCCAACCGAGCTGCTCGTCCGCATTGCGGCGGTCGGTCTTTGCCGCACCGACTATCACGTCATGCGTGGGGAGCGGCGCGTAGCGATGAAGCCGATGGTGCTTGGTCACGAGGCAGCCGGTGTCGTGCAGAAGACTGGTCCTGAGGTTGCTGGAATAAAGTCGGGCGATCATGTGGTTCTGACATTCATCCCAGGTTGCGGCGATTGCCATTGGTGTCGTCGAGGTCTGCATCATCTCTGCGCGCAAGGTCCGCGCATCACCCACGGCCAGCAGCTGGACGGAACGTATCGGAGACGCGACCGTCAAGGAATTGCAGTCGGTAGTTTTTGTATGATTGGCGCTTTTGCTGAATATACCGTGGTTGACAAAGCGTCGGTCGTCGTCATCGATAAGGATATTCCGCTCGATCTTGCCAGCTTGGTTGCCTGCGGTGTGCCGGCAGGTGTCGGGGCGGCGCGTTATCGCGCCCGTGTACAAAAAGGCGACACGGTGCTTGTTGTCGGCTGTGGCGGTGATGGAATGAATGTTGTACAGGGTGCACGATTATGTGGCGCCTCAAAAATCATTGCCGCGGATATCGTTCCAGCCAAATTGAATTGGGCACGAGATTTCGGTGCGACTCACACACTCCAACAACAGGGCGAAGAGCTTACCCGTACAGTGCTGGGGCTGACTGATGGCATTGGCGTAGACCACGCCTTCGTGTGCATCGATCCGCCAGCGACACTGCTGCCAGCCTTCCGCGCCACCGCCAAGGCAGGCAACGTGATCGTGACAGCGCTGACCCCTGATACGATCAGCGAGATTAAAATTTCGCCGCTTGAGCTATTTGTTTCGCAAAAGGCGATCATGGGCGCAGTGTATGGTTTTGCGAGCCCAAGGGTACAGATACCTGAACTTTTATCGCTTTATCGCCAAGGCGAATTGAAACTGCGTGAGCTCGTCACACAATCCTACCGTCTTGAGGAAATCAATCGCGGATATGCTGATCTTCAGGAGGGTAAAAATTTGCGTGGACTGGTACGGTTTGATACTTGAGCGAGACGAAATTTCTCACGCCGCGCCGCTGATAAGATGATAAAACAAATATATTTTTGCTGCGCCGCACTTCGGTCCATCTTGGCACGAAGCCAACCTCACGGCATGTCCGCGAGGGTGACGCTATTGAGGTAACAACAGACATGGCGCTGCAATGCGGAAGCCGTCTCGCGTTGTCCAATGACAGCGGTGTCAAAAATTGCTAGTATTTTTATCGGCGTAAGGGGGGCGACTATGAATCGTATCCTTGCCGCTGCATTTGTGCTCACACAATTAGCTTTCACCTCTCAGGGTATCGCTGAGTCGATCGCCCGCGCGCCCACTGATAACGCAATAAAGGATCAGATAATCCGGGAGTGCCGCGATCTTTATCATCGGACAACGGACCCGTGCGCCTGTCCGTATGATCGTGCGAAAGACGGACGTTCATGCCGTGGACATAGCGCTTACGAACTCCCCGGGGGCGCAACACCGTTTTGTTTCAGGAACGATGTTTCTCCATCCGACATTGCTCGAAATCGTGCAAACGTGAGGAGCATTATTGTCCGCAGATGCACCACGAGAACTAACCAACTAGCTCGACGGATTCCAACCGTCGCGAAGTGTGGGTTGATCCACTGTGGCTGACACGCGCCCAAGTTGGCCGGTGCTCCTGTCACGATGGAGCAACTTGAAAATTACAAGCTAGCGATCAAGGGAGGGTAAGATGGTTGTTGATGGGGCAACGGTTTTGGTCGTTGCGTTCGGCTGGTTGGCGTTTATCTGGATTGTGGTGATCTACGGTTCGGGCTTTTTTGGTCCGAAAGTTGATTAAGCCTCACTCCCGGAGCACCGTCACGATGCCACAAAAGCTATGACTGAGAGTCGTTTGATCGCCGGTGAAAGAATGGTGATCGATGCCAATGCCAGGCGGTTCAGCCTGAGATAGCTCTCATTTCCACAAAAACCGGTTTCTACGCGAGTTTCGCAGCGCAACATGATCGCGCTCACAGATCATTGAACGCCAACGTTGAGTTCGTGTGGTTCAATATCACCAACAGTGCGAGATGCGAGCATGGAGGCGGATGCGCTGTAATGAGGGGAAGGCTCCGGGACGTGTTTTACCCCACGCGATGCCCGGAGCCTTCTTTTCTTCGCTAGGGGGCTGCCATGGGAATGATAAGCGCAGAAAGTTGCCGCACGAAAGCCAGAGAATGCCATTCAATGGCTGCGGTGTCCGACAGTATGGATTTCAAACTGCGATTAGAAAAACTGGCGAATGATTGGCTCAAACTAGCCGAACAATTTGAGGAGCAAGATCGTCGCAAACAAGATAGCTGACAGGTCAATCGATGATGATTAATGCCTAATGCCTGCATGTGCATTCCTGACGCGAAAGTGTTGAGGTCGCGATTTTTGACGCGATGGGATGAGAAACGGATGTACGAAAAATGTGGCAAAACCGCGTGGTTGATGCTGTGGACGGCGCCCACTCTGAGGCATCGATGTGCCAAAGGGTGGTTGCGTAAAGCAAACCACTACGAGGGGAGCCGTCCATGGGCGAGGTTATCACGATTGGTCTCGATATTGCGAAGTCGGTATTCCAGGTTCATGGCGTAGATACTGAAGGCGCGGTTGTGATCTGCAAGCGCGTCGACTTTTGCCGTCCTGCCTTGTTGGCATTGAAGCATGCCCGAGCGGGCATCATTGGGGCCGTCAGCAAAGTGCATGTGAACGATTGGGACTCGATCCGCGCAGAGCATTAGGGCCAGCGACCACATCTGCCGCATCAACCGGACACGTGACCGCACCCGACCAATGCTGCAGAACCGTCAAAAAAGCTCTTGCCAGGGCGCCGTCCACAAGTGACTCTATACGTCATGGGAACAATCCAAATAGCTGCGCGAGCCCGACTAGAATAGCGAGCGGGCTGATGATCTTGATTATGGCGCCATACTTTTGCAGCCACTGCTCGTTGGCCTGTGGATTCCTGCTCACGGAAACAACGCCAAACACTGCGAGAAGCCCGAAAATGCCGCCGGCAATGGGAATGAGACCGCTGAGGTTCAAAGCAATATTCTCCGGATGACCAGGTATCCGTTAATTCCTGACGCAACGCGGCGCAATACGCTTCGCAATTGCACCCTTTGCTAAAAATGGCAGATCTCGATCAAACCGGTACGTCGCAGTTCAGTCGCTTTAGGATGATAAGCGGACTTGCCGCAGACATGCGAGTCGATCGTGACCCATAACAAACGTCGTTCGAGTATTTTTGTTATATTTTTTTCTGACCTGTCTTATTTCTTAGTCGGAACAATACGCAATACGATGTTGCCATGGCAAAACTTAGCCACTCAAATACTACAGGAGTTGTGCTGATGCCGATAAAGCATCGGTGGCTCTATCCGCTTGGCTTCGTAGCGCGATGGGTTACGTATGCTTGTCTTTTTTGGCTGTGGTGGATAGGAGTCGCTTCTTTCAATCCGAGAGACGAGGATATCAACGAGGGATGGAGTTATTTGGGATTGAGTTTCATCCTTATATTTTCAGGCTTAGCGTTCTATGCGCTAACTCGCACATAACGAAGCATTCGCTCGTTAATTAGCTGTTGGCATGAAGCCGACATCGCGGCATGTTTGCTTTGGTGACTCTATCGGGTGAAAAGTGCAAGTCTTTGAAGTGTGGCTTAATCGCACTCTTGGACGTGTGCGGGTGACCGATCCGTCACGGCCTCAAACCCGCTAACATTTCACCAATATGTAAAATAAAACGAACATCAAAAACAAATTCAGGGAGGACGATCATGCTGTTCCACGACTGTCCCGTTTGTGATGTTACCGGCTCATCCCGCCGAAAGTTTTTAGCCAGTCTTGGTGCAGCGAGTATTGCGGCGGCGATCCCCTCGCGCGCAGTGCATTCGCAGGGCAGTAAATTTCTGATCGATACGCACCACCATTTCTATCCACCGGGATATCTCATGCAGCAGAGGGAATGGGAGGGCGCACGCAAGATTCCCCCCTTTCCTGGCGTGTTCGATTGGACTCCCGCGAAGTCCATCGAGCAAATGGACAAGGCCGGTATTCGCACGGCGGTGGTTTCGCTCGCCTCAACGCCGGGATTATGGTTTGACGCCGGTGCTGAAAATGCCGCCAGGACAGTCCGCGAGTGCCAGGAGTTCTCGTTCAAGATGCGTCAGGAATATCCGGGCCGCTTCGCCGTTTTCGCGCCGTTATCGATGATGGATGTCGATGTGACCTTAAAGGAAATTGAATACGCCTTCGGCACCATCAAGGCCAACGGCATCAACTTGCAAACCAACTACGGCGACAAGTGGCTTGGCGATGCCATGTACAAGCCGGTGCTTGAGGAACTTAACCGCCGCAAGGCAGTGGTCTATGTGCATCCGCTAGTCGCGGCCTGCTGCGGCCGACTTGCTATGCCGACGTTCGGTGCGGTGATCGAGGTGCCGCACGACACCACACGCACAGTGACGAGCCTTTTGCTGACTGGATCGTTCATGCGCTATCCGGACATCAAGTGGCTATTCTCGCATGCCGGGGGCACGATCCCAATGATGGCCGGGCGGATCGCGGCGTTTTATGACCAGAACCCCAAAACAAAGGAGTTTGCGCCGAATGGCGTCATGGCTGAGTTAGCGAAGCTTCACTACGATACCGCCAACGCGACGTCCGTGCCGGCAATGACCGCGCTCTTGAAGCTGACGTCAGCTTCCAATGTGACCTATGGCACCGACTATCCGTACTTCCCGACCGACCAGAACAGGAATCTGCAGAAACTCGGACTGTCGGCAGCCGATGTATCGGCGATTGAACGCGGCAATGCCGCGCGGTTAATCCCAGGGCTCAAAACTACCTGAATGGCCCGACAACACACCGGATTGAGAGGGCTGGTTAAAATTTAAACGTGCCAATGCCAACCCACCACTACCCAATACAAGTAATTGGGAGGATTGGCGCGCCGCGCGACAATGATCTGGATGTCACTGTTGGCACTTTTCAGTTATCGCGTAATGCCTGCTTTGCAGTCGCTTGTAGAGGCAAAGCCGACTTGACTCTGCAATCGCGGATTTGGGCGCTGATGATCCTGAGCCGCCGTAATCCAAGACGAGCCAAAATGAATGAGACGGAGATCGAATTTTCTGCTCCAATAGTCACCTACCAAAACAGGGAGGTGCGTTATGAATTCGAGAATCAGAATGGCTCTTGCCGGAGTCGCTGGCGCCGCAATTGCAACAACGGCAATGCAAGCCCTCAACGCTCAGGCCAAGCCGCCAATCCTGGCGGTTGTTGAAGTTGATCAGATTACTGACGCTGACGGTTACAGCAAAGTTAGTCAAAGACCCAATACTGGCACCGTGTCAGTCCAGATGGGAGGTCGCTATCTTGCTCGCGGCGGTAAAATTACGGCCCTCGATGGTACGCCACCGCAGCGATATGTCATCATTGCGTTCGACAGCTTGGAAAAAGCCCAGGCGTGGTACAATTCGCCGGGCCAAAAAGAAGTCATCGCAATTCGCACCAAAACGACAAAGTCCCGCTCGTTCCTGGTCGAAGGCTTGTAGCAATTAACCATAGTACTGCCCCTGATGAGGCCGCCGGCGTTTGGCGGCCTCTTCGTTGGCAGCCGTGCGATCTGGTGGGAGTATGATCAGCCCTCAGCGTATTATGAATCGGCACGAAAAAGACTTCGGGCAATCATGACTATGATGACTCTATGGGCTGGAAAAGTGAAATGCTGACGCAATACGCGTGCTGTTAAAGATGGAAGACAAACGCAATGGTTAGAGCTGACAGCTATGATTCGATCGCGAAATCGTTGCATTGGCTCGTGGTTATCCGCGACGTGATCGGGTGGGGAGCGGACATGCTGAAAATGGGGTAAAATCGCGCCGTTGACCCCGAACGGACGGGGGCAGGCAATCAAGTCTTTAATTGCGTGTGATCGCGATGCAACACCTCGCGGACAGATTTGATAACCATTTTGGCTTTGATCAAAGCATCATTGACAGAATTGGGGGTGCTTTGATCTTCTAGACTTTGCTTGAGTAACAGAGTTCTTGCAACGATATGGGGGGCGACTATGGGGATACCCCATTTTGGGGTTGCTTCGAGATATTTCGTCGCTTCTATGATAGCGGCAGGAACGATAACGTTCGGAACGTATCTCTCATTCGCATCAGCACAGCCGACATCTCCACCATCGGCACCGAAGTCGACTGCAACGGCGAGCTCCTGCCCATTATGGTGCTCTAAGATAGGAACAGCGTGCTTTTGCCCTTGGGGACAAGTACCAGCGCAGACGTACCCTTCTCCGAACAACCCTCATTACCCTCCCATTTACCCTAGAACGGATAAACCCGACATACCTAGGAGCTGACAAAACGAAACTAATCCAGTTTACCGAGCAAATACCATTTTTTCTAGTCAAGCGTCATCCTGTTTCGTGAGTAGTTGAATGTGGACAAGGCATAGCGGATTGTTTCTTGTCGCTTTTGCGTCCTTGGGTTTGTTTGGTTGCGGGCATTCAACTCCAAAGATAAGCGAGGTCTTGGACACCGATTATTCCGGAGACCCTCCGAATAAGGTGCCACCGATTTCCGCCACTGCACAAATCGAGTTAGAGATAAAGACAAAAGTGTACTGCGAATTGAAGCGCGCAGTTCGAACAGTGAACGATTATTTTGTAACAAAGGGGGGCAAGTCTAGCTCTCTCCTCCCTCCAGAGTGGATTGCA
>Ga0187765_10001036_pt1 | contig 10588 bp, 8 predicted proteins | sample 0216_QUI02_MP05__3_FD_133018 | JGI IMG/M metagenome (GOLD analysis project Ga0187765, IMG submission 133018) | Tropical peat soil microbial communities from peatlands in Department of Meta, Colombia - 0216_QUI02_MP05_10_MG | ecosystem: Environmental > Terrestrial > Soil > Wetlands > Peat ...
CGGCGCGGCGCCGCGGTGGTCCGGGTGAAGGAGCTCGTCGCGATGGCCCGGACCGCCCAGGGCCGCACGCTTCTCGTCGAGATGAAGGCGGTCGACCCCGGCTATCCCCTCTACGGACGGCTCGACACCGTGCCCCCGCGTTCGCTCGACGATCTCCTCGCCGCCGGCGGCGTCGTGGTCGAGGAGGCGGTCCTTGGCCGGCTCGCCGTCGCGCCGGGCGACACGATCGCCATCGGCGACGCGACCCTCACCGTGGCCGGTGTCCTCCGGAAGGAGCCGGACCGGGCAGCGTCGCTCTTCACCCTCGGCCCCCGCGTCCTCCTCAACACCGCGAGCCTGGAGTCGACGGGCCTCGTCCGTTTCGGGAGCCGCGTGCGGTACCGCACACTCCTCCGCCTCCCGGCTTCGCTCGATCCAGCCGCGGTGCGCGCCGCTCTGGTCCAATCGATGGCGGACCCGGCCATCCGGGTCGCAACCTATGACGAAGCCCAGCCCGGCCTCCGCCGCTTCTTCGACCAGCTCACCGCGTACCTCCGTCTGGTGGGAGTGACGAGCCTGCTGGTCGGCGGCATCGGCGTCGCGGCCGCCGTTCGCGCCTTCCTCGCGCGCAAGGTCGGGACGATCGCGGTCCTCCGCTGTCTCGGAGCGAGTGCCCGGACTCTGACGGCGGTGTACGTCGTTCAGTCGCTCGCCCTGGGGGCGCTCGGAAGCCTGGTGGGCGCCTCCCTCGGCACGGCCGCTCAGCTCGCGCTGGGACCGGTCCTCCAGCCGTTCGTGCCGTTCGAGCTCGAGTCGCGACTGGCCCCCGGCGCGGTGGCGACCGGGCTCCTGGCAGGGTGCCTTGCGACCCTGCTCTTCGCGCTGTGGCCACTCCTGTCGGCCCGCGCGATCCCCCCTGCCATTCTCCTCCGGCATCCCGTCGACGCTGGGCGCGTCCGGCCGCGGCGGCCGTGGGCCACCGCGGCCGTCGTGGCGAGCGGGCTCGTCAGCCTCGGGCTCTGGCAGGCGGGGCCGCTCAAGATCGGCGCGATCTTCCTGGGCGCCGCCGCCGGTGCCCTCGGGCTGCTCGTCCTCCTCGCGTGGGGAACGCGACGACTGGCCCGGCATCTTCCGCGGCCACGGTCCCTCGCGTGGCGACAGGGTCTCCACGCGCTGGCCCGGCCCGGCAGCCAGACGATCGGCGTCACCGTGGCGCTCGGGATCGGCGTGACGCTCCTCACCGCCGTCGCGCTCCTCGAGCGGGGGCTCGCGCGCCAGCTCGACCTGGAGCGGCGACGCGAGGCTCCATCGTTCTTCTTCGTGGACGTGCAGCCGGACCAGGTGGACGCCTTCCGTCAGACCATCACCGCCATCCCCGGCGCGGCGCCACCGCTCCTCGTGCCAGTGGTCCGCTCCCGGCTCACCGCAATCAACGGTCAGCCCATCGTCCGCGAGCGCTGGGTCGGCCGCGAGGACGCGTGGCGCGTGACGCGCGAGTACGTCCTGACCTTCGCCGACGAGCCGCCGAGCGGCACGGCGGTGACCCGCGGCCGCTGGTGGACCGCCGACGACCGCGGCCGCGCGTGGATCTCGGTCGAGGCGGAGGCAGCCCGGGCTCTCGGCGTGGACATCGGCGGATCCCTCACCTTCGACGTGGAGGGCGTGCCGGTCACCGCCGAGGTGCTCAGTCTCCGCAAGGTGGACTGGCAGACGCTCGGCGCGAACTTCTTCGTGATCTTCTCACCGGGAACCCTCGACGGAGCGCCGCTCACCTACCTCGCGACCGCGCGGGTGCCCCCCGGTGCGGATGCCGCCGTCCAGGAGCGCGTCGTGGCGGCCTTCCCGAACGTGACGGCCATTCCAGTACGCGACGTCCTGGAGCGCGTGACCAGCGTGGTCGACCGCATCGGCATCGCGGTGAGGCTCGTCGCCATCTTCGTCCTCGGCGCCGGCTTCACGGTGATGGCCGAGTCGCTCGCCCAGAGCCGAGCCCAGCGCCTGTACGAGTCCGTGCTCCTTCGCACGCTCGGCGCGACGCGAGGCCGGGTCGCCCGGGCCTTCGCGGTCGAGTACGGGTGTCTCGGCCTGGTGGCGGGGCTCGGCGGCGCGGCGACCGGCGTCGCGATCGCGGGGCTCGTGCTGCGCTTCGTGCTCGACGTGCCCGTCGCCTGGGAGCCTGCGCCCGTTGGTCTCGCGCTCGTAACAACCGTCGTGCTCGCCGTCACCGTGGGCTGTCTCGGGACGTTCCGTCTGCTCGGTCGGAAGCCCCTCCCCGTCCTCCGCGGCGAGTGACCGTCGGGCCTGCCCGAGCGGGGCAGCAACGCGCGATCAGGCCGCGCGGTTCCCGGCCCCGATGATCGGCTCGAGTGGGAACCCGCTGTCGCGCCAGGCCTCGAATCCGCCCGCGAGGGGCCGCACACGCGTCACGCCGAGCCGCCGGAGCCGGAGCGCCACCCGGGCGCTCGTCGCCTCGTTGGGTCAGGAGCAGTAGAGCGCGATCTCCTGGTCTCGGGGAATCTCGGCGTGGCGGCGATGGAGATCGTCGGGGGCCATGTGGAGCGCACCGGGAATCCGCAGCCCCTCGCTCGCGAGATGGTCGAGATTCCGGAGGTCGATGATCATCATCGGCGCGTCCCCCTGGATCCGCGCCAGGAGCTCCCCGGGCGTGATGCGCGCGATGCGAAGGCTTCGGATGAAGCGGTGGCGCTGCCAGTACTTCAGCGCCACGTAAGCGGCCCCCGCCCCGCCGACGACGATGGCCGCACCGCGGCCGAGCCCGGTGAGGGCCAGGGCCAGCGCTTCGATCTGGGCGCTGAACAGGTAGCCGAGCCCGATGTAGACGAGAGTCCAGGCCGCGGCACCGCCGGCGTCCCAGCGCAGGAATCGCTTCCGCGGCATCCCGACCACTCCCGCCAGCGGCGGGGCAACCGTGTTCAGCCCAGGGATGAACTTCGCGACCAGAAGCACCCGGGCGCCCCAGCGGGAGAAGATGTCCTCGGTCCGCCGGACGCACGAGTCGGGCTCGAGGGAGATGCGGCAGAGGAAGCTCAGGATCGGCGCGCCGCGGCGGCGGCCGAGCTCGAACCACACGAGATCGCCGATCAGGCAGGCGGCCACTGCCAGGCCGATGGCCAGGGTCAGGGAGAACCGGCCCACTCCGGCCAGCGCCCCCGCGGCCATCAGGACCGGCGCTCCGACCAGGGGAAGCCCGAGCTGCTCGCCCAGCACGACCAGGAACAGGACGAGGTAGCCGTACCGGACCAGGAAAGTCAGGGCGTCCACATCATCTTCGATGGCGTGCTCGGCCGATTCGTTGCGGTCCGGGGGCGGCCGGAGGCCCGGCCCCCGCACGCCTCGATCCGGGGGTATCATGACCCCGACCGGGCCGCTCGCTTTCTCGGAGACCAGAGCCACCACCCTCGCGAGGCTCGAGGAGCACCGATGACGGTCGTCCACGTGCTGTTCACCTGCTCCGACGACTACGTCAGCCGCCGAGCCCCGGTCCGTCAGGCCCACATCGAGCGGCTCCAGCGCATGCGGGCCGCGGGGGTGCTGGTTGCCGGGGGCCCCGCTGCGGACAGCCGGACGGCCGAGCTGTTCTACCGGGTAGCGGACGCGCAAGCGCTCCGCACGATCGTCGAGGAAGATCCCTATTACGTGGTCGGAGGATGGACCGGCTACGTTCCGCAGGAATACGAGACGTTCGTCGACCCGTGGGACGCCCAGCCGCCCATCGTCCTGGACGGCTCCCGCTCCGCCCTCGTCGTCGACGGACCCACGGCCGATCCCGACATGGCCCAACTGGCCCTCGTCGAGCTCCGCGGCGCCGCTCGCATCGTCTTCGGCGGCGTCCTCCGCGACGGGCGCACGGTGGCGGTCGCGCGAACGACCGACCCCGACAAGGCGACCGGCTGGCTGGCGGACACTGGATCCTGGAAAGCCGACGACCTCACCACTCGAGCGTGGCTCTACGCCATCTGACACTGCAGGGAGCGCTGCCATGACCATGACGAAGATCGAGCGCGTCCGGGCTGCCCTGTCCGGGGCCGAAGTCGACCGGCCCCCGTTCAGCGTCTGGTACCACTTCGGGCTCCAGCACGCGCCGGCCGAGCGTACCGCTCAGACCCACGTCGAGTTCTTCGAGGCCTACAACCTCGACTGGCTCAAGGTCATGAACGACTACTCCTATCCGATGCCACGGGGCATCGAGACCGTCACCGATCCCCGCGACCTGAAGCGGGTGCTCGCGTTCGACGTCCGCCAAGGCCCGCTCGGGGAGCAGCTGGAGACGGTGCGGCTCATCGGTCAGGCGCTCCGGGGCAAGGCCCTGGTGGTGGACACCGTCTTCAACGCCTGGAACACGCTGAAGCGCAACGTGCTGAAGGAAGCAATGGGGCCGCTCATGGAGGAGCACCCCACCGAGCTGGAGGCCGCGCTGACCGTCGTCAACGACAACCTGATTCGCTATGCGATCGCGAGCCTCCACGGGGGCGCGTCGGGCATCTTCTTCTCCGTGCCCGCCACGCCAGACTCGCTGACCGCCGAGCAGTACGAGCGGTTCATGCGTCCCTTCGACCTCGCGTTCCTGGAGGCGATCCGTCCCTTCGGCGAGTTTCACGCTCTGCACGCCCACGGGAAGGAGCTGTACCTGGACCGGCTCCACGACTACCCGGTCCACGCGATCTCCTGGGCGGACCGGGAGTCGGGCCCCTCGCTCGGGGCAATGCGCAAGTTGACCCCTCGCGCGCTGATGGGCGGAATCGACCACGCGAAGTTTCCCTACACCTCGGCGACCAAGATCCGCGAGCAGGTCCGCTCGGCCGTCGAGGAAGCCGGCGCGCGGAAGCTCTTCGTCGCTCCCGGCTGCGCGATCCCCAGCTACAGCTTCCCCGAGCTGATCCGCGCGGCGCGGGCGGAGGTCGGCAAGGACTGATCGCGCGCCGCTGAAGCCGCAATACGCCGGATCGCGCGCCCGACGCCGCTCGGCGTCGGAGGAGTGCGTCCCAAGCGTGATGGCGGTCGATCGGGGCGCGCGTGGTAGAGTCGGGCGCCGTGGAGCCATCCGGACTGGGTCCAGGGTTCGGAATGGCCGCTTCGCTCGTGGCCGCGCTTGCCTGGACGCTCGTTTCCCTCATCGCTCGCGATCTCAGCGCCAGGTTCCCGAGCGTGGCGCTCAACGTCATTCGGTCGGCCGGCGGCAGCGTGCTCCTGCTGCCGGTCGCGCTGGCGCTCGGCGACCTGCGGGCGGTGGCCCACGCCAGTGCGCTCGCCTGGACCTGCCTCGTCCTGAGTGTGCTCATCGCGCTCGGAATCGGCGACACCGCCTTCTTCGAGAGCATCAAGACCCTGGGGGTCGCCCGGGCGATGACCATCTCGACAGCGGGGTACCCAGTGGTCGCGAGCGGGCTCGCCGTCTGGTGGTTCGATGAGCGGATCACGCTCGCCATGGCCCTCGGGGCCGCCGTGACGCTCACCGGCCTCGTCCTCATCGTGAGCGAGGGAGAGGCCGTCGCGGTCGGGCCGGCCGAAGGACGGCGCCGGGCGCTGTGGCTCGCGGCGATCGCGGCACTCGCCTGGGCGGTGAGCGCCGCCATGATGAAGCCGCCGCTCCGGGAGATCGATCCGCTCGCGATCCAGGCGGTGCGCCTGCCGCTCAGCACGCTGATGCTCTGGGTGACGCCGTGGGCGCGCGGCACCGCACGCGGAGTCTGGGCGCAGCGTCACATCGTCGGCCGCCGCGTCATCGCGCTCAGCGTCCTGACCGCGCTCAGCGCCGTTGCCTTCGTGGTCGGCCTGAAGTACGCGAGTGTCACCCTGGGCACCGTGCTCTCCTCGACCTCTCCCCTCTTCGCGCTCCCGATCGGCTTCCTGGCGTTCGGAGAGCGCGTGACCTGGCGGGCGGCGACCGGCGCCGGGCTCACCGTAGCCGGCATCGCCATCCTGAGCCTCTGAGCGGCGTCGGCAGCTCCCCGCGACGGGTGCGCCGGCCGTCCATCCGAGATCCCGCGGGGTGGAGCCGGCCTCGATGGCCTGCTAGCATGCCTTCCTGGTCAGCCGCCACCCGAGCCACGGTCCGCCCGCAAAAGGAGCGCACGGATGCCGAGCATGAAGGTCATGCAGATCCAGGATGCCTGGAGCCCCGACAACATCGGGCTCGCCGAGCGCCCGATCCCCGAGCCCGGCCCTGGCGAGGTGCTGCTGCGCATGGAGGCGGCGTCCCTCAACTACCGCGACTACGTGATGGCCCGCGGCGGCTACGGTCGCCGAGGTGGCACGCTTCCGCTCGTCCCCTGCTCGGACGGGGCGGGGCGCGTGGTCAGGGTCGGCGCCGGGGTGTCGCGCGTGGCGGTGGGAGACCTGGTCTGCCCGATCTTCTCCCAGACCTGGACGAGCGGCCCGTTCCGCGACACCCACTGGGCGGGAACCCTCGGCGGCCCGCGCGATGGCGCGATGCAGGAATACATGGCGCTCAGCCAGGAGGGCGTCGTGCGGGCGCCGCGGCACCTGGACGCCGTCCAGGCGGCGGCGCTGCCCTGCGCCGCGGTCACCGCATGGCACGCGGTCGTCTCGACGGCCCACACCAAGGCCGGGGACGTGGTGCTCGTGCAGGGGACCGGCGGGGTCTCGCTCTTCGCGCTCCTGTTCGCCAAGATGCACGGCGCCCGCGTCCTGGCGACCTCGTCGAGCGACGAGAAGCTCGAGCGGGTCCGCGCCATGGGCGCAGACCACGTCGTCAACTACAAGACGAACCCCGACTGGCACAAGGTGGCGCGGGAGGTCACCGGCGGCGTGGGGGTCGACCTCGTGGTCGAGGTGGCCGGCACGCTCGACGCGTCGATCCGGGCGGTGCGAGCGAGCGGCACGCTGGCCCTGATCGGGGTTCTCGCCGGCGCGTCCGCACAGCTGGGCCTCGGTCCGGTCGTGACGCAGAACCTTCGCCTCCAGGGCGTGACCACCGGGAGCCGGGAGATGTTCGAGGACATGGTCCGGGCCATGGAGCTACACCGGACCGAACCGCCCGTCGACGAGCGGCGGTTCGCCTTCGAGCAGGTGGGCGAGGCCATCAAGGCCCTCCCCTCCGGCCACCACTTCGGCAAGGTCTGCAGCCGCTTCTGATTCCGCGCCCGTCAGGCGGCGCGGCGGAGCGTCTCGGGCTCCGGGGTCTCCACGGTGATGTGGACCGGGCTCGGGACGGCCAGGGGGCCGTCCACGTGCCCGTCCACCTCGAGCTTCACCCACGTGGGGAGCCCCCGGCGGAGCTGAGCCGCCGTGTCCCAGATGTGCTGGGACGCAGACTGTCCGAGGTCGAGCCGCACCGTGGCGCTCCGCGAGACGAGACCGCAGTGCACGCTGAGCGCGACGTCGCTCCGGAGCGCCTCGGACGGGAGCTGTCTCGCCGCCTCGTGGAAGAGGGCGAGCGCCCGGCGGTCCCGGCGATTCTGTAGGGTCGCGACGAGCACGACCGGCCCGACTCCCACGAGGCAGGCCATCACCAGCGAGAACAGGTTGGCCAGCATCGTCATTGGAGAACCCTCCCTTACGCCAGCCGGCGCCGAGCCGTCGCGTACGACGGTCGGTGCCGGAGCAGCGCGCGTCCCGCCTGGATCAGCGAGAGGCCGAGCCGCGCACGGAGTGAGTGCGAGCGCTCCCGCCGCGGGTAGGCACCCCGCAGGAGCGCATTCTGAGCCGCCGCCTTCGCCGCCTCGTACTCCCGATCTCGGATGAGCACCGTTACCAGTAGATCGTTCGAGCTGAACATCGTCGTCCCTCCTTGCACGTTGAGGGTATGGTATGCTCCAGTCCGTGGCAATATCCAATACGTGTATTTGGACTGATCCATTTACGGCGCTCGACCCCTCCTCGGGCCGAGCCCTGGGGAACGCAACCCAAGTGACCGGCGAGGATGCCAGCCAATGAAATCTTCCAGTAATGAGCCATTGATCGCGCCACCGGACGGCAGCACGGGCGAAGCTCTCTACTTGCAGGTGGCCCACTCCATAGAGGAAGCGCTCCGGGCTGGGCGCCTCCGAATTGGCGATCGGCTCCCTGCTGAGCGTGAATTGGCCTTAGACCTGAGTGTCAGCCGCACGACAGTGACGGCCGCCTACCAGGAGCTCCAGGCCCGCGGGATCCTCCGCGGGCACGTCGGTCGAGGCACCATCGTGGTCGGAACGCTCCCGGACGCGCGCCACGCTGCCATTCCCTGGACTCAGCGCATCGCACCGGCCGCGATCCAGGGCATGCAAGTCGCCTACGCCGCGCCCGAGGACCCCGACCTGGTCGGATTCGGCGTCGGCCTCCCCGATCCACACCTCTATCCGGTGGAGACGCTGGATGCGCTCCTGGACGCGCTGCCGCGCGGCGACGGGAGTCTCTACAATCCGGCGCCGGCCTGGGGGGATCCCGTGCTGCGGGAGACGCTCGCCGGCTGGCTCCGGTCGCGCGGCATCCGAGTGACGCCCGAGGAGATCCTGGTGACGGCGGGCGGCCAGCAAGGGATCAACGTGATCGCGCGGGCCTTCGTCAATCCCGGCGACGTGGTGCTCGCCGAGACTCCGACCTACCCCGGGGCGTTCCTCACCTTCCGGTGGGCGGGCGCCGACGTGGTGGGCGTCCCCGTCGACCACGAAGGGGTGCGCGTCGACGTGCTGGAAGAGTCACTCGTGCGATATCGGCCGAAGCTCCTCTACCTCATCCCGGCATTCCAGAATCCCACCGGCGTGGTGCTGAGCGCGGAGCGGCGGCGGCGCGTACTGGAGCTCGCCCTCCAGTACCGGGTGCCGGTCGTCGAGAGCGATCTCTATGGTGACCTGTACTTCGAGCAGGAGCCCCCGCCCTCGCTCAAGGCCATGGATGCGGCCGGCGTCGTCATCTATCAGGGTGGCGCCTCGAAGCTCGGACTGCCCGGCCTTCGCATCGGCTGGCTGGTAGCGCCGATCCCCGCGATGGCTGCCCTCACCGTCGCCAAGACCTTCGAGGACCTTCACACGGCGGCGCTCACCCAGCGCCTGGTCGCCGCGTTCATCGGGAGCCCTCATGTCGAGCGGCACCTGGCCCGGCTTCGCGTGGAGTGCCGGACCCGGCGGGACGCGCTGGTCGGCGCGCTCCGCCAGCACTGCCCGAAGCTCCGCTTTCGCGTGCCCGGCGGGTCGTACTACCTCTGGGCCACGCTCCCGGCGCCGCTGACGGCCGACGCGCTCCTCCCGATCGCGCTCGAGCACGGGGTGGGCCTCCGGCCCGGCACGTCGTTCAGCCCCAACGGGGGCGGCGGGGACCACATGCGCCTCTGCTACGCGGCACTGCCGCCCGACCGGATCGTCGAGGGGGCAAAACGGCTCGGGCAGGCGGTGGAACATGCCCTGGGCCGCCTCGGCGCGGCGCCCGCCGCACGCCCGCGCGTCTCCGCGGCCGTGGTCTGAGCCGAGCCCTAGCTAGCTAGCCGCTCAGGTCCAGGGTCAGCACCTCGCGAACGCGACGGCCGAGCGCCCCGGCGAGGGCGTCCGGCGCCAGAGCCGTCGAGGGTCCGTCGACGCCGGTCTCGATCCGAACCACGACCAGCGCGCGCCGCTCCTCGAAGACCACGTCGAGGCGATCCTCCACGACCGTCCCGTCGACATCAACGGCCACCGGCACGTCGCGCGCGAGCCACGAGGCTCGACGCGCCCGCGCCATCACCGGCGTCGCCATCGCCTGCGCCAGGATCCGCCCGGCCTCGGCGACGACTTCCGGTCGCACGCCGCGCCGGGCCCCGAGGGCTGCCACCACCTTCGCCGTGTCGCTGGACTGGCGGAGATCGACGATCAGGAGCGCGGCGCGCGCCAGGGCGACCGCGGCCAGGTGCTGCCGGGCATCGCGCGCCGAGGGACTGGCTCGAGGGATCTCGTCTGGGCGAGCCGACGGCTCGGCCGCGCCGCCCCGTGCGATGAGCGCCCGCATGTCCGCGCGCCACGCCTCGAGGGTCGCGCCGCCGACGGCCGGTGCGGCCGGTGCCTCGGAGCCCGGAGCGAAGCAATCGAGGTCGGCGGCGGTGAGAATGTCGGTCGGCGCGCCGAGGAGCGAGGCGAGGTACTGGTAGAAGCCGGTGCCCTCCACCCGCGACGGCACCGGGAGGACCAGGGTCCGCTCGGCTCGCGTGAGGGCGACATAGAGGACCCGGAGCGCCTCGGCGTCCACGCGCAGGACCTCTCGCGCCTCGGCATCCGCCCAGTCGAGCGTGGTCATTGCGTCCTCACCCACGACGCCCAGGTTCACGGCGAGGCGTCCCGACACGCGGTCCGCCAGCAGAACCGGCGGGCGCCAAGGCCCCCCGCGCGCGAGGTCCGGCACGACGACGACCGGAAACTCGAGCCCCTTGGCCTTGTGGATCGTCATGAGATGGACCGCGTCGTCCGCATCGAGAGCCGATTCTCCCTCTTCGTACCGCGACGCCCCGCGGTCGCGGAGCCACTGGACGAACCCGCGGAAGGTGAGCGCGCCCGTCGCCTCCAGCGCCCTCGCGGTGTCGAGGACCTTCAGGAGATTGGCCACGCGGGCCTCACCCTGAGGCTCGAGCGCGTAGGCGGCGAGCACCGACGTCTCCGACAAGAGCCGCTCGACGACCGCCGCGGGC
>Ga0187765_10001037_pt1 | contig 10586 bp, 12 predicted proteins | sample 0216_QUI02_MP05__3_FD_133018 | JGI IMG/M metagenome (GOLD analysis project Ga0187765, IMG submission 133018) | Tropical peat soil microbial communities from peatlands in Department of Meta, Colombia - 0216_QUI02_MP05_10_MG | ecosystem: Environmental > Terrestrial > Soil > Wetlands > Peat ...
ATGCCAGCGCTTGGCCATTCGCCGGCGAGCGAGCTGCACGGCACGCTGATCGAACGGCGGCTCGAGCTCCAGGAGGAGCAGTGCTTGCTCTACATCGAGGATTCGAGCCATGACCTATCTAAGTTAGCGGCGCCGCCAAGTAAAGGCACCCTTGGTCGGGCAACCTGGAGCCGCGCCCGTCCCTAACTGCAACAAATTAGCTTAAATTAGACTCAGTAATACTTAACTAGCCATATTCTGGCCGGATGGGCAGCAGGCGAACGGGTGGCGGCGTCGCGGTTCTCGGGGTGATTGCGGTGGTCATGGCCGCGGGCCTCGTGGCGGGGCTGCTCGCGCTGCTCACCAGCGTGTTCGGCGAGGGGGATGATTGCGGAGCGCCGGCGGGACCCGCCACCGGAATCGTGCTCGCCGCGCCCGGTACCGGTCAGCTCGTCGGCGCCACCGAGTACGGCGGGCCTGGGGATCCGAGCAGCGGCGTGATCGGGTCCTCGGGCGCGGACCTGCTCGAGCAACCCGACAGCTACGCCGAGCTCGGCGGCGACACCTTCCAGACCGCCACCGCGATGGGCGGCCTGCCGTATCTGACGCCGCTCCGCATCACCTGGGGCGCCCGTTCGGCGATCGCCTACAAGCGCGACATCGGCCTCGGAGGAGGCCCGATCGACGGCCTGCCGCGCGTGCTCGACCTCTGGTGGGAGCTGGCCGGCCGGCTCGGCATCCCGTACGCGGACGGGATGTGGTCGGGCCCCGTCCGGATCGAGCGCCCGCCGGACACCGGCGCCGGAAACGTGATCGGACAGACCGCCGTCACCGATCCGGCGCTGATCGCGCCGGCGACGCCCGAGCAGGATCCGGCGACGTGCGCGCCGGCGGCCCTCGAGGGAGTGCCGCTGGCGAGCGGCGCCCGCGCGCAGTTGCTCCCCAACGGTCTCGCCGCCGCGCCCGCTGGTGCGCCGCTCGCGGTCCGCGAGATCATCGCCGCCGGCAACCAGATCGTCGGCAAGCCGTACCTGTACGGGGGCGGCCACGGCCTGCCGCTGTCGGACATTGCCCCGGCGTACGACTGCTCGAGCAGCGTCGAGCACCTCCTGTATGGCGCGGACCTGCTGCCGGTGAACTACGACGCGCCGTCGGGGACGCTCGAGTCGTTCGGGCAGCCCGGCCCCGGACGGTGGGTCACGGTATACGCGAGCGCCGACCACGTGTTCATGTACGTGGCCGGGCTGCGATGGGACACGCACAACGCCGCCGGCCCTGGGGACGGAAGTACGGGCATCGGCTGGCACCCACTGGTCAGAAACGACGACGGGTTCGTGGCCCGCCATCCGGTCGGTCTGTGACTCGCCCCCGAGCAACCGCGGCGCTGTTATGCGCGCTCATGTGCGGCGGATGCGGGCACTCCGCGCGAAGCCGTCCATCCGCGGTCGCCCAGGCCGACTCCACCCACGAATACCCTTCCAAGGCCCCACCGGCCGAGACCGCCGCCGGCGCCGCGGCTTCACCGGTGCGGGCGATTCGCGCGTTCACGTTCGCGTACATCAACTGGACCGCGCTGACCGTCGCCGGCCGGATGCGACTGCTCGCCGCCGCGAGCGTCGGCCAGGCTCGCGCCGCGATGACGCTCGCCGCCGCCGAGACCGCCGACGACTATGAGCTCCGCCGCGGCGGGATCGCCAACAGCGGCGCGGTCGAGGCAGTGACGCCGCTGCCGGGCCACCCCAACCAGTACGTCGTCGTAACCCGCGAGTCGACGACCGCATCGAACACGAACGCGTATCAGGGTCTTCGCCCGGCATGGCGCATCACGCTCGCCACCGTGCAGGAACTGCCCGGCGGCCGCTGGGCCTTGAGCGACTGGCAGCCCGAGAGCTAGTGGCGATCAGCCGACCGGCTGTCCGTTTGCGGTGAGCTTGACGTCGACGTTGCCGCGCGTGGCGTTCGAGTACGGACACACCTGGTGGGCCTCGGCGACGATCTGCTTCGCCTCCTCGGAATCGGACACCTGGGGGAGTGTGACGTCGAGCTCGACCGCGACGTTGAAGCCGCGTTCCTCGGTCGTGATCAGGCTGACCTTGCTGTCGATCGAGGCGTCACCGACTTCCTTCCGCAGGCGCCGGCCGACGACGCCGAGCGCGCCCTCGAAGCAGGCCGCGTAGCCGACTGCGAACAGCTGCTCGGGGTTGGTGCCGGCGCCGTCGCCGCCCATCTCGGTCGGTCTGCGGAGATACACCTCAAGCTGTCCGTCGGTGGTCTTGCCATGACCCTCATCGCGCCCCCCGGTGACGGTCGCCTCGGCGGTATACAGAACCTTCGGCATGCTCTCTCCTCCCGTCTCGGTTGAGCGCATCAGGATACGCACGGTCAGTGGGCGGCGATATTCAGCACCACGGCGGTGACGAAGCACAGCACCGCGGCCGCGCGGATCACGAGCCCGGCGCGGTCGCCGGGCCGTCCGGTGACCATTCCGACGATCGCCACCGTCATGCACACGACGGCGATCAGCGCGAACACGGCGGCGAGGACTCGCAGCACTCGCGGGCTCCTATCCTACGTGCGACCACATGTCGACCCAGTACATCTTCACCACCTACAAGCTCTCGCGCCGCTACCCGCCCGATCGCGAGGTCCTCAGCGACATCTCCCTGTCGTTCCTGCCGGGGGCCAAGATCGGCGTGATCGGCTACAACGGCGCCGGCAAGTCGAGCCTGCTGCGGATCATGGCCGGACGGGACACCGAGTTCGGCGGTCACGCCCAGCTCGGCGCCGGCGCGACGGTCGGGCTGCTCGAGCAGGAGCCCGCGCTCGACGAGAGCAAGAACGTCCTCGCCAACATCGAAGAGGGCGTGGCTGAGACGAAGGCCCTCCTCGACCGGTTCAACGAGCTGTCGATGAACTACTCCGACGAGACGGCCGACGAGTTCGCGCGCGTCCAGGAGCAGATCGACGCCGTCGACGGCTGGAACCTCGACACCACGCTCGAGATCGCCATGGACGCGCTCAGGACCCCACCCGGAGACGCGGAGGTTTCCACGCTATCCGGCGGCGAGCGCCGCCGCGTCGCCCTGTGCCGGTTACTGCTGCGCCAGCCCGATCTGCTGCTCCTCGACGAGCCGACCAACCACCTCGACGCGGAGTCCGTGGCGTGGCTCGAGCGACACCTCCAGGACTACCGAGGGACGGTCGTCGCGATCACCCACGACCGCTATTTCCTCGACAACGTCGCGGGCTGGATCCTCGAGCTCGACCGCGGGCGCGGTATCCCCTACCAGGGCAACTACTCGGGCTGGCTCGAGCAGAAGCGGGCGCGTCTGCAGCAGGAAGCCAGGCAGGAGAACGCACGCCAGCGGACGATCGAGCAGGAGCTCGAGTGGGTCCGGCTGAACGCGAGCGCGCGCCGCAATAAGCCCAAGGCTCGCCTCAACGCCTACGAGGCCCTGCTGGCCCAGGACCGCAACATCAAGCTCGACCAGGTCCAGATCCACATCCCGGCCGGTCCGCGCCTGGGTGACACCGTGGTAGAGGCGAGCGGACTGCGCAAGGCGTACGGCGATCGCCTGCTGATCGACGACCTCAGCTTCAGCCTGCCCCGCGGCGGGATCGTGGGCGTGATCGGGCCCAACGGCGCCGGCAAGACCACCCTGCTGCAGATGATCACCGGCCAGGAGCAGCCGGATGCCGGCGCGCTCAGGATCGGCGACACCGTCGAGCTCGCCTACGTCGACCAGTTGCGCGACAGCCTCGACCCCGACAAGAACGTGTGGGAGGAAATTTCGGGCGGTCAGGACCAGATCAAGCTCGGCGACCGCACGATCAACAGCCGCGCGTACGTGGCCGGCTTCAACTTCAAGGGCTCAGACCAGCAGAAGAAGGTGGCCAAGCTTGCAGGTGGCGAGCGCAACCGGCTGCAACTGGCGAAGCTGCTGCGGACCGGCGGGAACCTGCTGCTGCTCGACGAGCCGACCAATGATCTCGACGTCGACACGCTGCGCGCGCTCGAGGAGGCGCTGCTCGCGTTCGCCGGCTGCGCGGTGGTCGTGTCGCACGATCGCTGGTTCCTAGACCGGGTCGCCACTCACGTGCTGGCGTTCGAGGGCGACTCACAGGTTCGCTGGTTCGAGGGCAACTTCGAGGCCTACGAGAGCTTCCGTCACGAGCAGTTCGGCGCCGACGCCGACCGGCCCAAGCGCATCACCTACAAGAAGCTCGTCCGCGGCTGACACGTCGCCCGCACGCGCTCCGCTCATTCGGCGCTACGCGTCCCTCCGTCCGCCGGCGGACAGTGCATCGGCCCAGAATTCGCGGTCAGCGACGGCCTCGCCTCCGTGTCCGACCTTACCGGAGACCGTGACACGAGTTTCCCCGTTGTCAGTGCTTGGGGCGAACGTCACGCGTATTTGCTCTGCGCTGATCATGCGACCGAGCCACACCATCGTGCTGATCGGCAGCGGAGCCACCAGCTTCGGCTTGTAAGACAGCGAGGTTGGGGTCTGCTTGCCGAGTCGCATTTCACGGTGAAGGTTGCGGGCACCGCTGCCGCCGCTGGGACGGCGCAACCGGTCGGTGAGGACCCGCTGGAGATTCGCCAGCGCCTCTTGTGGCGATTCCCTTGTCGAGAACTCATATGAGAAGGATTGGGACACGTCTGTTCTCCGTTGCTGTAGTCGTGTGTCGCGTGTCACCGCGCCCTTGGCGCCCAGCCGAAGCGCCGGATGGCGATCATGAGCCCGACCGCACCCCAGATTGCGATGACCAGCAGATCTCGCCACGCGAAGCCCGCCCCTTGCGTATATGGGTTGAACGCCTTGAGCAGCGCCTGCTGGAGATGGCGGACAGGGAACACATCGGCGATCTTGGTTAGCCATTGCGGGATGTCCGCCGACGGGATGAAGATCCCGGAAATGAAGTACAGGGGCAGCATCACGAGCTGCAACACCGGCTGGGCGGAGTCGGCCGAGTTGATCGCGGTCACCAGCGCATATCCGAGCGCGCAGAATGCGATCGCTCCGATCGCGATCGTCACGACGACCGCCGGGATCGTTCGCCCGGGCACCCGAGCGCCGTAGACAGCTGCGCCGATTCCGATCAGCACGACGGCGTTCACCACCGCCGTGGCGACGCAGACCAGCGCGCGGCTGGTGATGAGCACCCAGGCTGGAACCGGTGTGGAGCGTCGTCGCTTGAGAATCCCGGACTCCCGCTGGGCGGTGACCGAGATCACCAGATTCATAAAGGAGGCCGAGATCACGCCCAATGCCACCAGACCGGGCACGTAGTAAGTCGATTCCTTGATCGTTCCCCCCGGGACGCGCACGGTTCCGTTGCCGAAGATCGAGCAGAGCAGAATCAGGAACAGGACCGGTAGCGCCAGAGTGAAGAACCGCCCCTGACGGTTGCGGACGAACGACAGCCCGTCGTAGCGAACCTGACTGGTGACCAGCGACCTGCCCGAGCGTCCCGGTCCGCGCGCCGGCATTGCAGTGGTGGCGCTCATGGCGCGCCTTCGGTCAGCCTCAGATAGATCTCCTCGAGCGTCGGACGGTGCACCTCGATGTCGGCGAGCTCGAGGTCGTTGTCGCGAGCCCAGTCCGTCAGCGCGCCGAGTGCGGCGGTTGGTGAGTGCGTGTGCAGCGCGACGTGACGGTGATGGTCCGCCGCGACTGCAACCGCGAGCCCTGCCGGGAGGTCGGCCGGCTCGAACCCCAACGGAAGCGCGAACGAAATCTCGGTGGCCGCCCTGTCACGTCCGCCAAGGTCTTGCGGCGTGCCCTCGCCGACGATCTGCCCCGCGGCGAGCACCACGATGCGGTCGGCGAGGTACTCCGCCTCCTCCATGTAGTGGGTGGTCAGGAAGATCGTCTTACCAAGGCTCTGGAGACCGGCGATCATCTCCCACGCCGCCCGCCGGGCCGATGGGTCAAACCCCGTGGTCGGCTCGTCGAGAAACACGAGCTCCGGATCGCCGACGAGCGCCAGCGCAACATCGAGCCGCCTCCGCTGACCACCGGACAGGCTTTCGCCGCGCGCCCCGGCCTTGTCCGTAAGGCCGACAAGTTCGATTAGCTCATCGACCTCACGCGGCGAGCCGTAGTAGCTCGCGTACATGCTCAGGCACTCGCGCACCGTGAGGTCGGGCTCGGCAACCGACTCTTGGAGCACGACCCCGACGCGCTCGCGCCAGTCTGCCGTGGCGTGCTCGGGATCGACGCCCAGGACGGATAGCTCGCCACCGGCTCGCTTTAGGTAGCCCTCGAGGATCTCAACCGTTGTCGTCTTCCCGGCACCGTTCGGCCCCAGGAACGCGAAAACCTCGCCTCGCCGAACCTCCAGATCAATCCCGCGGACGGCCTGCACATCCCCATAGGACATGCGCAACCCGCGCACTGAAATGACGGTCTCGGCCGTCATCACCTGACGACCAGCGGACGTGACCCTCGACGATTGCGTCACCGGAGCGGGAGGACCGACGTCGTGGTCGGCCGGGTCTCCATCGCGAAGCCGAGACCATCCAATGCGCTTGCCGATGTCGAATGCCATCGATCATTCCTCGGTCCGGAGCGTGAGCGACCCCCAAGGAGGTGCCTCAACGGCTGAATGTTCACCTCCCGGGCCTGTGCGCCAATCGGTAATCGACCGTGGGGCGCACCGGCTTTCTACGTAGCCCGCTCATTCGAGTGTGCGGATCGCTCGCGCCGGGCGTGCACGGATGTACCGACGCGGCCGGGTGACTCCGGGTTCAAGCTCGTCATTACACGTCAAGACTCCAATTGCGCCGCCCCCGATGAGGAAGTCAGAGAGCTTCACTTCTCGTGCTGCCCGATGGAGCTCCGCTCACCGCCGGTCGCAGCACTGACGCCGGCTGGCGCGATTGAGGTCAGTGCGCTGGCTCCTGGCCCTAGACTGCCGGGTTGGTGGTGAGGAGCGCAGAAGGACGATCGCGGTTCCAGTGACGCGCGTTGCGATCATCGGTGGGGGGGTCGGTGGCCTTGCGGCGGCGCGCGCGCTTTGCCGGCGCGGCGTTGAGGTCGCCATTTACGAGTCGGCGCCGGAGTTGCGCGAAATCGGCGCTGGGGTCGCCCTCGGCCCCAACGCGATGAAGGTGCTTCGATCGCTTGGTCTCGAGGACGAGGTCCGCGCGATCGCCGGGCGCTGGGACTGGGCGGTCACGCGTCACGGTAAGACCGGGCGGGTGATCTCGAAGACGAGCCGGGACCAACAGGCCAGGTTGTTCGGGAGCCCGGGCGCGACGGCCCACCGCGCCGACCTGCTGGACGTGCTGGCGCAGTCGTTGCCGAGCGACATCGTTGCGCTGGGAGCGCGATGCGTCGGCGTCGAGTCGGACGGCGGCGTCGCAGTCGCGACGTTCCAGGACGGCAGCGAAGTCGAGGCCGACGTTGTTATCGGCGCGGACGGGATCCATTCGGCCGTCCGGGAGTCGCTGTTCGGCCCTGACGCCCCGCGCTTCACCGGCAAGATCTGCTACCGGAGCGTCGTTCCGGTCGATGCCGTGCCCGGCGAACCGCCCCCGGCCGAAAACGTACAGTGGCTCGGACCTCACGGCACGATCGTGCTGTACCCGGTCAGGCGAGACGAGCTGATCAACGTGGTCTGCCACTACGACGATGAGGCCTACCGTCACGAGTCTTGGGTGACCCGGTGCGAACGCGCCGAGGTACTCGAGCGCTACAGCGGCTGGCACGAGTCGCTTCTGCGTGTCTTTTCAGCGGGGGACGTCTGGTACAAGTGGGCCCTCTACGACAGGGATCCGATCCCCGAGTGGACCCGGGGTCGTGTCACCGTGCTCGGCGATGCCGCGCACGCGATGCTCCCGTACCTCGGGCAGGGGGCGTGTCAGGCGATCGAGGACGGCTGTGTGCTCGCGGCGGCGATCGCGGCCGAACCCGATGATCTGGTGGCGGCCCTCGGCCGGTACGAACGTTCGCGCCGTCCCCGAGCGAGTCAGGTCGTCCTGGCCTCGCGCGAGCGTGGCGTCAGCAACCATCTCGCGTCCCCGTTGGCGACCTGGAGGCGGGACCTCTCGATCGCGGTGCGCCGGCGCTTGGGCCGTGACCCGGACGGTCGTGGCACCGGCTGGATCCCGGAGTACGACGCAAGCTCGCCCAACGTTCTCGCCGCCTAAGCGCGCGGCTCCGATGCCGCCGGCACGCTACACGCCTAGCTTCTCCAGCCGCGCTCGCAACTCGTTCGCGTCGCGCGCCACCGCGTCCGCGCCCGCAAGCTCATCAGGCCCGTATTGGCCGGTCGTGACCGCGACGCAGCGGACGCCGTCGGCCCGCGCGCAGGCGATGTCGCGCGGCGTGTCGCCGATCACGATCGTCCGATTCCGCGCGACCCTGCCGGCACGCCGGCGTGCGATCGCCGGCAGCGCCGCGCGGTCCTCGGAGTCAGATCCGAACGCGCCAAACCCCGGTGCAAACCATCGGCCGATCCCGGCGCGCTTAAGCTTCAGTCGCGCCACCGGCTCGAAGTTCCCGGTAAGCAGCCCGAGCGCCACGCCGTCACGGCCGGCCAGCCAGGACACTAGGTCCGCGATGCCGGGGACGACGTGGTCGCTCAGGTCGGGCGGGCAGATCTCGCTGTAGATCCGGCAGCACGCCTCGCGCACCGCGTCGGCCCGGTCGTCGATCCGTCGTGCCGAGACGCCGAGGTCGAGCAGTATGAGCCGGGCGATCTCCCCGTCGGTCCGGCCGGCGGGGCCGATCTTCGACCGCAGGTCATCGGTATTGACGCCGTGCACCTCGCGGATCGCGCCGTCAAGCGCCCGACTATGCGCGCCCGTGGCCCCCGACAGCAGTGTGCCGTCGATATCGAATAGCAACAGCAAGTCAGCGCTCGAACGAGACGCCCGGCTCGAGCCGCCGCGCAAAGGCTGCGATCAACCGCGCGGCCGCGTCGACGTCCGCCATCGACACCATCTCGATCGGCGAGTGCATGTAGCGGCACGGGATCGAGACGAGCCCGCTCGGCACGCCGGCTCGGCTCAGATGGATCGCATCCGCGTCGGTGCCGGTCCCCTTGCCGAGCGACTCGAGCGTGAACGGGATGCCTTCCGCCTCGGCCGCATCGAAGAGCAGCTCGAACACCAGCGGGTGGAGCGAGGTGCCGCGGGCGATCACCGGACCGGAATCGAGCGAGTGTTTGGTGATCGGGCCGAGCTCGACCCCCGGTTGGTCGGTGGCGAACGTCAGGTCGACCACGATCGCGACGTCCGGATCGTGCGCGAACGCGCTCGTGCGCGCGCCCGCGAACGTGGTCTCCTCCTGGGTGACCGCGAGCGCAAGGACGTCCCCGGGCGCGCCCCCGGCCTCGGCCACGAGCCTCGCCGCCTCCGCGGCCACGTAACAGCCGACGCGATTGTCGAGCGACCGCGACACCACGCGCGCGTGACGGAAGTCGATCGGATCGGCGTCGATCACGGCGACGTCGCCGATCCGGACCAACTCGGCCGCCTCGCCACCGTCCTTGGCGCCGATGTCGATGTGAAGCTCCTTGAGCTCGGGAACCTTCTTGCGGTCCTCGTCCTTGAGCAGGTGAATCGGCTTGCGGCCGATCAGTCCGACGATGTCGCCGCCACGCGTCCGCAGCTTCACCCGCTGCCCGATCAGTACGCCGGCGTCCCAACCGCCGACCTGGCCGAAGCGCAGGTATCCGTCGTCTTCGATGTGCGAGACGTGAAGGCCAATCTCGTCGATGTGGCCGACAACCATGAGCCTGGGCCCGCCGGCGGTCCCCGGCACCCGGGCGAACGATGAGCCCACCCGGTCGCCGCCGACCTCCTCGGCGAAGCTCGAGCAGTACTCCCGCCAGACCTGAGCGGGCGCCGACTCGTGGCCCGACGGGCCGGGGGTCGTTAACAGCTTTGTCAGCAGTTCCGGGATGGGCATGCGAGGGAAGGCTATTCGCTGACCCGCTCGATTGCGGAGTGGCGTCCGCGGATCGCTTTCCAGGTGTTGGTCTCCGCCGCCGCGGGTAGAAATCAAGAGCATGTCACCGGGGGTAGGGACTCACCGCCGCGGGGCCGACCTCGAGTCGATCCGTGATCTACTCGCCGATCGTGGGATCGAGATCCACGGTGAGCAGCCCGACGTCGAACGCGGATCGGCGGAGGCAGCCGCTCAGCGGACGAGCGAGGCGGCCGACCGAACGATGGCCTCGATGTCGTTGTTCATGGCCGAGGTTCGGCGCCACCGGCTGCTCACCCGGGGAGAGGAGGCCGAGCTCGCCCGGCGCATCGAGCGGGGAGATCTTGCGGCTAAGGAACGCCTGGTCAACTCCAACCTGCGCCTGGTGATCTCGAATGCGCGCAGCTTTGAGGGTCTCGATCTCCCGCTGCTGGACCTGATCCAGGAGGGGATACTCGGCCTGATACGGGCCGCCGAGAAGTTCGACTGGCGCAAGGCGGCTCGGCATATCATCCGACGCCGTTCGCAAGCTCGAGCGGAGGGCGCTCGCCGAACTCGCCGGGAATCGCGAGCTCGAGGCCCTAAGCACCGCCGCCTAGGCCCTCGGCAGCCCGACCCGCCCCGCTCGGGCACCGACTTTGGCGATGCAGCTAACACATGCGTAGC
>Ga0187765_10001038_pt1 | contig 10580 bp, 8 predicted proteins | sample 0216_QUI02_MP05__3_FD_133018 | JGI IMG/M metagenome (GOLD analysis project Ga0187765, IMG submission 133018) | Tropical peat soil microbial communities from peatlands in Department of Meta, Colombia - 0216_QUI02_MP05_10_MG | ecosystem: Environmental > Terrestrial > Soil > Wetlands > Peat ...
CGATTGCCTTGGGCGAGAAATCGATCGAATGCACGTCGAGACCCTTTTCCGCCAGGAACACGCCGTTGCGGCCTTCACCGTCGGCGATCGCGAGTGCCTTTTGACCGCGCTTGAGCAGGTGCGCGTGGCTTTTCAGGAATGCGTTGGGTGCCTTGCCGAACACGTATTCGGGGGCGGCAAATCGCGTTTCCCAACGTTCAAATTCCGACATGCCGCAACTCTTATTTGATCCGGTCCGGCCCAACAAGCGCTATTGACGCTATCCCCATTGGCAAGGCCAAATAACCCTCCATGAGCATGTCTCAGCAGCGCACACCAGTCGGCAAGACTGCAACGAGCGGTGCACCGTTGCGCACCGGGGCGGAATATCTCAAATCACTGCGCGACGGCCGCCGCGTGTTCCTCGACGGCGAACTGGTCAAGGACGTCACCGAGCATCCGGCCCTGCGCGAGGCCGCGCGCTCGATCGCGCGACTCTACGATATCGCGGCCGCGCCCGAGAACCGCGAACTGATGACGTTCACCTCGCCCAAAACTGGGCAGCCGGTGCATCGTGGGTATCAAATTCCGAAGTCGCACGCTGATTTGAAAGCGCGGCGGCTGTTCTCGGAGAAATGGGCGGAGTCCAATTTCGGTTTGATGGGCCGGACGCCCGATCACGTCGCCGGCTTCTTCTGCGGCTTTGCGGCGAAGCCTTCGGTCTTTGCCGCCGGCGGCAAGCAGTTCGGCGAGAACGTCGTGCGCATCTACGAGCAAGCCCGCGACAATCACATCTACATGTCCTACGCGATCGTTCCGCCGCAGATCGACCGTTCCAAGCCCGCGCACAAGCAGAGCGACCCGACGCTCCATGCCGGCGTGGTGAAGGAACGCGACGACGGCATCGTCATCTCGGGCGCCCAGCAACTCGCGACCGGTGGCATCTATTCGGACTGGCTGCATCTCTCCTGCATCCAGCCGCTGCAACCCGGCGACGAGAATTACGCCAACGGGCTCGTGGTGCCGGTGAACGCGTCCGGATTGAAGTTCTATCCGCGCCGCGCCTTCGCCAAGCCCGACATGAACAGCGTCGACTACCCGTTGAGCACGCGCTTCGACGAAACGGACTCCTACGTCGTTTTCGACAACGTGTTCGTGCCGTGGGAGAACGTCTACTGCTACCGCAACATCGATATCTGCCGCGACCAATGGCGCATGACCCCCTCGCACGCCTACGGCAATCTGCAGGCACAGGTGCGCTATGCGGTGAAGCTGCGCTTCATGATGGGGCTTGCCAAGCGCATGAACGAGAACACTGGCCACGACGCCAACCCGCCGGTGCAGATCGCCATGGGCGAGCTCGCCGCGCTTGCCTCGATCGTCGATTCCATGGCCATCGCGCAGGAAGTGGTTGCCGCCATCGACAACGAGGGCGTGGTCTGGCCATCGCGTACGACGCTCTATGCGGTCATGGCCATGCAGTCGGAGTTTAACGGCCGCATGCTCGAATTGATCCGCGAACTGTCCGGCTCGGCCATGATCACGCTGCCGTCGTCGGCCGAGGACTTCGACAATCCGGAGATCGCGCGCGACCTCGAACGCTACATGCGCTCGGCCTCGTCCGATGCGAAAACGCGCATGCAGCTTCTGCGCCTGTTATGGGATTTCCTCGGCAGCGAATTCGGCAGCCGCCACCAGCAATACGAAAAGTTCTATGGCGGCGGTACCTACACGGTGAAGCAGAACATCAACCGGCTCTACGACTACAAACGCGCTACCGCCCTGGTCGACGCCGCGCTCGCTTTGCCGCCGGTCGGCGGGCAACGCTGACCGGCCGCCGGCCGCCGCTTTTGCGCGCGCCGCGCGGCTTGTCAAGGCCGAGCTCCGACCAGCGTGCCTTCGCTGCTTCGATGTCCTTTTCGGCCGGCCAGACTTTGGGCGGGAAACGCGCGCCGCCGAAATCGGGATCGGGGTCGTAATCGAGGTTCATGGTCGCGTCGATCAGCACGCGATTCCATTTGCCGGTGCCGAACAGGGCAGGGTTGCGGTCCCGCTTGCGGGTCGAGGGATCGAGTCCGGCGCCGAATGTCGAAGGCATGATGATGATATCGTCCTCGCCGGCGTTCACGCGGAAGGCGATGGCCCAATCCACTGCAGCGTAATCGTGGATGTCGATGTCGTCATCGACCACGATAATGTGCTTGTAGCGGACGTGCGCCGCAGACGAGCCCCAAACCGCGTTGGCGGCCTGCTTGGCCTGATTGCGGTAGCTTTGCTTCATTTGGATCAGCAGGTTGATGCCGGCATGCACCGGCGGGCACCAAACGTCGGTCACGCCCGGCACGCCCGAGCGATCGAGCACGTTCCACGCCGTCGCCGCGCGCATGATCGACGAGGTCACCGTATTCTCCGAATAGCTTCCCGGCAGCCCACCTTCGATGCAGCCGCGCAGGATCGGATCATTGCGATGCGTGATCGCCGTGACGTGGATGGTCGGCTTCGGTGACTTATCGCCGGCGACATAGCCGGTAAACTCGGCGAACGGTCCTTCCATCACATACGTCTTCGGATCGAGATCGAGATAGCCTTCGATCACGATCTCGGCGCTGGCAGGCACGTAGAGGTCGACGGTCTCGCATTTGACCAGTTCGACCGGGGCACCGCGGATTGCGCCGACCACGTCGTACTCGCAGGTGCCTTTCGGCACGGGCGAGCCACCGACGAAATCGAGCGAAGGTTCCCAGCCGATCGCGACCGCAATCGGCATCCGCTTCTCGCCTTTGCCTTGCCACGCGGTGACGTGGTGGCCGATATGCTGGGCACGCCACATCAGGATCGGGATTTTGTTCTTGGCGCCCACCATGCCGCGATAGACGCCGACGTTCATAACGCCGGTTTCCGGATCCTTGGTGACCACGCCGCCGTAGGTCAGGATATAGCGGCCGCCGTCGAGACGGTTCCAGTACGGCGTGGGAAATTTGTAAAGATCGATATTTTTTCCGGTGATGATGTTCTCCTTTACCGGTCCGGTATCGACGATCTTCGGCGGGATGCTTCCTTGCAGGATGTTGCGGCCGAGTTTGACCAGTTCGCGCGGATGGGTATCGGGCGACAGGCCCATCATCATCGAAATGCGCCGGTAGCTCGAAAGCCCGCCCGCGAACACCTTCCGGCATAGGCTGTTCGCCTTGTTGTAGTCCTTGATGTTGCTGAACAACAGCGCCGGGCCGGTGCCGGGACCTTGGGCCAGGCGGGTGATCGTGCCGAGCTCGATGTTCCAGTCGACCTGGGCCTTGATTTGACGCAACTCGCCCGCGGCTTCGAGCGCCTTTATCCAGCCGCGCAGGTCGCCGAACGCGACTGGTTTTCGTTCAATCGTCATGCTCTCTCCCTTGCCGCGCCCGGAAACTCGCATTGGCGGCGGCAAGACGCAAGCGCGGCATGAGTCGGGCAGGTATTACCTGCGTGCAATCGGCCAGCGTTCGCCTGGCGGCGCGATTTCGGTCACGAGGTCACGCACCAGAATCTTGTTGGAGAGCGGTGCCACGCGCATGACGCGAGGCTCAAGCCGCGCCGTGCAGGCATAGACCGTCTCGCCATCGAGCTCCATCATGCATTCCTTACAGGCATTGGCGTTGATGCAAGAGAACCGGATTGCAAGTGTCGGATCATGGTTGGCGCGGATCCAGCGCAGGCCGTCGAGCACCGACTGGCCGCGCTCGAACGGCACCTCGTAGGTCTCCCAGTGACCGCTGCGCCTGTCCTGACCGCGCCAGATTTTCAGCATCGCCATCTCGCTCATTGTGCCGCCATCTCCGGGCGCACTGGCAGTTGCGCGACTTCGAGGCGGCCGCCCTTGAGGCGTACCACCTGATTGGCATGCCACTGCGGCAACATGCCCGGATAGTCCTCGCGCTGGTGCGCGCCGCGGCTTTCCGTTCGGGCCAGCGCGGATTGGGCAACCGTACGCGCAACCAGCAGCATGTTGCGCAGATCGAACCACTCCAGCCGCCGCAAATCGAAGGCGCGATGATCGCCGAGCGGGCTGTCGCCAAGCATGGTGGCGAGCGCGTCGATGCGGGTAAGAGCGCGTTCGAGCTTGGATTGTGTCCGCAACGGGCCGACATCCTCCGCCATCGTGGCTTGCAGCTCCAATACCATCGCGGCGGTGTTGGGCGCATCTTTATGTTCGGGCGCCTCGCGGGTCATCAAATCCAGAGTTTCACGTGCGGATTTTGAGTTTGCAGCGTACGCGCGCATCTTTTTGACCATTTCGGCCGCGCTTCGGCCTGCGCGCCGTCCGAAGACAAGGGCTTCGGTAATCGCGTTTCCGGATAATCTATTCGCGCCGTTTGCGCCGCCGACCGCCTCGCCTGCGACCAGCAGTCCGGGTATCTGCGTTTCCATGCGCGCGTCGGCCACCACGCCGCCCATGTGGTAATGCGCGATCGGCGCAACCTCGACCGGCATTTTGGTGAGATCGATATTGTTCTTGGCGAGCCGATCGATCACCGGGCCGAACGCCTCTCGCAGTGCACTCTCCGGGCAATGCTGAAAACTCAAATAGACGCCGCCGTGCGGCGAGCCGCGCCCAGCCTCGACCTCTTTCAGGATCGCGTAAGTTCCGACGTCGCGCGTGATGACGTACTTGCCGTCCTCCACGACGCCGTAATGCTTCGCGAATTCCTCGCCGCGATTGTTCAACAGCTTCCCGCCGAGCTTGTAGCGGAACGGGTCCCACATGATCGGATCCATGCCGATGAGCCGCGGTGCCAGATGCCCGATCGGAAAGAACTGCACGAATTCCATGTCGACCAGCGGCGTACCCGCGCGCAGCGCCAGCGCATAACCGTCGCCGCCCATGTTGGCCGACGCGCTGTTGCGCCGGTAGAGCCGCGTCAGGCCGCCGGTCGCGATGATCGTCGCCTTGGCGGAAATCACCACGGGCATGCCGCTGCCGACATGCCAGGCCACCGCGCCCCTCACTTCGCCATCGCTTTTGATCAAATCGATGACGCACATATCGCCGGCGCGACGAACACTGGAGATGCGATAGAGCGTGCTGCGGAGCGTCTTCGACACCGCCGGGCCGGTTGAGAGAAAATCCACATAGACGCAGCGCGGCCGGTCGTGGCCCGGCGCCATCGCCTGCGCGATGCGGCCATTCTTGCGCGCCCAGCCCACGCCCCATTCGTCCATTGCGCGGATGCAGTCGGGACCTTCTTCGCACAACAGCCGCGCCAGCGGCTCCGAGCAAAGCCCGCGGCCGGCATTGATCGTGTCGTCATAATGGTGCGACCAGTGATCCGGCGTCTCCGAGCCGAGCGCCACCGCCACCGTCATCTGCGCCATGACCGTGGCGCCGCCCCGGCCGATCAGACTGCGGTCGAGCATCAGAACGCTCGCGCCGCCGCGTGCGGCTTCAATCGCGGCATACATGCCGGCCGCGCCGGACCCGATCACCAGCACGTCGGTTTCGGTCTGCATGACTTCGGCGGACATTGCGCCTCCACGCAACGGGAGGCAGGCACTATATCACGCGGCCGCGGACTTGCGTTTGCGCGCGGCGAGCTTCACCGCCTCGATGATCTGCGGATAGGCGCCGCAGCGGCAGAGATTGCCCGACAGATAATGCCGGATCAGATCGTCGTCCGGCTCCGGATGCGCCTCGAGCAATTGGTTCGCCATCAGGATGAAACCGGGCGTGCAGAAGCCGCACTGGAACGCGCCGGTCTCGATGAACGCCTCCTGCACCGGATTGAGTCTACCGCCCGCATCCAGACTTTCGACTGTCACCACCTCCGCGCCGTCGACCCGTGCCGCCAGATAAAGACAACCGGACACCGCGCTGCCATTGACCAGCACCGTGCAGCATCCGCACAGGCCTTGGCCGCAGCTCTCGCGCGCACCGGTGAGGCCGAATTGGCCTTGCAAGAGCTCGACCAGATTGTGATGCGGCTTGATGTCGGCACTGACCTGCGCGCCGTTGAGCTTGAAATTGATCGTGCGTGCCGCAGTCATTATTCATCCCCCAGCGGCTTGCTTTGCTTCGCCCGCAGCGCGCGCAGCACTGCTTCCGGATTGAGCGGCAATTCCATCAGCCGCACGCCGACCGCGTCGTCGATCGCGTTGGCGATCGCGGGCGACACGCAGAAAGTGGCGACCTCACCGACGCCCTTGGCGCCGAACGGTCCGTTCGATTGATAGGTGTCGACGCAGAGGTTTTCCATCGCCACCGGCACGTCATGGAAGCCGGGGATCTTGTAGTCCGCGAGCGAGGCATTGGTGACCTGTCCGCCGTCGAGATGCATCTTCTCGAACATGGTGAAGCCGAGCTGCATCAACGCAGCGCCGGATATCTGCGTATCGACGATCTTCGGATTGATCGGCTTGCCGATGTCGAGCACGCTGATGAGCCGCGCGATCTTCACATGCCCGGTCTCGCTATCGACTTCGACTTCGGCGCCGGTGCCGGAAATCATCCAGAACGCCGTCACGTTCTCCGATAAGCCCGTATTGGGCGCGGGCGGGATGTAATCCGGCTTGTAAATGCCGGTGCCGATCACGTTGCCGGCCTGCATGCCGTACTTTTTCACGAACAGCGCCGGGATCGGCGTGTTTGAGCCCTCGGGCTCGCCGACTTCGCGCGCGAGCGCCTTGAGCTTCTCGCGCGCGTCCTCGGCCGCGCGTCGCACCGCGTGGCCCATGTGGAACAGCGAACGCGAACCGAGCGTGCCCATGTCGTAGGGCGTGACATCCGTGTCGCGCTGCACGACGCGCACGGTTTCCGCCGAAACGTTGAGTATCTCTCCGACCATCTGCGCCATGGCGGTGTCCGAGCCTTGGCCCATGTCGATCGTGCCGCAATAGAGCGCAATCGAGCCATCGGCATTGACGTTGACGATCGCGACCGAGGTTGTGGGCGTGATCACCGCCTTGATCGCGATGCCGAGCCCGCGCCCGCGGCGCACGATGCCGCTGCCCCTGTCGAACGGCTGCGACCAGTTCATGCGCTCGACCAGCTTGTCGAGGCATTTTTCGATCGCGGCGTCTTTCAGCACCGTGCCGGTGGCATGCGGTCGCCCCTCGCGCAGCAGGTTCTTGCGCCGGAATTCCACCGGATCGATCTTCAGCGCGCGCGCCATCATGTCGGTATGGCTTTCGTAGGCCCACACCAGTTGGGGCACGCCAAAGCCGCGCAGCGCGCCGGCCGGCGTGACGTTGGTGTAGAGCGCGTAGGAATCGATCGACACATTGTCGATGTCGTAAGGCCCGGACGCGGTCAGACCAGACTTCTGTGTGACGCGGGGACCGACGTCCGCATAAGCGCCGCCGTTCCAGAACACTTCGCATTTGCGCGCGATGACCCGGCCATCTTTATCGACGCCGCTCTTGATGCGGAACGTGCTTGGGTGTTTCGTGATCTGGTAGAACAATTCCTCGAATGTCAGCGCCACCTTCACCGGCCGCCGCGCGATCATGGACAGCGCGAGCGCCAGCGCCTCGAGCTTGATGTAGAGTTTTGAGCCGTAGCCCGAGCCGAGGTACGGCACCTTGACGCGCACCTTGTTTTCCGGCCATCCGAGCAGGCGCGCGATTTCCGTGCGCACGAACGAAGGGCCTTGCGAGGCGGTGTGGAGCGTCACGCCGGAATCCTTGTAATCGGCGATCGTGGCGTGCGGCTCGAACGACAGGTGCAGCACCTTCTGGGTCTTGAACTCGTGCTCGAACACATGCGCGGCCGAGGCGAAAGCCTTGTCCACGTCGCCCCGGCGCAGCCGATAATCCAGCGCCATGTTGGTATTCTTGGCGCCCTTGAGATGCTTCAGATCCGCGAACGTGCCGGCCGGCTTCAGCACATCGTGCACGTACACTTTCGACGTCAGCGCCTCGACCTCGTCATAGACCGCGGGTAGCTCCTCGTACTCGGCGGTGATAAGTTGCACGGCCTCTTCGGCCACGTGCGGATCGGCGGCAAGCACGGCGGCCATGGGCTCGCCCACGAATCGCACCTTGCCGTCCGCCAGAATCGGCTGATCGTGGAACGCCGGTCCGTAATAGGGGTCGGGGATGACTTTGCGCACATCCTGGATCGTGACGACATGCGCGACGCCTGGCAGCTTTTTCGCCGCGCCGACATCGATCGACTTGATGCGGCCGTGCGCGACCGTGCTGCGGAACAGTTTCGCATGCAGCATGCCCGGCAGCCGCATGGTGTGGGTGTATTCCGCGCGGCCGGTGACCTTCTCGCGGCCTTCGAGCCGCGGCACCGAGCGGCCGACTTGCGCGCCGACTTTTGCTTCCGCGGTTGCCATCACGGCCATCCACCTTGCAGGGCCGCGCGCACCGCGCGGCCGACATAGACGCGCAGGATTTCGCGCTTGTACGCGGCCGAGCCGCGCACGTCGGCGAGAATGTCGGCTTCTTCCGCCGCAGCTTCGGCCGCGCGGGCAAGCAGCTTGTCATCGATGCGATGGCCGATAAGTGCGGCCTCCGCCTTTTTGAGTCGGGTCGCTTTCGACGTTGCTGCGCTCGCGACGATGCGCGCGGACCTGATGACTGCGCCATCCGGCTCGATTACGGCTGCAACGCCGAGCGCCGGCCAATCGTCGGCCGACCCGGCCGTGACCTTCAGGTAGACGGCGTGCTTGGAGTGTTGCGGGGGCACGTGAATTTCGGAAATCAGCTCGTTCCTCTCCAATGCGGTTTCGTAATAGCCCGTGAACAGGTCTTCGACGGCGACTTTGCGCTCTCTCTTCGGGCCTGCGGCCGTGATACTGGCTCCGAGCGCCATCAGCACCGGCGGCAGGTCCATGTGCGGATCGCCATGTGCCAACGCACCGCCCACGGTCGCCACGTTGCGCACCCGTACATTCGACAGCGTCCGCAGCGTGCGCGTAATCACGGGGGCATGTTTACGGACCTCGGCCGAGTGCTCGAGTGCGGTCAGTGTCGTCATCGCCCCGATCCGCAGGCCGTCCTTGTCGGCGCCAATGCCGGAATATTTCTTCTCGATCTTGCTCAAGCTCACGAGCCGCGTTGGCCGGAATACCCCCGCCTTCATCATCAGCATCAAGGCGGTGCCGCCCGCCATCGGCCGTACGGCCGCGTCGTCCGGATCGAGCAGCTTGATCGCCTCGGCAAGCGTGTGCGGTTCGGCAAGATCGAACGGGATCATCGCGCCGTCTCCACGGGCGCAAAGGCGGCGCGAAGCCTCGCTGCAAATTGTTTTTCCATATCTTTCGCCTTGGAGCGCAGCACCGGCTGGCCAATGCTGCCGAGTTTGCCGGCAAGTGTGGCATCGACCGAGTAATCAACCCGGGTCTCGTGCCCGGCGTCGCTGAGTTTCGTGAGCGATGTCGCCGTCAGCCGGCCGACGATGCCGAGCGGTGTTCCTTCTATCTTTGCCTCGATTTCGCTCGGCGCTTCGAGCCGCGTGACTTCGACCGTGACGGCGAATTTGAATTTCATGTAGGCGACTTTGGTTTCGAACATGGCTGTGAAATGCGTTGGATCGATTTCTTTCAGCTCACTTACGCCATCGACGAAGCCCACGAACCTGCGCGCATCGCGCAGCGTATCGAACACAACTTCGCGCGGCGCCTGCACGGTGAATTGGCCGGAAACGTTCATACGCTGGACCTTTGGGCAGGCAAACAAAGCGCATCGGGGCGGTGGCGTCAAAACCTTTCGCTCGCGGGGCTACGACCGCGCCCCCGCATCGCCAGCACGCGATCCACCATCTCGCCGGCCTGGCCGAGGTAATTCGCCGGATCGCACAGCTTTGCCAATTCCGCACGGCTCATATGCTTGGATATTTCCTTGTCCTCCGCCAGCAGATCGGCGAGCGGTCTGCCCGTCGCCACCACCTTGCGGCAGATGTCGTAGACGAGGTCGTGGGCGCGTTGGCGGCCGAGGCTCGGCCCAAGACCCATCATCACCGCCTCCGACACGATCAGCCCCTTGGTGATGTCGAGATTGGCCCGCATCCTTTTCTCGTCCACCTGCAGGCCGCCGACCAGAAAGCGCGTCTGCGCCAGCACGCCGCCCGTCAGCACAAAAATTTCCGGCAGCACGATCCACTCGATTTCCCATTGGCCGGTGGCGCGCTCGTGATCCTGCTCCATGGCGTTGAGCAGCGCTGCGACTTGCGTGCGCACAACCGCGGTCTGTGCGGTGATGTAGACGCACGAGATCGGATTGCGCTTTTGCGGCATCGTGCTCGACGAGCCGCGGCCTTCGTGGAACGGCTCGTAGACCTCCTCCACCTCGGTCTGCATCATCAGCTTCACGTCGTAGGCGATCTTGTTGCAGATTCCGGTGACGAGACCGAGGAAGCAGCCGACCTCGGCAATCCGGTCGTGCACGGTATGCCAGGCGATTTCGGGCTGCGCGAGTTTGAGCTCTTTGGCGAGTTCCACCTGCGTGCGCAGTCCGTCCTTGCCGAGCGACGACAATGTCCCCGCCGCGCCCCCGAATTCGAACACGAACACGCGCTCGCGCAGCTGCCTGAGCCGCTGCTTGTGCCGTTCGAATGCCGCGAGATAGGTCGCCACCTTGTAGCCGAACGTGATCGGCACAGCCTGCTGCAGGTTGCTGCG
>Ga0187765_10001041_pt1 | contig 10572 bp, 8 predicted proteins | sample 0216_QUI02_MP05__3_FD_133018 | JGI IMG/M metagenome (GOLD analysis project Ga0187765, IMG submission 133018) | Tropical peat soil microbial communities from peatlands in Department of Meta, Colombia - 0216_QUI02_MP05_10_MG | ecosystem: Environmental > Terrestrial > Soil > Wetlands > Peat ...
CTCGGTCGCGTCCTTGGCCCGCCACAGTCCCCAGTTTTCGCGCCGACCGACGACCCTCCACATGCGTACCAGATGGCCTTTCCTTGCGAGCTCCTTGGCCATCTTGACCTCCTTCTCCCGCAAATCCTTTCGCACCTCCTCGCCGATTGAGTCTGGCCAGACGAATTTGATATTGACGAGAAATTCCATGGGCACGCTCCTCAGTTGCCGACGAATTTAGTCGTCGCGGGAAGTGAAATCCGGCGTGCTCGGAGATCATCAAGCACTGCGTGGCTCGTGTTATGGCCGGGGATGCCGGACACATAGTTTCCGGGCCAAGTACCTACGCCGCTGAGATAGAGTCCGAGGGTCGGAGTGCGATAATTGTGAAGACCCGGGAGCGGACGCATCCAAAATTGGTTCCAAGGAAGCATATCGCCGTGCGTTATGTTTGCCTCGACGAGACCTATCTCGCGCTCGATCTCATGCGGATCGAGGCAGCGATAATCCACGATGATGTCCGGCAAATTTGGAATCCAGCGCGCGAGAGTCTCGATGCAGCGTTGGGCGAGGCGGTCACGCTCGATTGTCCAGTTGCTCTCTTGCAAGTGGTAGGGAGCGTTGCCGATGTTGAGACTCATGAGGTGACGTCCAGGAGGTGCCGCCTCCGGCGCGCCTACGGAGGGGCACAGGCCCCAAATGACCGGCTTGATTGTCGGCCGACCAAGCAACATGTCCGTGTGCGCCTCCTCTAGATAGTCCAAGGTCGGCGCGATGCGGAGCTGAGCGCCCGCCAGAAGGCTTGCCTCCGCATCGTCCGCCGCCGCCGCGTAACGCGGCAAGGCGTCAAGCGCCAGCACAAGCTTGTAGGCCTTGCCGGCGAAGCGCTTGCGCTTGAACTTCGCTTGAAGCTCGCGCCAGTCGGGCTCGTCTTGTACGAGATCGAGAACGGTCAAACGCGGATGAACGGCGGAGACGACGATGGGCGCGAGGACCTCTTCGCCCTCTTCCGTGACGACGCCTTGCACCACGCCATGGCGGATCAAAATGCGTGCGACGGGCGTTTCGGTGCGCAGGACGATGCCGCGGCTGCGCGCGCTCGCAACCAGTGAGTCGACGATAGCACCCATGCCTCCGACGGGCAGTCCTGTTGAGCCCCGCAGCGGCATGCGGCGCGGGTCGTAGCCAGGATCGGCCGCGAGCGAGGCGAGGGAGAGCGGACGCATCAGCAGGTTCATCGGAGTTCCCGGTGTTCCCGGGGCTGCCAGTCCACCGACGGTGCTGATCGGTCCTAGTACCGCCTTAGTCTCCTCGGCCAGGCTGAATTCCTCGAACAGGTCTCGCACGCTACCGAAGAACATGCGCGAGAACGCTTCCTGATCGGCGAGTGTATGAAGATTGCGAACTAGCTCGTGCAAGGTCGGCGGCGGGCGAAACAGAGAGACGCCCAATTTGTCGGCGAAATCCTGGATGTATTTAAATAGAGCGTCATAGCGAGTGGCTTCGCCGGCGGCGTAGGACTCGAACTGTGCAGCTGTCTTTTCGCGTTCGCGCCACGCGACGAACAGCCGGCCGTCCTCGAGCGGATGGACGAGCGTCGGGTTCTGAGGCTTGAACCGCAGCCCGTGTCGCTCAAGATCGAGATCGCGCGCGATTTTTGGCTCAAATGAGCCCGGTGAGTTTGAGAACGTATAGGTATAGCCCGGAAGGAACTCTCGCTTTGCCGCTGGTCCGCCGAGTAGGGCTGAGCGCTCGAGGACAATCACCTTGAGGCCAGCCGCGGCAAGATAAGCGGCGCAGACCAGTCCGTTGTGCCCGCCACCCACAATCGCGACATCGAAAGAAGTCATTGCTAGGCGCTCTTCATCAGCATCAAGCTTGATTCTACGTCATGGAACAAAGTCGTTCGTGAAGTAATCCGTGGGCTTCTTGTCGCTCTCGATCTCATTAACGCCTTTCAGGGTGGAAATCAGCTTTTCCCACTCCTCCGTGCTCTGGCGCCCCCAGTCGGGATCGCTCGGTGACTGCGAGAGCGCCATCAATCCCATGAAGTAGTCCACGCATTGCTCCGTGCTGCCGCCGACGAAGACTTTTGATTGAATAAGCCGACAGGCTTCGGTCGGATTGGCGACCGCCGCCTGAAAGCCGCGTTTGGTGGCGGCAAGGAACTTCTTTACGGCTTCTGGCTCGCGCTGAAGGAATGTCTCATTGACCGCAAACCCGAAGCCGAGCAGCGGCACACCGTAATCGGCCAGCATCAGAAATACTGGCTCCTTGCCGCTCCCGCGCACGATCGCGCCAAAGGCGTGGCTGTCGCCGCTCACTACGTTAACGGTGCCGTTAAGCAACGCCACGCGCTTTGTGTTGGCGTCAAGTGCGACGATGTTCAGATCTGAAGGCGGGATGTTGTTCAGCTTGGTGAACAAAGCCAGGCTGAGCCCATCTGAACCGCCCGGCGTGCTACCGATCTTGAGACCCTTTAGCGACTGCGGGCCGTTAAGCTGAACGTTACCCTTGATTCCGATGAAAGATGCGGCAGTGCGATGTTGGTAGATCGCGACCACCTTGAGCGGCACGCCCTTCCCAATCGCCTGCGCGGCGTTGGTAATGTTGAGATGGCCGATATCAAAGCCGCCTTGGCCGACCACGACGGCTGTCGTGGCCGAGCCGCGCCCCTGCTCGATCGTCACGTCAAGGCCGGCATCGCGGTAATACCCGAGATTCTCCGCCGTGAGGAATACAGTGTGATAGGGGATCCATCCCCAATCGAGCAGCAACGACACCTTCTGCGCTTGGGCGGATTGCGCGCCGGCAACGAACGTCAGAATTACCGCGGCAGAGAGGAGCCGGTAACACATCGCCAAATACCTAGGGCGTTCGATCATGACCTTTCCTGCTGTGTCCGTTCTCCACCTCACGACGCAAGGACCGAGTCACGTTGGCTCGCATGCCAAGGGATTGCGAGGCGTTCGATCATCTCGGTCAGATACCAGATCGCTATGCCGACGAGCGATATGATAAGCACGGCGGCGAAGGCGAGGGGAGTTTCGAGGCTCCCGACGGCTTGAATGAGCAGGTGCCCAAGTCCCTGATTGGACGCCACGAACTCCCCGATGACGGCTCCGACCGGCGCCAGCGTGGCCGAGATCTTAATACCCGCGAAGATATGCGGCAGAGCGCCGGGAATGCGGATCTTCCACAGTGTCTGCAAGCGATTTGCTCCCATCGAGCGGACCATCTGCAACACCTCGAGGTCGGCCGATTTGAGGCCCGTTACCGTGTTGACGATGATGGGGAAGAACGTGAAAACGATCACAAAGATGATTTCGCTCTTCAGTCCAAAACCAAGCCAGACGATGAACAGCGGCGCAATAACCACTTTCGGGACCGCATGCCAGATGACGAGCCACGGATAGAGCACGCGATCGACAACGCGCCATGCTGTGATCGCGGCGCCGATCGCCACGCCGCCGATCAGAGCCACAGCGAAACCGACGAACGCGGCAAAGGCGGTGTATCCGAGCTCACGCAGCAGCAAGGGCCCATAGCTCGCTGTTACGGCCAGGATCTGCGAGGGCGCGGGAAGCAAATAGGAGGGCAGATGAAACGCGTCGACTACCAGTTCCCAGACCAAGAGGCCCACAACACCGCTCACGAGCGGATAGAGCACGCCCAAAGCCCTTTCTCCGGAGGATGCAGGATTCCGCGTGCTCATCCCACCAGGACTCCAGCTTGCTCGAAGTGAATGCGGATCCGCCTGGCGATCTCGGCGAAAGCCGAGTCCTCCCGCAGGCTGAGGCGCCGCGGACGCGGAAAGGGCACCTCGATCTCATCGAGGATACGGCCCGGGCGCGCCGACATAACGATTACTCGGTCGGCGAGGAAGATGGCTTCGAGAATGCTGTGCGTGATCAAAACCATGGTGACGTGCTCGTGGATTTGCACCGTCTGCAGGGTCACATTCATTTGGTCGCGTGTCAGCGCGTCGAGGGCGCTGAACGGCTCGTCGAGCAGCAACATCGACGGTTTGCACAGTAGAGCTCGCGCAATGGCAGCGCGTTGCCGCATGCCGCCGGAGAGCTCCCAAGGGCGGCGTGTCGCGAAATCCGCTATACCCAGCTCCCGCAACAGATCATGGCCGCGGCGCCGCGCCGCATCGCGATCATGTCGGCGGAATTCGGCGGGGAGGAGCACGTTGTCGATGATGTTGCGCCAGTCGAGCAAAAGATCTCGTTGAAATACGATGCCGACATCGTCTAACGGTTCGCGCACCTCTCTGTCACCGACGCGGATGGTGCCCTGGCTTGCCGGTTCGAGTCCGCTTATCAAGCGCAGCAATGTGCTCTTGCCGCAGCCGCTGGGACCGACGATTGACAGCGTCTCGCCGGCGTCCATCGAAAACGAAACAGGCCCTAACGCTTCGACCTTCCCTTCCACGCTGGAATATGTCTTGCCGACACCCGCCAGCACGACCGCACTCATGCCAGTCTCTGCGCCAGCAGCTCCACCCTCCAATCAGGCCGCGGCGCCGCGCGCCGTGGGTGCATCGGTTGCCCTAGCGAAGCTCTCGCGGAACAGCCGCAAGAAGTTGCCGCCCATGATCTGCGCGACATGCGCATCGGAGAAGCCGCGCTTGGACAGCCCGTCGGTGATATTGGGAAAATCGGCGGGCGAACGGAACCACGCTTGCCAACCCTCGTGCGAAGGTTTCGTCATCTGCTCGGCAGGTGCGCTTTCCCGCGACCATCGCGCATAACGCCACCACGTGCGGATCGTTGGCGGATGTCCGGGACAATAGTCCGTGCCGATGCCGATCGCGTCGATGCCGATCTGATCCACCGTCCAGGCAACCATGTCACAGAATTCTTCAAGCGTCGTTTCAGCGCCGCGCTTGATCATGTTGCGATTGGGACTGAGACCGAGGACGCCGCGCCGTGAGGCAAGCGCCTTGATCGCCTCGGTGGTCTTGAGTCGACCGGCGCCGAAGGTCGGCTTACCGACATGTTCGCGGGGATTGGCGTGCGTAATGGAAACCGGCCGTGCCGACATCTCGATCGCATCAAGGGTGGTTCGCTCGCCGCAGTGCGAGAGGTCGATAAGTATTCCGAGCCGATTCATCTCCTCGATAGCCTTGCGGCCGAAGCGCGACGACACACCGGTATCTTTTTCTTCCCAGTAGCCGCACCCGATGTAGTTCTGCAGATTATAGGTTAGCTGCATGATGCAGACGCCCAGATCGCGAAAGGCACCGAAGAGCTCGATATCATGCTCAACCGGCGCGGTGTTCTGAAATCCGAACAGCACGGCGGTGCGCCCACTGCCCGCGATACGAAGAATATCGTCGGCTGAAGCGGCGAGCTCGACTAGGTCGCGGTTTTCGTCGAGCACGCGCCGCCATTTGCCGATGAACGCCATCGTTTCACGCGCGCCCTCCCAGATCGCCAAGGTGATGTGCACGCACGATACCCCGCCGACTCGCCATAGCTCGAGCCAGCGGCGGTCAGGCGTCGGAATTTGCAGCCCGTCGATAACCAGTGGCCCGCCAGTGATCCGCCGCGCGTCGCTCATCGCCTCGACCCTTCTAAAGTTGAATCGGTTCCAGATAACGCATTGTCATCAAACCGTATTGCGACAGTTGGGCGCGCGTCAACCGTTGGTCACTCGGCCGCACGCTGCTATTCAAATGGTGCACGCTTTTTAGACGGATTCTGGTTTGATGAAACTTACCGGTTAAGTCGACGCTCGCGGCGGCGGGAGTCGCGGGTGTCCCGCAGCTCTGAAGGCACGCCGGTCCGCTAACCCTCGCGATGGAACCTGGCGTCGCGCCAGGCGAGTGCGGCTTTGAGGCCCTGCTCCTTGCGGATGCGGTTGAACTCGGAGCGCTCGGGCCCGGCGGCGAGCTCGATCGCGATGTCGGTCTCGACCGCGGCGAGCAGCGCCTGACGCATGCCGGCCGCCTCATAGCTGCGGTTGATCGCGCGCTTGGTCAGCCGGACCGAGAGCGGTGCCGCAGCGGCGATGTCCTCGGCCAACGCAACGGCGCGCGACGTCTCCTCGCCGGCGGGCACAACCTGGTTTACGATACCCATGGCGAGCGCGCGTCTGGCGTCGATGCGGTCGTTGCCGGTGAGCAACAATTCCTTCGCCAGCTTCGGCGTCGTCATCCACGGCAGCAGCAGCGCCACGATGCCCGAGCCGAAGCGCACCTCGGGCTCGCCGAATTGAGTGCCCTCGGCGGCGATGGTGATGTCGCAGGAGAGCGCCAACTCGAAGGCGCCCGCGAGGCAAAAACCGTGCACCGCCGCGATCGTTGGCTTCGACGAGTCCCAGAACTGGATGAGGAAGTCGAAATCGACCTCGATCACCGCTCGCCAGGCCTCGACGCCGGTTACCTGCTTTGCAGCCGATTCCTTGAGGTCAAATCCGGCCGAGAAGGCGCGGCCCTCGCCGCGGACGACGATGGCGAGAACGGCATCGTCCTGGTTCAGCGCGCGCATCGCCGCGCTGGTCTCCTCGACCAGCTTGCCGTTGAAGGCATTGAGTACGGAGGGGCGGTTGAAGGAAAGAACGGCGATGCGGCCACGCCGCTCGACGGTGATGGTCTCATAGGTCATGGATTGCTCCTCGATGCGTCGTCGGTCGTCTATCGGGTCGTATGGCGGGTCGGGATCGCCAGCGCGTCGACCGCAACGGCGCCTGCGGGTCCGGCGATCACCGGGTTGATGTCCATCTCCTGGAGGCTGCCGGCGAGCGCAGCCGCCATCTGACTGAAGCGAGCGACGGTGTGGGAGAGCGCGGCAAGATCGGCTCGCGGTCGGCCCCTGGCGCCGTCGAGCAGAGCGAAGCCCTTGAGGCGGCGGAGATAGCGAAGCGCCGCCGCCTCGTCGATCGGCGGTAAGAAACTGATGACGTCCTTCAGGACCTCGACGAAGATGCCGCCGAGTCCCAAGGTGACCAACGGCCCGAACTGTGTATCTCGGGTCATACCGAGAAAAACCTCGGCGCCTCCCGCTGCCTGCGTCTGGACCATCGCGCGCGGGCCGAGCCGCGCTGCCATCGCGCGATAGGCGTCAGCGACCGTTGCCTCCGAACCGAGGCCGAGCGCGACGCCGCCCCGGTCGAATTTATGGTCGACGTCAGCCGCCAATGTCTTCAGCACCACGGGATAGCCGAGCGCCCTTGCCGCCGCGACCGCCTCCGCCTCGCCCGTGACGGTGTGCCACTCGGCAACCGGCACGCCGAAGGCGGCAGCGAGCGCGAGACTCTGGGCGGTGTCGAGGCTGGCGCCGCCCGCCGCGGCAAGCCGTATTCGCCAGTCGACGACCGTCGCCGTATCAGGTGGGGCGATGCTCGGCGCGTTGGGGGATTCAGCGCGCTCGCGCCGGAAGCTGTGCCAGGCGATCGAGCCGGCGATTGCGGCAAGGCCGGGCTCGGTGCCGAGCAATACCGGGATGCCGAGCCCGCGCAACCGCGCCGCCTCGTCGCGGTCGAGCGCGCTTGAGAGATTGCCCATTACCATGACTGGCTTGGTCGTCGCCGCGTGGACATGCTCGGTCACGCGGGCCCAGCTATGGAGGAGGGCACGGCCGCTCGGCATGTTGCTAGCGAACACCACTTGGCCGACGCCGGGGTCGTCGGCGAGCGCGGCAAGGCACTCCTCGGCGATGCGCTCATGGTCGTGGCCCGTGCCCCAGATATCGACCGGATTGATCGGCGCGAGGCCGGGGTCGAGCGCGCCGGCGAGCCGGAGCGTCGTCTCCGGTGCCACCTCGGCGAACGCGATGCCGCTCTCGACGGCGAGATCGGCGATCATCGTGCGCTCGCCGCCGGAATCGCTGGCAAGCCCGATCGCATCGGTCGAAGGCGCCCGGCCGCAGCTCAGAAGCTCAAGCGTGTTGGCAAGGGTATCGAGGCTGCGCACCGCGACGACGTTGTAGCGCTCGAAGACCGCTCGATAGGCGGCGTCCTCCCCGGCGAGCGCGCCGCTATGCGCCCGCGCCAGCGCCTTGCCGTGCTCGGAGCGGCCGAGCTTTAGCACGACGACCGGGATGCCGCGCTTGTCGGCGCGCTCGAGCGCCGCGATGAACGTCTCGGGCGCGCGGATCGTCTCGAGGATGCAGCCGACGACGCGCGTCTCCTCCTGCGTCGCCAGGAAATCGAGATAGTCGGCGGCCGAGGTCACCAGCTCCTGGCCCGAGGAGATCATATAGCTCATGCCGAGCTGGCGCTGATTGAGGGCGAAGCCCGAGTACGACGAGCCGCTATGGGTGATGAAGCCGATGCGGCCCTTCGGCGGAGGGAACTTGTAGGGCCAGCCGCCAACCATGACGTCGTCGATAAAGTTGAGGAAGCCCATGGAATTGCTGCCGCACATTGCCATCCCGGCGGTGCGGGCGATGGCGGCGAGCCGCTCGGTGAGCGGCACCTGGTCCGGCGCTTGCGCCTCGACCGCCGTGCCGAAGATCACCGCCGAGCGCGCCTCCGCCGCCGCCGCCGCCGCGAGCGCCGCCTCGAGGCGCTCGTCGGCGACTGCGAGCACGGCACAGTCGACCCGCTCCGGCAGATCGCTCAGGGCGCCGTAGCAGCGCAGCCCTGCAATCTCTTCGTAGCGCGGGTTGATCGGATAGATGCGGCCGCGATAGCCGGTTTGGGTGAGGTGGGTGATGACGTTGTGCCCGAAGCTCTCCGCCTTGACGCTGGCGCCGACGATCGCGATCGAGCGGGCCCGCAGCATTGCCTCCAACGGGGGACGGATATCATTCACCGGGGCCTTGTTCACAGGGTCCTCGTTCACAGGGCACCGCCGACCCAGGCGGTGTAGAGCGCGAGGCCGCGTTTCTTGATTTGGCCGCCGATGACGGTGCGCTGAATCTCCGAGGAACCCTCCCAGATGCGGTCGACGCGGACATCGCGATAAAGCCGTTCGATCGGATTCTCGCGCATGTAGCCGCGCCCCCCAAGGATCTGCAGCGCCTTGTCGACGACTCGCCCCGCCATCTCGCTAGCGTGCAGCTTCACGGCACTGGCCATGGCATGGGCCCGCTTGCGGTCGGGGCTTCGAGTCAAATCCCATGCGACGCGGTAGAGCATCGACTTTGCCGCCATGATTTCGACCGCCATGTCGGCCAGCATGAACTCCACCGCCTGGAAGTCACGGATGGCGCGGCCGAACTGGACGCGCTCGCCGGCATAACGCTCGGCGATTTCGCTGGCGCGGATGGCGGCGCCGACGCAATGCCCGGCGATCTTGAGCCGCGTTTCGACGAACCAGTCTTTCGTGAGCTCGAGGCCGCCGCCGATCGAGCCCAGCACCGCCTCGTCGGCGAGCTCGACCTTGTCGAAGGCGAACTCGACATGCTCGGAGATGTAGTTGTGCATGAATTTCGGTATGCGCTTGATGCGCACGCCGGGCGTCGTCTTGTCGATGAGGAAGAGGGTCGGCTTTTCGGGATCGCCGTCGGCGAGCGCGTGCACGATGATGAAGTCGGCGACGTCGCCGTGTGTGACGAACCATTTCTCGCCCGAGAGCACCCAACCCCCCGGCCGGCGCAGCGCCGTTGTCTTGACGCAGCGGGGGTCGGAGCCAGCACCCTCCTCGGTGATCGCAAAGCAGTAGAACCGCTCGCCGCGGCAGCTCGGCAGCAGATAGCGCTCGCGCTGCGCCGCGCTGCCGTCCTTGAGCGGGATCGCCGGCTGCCAGGCGGCGCCCCAGATCCCGCCAGTCGCCTTGCCGAACTGCTCGTTGACCAGCATCTGTTGGAAGAGGGTCAAACCCTGCCCGCCATGCTCGCGCGCATGGTTGATCGCATTAAATCCCTGGGCGAGTACCGCGCCGTGGATAGTCGCGAGAATATCGTGCGGCAGCTTGCCATGCGCCTCGATCGCCATCTCGTTGGGGAATAGATGCGCCTCGGCAAAGTCGCGCGCCCGCCGCTGCAGCACACGGTCTTGAGGCGACAGGTCGAGATCCATGATGCGGTTTTCCTCCTCTTGACCCCGCGCACAGCGCGGCTTCATTCCCCTCAAGCGATGTCGGCGAGCGGTGGCGCCGTCGATTCGCCGGCGAATTCGGGCAGCAACGCACCGCGCCGCCCCACCGCCTCCTCGAGCCAGCCGATGCGCAGCTCCGGCACCGAGGCGAGCAACAGGCGCGTGTAGGGATGCTTCGGATGAGCGAGGACATCGCCGGTCGGACCGTGCTCGATGATCGCGCCGCGGCGCATGACGGCAACGCGATCGGCGAGGCTTGCCACCGTCGCGAGGTCGTGGCTGATGAAGAGGATCGAAAGGCCGAGCCGATCACGCAGGTCCTCGACCAGGCGAACGATGGCGGATGCCACCACGGTATCGAGCGACGAGGTGATCTCGTCGCAGATCAGCACCTCGGGCTCGGCGGCGAGCGAGCGAGCGAGATTGACACGCTGCTTCTCTCCGCCGGAAAGCTCGCCCGGCCGACGCTTGGCATAGGACGCGGGCAACCGCACGATGTCGAGCAGTTCGGCGATCCGCCGCTCGCGCGCGCCGTGGGGCATTATGCCGAAGAAGGCAAGGACGCGGCCGAGGATGCGGGCGACGCTATGGCGCGGGTTGAGC
>Ga0187765_10001042_pt1 | contig 10571 bp, 7 predicted proteins | sample 0216_QUI02_MP05__3_FD_133018 | JGI IMG/M metagenome (GOLD analysis project Ga0187765, IMG submission 133018) | Tropical peat soil microbial communities from peatlands in Department of Meta, Colombia - 0216_QUI02_MP05_10_MG | ecosystem: Environmental > Terrestrial > Soil > Wetlands > Peat ...
ACGCACAGACGGCGCTCGCGATGACCGCCGCCACCCAGCTTCCGATCCGCACCGGCTGCTCTCTGCGCTGCACCGCGGGGTGCGAGCCTATGCGAACGCGCAGCGCAGCGAAAGCGCGTCCCGCGCGGCGGCCGCGCGCGGAGTGCTGCCCCGCAGGCCGGCGCCGGCTCGTTCACGCGGTCCCTCTCATCGGCGCCTCGCGCCGGTCCGCACGCCGCCCGGCCTGGTTCGCGCGCCACGTCTCGAACGAGAGCCATGCGGCGCCGAGCAGGACGGCGGCGATGAACCATGCCCCGCCGTGCGCGAACAGAGAGTCGTGCACCGCGAGGAACCCGATCCCGAGCCCGACGCCCACCAGGATCGTCGAGAACGGCAGCTCCTCGAGGACGAGCCGCTGGCGCCCGGCGAGGATCGCAGCGAACGGCACGAACGAGGTGCTCGCGAGGTAGTCCGCGTAGGGCTCGCCGCGAAGCCGGGCGAGCTTGCGGTCTTGATGACGGCCACCGCCGAGCGTGAGCGCGGCGAAACCGGCGGCGAACACCGCACCGACCAGGTGCGTCGCGAGCAGCACGTGTGCGAGTGCCACGAGTGCCACGCCGAAGAAGAACGAATGGCGGGTGATGCGCTCGATTCCGCGCGGCGGGCGTACGCGCTCGTTGAAGAGCGCGATCGGCGACCCCAGGTAGGAGCCGATGCCGCTCGTCGCCAGCGCCACGCCGAGGACGGCGACGGTCACGAGCGGCCAGCGCAGCGCGCCGACCGCGCCGAGCGCGAGCCCCGCGGCACCGTCGTTCCGATGGACGGCGAAGAAGTGCACCAGGGCCGCGAACGAGACCGCGGCAAGAGCCGAGAAGACGAGCTGGAAGCCGATCTCACCCAGCGCGGCGGTCAGCCGGGAGCGAACGCCCCGGGTTGCCAGTCCCACGTGGAGACCGCCGAACACCAGCCAGAGCAGGGCGACAGCGATTGCCGGTTTCATGACTTGCTCCATTCAATGCCGTCTCGAGAGACGGGTGGAGATCATCGGCACCACGTTGCGCAGCGCTTCGGGATCGAGCGGCTTGCCCTGGGTGAATGCGCCGATCCCGGCGTCGATCGCGGAGAAGAAGGCACGCAGCACGAGGAGCCGGGCGGCCACGAACTGCTCGCGCTCGCGGTCGGCCGCTCTTCCCGACGCGCCCCGCCCAGCCTCGTCGGCCGCGACAAGGACCTGGCGGACGTTCCAGCGAAAGCGCCGCTCCATGATCTCCTGCATCACGCGCCAGAAGTCGGTCGCCGCCTCGTAGTGGTCCTTCCGCGAGCCGGGAACGCGCGACCGGCGAACCAGGTGCCACTCGACGAGCCCGCGGATCGTCACCGAGATGTTGCTCTTGCTCTGCTCGAGCTCGGCGGCGATGGCGTCGAGCGAGAGCGCCGAGGCCTGGAGGTAGAGCAGCGCGAAGATCCGGCCCTGGAGCTGCGTGAGAATGCCCGAGGTGGCGGCCGCGGTGCCGATTCCGTCGACGAAGACGGCAGTCATCCGGTCCATACGTTGCGAACGTTTAGAATATTCTGAACGTTCTGTCAAGAGGTCTCCGAGCCGAGAGCGCGCGCGCTGCCCGTCAGGCCGTGCTGCGGCTCAGGCGGGCGTGTCGTCGCCGCCGGCGGCGCGGGATCGCTCGAGTCCGCGGCGCAGCTCCCCGATCAGGTAGGAGCGCATCTGCGCAGGTTCGACGATCTCGTCGAGCGAGCCGACCCGGCGCGCCCGCTCGACCGAGTGGATCGCGTCGAACTCGGCGGCGAGCTTCGCGCGAACGCCGAGGATGGCCGCTTCCATCCCGCGCTCGAATGCCTCGCGCGCCGCGGCGGTCGGCGCCGCGCGCAATGCCTCGCGCAGGCGCTGCACGCGCGGATCGGAGGCGGCCCGGGCGCGAACCTCGCGCGAGAAGACGACCAGCGCGGCGGGGGCGCCGCCGATCACCGACGCATGCGAGCCGGTGAGCGCCGAGGCACGGAGCCCATCGTTGAGTGCCTTGGAAAACACCACGTAGGCACCGCCGTGGTAGCGCGAGACCACGAAGAAGAGCAGCGGGCCTTGAAAGTTGACCACCGCCCGGGCGATCTCCGCACCGTGCTCGAGCTGCAGCCGGCGCATGGATTCCGGTGAGCCGTCGAAGCCGGAGAGGTTCGCGAGCACGACGACCGGTCGATTGCCGCTCGCCGCGTTGAGCGCCCTCGCGACCTTCTTCGAGGAGAGCGGGAAGAGCGTGCCGCCGGTCCACTCGGCAGGCCCGTCGAGCGAACGGTAGCCCGCGCGCGTCAGGTTGTGGCTCTCGATCCCGATCAGGCAGATCGGCACGCCACCGAGGTGGGCTTCCCAGACCACGGCGGTCTCGGCGCCCGCCCACGAGCGCCAGCGCTCGAGCCAGCCGCCGTCCTGATCGATCAGCGCGTGCATCACCGGGCGCATCGCGAAGGGCCGCTTGCGTCCGGGATTGGTCGCGTCGGCAAAGATCTCGCCCACGGTGCGGAAGTCGCCCGCCTCCCCGGGGTACGGCGCGTCGCCGATCGGGCGCTCGTCCGGGTCCGCGGTCGGGTGCAGGCGCGGCGTCCGCTCCCCGGGCACGACGTAGGTGAAGCGGTAGTGCTCGTAGAGCGTCCGGTACGCGGCGACGAGGTCACTCGCGTAGTACTGCGCCTCGCCGTTGGGTCCCATGATGCGCTCGAAGCCGCCGATCGCGACCTCGTCCTCGGCGGCGACGCCGCCCGAGGCCTCGAGGGCTCCGCGTCCGGTCAATACCATCGACGCCCCCGGGGTCATGATCAGCGCCCCGCGCGTGTGCCCGAGCATCGTCGCGAGCGCGTTCCAGTAGCTCTGCGCGCCGACGTTCACGCCGTGGACGATCAGGTGGATCACGCCGCCGCGCTGGGTGAAGCTCACGATCCGGCGCACCACGCGAGCTGTCGCATCGAGATTCTCGGTGCCGCTGTCCATGGCGATGCGCGCGCCGCTCGAGATCGGCAGCCACTCGACGGGAAGCGACAGGCGCTCGGCAAGGTCGATCGCAGCGCAGACCCGGTCGCACTCCGGCGCCGCGAGGGACCCCATCCCGAGCGTCGGGTCGGAGAGGATCAGCACGCGGCGCATGCCCTCGGGGACCTTCTCGGTCGGCGTGCGGATGATGCCGAAGACGATCGAGCTCCGGTTCTCCCCCCACGGTCGCCCGGCGACGCTCACCGCGTGCGGCGGCGAGACGCCGGGCTCGAGGTCGTGCTCGACGAAGCTGGCCTCGGGCAGCTCGCCCTGGGCCGGCGCCGGACCCGAGCCCTCGTGCTCGCGGCCGGTCAGGATGCGCAGCACCTCGTAGGGATGGGTGAGACGGCGACGGCGCGCCTCGACCACCTTGCGCTCGTACGCGGTCACCGGCGCGAGCGGAGCCCGGCGCGGCCCGCGGGTGATGATCTCCATGCGCTGCCCGGTGATGTCCGTGACGACGACCTCGACGCTGCGCGCAGGGAGCTCCGGAGCGGCCCGGTCGAGAAGGTTCAGGCGAACGAGGACCCGCTCGAGTCCGAGACGGCGTGCCGCGGGTGCGAGGCGCCGCGCAACCCCCTCGAGCGCCTGAGCGTCGAGGAACATCTCGGGCGCGACGAAGATCGCGATCCGGTTCCACTGCAGGCGGCGCTCCGGGTCGCGCAGGGCGAGAATCGATCGCAGGGTTCGCGCGGCATCGTGGAAGACGCGCTCGAATGTGGCGAGATGCGGACCCGCTTCGCGCCGATCGTCGGCAAGGCGGCCACGCACCTCGGCAAGCACAAAGATACGCTCGTCGCCGAGCGCCGAACGGCTGCGGCCGTGGAAGCAGTGCATCCCCTCGGCGGCGAGGATCCTCTCGAGCTCGAACTCGCTCAGCCGCTGCAGATCCACCCGGCGGGCGACTTCGGGGTGAAGCCCGCAAGGGCGCGGGTCCTCCCGCAGGACGTCGCGATCGCGAAGGAAGGTCCAGTGCTGGTCGTGCTCCGCTCCCACGCGAGAGACAGTGAGACGGCGACACGCCAGGCCTGCGGCGGAGCGAGCCGACAGCAACTCGGCGGCGGGCTCGACCGCGTTCGAGCCCGCCGGCATCAGGAGCTCGACCGCGTCGACCTCGTGCCCTCGCCGTCTCGCATACGCACCACCCAGCGCTGCGGGGAGTTGCGCGACCGCAGACGCGACGCTTGTCGCGCCGCTCGCACAGCCGATCACGACCCGCCCATCACCGAGCTCGAGCCGCCCGAGGACGAGCTCGCCGGCGCTCGGCAAGGGAACAAAGCTCGCGACCTCCGGCGCGTAGAGGCGGTAGAGCCAGGCGCCCAGCGCGATCGCGCGGCGGCGCGGCGCGGCGTCGGCGATCGCGGCGCCGAGCCGGTCGAAGGCGGCGCGCGGAGCTGCCGCGAGGTCGAGGAGGACATCGTGTGGCGGCACGGCGAGCCCGGACTCGGCGGAAGTGAGCCAGGGGTCGATGCGCCGCGCGGCACGCTCGACCTGACGGCGCACCTTCGGCTCCTCGAAGATGACGTCGCTCGCCTCGATCGCGGCGTCGGCGACGGCGTCGCCGACGAGCTCGCGCATGCCGGAGATCGCCGCGAGCGAGCTCTCGAGCGCGCGATCACCCTCGAGCCGAACCCCCGTGCGTGCGACGGCCGCGAGGCGGCGCAGCATGGCCAGCACCAGGGGACGCCCCGGGTCAGGCGATCGCTGCGCGGCAAGGAGACGCAGCAGGGCACGTTCGAGGGCGTCGCCGTGGGTGAGCTCGCTGATCCCGTAATGCTTCAGCGCCGCGCGCAGCAGCTCGAGGAAATCGTCCGCGATGCCCGCCCCACCGGCATGCATGCGCCGCACGTACATGCGCAGCCTGGCGTTGTTCGATGGCTCGACCTCGCTCGACGCGGTGACCCGAGGCGCGCGCAGGAAGAGCTGCTCGAGATCCGCGAACAGGACCACCTCGGCACGGACTGCGGCGAGCTCGCGGCCGAGCCCGCGCGAGAGCCTGGCCGGCAGCGGCGCCTCGAGAAACGCCACGAGCTTTTCGGCGCGCGCAGGATCGGCGTCGTAGCCGAGGAGCACGCCGCGCGCTTCCGCGCGGAGCGCGGCGATGGCCGCCTTGCGGGCGGCCGCGTCGAGGCGGTCCAGGGCACCGAGATCGGGCTTGCCGAGCCCGCCCGCAGGATCGACAGCGAACAGCGGCGCGAGCGGGTCGACCTCGGCCGGGAGCTCGAGAAGAGAAGGCCGGCCGCTCGGCGTCGCGTCGCCGGCCACCGGCTCGATCACGAGGAGGATGTCGCCCGCAGCCACCTGCTGCCCCGTGCGTACCGAGATCTTGGTGACGACGCCCGCGACCGGTGCGCGGAAGGCGATCTCCATCTTCATCGCTTCGAGCAGCCCGAGCGCCTGGCCCGCCGTCACTCGCTCCCCGACCTCGACCTGGATCGCCACCACCATCGCCGGCGTTCCGGCGCGAACCTCGCCCGCCGTCTGCCAGCCGAAGCGATAAGGATCGCCCTCGACCTCGAGCCGGAGACCGGCGTCGCTTGCGTCGTGGAGGACACGCAGCGAGCGATCGCCGACCGTCAGCCGCGCCGCGTGCGCGTCCTCCTCCTGCAGCGTCGCCGTCACGCGGTGCTCACCGAGCCGGACACGGTAGCGCCAGGAGCCGAGCGCGAAGACCGCCAGGCGATAGCTCGCCCCGCGATGCGAGAGCTCGATCTGTTGCCCGACCGAGGGCGGCACGCGCGACAGCGCGATGTTGCTCGTATCGGCGTAGAAGTTGATCCGCGCGTCGCGCCGGCGGCGTTGGTAGGCGAGGATCGCCGCCGCGATCAGGGCCTCCGGGCCGAATCCCTCCTTGCCCTCTCGAGGCAAGGCGGCGCGACGATCGAGCCAGCCGGTATCGACACCGCCGGCGCGGAACTCTGGCGCATCGAGAAGCTCGATCAGGTAACCCTTGTTGGTCGCGCCTCCCTCGATCACCAGGTCGAAATCCGCAAGCGCCGTCACCAGCCGGGCGCGCGCCTCCTCGCGCGTCTCGCCGGTCGCGATCACCTTGGCGATCAGCGAGTCGAAGGCGGGCGGAACGACGCTTCCCGCAACCACCCCGCTGTCGATCCGCACGCGCGGGCCGAGCGCGGGGTCGAAGCGCGCGATCCGACCCGGGGCAGGCAGAAAACCCGCGTCGGGATCCTCGGCGCAGACGCGCGCCTCGATCGCCACGCCCCGTTCGACGGGCGAAAGCTCGACGACATTCTCGCCGCGCGCGATGCGGATCTGCAGCTCGACCAGGTCGACACCGGTGATCGCCTCGGTGATGCCGTGCTCCACCTGGAGCCGTGGATTCATCTCGAGGAAGTAGAAGCCTTCCCCGGCGACCAGGAACTCGACGGTGCCCACGCCGGCGTAGCCGGCCTCGCGGGCGATACGGGTCGCCGCGTCGACGAGCGCCTGCAGCCTCTCCCGCCCGAGGAGCGGCGGCGGCGCCTCCTCGATCACCTTCTGGTGGCGGCGCTGTACCGAGCAGTCGCGACAACCGACTGCCAGCACGTGGCCGTGCAGATCGCCCGCCACCTGCACCTCGATGTGTCTTCCGCCCGCCACCTTGCGCTCGAGGAAGAGCCTGCCGTCGCCGAACGCCGCTCTCGCCTCCGAGCCGGCCGAGCGAAACGCCGCGCGCAGGGCGGACGCGTCGTCGACCATGCGGATGCCGCGGCCACCGCCCCCGGCCGCCGCCTTGACGACCAGAGGATATCCGAGCCGCGCGCCGAGGGCGACGGCCTCGTCCTCCTCCGCCACGACGCCGTCGCTCCACGGGGTCACCGGGACGCCCGCTTTCTCCGCCAGACGCTTGGCCGAGATCTTGTCGCCGAGCGCGCGCATCGCCGCACCCGAGGGGCCGAGAAAACGCATCCCGGCGGCGACCACCCGATCGGCGAAGTCGGCGTCCTCGGAAACGAAGCCCCATCCGGGCCACACCGCGTCGGCGCCGGCGCGACCCAGCACTCCGATCACCAGGTCGTGATCGAGGTAGGCTCCGACCTCGGATTCGCGGACGGGAAGCGGGATCGCCACGTCGGCCTGGCGGACGAACGGCGCGGCGCGATCGAGCTCGGTGTAGAGGACGATCGCGCGCAGCTTCGATCGCTCGCGCGCGCGAAGATACTTGACTGCGCGCACGCAGCGCATCGCCGCCTCGCCGCGGTTGACGATCGCGATCGAGCCGATCGGCGCGAGCGGCGTCATGGCGAGACCGCCGGCGATCCGTGGCGCAGATCGAGCTCGCAGGCGAAGGCGACCAGGCGCCCGTGGTGCGAGAGCGAGAGGTCGGCGTCCGCCGGTCGTCCGCGCAGGACGAGCCGCGGGATACGCTCCTCGCGCTCGATGGAGAGCGCGGCGGCCGCGACGCCGAGGCGCCGCGCGAGCTGGGCGATGGTGAAGGCGCGCACCGCGACGCTGGGATCGAGCGCCGGGCCGCCCGGCGCACCCGCGCCCAGGCGACGAACGCCGCTCACCAGCGTCCAGCCACGCCGCACCGAACCGCTGTGCGCAACCGCGTGGACATGGTCGCGGCGGGCGGCGATCGTGACCGCGAAGCTCCGCCGCGCGTGCGTCACCACGGCACGGTTCGAGCCGACGAGCACGGTACGAAAGCGGCGCGGGGAGAACACGACCGGCGCCTCCTTGCGCGCGAGCTTGTACGCCGCCTCCTTCGCCGCCCAGAGGATCCAGCGCAGCCGCGCAGGCGCCACGCTGCCGTGAAGGGTCGCAAGCTCCTCGACGGTGAAGACCCTGGTGTCGAAGCGGGGGTGGATCTCGGCAGCCGACGTCTCCGCATCGCCGAGGTCGACCAGGTCATTGCCGACCATCGAAGTGCCTCCTCTCGAGGTCGACGAGCCGGCGGACGATCTGCTGCGCGAGGTCGAGCGAGGCACGCAGACCCTGCAACTCGGAGGTCGGCTCGAGGACGTCGACGAGAACGTGGAAGCGCTCACCTCGCGCCGGGAGATCACTGAAGGTCGCCTGCCGCTCGCCACGCAGGTACACGCAGAGAACACGGCAGCCGGGCAGCGCGGCAACCAGACGTCCCACGCCGTAGGCCGCGCTCTCGAGCTCGACCCGGCCGCTCCGGCTGCGGCCGCCCTCGGGGAAGATCAGCACGGCCTCGCCGCGCGAGAGGAGATAGCCGAGGCGCGCGAGGACGCTCGCAACCTCCTGGCGCTCGCTCCCGCGGGTGATCGGCACGCACTTCATCAGGCTGATCAGGATCCGGCTCGGCAGCGAGGCCGTGAAGTTCTGGGTCTCGGGAACGTTCCACGGCAAGGCGGAGTGATGCGCGAGGTACCACCACGGCGAGGCCAGGGCCCAGGCGACCAGCGCGGAATCGATCAGCGTCAGGTGGTTCGCGCAGACCAGGAGCGGACCGCCGTGGCCGCGGCGCATCTCGCGGTAGAGACTTCGCACCGCCTCGCTCCCCTCGATCTGCCAGCCCAGACCGAAGCGCATCAGACCCACCGTCAGGGGGATCCAGAGCGGCGCGCTCACACGCGCCAGCTCGCGCTTCCAGGCGAGCAGCGCGCGCGCTCGCAGAGCCGGGCGGCTCGCCGGGCAGCGCCTGCTATCCAAGCTTCGCGCGGATCAGGCGGACCGCGTCGCCGACCGTGTTCACCTCGTCGATGTCGTCGTCTGCGATCTCGACGTCGAACTCATCCTCGAAGGCCAGGACGACGTCGACCAGTCGCGCCGAGTTGACCTTCAGGTCCTCGAGGATGCTGGTCTCGGGCCCGATCGCGGCGAGGGCTTCCTGGTTCTTGACGTGTGGGGTGAGGATCTTGACCACCTTGTCGAACGTTTCGGTTTCACTCATCTTCTCGTGACCTCCTTGCCTTCCGTTGGCATTTCACGGCTCCCACTTCTGGAAGACGACGCAGGCGTTGACGTCGCCGAAACCGAAGCCCGCCTTGACGATCACCCGGAGCCCGGGCGCGTGGTGGAGCTCGTGGGGAATCGATGCCGCGTGGGGCGCGATCTCCTCGTGGACGTCCTCGCAGTTGATCGACGGGTGGACGAATCCTCCCCGGAGCATCAGGATCGACGCGACCGACTCGATCGCCCCCGCGGCTCCGAGCGCGTGCCCGACCATCGCCTTCGTCGAGGTGATCGGCGGCAGCTCGCCCGGCTTGCGTTCGAGGGCGTCAGCCCACGCCTGCACCTCGCGCGGATCGGCGCCGGTCGCGGTCAGGTGACCGCTGATCGCGCCGACCTCACGCGGCGAGACGACGGCGTCCTCGAGCGCGCTCCGGACGCAGCGCCGAACGCCGGTCGGATTGGGCGCCGTCATGCTGCCCCCGCCGCGGTGGCCACCGCAGTTGACGGCGCCGCCGCGCACCTCGGCGTAGATCCGTGCGCCGCGCTCGAGCGCGCTCTCCAGAGCTTCGAGGAGCAGGACGCCGGCGCCGGCGGCGGGAACGAAGCCCGCCGCGCTCGCGCTCATCGGCCGCGACGCCCGCTCCGGCGCGTCGTTGGAGGCGCGGCTGAGCACCCGCATGGCGTCGAAGCCGGCCCAGGTGTAGTGGCTCGCCCCTTCCGAGCCGCCGCACAGCATGCGCTCGGCAAGGCCGCTGCGGACGCGCAGCATGCCCTCGACGATCGCCTCGGTCCCCGTGCTGCAGGCGCTCGAATTGGTGGTCACCTGGTTGCCGAGCGCGAGGAGGCCGGCGATGCGGGCCGAGATCCCGCTCGCCATCGCCTGCTCGACGGCGGTGCTGCCGAGCCGTCGCATCTTGCCGGCGTCGGTCAGCGGGACGACCTTCTCCGCGATCGTGTCCATGCCGCCGATGCCGGTGCCGACGATCGCACCCGACCCCCAGTCGACCCGGTCGTCGCCGTGCTCGGGCCGCGCGAGCCCGGCGTCGCGCCAGGCTTCGACCGCCGCCAGGCACGCGTAGCGATGGTTCGAGTTCATCGCGCCGAGCTCGTCCTCGGCGAAGTGCTCGCGTACGAGCGCGTCGATCCCCTGAGGAACTCCGGCGACCTGGCAGCCGAAGCCGAGCTCGCGCAGCTTCTCGATCGCGCGGATGCCGCTCTCGCCCGCGCGGAGCGCGCGCTCGAAATCCCTGACGCCGTTTCCGTTCGGCGCGATCACGCCGAGACCTGTCACCACCACGCGCCGGCTCATCTCGGGATCCCCATCCCCGAGAGCGTGCCGCTGCAGACCAGCGTGCCGTCCTCGCGGAGCATCTCGATCGCCGAGCGAAGCTTCAGTCGGCGGAAGAACAGCTTGCGACCGCGGATCAGGACGCGCTCGCCCGGCCCGACCACGCCCGAGAACTCGACGCTTGCGTCGGTGAACACCGTCAAGCAGCGCTTCGCGTCGTCGAGCGACGACTGCCGGGCGAGCAGGTAGATGCCGAGCGCGACCACTCCGGCCTGGGCCATCGCTTCGACCAGCAGCACGCCCGGGGTGACCGGGTGGCCCGGGAAGTGCCCGCGGTAGAAGTCGGCATCCTCGCGAAAGCGGCAGGCGGCGACGATGTGCTCCTCGTCGAGCTCGAGGATCTCGTCG
>Ga0187765_10001044_pt1 | contig 10570 bp, 4 predicted proteins | sample 0216_QUI02_MP05__3_FD_133018 | JGI IMG/M metagenome (GOLD analysis project Ga0187765, IMG submission 133018) | Tropical peat soil microbial communities from peatlands in Department of Meta, Colombia - 0216_QUI02_MP05_10_MG | ecosystem: Environmental > Terrestrial > Soil > Wetlands > Peat ...
CCGAGCCCTTCATGTCGCGCAGCTGGCGCCAGTACAGAAAGCGACCCGCCTGCACGCCCTTGGTCCAGCCCAGGTAGATGTCGCTGGCCGCCTGCATCATGCGCTGACCCTCGACCACGCGCTGACCGGGCTGCGCGAACCGGCTCTTGGGCAGGTGGTCTTCGAGCACCGAGGCGGTCGCCTCTTTGACCTGAAGGAAGAGCGGGTCGTCCTGGTCGCGGCCCTGGAGCAGGGCGATGAAGGCGCGCGTGCCGACGCTGCCCACGCCGACCACCTTGCGCGCCAGATCGACGAGCTCGAACCGTTCCAGCAGGCGGCGGCGGTCGTGCTGCAGCGTGGCCCGGTAGGCGCGAAACTCCTCGTGGACCACCTTCTCGACCTGGTCGGGTGTGAGGCCGTAGCTGGCCGCGTCGAGATCGCGCACGGGCACGACGATCGGCGGCTGGCTGATGATCCGGTACTTGCCGTCGACGAGCTCGGCCAGCTTCGAGAGCGCCTGCACGCTGTCGCGGGTATGGGCCTTGAGGGCGATCGCTGCGGCCGCCTGCTCGCCACGCATGGCCGCCGCCTTTTGCGCCTTCGTCTTCTGCGTCGCCTCGACGTGCCTGATGGCCGTCATGATGTCGTCTTCGGAAAGGTGCGCGTACCAGACGTCCATGACGCGCATCTGTGCGAAGCCGGCCATCGCCTCGCGGTAGGCGCGAGCCGCGGCCTGCGTGACGCCGCGCACCTCGGACTTGCGGAACTCGTTGTTGCGCGCCGCGATGGTGAAGCTCGCCACCATGCGCTTGACGTCGTACTCGAACGGGCCCGGCAGCGTCTCGTCGAAGTCGTTCAGGTCGAACAGCAGGGTGCGCTCGGGAGAGGCGAACAGGCCGAAGTTGGAGAGATGGGCGTCGCCGCACAGCTGTACCCGAAGTCCTGCCCTGGGCGTGTCCTTGAGGTCGGCGGCCATGATCCGGGCCGCGCCACGATAGAAGGTGAACGGCGAGACCAGCATGCGACCGTGGCGCACGGGCACGAGATCGGGCTCGCGCCGTGCGTTCTGCTCGTCGAGGAGGGCGATCGGATCGGGCCGGTCGGCCGCCGGCTTCCACTTCTCGTGGCTTGAGAGCGGCATCTCCTTGCGGAGCCTCTTGCCACCCTTGCGGCGCTCCTCGACCGTAGGGTGTGCGACCTTCGGAGCTGCCATCTGCGTGCCTCCTGCTCGTGGCTGGTGACCAGACTACGACTGCGGAGAACCTGTGGTCGGCGCTCGGCGCTGGCACTCGACGCTGCAGATGCCTGTGCTGGCCGCCGCCGGCCCGCCTGACTCACGGACGTCGTCAGTATTATGCTCATAACGCCCGCGTGGCAAAGCTCTACGGGGCGGTTATGCCCAGAAGCGGCATCTCACGCGCGTCCGCGCTCCCGGCGCCGGGGGCCGAGGGGGCGCCGGTGAAGGCGTAGGCGCGCTCACGCGCAGGCGCAGGCGCTGGGCGCAGGTGCGTTGCAGGCGTATGAGCGTCTTGGGCGCAGGAGCGCTTCGGGGCGAGGGCGACGCGCGCGTGCCTACTTGTCTTCCAGAGTCTGTTCAAGCTCGCACATGCGTCCCTCGGCCAGCTCTCGGGAGACGAAGATCCTGCCGCACGTGGGGCAGGACGGCAGCTCGTGGGTGATGCTGAAGCCCATGTACTCGAGCTCGACCTTCGTAAGGACCAGATCCTGGTCGCATCGGGCGCACCGCAGCTTCCCTCTCGCAGCCTCCGGCAACGTCAACCCGACTGTTGCACGTGCATGCGGTGGTAGTAGGCCGCCAGGATGTCAAAGCACTGGGGAGACGTCCTTCGGTACTCCACCCAGTACGTGATGAGCGGTTTGACGAGGCTGGCGACGCGGGTCTCGTCACGTGGATCGTAGAAGAAGTCACCCGCCTTCTCGGCGAGCCAGATGGTCTCCTTGAGGTCGGCGGAGGAGATCAGCTTCTCCTCCATCTGGCGCCGCACCTCGGGACCGACGGAGAGACTGAGGCCGTCCCATTCGTGAGACGCCGGCGTGAAGTCGGCGTCCTGCAGCCGCTTCATCAGGTCTTTCTTGACCCGCAGACTGTTCTGCCGCTTCTCGTCCAGCGTCGGGACTGACCGATCGGTCTTCAGCCCGAGCGACACGTCGAGGATGTGCGCGCACTCCTTGCCTCGCCAGGCGAAGACGTCGCGGCAGTTGGCGCAGTAGACGAGGTAGGGCTCGTCGAGCGCCGACGTGCGGTTGTGCACGATCTCCTCGAAGAGGTCCGGGTTGGCGACCCGGATGTGTCCGCCGTGCCCGCAGCAACGGTTCTTCTCGGGAAGCTCGTGGAGCGACACGCCGGCGTGGCGCGCCAACTCCCTGACGGCTTCCTCCATCCCCGTCTGATCGCGCGCGCTGCAGGGGTCGAAGACGGCGGCCTGCGCAAAGGGGCTTGCCGGTCGCAGCGCGTCGCAGTGCGTGAGAAGCTCGTAGACCGACACCCGGGGGACTTCCGGCAAGAAGGACGCCAGCATCATGGCGCACGTGGCGCAGGCGAAGACCAGGGTCGGGCGGCCCAGGCTCTCCCACGCTTCTCTCGTATGAGCCATGTCCGCCTCGAGCCGGGCGTCGTCGCCCGCCCAGTAGGCGGGCGCTCCGCAGCAGCTCAGGACGATCCCGAGCTCGTACCGTGCCGCGAGGATGTCGAACGTGCGCAGCACGTGCTCCGGATTTGCCGCACCCAGCTGGCAACCGGGGAAGAACGCGTGGGTGCAGGCGGTCGCCCCGCGGGGAGCGCTGGCGAACGCCGCCTCCGAGTTGGCGAACTCCTCCTCACGTAACCAGAAGTCGTGCAAGGCGGCCGGGGCGACGCCGGCGCTCATACGTGCCGCGCGCGAGCACCGCAGAAGCTCTCCCACGTCGATACCCTCGGGGCATACCCACCGGCAGTGCCCGCACAGGTTGCATGAGTAGGCCTCGCGCGTCACGGTCCGCGAGCCGAAGGGACTGACCGCGGCATCGGCGTCGGCCTCGACGGAGAGCCTCTTCGGGTCTTTCTTGAAGCGTCGCAGCATCTCGCAAGCTGCCATGCACGCGTCGCAGTCGCACTGGAGGCAGCGCGCCGCCTCGGCCTGCGCCTCCTTGCCTGTGTAGCCTTCGCCGCCGGCCGGAACGACCTGGGGGACCCGCACCACACCTTCATGCGAAAGATAGCGGGCACACGCGGCCCCCTGATAGTCGTCCGGCGCCCTTCCCACTTTGCCCGTTCGCAAGAGACCGTCGATGATCCTGGAGGCCTTGACGCCCTCGACGATGGCATCGACCGGGCCAGACCCGGTGAGCATGCCGCCAAGGAAGATCCGGGGCTCCTTCGTGGTCAAGACGCCGCAGTCCCAGCTCTCGAGCAGCCCGTACGAGCCGCCCCCGGCACCGGTGGCGACGAACACGGCATCGAACTCCTCGAGCTCATCGAGGGAGCGGACGTCACGCCCATACCGGAACTCCACCGCCACCGCGGCGAACTGGCGAGCGATGTCCGCATCGAAGCGCGCAAAGCCCTCGGCGGCGCGCAGGCAACCACCCCACCCCGGCTGCCCGTCGAACACCGTCACCGCATACCGATGTTGAGCCAGAACGAGTGCGCAGGCCAAGCCGGCCAGCCCCGCGCCCACGACTGCCACCCGCTGTTCCCTGGGCGGGACGACGTAGCGCTCCGGCTTCTGCTCCCCGGCGTTGCGCAGGACGGCCGCCTCGACCTCGCGGACGGCGATCGCCGCGTCTCCGAGATCTCGCCGCTGGCAAAGCTCCGCGCACGGAGATTCGCAAAGCTCGGCGACGATCGCCGGGAAGACGGTGGCGTTGCGAAGCTGCTTGTACGCGGCTGCCCATCGGCCTCGTGCGGCCTTGTCCAGGAAGGCCCGGATATCCAGGTGGAACGGGCACGCGGTGGAGCAGGCAGCAGGCTCCCCGCGGAAGCACCGCGCCGCGGGGGAGGCGGGATCTACACCGGATTGGCCTTGATCCACTCCAACTCGTCCTCGAAGTCGGAACCCAGGAAGTACTTCGGCGGCGTCAGGTCGTCACCGCGCTGCACTGCCTCCCAGCCGGCCTTGACCTTGTCGGGGGTCGCCGGCAGGTCGTACACGCGGACACCACACGCATCAACGATAGCATTGATCACCGCCATGTGGTTGCAGCTCTGGAAGACCTCGGAGCATCCGCTGGAGCCATGGGGGCCGAGCTCGCGCGGGGTCTCCTGGAAGATCAGCTGGATGTCGTCGGGGATGGCGTCGATCTGCGGGATGCCGCAGCCTGCCATGCTGCCGTGCCTGTCCTCCGCGCCGTAGTCCTCGCTCAAGGCGAAGCCGATGGAGTGCGAGATGCCGCCGTAGGCCTGGCCCTCGACGGAGAGCATGTTGCCGACAACGCCGACATCGCCGCACCACGTGTACCGGAGCACCTGGGTCTTTCCGGTCGTGACGTCCACCTCTACGAGAGCGACGTTCACGCCGTACATGAAGGCGGGCACCCGGTTGCCCTCGCCGGTGTTCGGATCGAGAGCCGGGTCCAGACCCATGTTGAGCTGGTCGTGGTGACCGATGTACTTGGTGGGGATGCCTGCGGCCAGCATCTCGGCGTGGGTGCGCCAGGTGCCGTCGTCCTTGCGCATGGCGTTCATGAGCTTGTCGGCCGCGTCGATGGTGGCCAGCCCGGCCACGTAGTGAGAGCGGCTGGCGGCGGCCAGACCCGTGTCGGGACAGATCTTGCTGTCGTTCATCACGAGCCTGACCCGATCGGGCTTGATGCCGAGCGGCTCGAGCGCCTTCACCGTGTGAGTGAGGGTGCCGATGTCGCCGCCCTGGCCCATGTCCTCCCAGGTGTTGTAGTGGGTGATCCCGCCGTCCGGGTTCAGCTCGAGCGCCACCTCGGCCACGTCGAACATGCCGATGGTCACCACGAACCCGCCCATGCTCATCCCCACGCCGGCGTGCCTGCCGGCGGCGCGGCCGGTCTCTGCCTCGGCCTTGTAGGCGTCGTAGGTAGGCTTGGCCTTCTCCAGCAGCGCCGGATAGAGGTAGTGGAGATACGGCCGGCTGTTGATGGTCAGATCGCCCGGCCGGGCGGCGTTCCGGTAGCGGAACTGCCACGGGTCGATGCCGGCCTTCTCGGCGCACATGTCGATGAGCGCCTCGGTGGTGGTCGAGATCTGCGGCACGCCGAAGCCGCGGTAGGACGTGTTGAAGTTGTGGTTCGAGGTGCCGCCCCGGCCTAGCGCCTTGAAGTTGGGGATGTTGTAGCCGTGGAAGCCGAGCGAGGTAAGGTTGAGGAAGGTGGGCACGAAGTCGTAGGCGCCGTGGTCGCTTGCCACGTCGTACTCGGCGGCGATGATCTTGCCGTCCTCGTCGCAGGCGATCCGTCCGTTCGCGAACGTGGCCATGCGCTTGCCGGTCACGTGGTTGAACTCGTCGTAGCTCAGGGTCAGCGTGCAGGGCATGTCCAGGTTCTGCACGGCAGTGACCACCAGCGCGAAGACGTTGGGGCAGATCGAGTAGCCGAACGCGCCGCCGGAGGTGTTCAGCAGCATGCGGAGTCTGTCCCGCTCGATGCCGCACGCCACGGAGAGGGCGTCGCGGGCCTCGCCGAAATTGTGCGACTTGCACTGGAGGGTCAGCATGCCGTCCGTGCCCCAGTATCCCTGGAGGGTGTCGGGCTCGATGGTCAGGTGCGGCTCGTGCTGGGAGTGGAAGCTGGCCTCGGCCACCACGGCCGCATCCTCGAAGATGCCCGCCGTGTCCTCGCCCTTGAAGACGGGCTGCTCCATGAAGAAGTTGGGGATGCCCGAATGGATATCGACGGCGCCGGGCAGGACCGCCTCGGGGAAGGTGAGGTAGGTGGGGAGCACCTCGAGGTTCTGCGTCACCTTCGCCGCGGCCTCGCGCGCGTGCTCCCGCGTGTCGGCGGCAACGAGCGCCACCACATCGCCGCGGCGGCAGATCTTCTTGTCCGCGATCACGGGGAACTGGCGGAGACGGTCGCCGCGCTGCCGAGGGTTCGGCGTCTGCGCCGGCAGGTCGTTCGTGCCCTTCACGTCCTTGCCGGTGAGCACCCCGATCACGCCGGGCATCGCTTCGGCCTGTGACGTGTCGATGCTGACGATGTCGGCGTGGTGGGCTTGCGCCATGACGACGGCGAGGTGGGCCACGCCGGGCGGCATCTGGCGGGCCACGTCGTCGCCGAAGTCGGCCAGTCCGGTGACCTTCGCCAGGGCGGTGGGGCGTGGTCTCCGAGAGCCGTAGACCTCGGTCTCGCCCTCAAAGTCGTAGGTGATGTCCTTCATGGACTTCTCGCCGCGCATCACCTCGGCGGCGGCCATGACGGCGTCGACCAGCGGCACGTAGCCGGTGCAGCGGCAGACGTTGTGGTGCGCCTTGAACCACGAACGCACGTCCTCGCGCGTGGGTGCCGGGTTCTTCTGCAGGAGCCCGTACGCCGACACGATGAAGCCCGGCGAGCAGAAGCCGCACTGGGCGCCGCCGTAGGTGATCCAGGCCTGCTGGATGGGGTGCAGATGCTGGGGATTGCCTATCCCCTCGATGGTCGTGATCTCGCTGTACTCGCGCACCCGCTTCATCTTCCGGGCACACGAGCGGACCACCTCTCCGTCGAGGAGCACCGAGCACGCGCCGCATGCCCCGCTGTTGCATCCGACCTTCACCCCGGTGAGACCCATGCGACGAAGGACTTCGGCAAGCGAATCCTTCTCGGGCTCGAAGGTGACGAAGCGTTCGACGCCGTTGATGGTCAGGTTCAGCCGCTCGAGCCTCATGTGCTGCCTTTCCGGTCGCCCACCGTTCGATGACCAGGCCACGGCTCGGCTTGGCGGTGACAGCCAGTATCCGGATGGATCTGCGCCATGCGACCGTCGGTCCTCGCCTACAGTGTACGCGGTCTTCGGCGAGCCGGCTCGCCGACTTGCCCCGCCTCGCCCTTCCCAAGTGACGCCGCTACGCCAGGAAGGTCACGAGCAGGAGCGTGGCGCAGGCGCCGAGCAGGGCGGCCGTCGCACAGCCCAGGGCTTTACACGCTTCCGGGTCACGTATCGCGGGTACAGATGGCCCCTGATCGCGATACCACAGGAAGGTGAGGCCGCTCCACTGCCGAGGGCCGCCTGCCGCGCACCGAGCCGACCCGCAAATACGTAGGGCGGCGAACGTCCCGGCCACCTCGGCTGCAATGCGCGAGAGTCTGTGACTCGTAGCCCGGCGAAGGTGAGGGATGAAGCAGGGGTCCGATGTGGAGCGCGAGGCCGCGTCGCCCGCGCCGCCGCGCCTGCACTTTCGCCTTCTCCCTGACCCGGCTCGTCTGCTGCGCGCTCGAGAGCGCATCCGGGACTATCTCTCGAACTACTGCGAAGAGCGGCACACGATCGACGACGCGGTGCTGTGCATCGAGGAGGCCGCCAGCAACGCCATCCGCCACAGCGGCTCCGCTCAGCCGGTCGACATCGTGCTGCGGTTCGACGACGGCGACCTGCGCGGTGAGATCCACGACTACGGCAAGGGCTTCGACGTCTCGCGCTTCGACCCCACCCTGCTCCCGGACCCCGGCCTCGACCACGGCCGCGGGCTGTTCCTGATCGCCGCCCTCTCCGACGCCCTCGAGCTCTCCAACGCCGACGGCCTCACGGTGTCGATCACCAAGAACGAGGTCACCACGACCAGAGGCTCTCACCCCGACGTGGGGCCGGCCAGTGACCACGAGCAGCTCGACAGTGACCGCGGCGCACGGCGGCGTGCGCTGGTCGAGGAGATCAACGAGGGCTTCCTCGCCCTCGACTGGGAGTACCGCCTCACCTACGCCAACAAGGCGGCGCTCGACCTCTTGGACCTGCGCGCGGACGAGGTGCTCGGCGGAGCTCTCCCGGATGTGCTCGCCTGCGCCGAGGAGCCGGGGTTCGAGACCGTGCGACGGGCGATGGAGCTGGGCAGCAGCGCCATCGAGGAGTGCTTCTCGCCCCTGGCCGGCCACTGGCTCGAGCGGCGCGTCTATCCGACCAACTCCGGCGTGAGCATCTACCTGCGCGTGATCGACGAGCGCAAGAGCGGGGAGCAGGAACGCGACCAGGCCCGGCGGCGGGCGGCGCTGCTGGCGAGCACCGCCTCGACGCTGCTGGCCACCGCCGACCCCCAGGGCGCCGTCGAGCAGCTCTGCCGGGCGGTCATGGCAGAGCTCGATTGCCAGGTCTTCTTCAACTTCCTGGTCGACGAGGGCGCCGCTCGCCTGCACCTGAACGCGTACGCCGGCATCCCCGACGAGGCCGCCGGGGCGATCGAGTGGCTGGACTTCGGCGACGCGGTCTGCGGCTGTGCCGCGCGCGACGCCGGTCGCGTCGTGGCCGAGGACATCGCGAGCACGCCCGATCCCAGGGCGGAGCTCGTCGCCTCCTACGGCGTTCAGGCCTATGCCTGCCACCCGCTCATGGTGGAGGGAGAGGTGCTGGGCACGCTCTCGTTCGGCACGCGGACGCGCACCCGCCTGTCCGACGACGATCTGAGCCTGATGCAGGCGGTCGCCGATCACGTGGCCATCGCCATGCAGCGCGAGCGCGCCGAAGAGGCCCTGCGCAGGCAGGGCAGCGAGCTCCAGACCTTCAGCGAGGAGCTCGTGCGGCGCAACATCCGGCTGCAGACGCTCACGGACGAGCTCTTCCAGCGCAGCCGGCTCAGCAAGCTGATCGACGTCTTCAGCCTGCTCGTGCACAGCACGCTCGACAGCCGCAACGTCATGGCCCAGGCGACCGCCAAGGTCGGCGAGGTCATGCAGGCGGACATGGCCGCGCTCAAGCTCCTGGGGCCGGCGGGGCTCGTGCTCGAGCACGGCTGGCAGCTCACCCCCGAGGCCGAGCAGGGTCTCGCCTCGCCGCGGCAGGACATGATCGGCGCCCTGGCGGCCAGCAGCCAGGAGCCGGTCGTCATCGACGACGTGCGCAGCTACCCGGGGAGGGCACGTACCGACCTCGAACGGCTCGGGGTGAAGGCCGCGATGGCCGTGCCGGTGCTGGTCCGCAAGGAGACGACGGCAGTCCTGTACCTCTATCATACGGGCGCCCCCCACCACTTCAGCGACACAGAGACGGATTTCGCCGTCAGGATCGCCGCGTCGATCTCGCTCGCGCTCGAGAACGCCCGCCTTTACGAAGAGCAACGCAGGGTCGCCCTGGTGCTGCAGGAGAGCTTCCTGCACCCGCTCCCCAGGCTCGACGGTCTGCGCCTGGCTGCGCTCACCCGCTCCGCCGATCGCGACGAGCTCATCGGCGGCGACTTCTACGACGTCTTCGAACGCGTCGATGGGCTGGTCGTCGCCCTGATCGGCGACGTGGTGGGCAAGGGCATCCTGGCGGCCGGGCTGACCGAGACGGTGCGCAGCGCCGCCCACGCGCTGGCGCTGACCACGGGGGCGCCGGAGTTCGTCCTGCGTCAGGTCAACGAGATGCTCCTCATCGGCCAGGAGCACCAGGACCTCGTCACCGCACTGTGCGTGATGATCGATCGCGAGACCGGCCAGGGCCTGCTGTCGTCGGCCGGGCATCCGCCGCCGGTCCTGATCGGGGCGAACGGGGCACGGCTGGTCGAGCCCGCGCACGACCTGCCGCTGGGCGTCATGGACTGGTCCTACGGCGCCGGGCGTTTCCGGCTGGGGCCGGGCGACACGCTGCTGCTCTATACCGACGGTCTCACCGAGGCGCGCCGCGACGGCGAGCTCTTCGGCGAACGGCGGCTGCTCGAGGCGCTCGCGCGGGCGCACGCCACGGAGCCGCAGACGCTCATCGACTCGCTGCGCGAGACCGTGCTCGCCTACGCAGGCGAGCTTCAGGACGATCTGCAGATCGTCGCCCTGCAGAGAGACGGCTGAGTCGCTAGCTGCTCTCCCCGCCCTTGGTGCCCGTGATGTCGCTCGCGGCCCCGAACCACTCGACGATCTCGCCGTCGTCATCCAGGACCGGCATGGCGTGCGACGAGGTCAGGCCCACCTGGCCGTCCGCCAGCAGCACCCGGTGCTCGAGCTGGAACACGCTCTTGGTGCGGATCGCTTCGGCGATGGCGGCCAGGACCCGCGGCCGCTCTTCGGGCGGGATGTAGTGCTCGAGCCAGTTCTCGTCGGCGCCCTCGGTGCCGGCCAGGAAGCCGCCGCTGCGCAGCTGACGCATCTCGGTCCAGTCCGCGTTCATGTGGTAGATCGCCTGCGAGCTCGCGCCGATCAGGGCCCGGAAGCGCTTCTCGCTGCCCGCCAGCTCGTCGCTCTTGCGCTTGAGCTCGTCGATGTCGGTGAAGCTCAGGATCGCCCCTCCGAGGTGGTCGTCGAGCGTCCGGTAGGGCCGTATCACCATCGAATACCAGCGCCCCGCCTGGTCCTGGACCTCGGACTGCACGTTGCCCAGGCTCTCGGTGACGACCTTGAGCTTCTTCTCGAGATCGGGCACCTTGATCTTGAGCACGAGGTCGGTGAGCCGGCGCCCAACGTCCTGCTCCTGAAAATCGAAGATCCCTTCGGCCCCGGCGAAGCGGTCGATGCGCAGCTGGCGATC
>Ga0187765_10001045_pt1 | contig 10567 bp, 8 predicted proteins | sample 0216_QUI02_MP05__3_FD_133018 | JGI IMG/M metagenome (GOLD analysis project Ga0187765, IMG submission 133018) | Tropical peat soil microbial communities from peatlands in Department of Meta, Colombia - 0216_QUI02_MP05_10_MG | ecosystem: Environmental > Terrestrial > Soil > Wetlands > Peat ...
AGCATGAGCCGCACCAGCTTCAAGGCGCCGAATGCAATCACGAAGGTTGCGGCGAGCCGGAGCACCCATGCGACGAACGGTCCCTGAGCGGGATCAACGACCCGATCGGCAAACGCACTCAATTTACCGGGTAGTTTCGGTATCGCTGCAACGATCGACGCGAAGTCAGTTGTAAGGGAGGCCGCCGCTTGCGCCAGCCTATTGGCATTGGACGACAGCATTGTTTCTAAGGGGGTAGTCCGGGGCCCGGATTTTGCGGCATCTGCCGCTTGCGGATCAGTCCGGGTCGAGCCGGCCTGCGGTAATTGTCCGTGGACAGGACCCACGAGCAGCAAACATACGACAAGTGCCGCGCCGATACGGCGCATCACACGGTCGCCGCAAACGGCTACGGTCCGAGGTTGTCCAGATAGTTGGCGCATCTATCCGTCCAATACATACCGCTTGCGTATCCGCGGTCAGCGCTGACGGCCACCTTAAATCGGGCTGCTAGTCGCGAGCACGCGGGTGCTAGCTAACCCGTTAAGAAGCTTGTCCAAGCACTTGATCTAGATCGAGAGGAAGGAAAGGGAAGTGACCGGGCTCATCGCGGGCATCTTCAATGTTGCCGATGAGCTCACGAGCGAACACCAGCTATCGGCATCAACAAGCTGATCGCAGCGACATAGGCTGTCGCGTTTCAGACCTCGCTCTGGGTCTGCTCTAACGCGACTTCGCCGCAGCCCATTGGCGCCGCAAACCTCGTCCTTGCGGCGGATTTACACGCAACCAAGACCCAAAGCGGATTTCCGATCTGCTAAGTTCGAGCTCGTGATCAACCTTAGAACTGCCAAAGCGCTTGGCCTCGAGGTGCCGCTGACACTTCGAGCAGCCGCGGACGATGTGATTGAATAAGATGGTCTTCTGCGCCGCGGTCGTGTCGCGTAAGTCCACCGCCGTTTTTCGCGAGGTGTCGAATCTCGTCGAAAGAACAATCGGTTCCGCGGGACGGTGCGCGCGGCGGAATGAACGGCAACTACAATTCAGGAATGTTCTGTCCAATACGAGGAATGGCATCGGATATTTCATCCGCCAATGGCCGCCGAAACCGCAACGACATCCACGCCAATTCTTGAACTGCGGGGAGTCAGCAAGACCTTTCATGGCGTAAGGGTGCTGAATCAGGTCGAGTTTGCCGTGCGCCCCGGCGAGGTGATGGCCTTGCTCGGAGAGAACGGTGCCGGCAAGTCGACCCTGATGAAGATCGTCACCGGCATCTATGAGTCCGACCCAGGCGGCACCATTCGACTGAACGGAACCGAGATTCGCTTCACCAATCCGCGCCAAGCCATTTCCGCCGGAATCGCCATGATCCATCAGGATCAGAATCTGATCCCCGGTTTGAGCGCGGCCGAAAATATCTATCTTGGCCGCGAGCCGCTGAATTCACTGGGTTTGATCGCTTGGCCAGCCCTGAAGGCCGAATCACGCAAGCAACTCGACGCCCTGCGCCAAACCATAGACCCGGGCATTCCCGTCGGCCGTTTGGGTGTCGGACATCGGCAGATGGTCGAGATCGCCCGAGCCCTGTCGCTGAGTGCACAACTCATCATCATGGACGAGCCCACCGACGCGCTGAGCGACGTCGAAACAGGCATATTGTTTGATGCCATCCGTCAGCTTCGCGATCAGGGCAAGGGGATTGTGTACATTTCGCACCGACTGGGCGAGATTTTTAAAATCTGCGACGCCGTGACGGTTTTGCGCGACGGACATGCGGTCGTTTCCGGGCCGATCGCCGATTTCGACGAGGCGAAGCTGGTCCATCACATGGTCGGCCATGAGATCGGCGACAAATACCCGCATGTGGCCGTCGCAACCGGGCCTGTGCGTCTGCGCGTCACGGGTCTGTCGGCGCCAGGGGTCGAGGATATCTCGTTCGAAGCGCATCAAGGCGAGGTCATGGGCTTCACGGGTTTGGTGGGATCGGGCGGCACCGAGCTTGGCAGGGCGCTTTATGGGGCTCTTTCCGCCCGTGCCGGGTCGATCGAACTCGACGGCCGAAAGTTGTCGCTGCGCTCGCCTCGAGACGGCGTGCGCGCCGGCATCGCCTATGTTCCCGAGGACCGAAAATCCGAAGGACTGATTCAGATCGATTCCGTCAGGACCAACATGTCGCTTACGGCCTTGCGTCGCCTTTCCACGCTGGGCGGATTTGTTGCGCATCGGCGCGAGGATGAGGTTGTTTCCAGCTACATGCAGGCGTTCTCGATCCGCGCTCCAAGCAAGGATGCGCTGGTCGCGACGCTGAGCGGCGGCAATCAGCAAAAGGTGTCCCTGGCCAAGGCTCTGATGACCGATCCGAAGGTGCTTGTTCTCGACGAGCCGACGCGCGGGGTCGACGTCGGCGCGCGCCGCGAGATCTACAGCCTCATCAACGAAATCAAAACCCAGGGCCTCGCCATTCTCCTCATTTCGTCGGACATGCCGGAGTTGCTCGGCATCTCCGACCGCATCTTTGTTCTGTCCCGGGGCCGCCTGAACGGCGCCTTCGACCGAAAGGACGCGACCCAGGACGCGATTTTGCAGCGCGCCGTGGCCTAAGGAGATCCCGTCAGATGCCCTCGCTACTGCGCATTCTGTCGCAAAACAAATCGCTCATCGGGTTGGTGATCCTGATCGCTGCCGTTTCATTCGCAAGCCCGGATTTCCTCGAGGTCGGCAATCTCCTCAATGTCCTGCGTCAAACCTCGATCAATGCGGTGATCGCGATGGGCGGGACGTTTGTTATTCTCACGGCCGGCATCGATCTTTCCGTCGGTTCCGTTCTCGCGCTCACCGGCGCATTCGCGGCGAGCTTGATTGCGGGCGGTCATGGGCTCGCAATCGCGATACCCGTCGCGCTCTTGGCGGGAATTGTGCTGGGCGCTTTGTCGGGGCTGGTCATAACTTACGGCGCCGTGCAGCCATTCATTGCGACCTTGGTCAGCATGACGGTGTTGCGAGGCGCCGTGCTCGTTTACAGCAACGGAACGCCTATCGACGCGAGCGGAGGGCCTGCGTCTGACGCCTTCGGGAATCTCGGCGAAGGCTATGTGCTCGGAGTGCCAATCCCGGTCGTGATCGCAGCCATAGTCTTTGTTGGCTGTTGGATCGCCCTTAGCCAGACACGGTTCGGCCGCCACGTCTATGCCATCGGCGGCAACGAGAATGTAGCCCGCCTTTCGGGCGTCAATGTGACCTTGGTCAAGATCAGCGTCTATGCGGTATCGGGATTCCTATCGGCACTAGCCGGGATCATTCTTACCGCGCGTCTTGAAAGCGCGCAGCCGACCGCCGGGCAGGGCTACGAACTCGACGCGATTGCCGCGGTCGTCGTCGGCGGTACGAGCCTTGCCGGCGGGATCGGCAGCATGTCCGGCACGCTGATTGGTGCGCTGATCATTGGCGTTCTCAATAACGCGCTCAATCTTTTGGATGTGTCTTCCTACTATCAGATGATCGCAAAGGGTTGCGTCATCCTGCTTGCCGTTCTCGCCGACCGGCAGGGGAGGACGAGTTAGTCGCAGACAGGCGATGTTGCAGGAAAGGAACCCTCCGTGACTCGAAAAGCGCTCCCGATAGTCCTCGCGTTCGCGCTGTTCACCGTATCGACCAGCACGGCGCAGGCCGCAGGCAAAATTGCCCTTGTCATCTCGACTCTCAACAATCCGTTCTTTGTGTCCTTGTCCGATGGGGCGAAGGCAAAGGCCAAGGAACTGGGGTACAACCTCATCGTCCTCGACAGCGAGAACGATCCGGCCAAGGAATTGTCCAACGTCGAGGACGTGCTCGATCAGAATGTGAAAGCGCTGCTGCTCAATCCCGTCGACTCCGACGCAGCGAGGGCGGCGGTTCGTGCCGCCACGGTGCAGCACGTTCCCGTCCTCACGCTCGACCGGACCGCCAAAGGCGCCAAGGTCGCCTCGCATATCGCTTCTGACAATGTGGCGGGCGGCAAAATGGCCGGTAGCCTGATTGTTCAGCAGCTAAACGGGAAGGGCAATGTCGTCGAACTCGAAGGTCAGCCGGGAACCGATGCGGCCCGCGATCGCGGCCAAGGATTCCGACAGGCGATCGCCGCCTCGCCGGGCATCAAGCTCGTTGCCAGCCAGCCCGCGAATTTCGACCGCACTCAAGGCCTCAACGTCATGGAGAATCTTCTCCAGGCACATCCCAATATCGATGCGGTCTTTGCCGCCAACGATGAAATGGCGCTGGGCGCCATCAAGGCGATACAAGCCAGTAAGCGCAAAATCGTGGTGGTTGGCTTCGATGGCACGCCCGACGGCATCGCGGCGGTCAAGGACGGAACCATGTTCGCGACCATCGCCCAGCAGCCGGCTCTCATCGGCAGCCTTGGGGTCGAGACCGCCGACAAGGTGGTCAAGGGTCTGTCCGTCCCGTCCAGCATTCCGGTGCCGCTGACGGCGATCGATCGCAAGTCGCTTGGTCCATCCTGATTGCAGGAACTTCCATGACCAGTTCGAAAACTCGCGCGATTGCCGTATTCGGCAGCGTCAACGCCGATGTGACCGGCTTTTGCGATCGTCTACCGAAGCCTGGCGAGACGGTACCCGGGACGCGTTACTCCATAGCGCTCGGCGGTAAGGGGGCCAACCAGGCCGCCGCAGTTGCGCGCCTAGACTATCCCGTGCAAATGATCGGCTGCATTGGAAATGACAGCTTCGGCCTGATGGCTCGCACAAGTCTCGGCTCGCTCGGCGTGGGACGCGATCATCTGGTGGCCATCGAAAAGACATCCACGGGGGTCGCCCTGATCAACGTCGACGCGCACGCCGAGAACAGCATTGTCGTGATCGCCGGTGCCAATGCGGCCGTCGACCAGACCGTGATCGATCACGCAGCGGCAGCTCTGCGCGAAGCGCCGATCCTTCTGGCGCAGTTGGAAGTGCCTCTGGTCGCCAGCATGACCGCGGCAGCAAAAATCCGTGGGAACGGAGGACTGGTGATCCTCGATCCGGCGCCGGCGCCCAGCGGCGGACTTTCGTCCGATGTACTTTCCGCCGTCGACATCGTCACGCCCAACGAAACCGAGACCGAGGCACTGGTGGGCGTCAGACCGGAGAGCAGCGCTGACGCGGCCAAAGCGTCGAAACTATTGCAGTCTCGCGGGGCCACCGCCATCGTCATCAAGCTCGGCCGACGCGGTGCATATTACCGAGGCCGGGACGCCGAAGGCTTCGTTCCACCGTTCACGGTGAAAGCTATCAATAGTGTCGGGGCCGGCGATTGCTTCAACGGCGGCCTGGCCGTCGCTCTTGCCCGCGGCGCTGATTTGCCGAAAGCCGTGAGGTTTGCGGCAGCATGCGGTGCGTTGGCAACCACCGGGAAGGGAGGAGCGGAAGCGGCACCTACCTTGGCCGCAGTCGAGGCGCTCCTCGCGAGTCAGCGAGATTGAGATTGGGTTTCTGATCATCGCAGCCATCACCATCGAGGTTCGGACAAGAAGGCCATGATGAAAGCACGCGAGGTAATGACATCAGACGTCGCATCAGTGCGCTCCGGCACGCCGATCCGTGAGATAGCCAAGCTTCTCTTCGAACGGCATATCAGCGCGGTACCCGTTGTCGACGACAGCGGCGCGCCAATCGGCATGGTTAGTGAAGGTGACCTGCTCGGTCGCGGAGATGCCGATCGAGAGACCCGCGGAGACTGGTGGCTTGCCTTGCTATCGGAGAGCGAGAAGCTCGGCCCCGACATCGTGCCCGCCGTACGCAAGGCGGAACGCGCTGCCAGCGACGTCATGTCGAGACCGGTAATCAGCGTCAATGAGAACACAGAGACCAGCGAGATCGCGCGTATTCTTGCAACTCACCGCATAAAACGCGTTCCCGTGGTGAGCCACGGTCGCGTGATCGGCATCGTGAGTCGCGCCGATCTATTGCGTGAGCTCGCGCAGCAGCCGCCGGCGCGCAGCGCCGAGGCACCGACGGAAGGGTTCTGGGCTGGGGCTATCGCAAACCTCGACGAGCGGTTCCTTCCCAAGCGGCATGCCCAAGAGCCCCAACGGCCGAGAAGCGGTCAGCCCATGGAGGGGGAACCACTGGCCTCGCAGTTTGAAAAGCTGGTCGCAGAGTTCGCGCACGGCCAGGCCGAACAGAGACAGGAGGCGCGCGAGGCAGCGTCAGAACAGCGTCGCCAAAAAGTCGCGGAATTGATCGATCAGCATGTTTCGGACGAGAGCTGGCGTGGTGTTCTCCATAGTGCGAGGCAGGCGGCCGAGCGTGGCGCCAAAGAGTTCATGGTGCTCCGCTTCCCGAGCGAGCTGTGCAGTGATGGCGGACGCGCCATCAACCTCGCCGATCCAGCGTGGCCCGCAACCCTTAAAGGCGAGGCCGCCGAGGTCTACCTGCGTTGGGAACGTGATCTAAGGCCGCATGATTTCCACCTCTCGGCCCGGGTACTTGATTTCCCGAGGGGAATGCCCGGGGACATTGGCCTCTTTCTCAATTGGGGCACGTGATATCGGTGCGTGAGTCCGAAGCGGCGACTGTCGCTGAGCACGACCTACCAAGTCGCCAACTGTCCCACGTAATGTCCAAGCCTTTTCTCGACGTCTCCTGGCTTGTGAAAGCCGAGATCCATTAGCTTCTTGATTCGCTCCTGAGCGGCCGTGCGGCCTAGCGAATCCAGAAATGCGTCCCACTCCGGCGCGATCTCCGAATCCGGCGGCAGACTGGCAATATTCACGAGATGTTTGGTTTTTGCGATTGCTTGCTTGTCGAACGACGCTATCCGCTTGGCAAGGTTGTCTACGAAGTCATCAAGTTTGTCGTCGGGGAAGGACCGATTGACGTAGCCGTACAATTCGGCCCGCTCGCCATCGACGTCGTCTGCTCCCAACAAGACTTCTAAAGCTCTTCCGCGTCCGATCAAGCGGGGCAACCGCGCCATGGGGCCGCCACCGGGGACCAAACCTGCTCCCACCTCCCATTGCGACAGGATGGCCTTTTCCCGACTGGCAAAGCGCATGTCGCTTGCGAGCGCCAGTTCGCTGCCGACGCCTGTCGCGCGTCCGCGAATCATCGCGATGGACACGACCGGCGCTCGGCTCAACCGTGCGAGCATGTCGGGCAAAGGTTGCAGGCCGGTTCGACCGGCCGGAAATTTCGTAGACTCTTCTACTTTTGCCAGGAAGTCATAATGCGTCAGGAAAAATCCCTCGACCGCACTGTCAAACACCACCACCTTCACCCGGTCGTCGGTTTCAAGCGACGACACGACTTTTTCAAGCTGAGGAATATTCGCAGGACCGAATATGTTGAGAGGCGGCAGATCGAACGTAACCCTCCAATATGCGTCTGAACGCCGAGCCATACGTATCTCGCCCGCAATACGTGCTTCCTTCATGTCGCTCCTCCATTGGACGCGCATTCGCATTTTAGTCGATGCGAGAGAGATGCCACCGGGCTGAAGTCGAATCCATTGGACTAAGGTGTCGTCGATATTCCTTGCGTCCGTGTGCTGCCGTATTCAAGGTGTCATTCCAATGGCTCCCGTAGGCGAGCATCGTAACGCACAAAAAGTGGCGGCAACCTCCAAGAGTGCCGCTTGGTCGTGAGCAATACTAAGCCATCACGGCAAGGAAGTGCGGCCATGAACTGCCCTCCGACCGACGGCGTGATGCTGCGGGTGCCTGCCCCCTCGGGCGCGCGATCGGATCAGGCCGACGGCTGCTGGCGCCTTCCGCTCCCTGGCCAATGATCAGGATGAGATGCGCATTTCTGGCGATTGGCCTCGCCGCGATTCCTGTCCTTGCGCATGCCGACGAGGCATCGCCCTTCAGTGACACGCTGAGCGGAGACTGGGGAGGGTGGCGCACAGACCTGCACAACGCCGGAATTGACTTCAACTTTGGTTATGTTTCCGAAACCGCGTCCAACGCGCAGGGCGGTCCGATGCAAGGCACGCGGTATACCGATCAATTTACTTTTGGCACGACGCTGGACCTCGACAAGCTCCTTGACCTGAGCCACGCGCTGTTCCAGTTCACGATTACGGATCGCAATGGCCGCAATTTGAGCAGCGATTTGCACCTGGACTCGCTTCAGCAGGTTCAAGAGGTATTTGGCCGCGGGCAGACCTGGCGCACCACGCAGTTCTGGTACGAACAGTCATACCTCGACGGCGCTCTGGATTTAAAAATTGGGCGGCTGACGGAGGGGGAGGATTTTGCCGCCTTTTCCTGCGAATTCATGAATTTGACTTTCTGCGGAGCGCCGCCCGGAAACATCGTCGGGAGTTATTGGTACAATTGGCCCGTGAGCCAGTGGGCAGCGCGGGTCAAAGCCTCGTTTCCCGATTTCGGATATGTCCAGATCGGTGCTTACCAAGTCAATCCGACCTATTTGACCCCCGCCGGCTCGTTCAATCTTGGCAATCCGCCGGGCACAACGGGTGCACTGATTCCCGTTGAGATCGCTTGGCTCCCGACGTTCGGCGGCAGCGAACAATTGCAAGGGAGCTACAAGCTCGGCGCGTGGTACAATTCATCCGAAACTGCGGACCCCGTCGAGAACACCCAAGGACAGCTTTTGGCGATCGCGGGTGGCCAGCCGCTCCTGCACAATGGAGCGTGGGGATGGTATCTTAATTTCCAGCAGAAGCTGATAAATGTCTCGCCCGACCCGAACCGAGGCATCAGCGCCTTTCTCAATATGACCTTTGCCGATCATCGGACCGCCACGCTCGACAGTCAGATCGCGATGGGACTGTTCTACACGGGACCTTTTGATTCGCGCCCGATAGATCAAATCGGGGTCGCCATCGGTCGCACGCACGTCAATGGTCGCGTGGCCCAGTCGCAGGAGGCACAGAACGCCGCAGGCTTGGGGCCGGTCGGCGTCCAGTATTCCGAATACGCGTCCGAAATCTATTATCAATTTCATGTGCAAAACGGCTTCTACCTGCAGCCAAATCTGCAGTACGTTCATAACCCCGGTGGAATCTCGCAAAATACGGACGACATCATCTTGGGCCTGAAAGCTGTCATCAATTTTTGAAGAGACTTGCTCATGACCGGCCGCGTTCGGCTCCTGGGCGACATCGGAGCGACGAACGCGCGCTTCGCCATTTATGGCGAAGACCGTCGTGCGACGCGCGCTCGGATCATGCCGGTTGATAGTTTTCCCACGCTCCCAGAAGCGATCCTCTCCTATCTGGCCGCGGAACAGATTGAACCACCCTTAGGCGCCGCCGCTCTCGCCGTTGCATCACCGGTCGTCGGCGACGTCATAACGATGACAAATCACCCATGGTCGTTTTCCATCTCGGCGCTGCAGCGCGATCTGCAAATCGAGCGGCTCACCGTGATCAACGACTTTTCGGCGCTCGCACTGGCCGTGCGGCATCTGAATGCAGACGAACGAGTGGCCATTGGCCGAGGCGAGGCTGTTCCGAGCGCGCCGATCGCGGTGCTCGGACCCGGTACTGGGCTCGGAGTCAGTGGCCTCATTCCCACGCAAGGCGGCGGATGGGTGGCGCTCGCCGGCGAAGGCGGACATGCGACCATGGCCGCGACGGACGACAGGGAGGGTGAAGTACTGTCCCGATTGCGCCGGCGATTCACCCATGTTTCGGCCGAGCGAGTGCTGTCTGGTCAGGGGCTGGTCAACCTGTACCATGCTCTTGCCGATATCGAGGGCGTGCCCGCCGAGCCCTACACGCCGGCGCAGATCGCCGATCACGAAATAGGCGAGCGTGAGCCAATGTGCCGCGCTGCCGTTGCGATGTTCTGCGCCATGCTCGGCGCGGTGGCCGGAGACCTCGCGCTCACCCTTGGTGCGCGGGGCGGTGTCTACATTGCCGGCGGCATCGTCCCGCGGTTCGGTGCGCGTTTTGCGGAGACGTCGTTTCGAGAACGGTTTGAGAACAAGGGCCGCTTCCGCAGCTATCTCGCCGCGATACCGACCTACGTCGTGACGGCCGCAGTGCCGGCTTTTCTCGGATTGGCCGAGCTTATGGAGCGCGAAGAGCAACAGCGAGGATAAACGCCACTCTCAGTCGTGGCGACGCGTGCCATTCACGCGAATTTGGTTCGCCGGTGCCTCGATCGCCAAATGCTTCGCTGGTCGAATCCGAACAAATACGAGCGCCATCGACAAGTCACCGTCGAAGAAGTCATCTCTAGTGCCAACCTAAATTTGGCTCATTTCGGAGCATTGCGAATGCAACTCGGCATGATCGGGCTGGGACGCATGGGCGCCAACATGGTCGTTCGCCTGATCAAGGCGGGCCATGAGCTGCACGTCTGCGACAACAGCGAAGGCCTTGTGCGGGAGATGATCACGAAAGGCGCAAAGGGCTCGACCAGTCTCGAAGCCTTTATCCGCGGACTGGCGTCGCCGAGAGCCGTTTGGCTCATGGTGCCAGCCGCGGCCGTTGACCCGGTCCTGGCCTCGCTCGCACCGCTGCTGAAGCCGGGCGACACCGTGATCGACGGCGGCAACTCTTTCTACCACGACGATCTGCGCCGTGCCGACCAGCTGAGGAGCCAAGCAATCCACTACGTGGACGTGGGTGTCAG
>Ga0187765_10001046_pt1 | contig 10562 bp, 11 predicted proteins | sample 0216_QUI02_MP05__3_FD_133018 | JGI IMG/M metagenome (GOLD analysis project Ga0187765, IMG submission 133018) | Tropical peat soil microbial communities from peatlands in Department of Meta, Colombia - 0216_QUI02_MP05_10_MG | ecosystem: Environmental > Terrestrial > Soil > Wetlands > Peat ...
AATATTGGGGGCAACAAACCGCTGAAATTTCAATGTTTTTAACGTCGCGCAATTCCACCGGCGCACCGGCCGGAACTATTGCGCGGAACTGACGTTGCTCCCGCAATTGGCGTTCTGCCATCAACTGAGGAAAGGGACCACCATGTTGGGTTGGGCAGTCACATTTCTTGTCATTGCGCTGATCGCGGCGTTGCTTGGCTTTGGCATGATTGCCGGTGTTGCGATTGAGGCCGCGAAAATCGTGTTCTTCGTCGCGATCGTTCTGTTCGCCATCTCGGCCATTGCAGGGCTCGTACGCGGTCGGCGGACAGTACCCTAGCTCGCGGTACGATCGTAAAAACCCTGCGCGGCTTCGGTCGCGCGGGGTTTATTTATGAAAGACCCGATTGATTTTAGCAGACGACGCGATTGAGGCGCCGTTATTCTCCACCGCTCGCGAGCACGGCACGCGTTGTTTCATCAGGACCGAAATCCTCGGCGCTGTTGACATGCAGTAACTCGGCCAAGCGTGTTCGGGCGCGGTTGACGCGCGATTTAATGGTGCCGACCGCGCAGCCGCAAATGCCGGCTGCTTCTTCGTAGGAAAATCCTGACGCACCGACGAGGATCAGTGCTTCGCGCTGATCGGATGGAAGCTGTGCGAGAGCTTCACGGAACTCGCGAAATTCCACATGGCCGTATTGATCCGGTTGCGATTTCAGGGATTCGGCATGATGGCCGTCGCTGTCTTCGACCTCGCGCCTGCGCTTGCGATATTCAGAGCGAAAATGATTGCGCAGAATGGTGAACAGCCATGCAGACATGTTGGTGCCGGGCTGAAAAGAGTCGATATTGGCGAGCGCGCGCAAGAGCGTCTCCTGCACCAGGTCGTCCGCGCGATCCACGTTCCCGCAAAGGGAAATCGCAAATGCGCGGAGGCTTGGTACCGCAGCGAGAACGGCTTTGCGGACCGACTCGTCCATCGGCATCATTGCCCATCCTTTTTTTCATCACTCTCGAGGCGATTGATCAGCTCGCTAAACCGGTCAGGGACGCCCTGGTTGACCACGTCGTCGTACATGGCGCGTAATTGCTGGCCGAGACGCGCTTGTACGTCTCGGCCCAACTTCGCTGGTTTCGCGTTGGGCTTCTTGCTACGGGTTGCCGCGGTTTCCATTGGATTTTGCTGTCCCACGGGCTTTCTTTCGTTCATTGTTCAACCCCAACTTCCGAGGCCCTGGGCTGGGCGCCGGTTGCCCCCTTGGTTTCAGTCAAAACCCTTGACCGGGCAGATGGTTCCTCTCGAACGGAACTTTTTTACGACACTGGCGTTGGCGCGCTACAGGCTGATGGGTATGTGGGGGGCTAACCCCGATTGGCCATGAGACGACATGATTCGGGAGGGTTTTTTGCCGACATCTCAAGCAGTTGCGCAGCATTTGCCTTATCTACGCCGCTACGCGCGGGCGCTTTCCGGTAGCCAGGCTTCCGGCGATGCCTATGTGGCAGCGACGCTTGAAGCCTTGGTTCAGGACCCGAAGGTGCTCGATACCGACGTTTCGACCCGGATCGGGCTCTATCGGCTATTTACGAAGATTTGGAATTCGATAGGCATCAACGGAAAGCCGGGAGCCGCAGCTGCGAGCCAACCGGTCGAGCGTCATCTTGCGCAGATTCCGCCGAAGCCGCGGCAGGCATTTTTGCTCGTCGCCCTTGAGGGCCTGTCGGAAGATGACGCGGCAAAGGTCCTCGATATCGATGCGCCCACGCTGCGCGATCTGGTCGAAGAATCCGGCCGCGAACTTGCGGCAGAAATTGCGACCGACGTGCTGATTATCGAAGACGAAACTTTCATTGCCCTTGACCTGGAAGGGCTCGTCGAAGGTCTCGGCCATCGCGTTCTTGGTGTCGCGCGTACTCACGCCGAGGCCGTGGCGCTTGCCAAAGCCAAGCGACCGGGAATTATTCTGGCCGATATCCAGCTTGCCGACGGAAGTTCCGGCCTCGACGCGGTGAACGAAATGCTGCGGACGTTTGAGGTCCCGGTTATCTTTATCACCGCTTATCCGGAGCGTTTTCTTACAGGCGAGCGTCCGGAACCGGCATTCCTCATTGCCAAGCCGTTTCAGCCCTCAACGGTGTCGGCGGTGCTGAGCCAGGCATTGTTTTTTGAGCGGAACGCCAGACGGCGGGAACGTCGGGCAAGCTGAACTGCTCGCTGGCTGGAGCGCGACTGAGCGTTCCGGCTCTTCGGACCATGACAGGTTGCAATTCGACCTCGCCGTCAATGCCGTCGCGGGATGCCGTGGCAATTCACACGCCGCGTGGACGGTAGCTTCGGACCAATTGCCATGGTTGGGCCAATGCTGCAGGTGCCGAACAGTTTGCGTGTAGCAAGCGTTAAGTTCGTTGGCAGCCTGGGGAGCGATCAACACGTGGATGTATACGCCCCCTCTCACGAACAGAAAGTAACAAAAGGAGTTCATTCATTGACAGGCGAAGTTATGCACGTATTCATAGAACTATTCGATTTAAATGCCGCCGCGTTCGACGCCTGCGCCTAATGGATGCGCGCGTTGAGCAATGACCGCCAGGATCCGCACTATGTCTACAGCGCAGAATCCAGAGCTGGCCAAGCTTGAGGCAGAAATTCGGCAGTTGCAGGATCAGATCAGCGCGCAGGCCGGGGAGTTAAGCCAATTACGCGTTCGTTTTGCCCGTTATGAGACGGCGCTGCGTGGTTCCAAAGTAACCGTTTACACGCAGGATCGCGATCTTCGCTACATGTCTCTCAGCAACTCCATGCTTGGTCGTCCGGTTGAGGACATTCTTGGCCGTACCGATACTGAGGTACTTCCGTCGGACGGTGCTGCGGCAGTGATCGCCGTGAAGCGCGAAGTCCTCGACAAAGGCGAAGCCAAACGCGTTGAAATTCCCGTTGAAGAGGCTGCCGGCGTGCGCTGGCACGATCTCCACATAGAGCCTCTTCGGAATGAGGTTGGCGATGTTATCGGCTTGACCTGCGCGTCCGTTGATGTGACCGAGCGTAAAGAAGGCGAAGCGCATTTGAGATTGTTATTGCGTGAACTAACGCATCGCTCAAAAAACCTGCTGGCGGTTATTCAAGCTATGGCGCGACAGACAGCGCGCCATACCGGCTCGGTCGAAGGGTTTCTCACGCAATTTGGCGCGCGCTTGCAGGCGCTCGCCGCGTCGCATGATCTTCTCGTCAGGGAAAGCTGGTATGGAGCGTCACTGAGCGAACTCGTCCGCTCGCAGCTTGGTACGTACCTCGATGGCTCAAGCCAGGTTTCAATTGAAGGGCCAGCGATCGCAATCAAGCCTGAAGCGGCACAAAATCTTGGACTCGCGTTGCATGAGCTGGCGGTGAATGCGGGAAAATTTGGCGCCCTGTCGGTGCCCGGGGGGCGCGTGTCCATTACCTGGAGTCGAAGCGAGAACCCCGACGGTGGATCGGTCGACTTTGATTGGCGCGAGCAACTCGGACCTAAGGTAAAGATCAGGCGCAAGAAAGGGTTTGGCAGCATGGTTATCGAGCGCAACCTGGCGCGTGCGCTCGATGCCAAAGTGGACCTGGAATTTGATCCGAACGGATTGCATTGTCACATTGTGATTCCGGCCAGTCAGATACTGTCTGAGCGCTGATACCGGAACATAAATCGCTGTCCGCCGTTTTCTTGATACTCAGCGAGGCGCCTTCCAGTCTGGCGCGTCCCTGGACGAGGGAGCGCAACGGTGCGTAGCGTTATTTCATATATTTTGGCGGCCGCTCTGGTTGTGGTGCTGACGGGCATCATCGCGCCGCCGGCCGGATTCGGCCTTGCGGTAGGCGCGTGGCCGTCCGTTGACGGAAACGCCAGTCCGCAGTTTGTCGATCGCTCGCACAAAAGTGACAGATTGCAATTTCCAACCGCGAATCACCGGCGGAATACACCCTCGCGCCATCCGGCGATGTTGGTCGGATGCGAACCGGTTTTTAGCGCACTGTCATCCGGCGCGCGCGCGAATTTTGCCGGTCGTTGCGTCGCCTGACGACCTGGATTTGAACGCGAAGTCGACAAGTTTTCCGAGCGGACGGAACTTGTCGTTTCAGCGGACGTTGTTAGGCGTCATTGAATAGAAAAAGGAGTCTGACATGCATAGGCCGTTGGGTGCTCTGGCTGCCCTCGTGGTCGCCGCGGCAATGGCGTCGCCTGGACCGGCGATGGCGCAGCGCGAACGGACAAAAGTCGGGACACTGACCTGCGATATTTCGGGCGGTATTGGATTGATCATCACGTCACACAAAGATGTGACGTGCATGTTCACGCCAGCCCAACCAGGGCCACGTGAAGTCTATGTCGGTGGTATCAATAAATTCGGCCTTGATCTCGGCGCGACCACTGGCGGCGAGATGGTATGGTCGGTTTATGCACCCACGACCCGACGGTTTGGTGCGCTTGCCGGCAATTACAGCGGCGCGAGTGCCGAGGCGACCGTCGGCGCCGGTCTCGGCGCAAACGTATTGGTCGGCGGCTCGGATCGGACCGTTGCCCTGCAGCCGCTTTCGGTGCAAGGGCAGGCCGGGCTGAACGTTGCGGCCGGTGTCGCCGATCTCACACTACGCCCGGCGCGTTAGTGGCTGCGTGAATTGCCGAAGCAAATACGGCCGCCCTTGGAGGGCGGCCGTATCATTGAGCCGCTTGCGGTTTAGCCGAACGTGAAGGCGTCGTGATAAGCGCCCTGCACCTGTCCGCCCGGCACAGGACCGCCGCCAGGGACGTGCACCATATTGCCGATCACCGCGCACGTCGCACCATGCAACCCATGGCGCGGTATGACCATTGGCGTGAGCTGTTCCCAGCTGTCGGTCTTGGGGTCATAGGCCTCATTGGTGCCGAAGACCCTGCCGGTGGCTTCGCCGCCAAACACCAGGATCTTGCCATTGATATAGACGCAGGATGGCCCGCTGCGCGCGGTCGGCAGCGGGGCGCGGAATGACCAGCCATCGGTCTTCGGATCGTAGACTGCGTTCAGGCTTGTATTGAAGTCGTAAGAATCCATGCGTCCTGCTATGGCGTGGATTTTTCCATCGACGACGGCAACCCCCATATGGTCGCGCTGACCGACAAACGGCTGCGTTCCGGTTGAGCCGCGCATGCTTGCGCGGTCGGAATACTTGTCGGTCGCCGGCTCGTAGACTTCGTGCCATTCGACCGAGCGTACGTCGCGTCCGCCGAGCAGATGAATTTTCCCGTCGAGCACGATCGCCGACACGGCCCCGCGTGGACGCGAGATCGGTGCGATCGATGCCCACTGGTCGGTTGCCGTGTCGTACACAAAGCATTTGGAGTGCGGGCAGCGGTTCTGTTCGACGAATCCGCCGAAGGTGTAGATTTTCGTGCCGATCGAAACGCCGGCGACGTGATTGCACGGGTGGGGGAAGCGTGCCTTCAGCGACCAGCTGCCGGCCTTCGGATCGAAAACCTGGTGGAAATTCTGGTCGACACGATGTTTCGCGTAACCGGCGATTGAATGAATTTTTCCCTGGCATTCGATCACGGCGTGCTCGCCCGTCGGAACCGGCATGCGTGGCTGCTCGACCCATTTGCCGGGATTGGCGGCTTTCGGCGCGACGCTCGTCATGTAGCGCTGCTTTTCGACCGTCTTGGGAATATCGGTGACAGTCTTGTCGTTCAGACCAAGAAAGAGTGGAAGTTCTTCTGCCATGATGATTCCTCAACCTTTTCGTTTGCTCATGATCTTGTCCGAAAACCGGTGTCCACTTTTCGGGATCATGCGCTGTAGCCCGGGACTGCGTCCCGCAATAATTTCCTGGTGAGCTCGACGCCCTCGCGCGCCACGTCGTAGGGCGAGCGCGCCCATTGGTCGGGGTTGGGCGCTTCGTAGCTGAGATACCCAGTATAGCCTTTTTCCGCCAACAGCCCGAGCATCTCGCGCCATTTGACCACGCCCTTACCGGGCGGCAGCCGGTCGGTCGGCCGCCGCACCCCGGTGACCGGGTTGGGTGACAGGTCGCTGTATTGGAAACAGTAGATTTTATCGGCGGGTACATCTTCAAAGCCACGGCCGCCGGCGCCACTGCGCGTGAAATGATAGGCGTCGATCAGATAGCCGCAATTCGGCTTGTTGGCGCCCTCAATCAGTTCGGTCAATACGCCGAGGCTGTTGAGCACATCATGCTGCGAATTGAATTCGATGGCGAGTTTGAGCTTGTACTCTGCCGCGATGTCGCCGGCATCTTTCAGATATTTAATCGCGTCCTTGATCGGCCCCTGGACCTGGCCGGGCGCACTCATCAGCGTATCGCAGCCCAGCGCGACCGCATTCTCGCAACTCTCGCGAAACACTTTAAAGAGACGTTTGCTCTCTTCGCCAGTTGCAAATAGCCAGCCATACTCGACACCGAGCACTCCGCAGGGAATGCCACTTTTTCTGATGAGATCAAGGACCTGTCCATTGCTCATGCCGGCATCTAAACAGCGCTTGAAATCAGTGCGGCGCAACTCGACCGCGTCATAGCCAGCCTGTCTGGCCGCGTCGAGCGCGATCTCAAGTGGTGTGGTGTCTATCGTCCACATATGCAGGGCGAGGCGCCCGAACTTTTGCGGCATTCGTTGAACGCTCCGTGGCTGGCTAGCGGCTTTCATACTGCAGGATGTAAAGGCCGGCGTTTGTATCGGTGAGATACATCAGGCCGTTACTGTCGACAAATACATCGCAGGATTGGATCACCTTGGCCGGGTTCGGACGCTGGTCCACGATTTTTTCGGGAGCAGGCGGCACAAAATAACCGAGTTCTTTCGGCTGCAAAGCGTCGCTGATGTCGAAAACGCGCAAGCCCGCGTTGTGATACGTGGCGAATATCAAGTTGTCATTTTGCATCGAGCCGGGCCGATTCTCGTGCAAGTTATGCGGGCCGAATTTCGCGCCTTTGGCGCAGAAATTCTCCTCCGCTGGCGTCGGCAGCGTTGCGATCGAAACGGGATTTGATGGCTCACGCACGTCAATCACCCAGGTGTAGGCAATTCCGTTAGCGCAATTTGCCGACGTTGCTTCGTCGGCCAGCACCAGCAGATTGCGGTTTGGCAGGGGCAGCGGCGTATGCGCGCCGCCGCCGAAGGGCGGCGCGTAATTGCGGTGGCTCAGGAGTTTCGGGTTCGTCGGGTCGCTCAGATCGTGGATTGTGTAGCCGCCATCGCGCCATGCCGCGTAGCCGATGTTGCCCGCGCTGATGAGATGATGCAGCGCCGTGCGCTTGCCGAACGATGCGGGTGGCGTTTCGCCGCCGGCGCGGTTCATGCCGGGCAACCACCAACGTCCGGCCATCGCGGGTTTTTCCGGATTTGACACGTCGACCACCGCCAGCACGTGATCGATGAACCCTTCGAAATGCACGGATACATAGGCGTAGCGGCCGCCGATCCACCAGATGCGATGGGCGCCAAGTCCTGCGGTGTTCAGAAATCCGATCTCGCGCGGCTTGGCGGGCTGCGAGACATCGAACGCGCGCACGCCGGCGCCGAATGGTTGTTCGGTCTGCACGGAATCCGCAAGTGACTTGCCGTAGTAGTCGGCCTGGCTCGCATATTGCTGCATGGCCCAGATATTCGGGCCGTTGACCGCGAGCAGAATGTCGCCGTGGATTTGCAAGTGGTGCGAGCGCGTATTCTTTGGGGCTGCAACGAATGCCACTGTGGTGGGTTTGCGCGGGTCGCGGACGTCGACGATCGAATACCCATCGCTGAACATGTGACCGATAAACGCGTGCCCTTTATGCAAAATAACCTGGACGCCGTCGGGCCTGCCACCCTGATCGCAACGCGAAATGAAGCGAATGTTCTTGGCGGACGCTGCCGAACTCATCTGCTGACCGAGTAGCTAATTGAAGTGGCGAGGCCCGGCCGGCGCAATGCCGGGCCGGGCCCCTTACTGACGCCCGCAACCGTTATCCGGTCGGCGGAGCGACCTCGTCCAGCCCCTTCTGCCGAGCCTCAGGACCCATCTGGGTTACCGAGAACGCGGCGATCAGCAGGACAACGGCCAGGCACACGAAAACCGTCGTGAGGCCGTAGCCATTCTGGATCCACAAGATCGTGGGCACGATAAAGGCCGTAGCGAGACGGCCGACACCGGCGGCCCAGCCAAAGCCGGAGGCCCGCGCATTGGTGGGGAATACCTCCGACGCGAAGATCTGCATCGAGTTGCCCGCGACCTGGATGAAGAAGATCATCACGAACCCGGCGACCAGAAGCTGAGTGTCGGTGGCGGCATTCGCGAACACGATTGCCATCAAGCCGGCCGCGATGAAGGCGCAGACAGAGGTGATCTTGCGACCAAATTTGTCAAGCGCATACATCATGAACAGGCTTGCGCACGGCACAGCCAGGGTCATGCCAAAGGTATAGGTGAGCGACTTCGTAATCGTGAAGCCTTTGGCGGTCATGATATTGGGTAGCCAGGTGCCAAGGCCGATCGCGACGCCGAAGAACGCCGAGAAGCAGATCATGCCGGCGATCACGCGGCCCGGAAACGACTTGAAGACGAGCGCGAACGGATCCGACTTGCTGTCACTGGCAGCGGTGGTGGTCAGTTGTTCCTTCGGTCCGGCAATACCGAGGCGGGTGAGCACGTCCAAAGCTTCCTTGCCGCGGCCATGCGTTGCCAGATAGCGCGGAGACTCAGGCAATGCGAAGCGGAATATCCAGACAATGAGCGCGCCGATGCCAATCACGATCCAGACACCGCGCCAGCCAATTGAATCACGGAAGAAGAGCGTGAACAGTGATGCAATCGGCCACACGCATGCGCCGCCAATAAAGTGCACAATCGCGAGAATGCGGCCGCGGATCGCTTTCGGTGAGTATTCGCCAGCATAAGCGAAGGCGAGCGGCTGCTCGCCGCCAAGGCCAAGGCCGGCAATGAAGCGGCAAACCATGAGCCAGAACACGGACGGCGCAAGAGCACCGAGAATTGTGAAGACCCCGAAGAGCAACAGATTGAACTGATAGACCGTCTTTCGTCCCCAGCGGTCGCTGAATTCGCCTTGGCCAGCTGCGCCGATGAACATTCCGAACACGGTCGCGCTGCCAACCAGGCCGGCCTCGGGGCCGGTGGCGAATTTGGACTGAATCATGTCGGGGATCAGTGACCCGAGCACGATCAGATCAATGACGTCGAAGAAGTAACCGGCGGCGATCAATGCGACCACCTTGACGTGGAGCGGCGAGATTTTTGCCTCATCCAGTGCGTTGCCGACGAATCCCTCTATGGTTTGAGCCACGGCGTTTGCCTCCCTGATTTTCGTTTCTAATTAAGTACCCTCAGCCGACATCAGGATGAGCCACAAATCGATTGTTGGCCAGCCCAATCGCGCGCGATCTGGCCAACCCGACCATGGGTAGGCTTTTTCGGTTTCGATAAGTGAAAACAGGATGTTTGGCTGGGGAACTAGGATTCGAACCTAGATTCTCGGAGTCAGAGTCCGATGTTCTACCGTTGAACTATTCCCCAACGGGGCTCGGATGGGCCCTTCAGGCCGGCCGGCAACCTGTTCTGAAGGCCTCTCACATGCGGCAATTCAGCTGATTTGACAAGTCCATGAACCCGCGGACGCAAATTACGCCGTGTGCCGAGGGCGTGTCGCAACCGTCATGATGGCGATCAGGCTGAACGCAGCTACCGCCAGGAACACCATGCGCGGGCTGTTGTGGTCCATGATGGCGCCGAAAATCAGCGGGGAAATGATACCGCCAATGTTGAAGCCGGTGGTCACGAAACCGAAAACCTTACCGAATGATCCGGGCGGTGTGACCTCACGCACGATCATGTCGCGCGATGGCATGATGATCCCGGAGAAAAAGCCGCTGAGCGACATCACGGCGACCAGCGCAAGAGCGCCGAGATCGATTTCGGCAATCAATGCGGTGAACACCGCCATCGCTGCCAGTCCGATCGCTGCGACCCAGCCGTGGCGCATGGTGCGCCCCACGAGCACACCACCGATCAAGACGCCAATCGCCGACCATAGGAGATTGCCGGACAGCGCCGTATTCGCAATGGTTGCCGGCGTTCCATAGAGGGCGCCGAGCGCGACCACGGAGTAATTGTAAAGGCCGCTGCTGATCATCGCGAGCAATACGAAGAAGACGAGATTGAGGAGGATCGGGGCGGACAGCAGAAGCTGCCAGCTCGCAGCAGTATTGCCTGTTTCGGGCTTCGCGGAAGCGCGTATTGCCTGCGTACCAGTTTGTTCGCGTATCGCGAGAAGGATCGCAGCAACTGCAAAGCCGAGCGCACCTGCTCCGATGAAGGCGCCGCGCCAGCCCCAGAGGCTTTGCATCATGAGCAAGGTCACCGGCGCAACGGCCGAACCAAGCATGCCGGCAAAGGTGTGGAATGAAAACGCCTGGCCAATACGATCCGATGGCACGTGGTGCGACAGCAGCGCATAATCGGCCGGGTGATAGACCGTGTTGCCGACGCCGGCGAACGCAAACATCGCGACAAAAACCCAGAATGAATCAACGAGGCCGGCAATCACGAAGGCGCTTGCTCCGATC